>Ga0163217_1035935_pt1 | contig 12107 bp, 11 predicted proteins | sample SynspAceP_FD_185933 | JGI IMG/M metagenome (GOLD analysis project Ga0163217, IMG submission 185933) | Saline lake microbial communities from Ace Lake in Antarctica - Synechococcus sp. Ace-P (PacBio error correction) | ecosystem: Environmental > Aquatic > Non-marine Saline and Alkaline > Saline ... | reverse complement strand
AGCTCCCAGACCAGTCTTTACACCAAACGGATCAATACCTTATAGTTGGAGCGAATCGAAGCCAAATACATCTTCTTTAGAAACATCAACAGCTTTTAAACCTATTAATTACTTAAATCTTAAGGTTTTTTTTTGATTAATTTTATGGTTTAACTCTAGTGATTAAGTCGTCTAGTAGTGTTGGTTAAAAAAATCGGAATCCTTTTTTTCAGATTATTCTAAAAATTCAGCGAACAAGTCGTTATCAATCAATTGAAATAAGAACTATATCTTACTGATTTTTTTAATAGCTCCTCATGTGAGAAGGAGAGCAATCACTCGAAACATGATTTAGAGTTGTTGTTGGAAGACACTGAGATTTGGCTTGTTATCTTCTGTCTTCGATTCCTCGACCAAAGAAGGGACCAAGTAAAGAAAGCCAACCGATTAGGGAACCTTACCTATAGTGCAATTAACCTTGAAACTCATTCATATCATGGGAATATATTAATCATCGAATTTAGGAAAGTCCAAGTGAGGGAGCTCCGCATTTGCAATACCACTTGGATCATTCCGGGAGTATTATTGTGATACTAGACTGCAGATTAGTAAACATAAAAATCACCTTTCAAAACGCTAGTTTTTTTAGCTGGACTAATTTATCTGGCTTTCTCATATTTTATAAAATGTACCTGAAACTAGCATTCATCAAGACCTTTCTTCCTTCTCAAAAGTGTCTTCAGTTTACTGCATCATCCCTCGTCCTCTTGAAGAAAACTTTCCCGAATTGAAAGCAGTATTTACCATTGGAAGTGAGATAAATTTCTCAGCTTCGTGGCCGTATCGCAGCTACCAAAACCCTTCCCAGTCGGCATGATCGAAGAACAAAACCCGGTCTGCAGCTCTTCTTCTTCGTGTTTCCTCTCACTTGCCTCCAACCCGAAACAATCCCTGTTCGCATAGGTGAAAATTTCGCATACCAAGGTGTTCCATGGCGATGGCGGAGCATTATCAGTGAAACCTTTGAAGGTAGATACTTTGGTAATTCGGCAGTCACTTTTGGGAATCCCAAGCTCATTCTCTTTTGCAATCAAGCCTGAATTGTGTTCATTACGCTCCATGAACGAAACTGAACCGATACTCCGATCAGACTTTTGGGTATCGTTGTTGCCTTTCCTAAAGATTTGCAAATAAGACGGTATTTTCACTTCGCTGCAGTTAGTTTTCCACCCAAGAATTGATCTGAGTGGAAAATTTTCGGTTTGACTTTCCCACTTATAGATTCGGTAAACCAAAAGTACATTCGGAGGACGAATTCATGGCATTTTTACCGGTTCGAAGGTGTAAGATGGCCCTGTTCTTCTACTTTATATTCCACTGACTACCGCGATTTTCCGTTCTTGTTTCAAGACGAATTTGCGCAGAACCTGAATGATGGGCCGGCCGGATGAAATGTTAGTTGAACCAGTTGATGAGAAGGGCTGATTGTAATCGACTTTTGGAGGTTTGATTCTTTACCCAACCGAAGTTTCCATCAACTTCAGTCCGATTTTTGGTGAGGCGCTACAGTAATTTTCTACCCATCGTCGAATGTCAGAGGTGTGCGTGCGTTGATCACTGCCCGATCAACAGTCGCCTAAGATCATAAAGTTTCCAGCTGGAGGGCAGAAAAGCCGGTTCTGTAAGTTTCGAGTAGGTGACAAAAGCTGTATTCTTTATTTTATTCATAAAAGTAGAAAGGTTGACATTCACGTTTCACTTGCTCCCGGTATGATTCCAACTTTCTCCGTAGCATAAAGAAGGTCCTGACGGATTTCCAATCGGAATAATCCATTCCCCTTGCTAGTTTTTTGCCTTCCTTAAAGATTGATTCGAATATTTATTTTATACGCTGACTTCAAAGCAATGGATGAATCAATCACCGGATCATCTTAGGTAAAGATCTAATCTGCGCTTGGGCGCAGCGTATCAGCATGGTAAGATGTAAATAGTTCATTGGAAACGACAAAGTATTGATATTTTCGCTTGCCCGCCAACGATTGAAAAATCCCGGTTCAATCTTCTCCTTTTATGGCTTGGTTTCGTTTGTTGTTGATAGGTTTCTCCTGGATTCAAAGTTCCATTGTTAATAAACTTTTTAGTCTGAATTTATAGATATAGATTTTCGGCGGAATTGATGGGAAAAAGCAGCTATAAGCAGGTTTCTTTATGCAGGATAGGGATCTAGTTGAAAATACTACCTGGGTATTTTAACATCTGGCTAGAGCAGGAATAGTTGATTGATTTAATGATTTCCAAATTTTGAACTTAATATTTAAGTGGTTAGAAGATAAAGATTCATCTACCGTTGGTAGACTCTGATCTTTCGGTTTATATGAAAGTAAAATAAAATCTCGAAGTTTTGAATGATCTGTAACCCCACCCTTTATATATAACTGTAATCTGTATTTTGATTCTCTTTTGATTTTTAAATCAAGATCTATCGAAACAGCGGCTAGGTCGTTTGAATACCGACCTCATTCTTAGCCTTCATAATTTGCATTTATTAAAAATAAGCCTGCGGAAAAGCTATTTTTTCCCATTCCGATAACTAGATCTGCTATTGCCAAAGACCTCGCCTTCAGAATCCATCTCATGATTTCTTTGGTGGTTCAATGTACAGCAAGTATTCATGGTGTACTATTGATATCGAGTAAGGAAAGCTTCGGTCAAAGCGATCAATACCAACTATCTTTTAAACTAGACTGAGGAACATTAGGTTTCGGCTTGTACCAACTGATTATCGTTCACTAAGGTTCGTAAAATCGGCTGCCACAAAGATGATTTCCGCATCATAAAAGATATTGTCATAACTAAATATCTTTCAAAAATAATTATTTAATTAACAAACGCGAGATCAATTTTTAGGCAGTTGTTTGATTTTGGGTAAATCACTTGCTATTTTTCTCCTGTATTATATTTTCATCAGCTGTATATGAACGGTGTTAGTGCATTTCAATTAGATCATCCTTAAGCCCTACTTCATCACAAAATATGTTCATGTTTCAATGACTAACACGTCTGATTGACTTTTAAGGTTTGCGTTTCGATTAAGAGAGGCCAACTTAGCGGACTTACCCTTCACACATGGGGCTGTTGAATCCTGAGAATATTCTTCAAGGAGCTTGTACTTCAATTCAGACCCTCCACATAGCGGCTGTCAATGTGTTTTTATAGAATCCGAAGTGACCTGATTCATGGTGAAAAACCGGTTCGATGGATTTTTCCAATGTATTCGATTCCCAGTGTTGAGGTCCCGAAAGGACTTCCCACTAAAGGAGGGGAAGCTCCAATGTGAAAACCTGTGAATGGAGCCCGTTAGTGAGTCCGTTTGAATTTATGTGCCTATCAGATTGAGACTTTTTATACCTGAAGACATTAAGTTAAATTTCTCCGATAGATGGTCGGCATCAAATCTACCCTGATCAACTGTTCTTCATTTTGCATTGTCTTCACTAGGTCACCATATTGAATTATCAGCTATCAATATGTTATCAGGGTAGTTTTGATAATTTGTAGTTTGGCGTTTGACCTTTTTTCAAACCATTTCTAAGGATAAGATTTTACGAATTTTGGTACTCATTACTCAAAGCATGTCTTTTTTCATATGAATGAATACCATTCCATGTTGGTTGGTGAAATGCTCGCAGGAACGCTTATCGAAAAATGATTTTTCATAAAAACCGCTTTTACGACTTCTTCCGAATTTGATTAAAGAATTACTTTAAAATCATCCATCGGGAAGTAATCAGAGGTATCGGCAAATGGTTAATTCGTTTGGCTGGACTGACAATACCTTTGGCATATCGGAGACTTCAAAGTAGTGTGAATCTTTTGTTTCAGTTTGAAATTGAGTTTCATTCGATACCATTGTGTTTTATTAAAACATATTTATTTTTGGGTGGAAGTTGGAGCTTATTTACTCTTTTTTGATTCTGTGAGTGAGTTTCTCCTAAAGTTAGCATTATTCAGGGTGTTCGTGCTTTATGCTGAGCATTGATTTGCTCTTTTAAATCTTAGCAACTCTTTATTCACTTGAGAAATGTTCTGATGTATTTTATTTCATCGATCTTTTCAGCTGGGCTTTTCATCAATTTTCTTAAACAACAAGAATGATTAGGGGTTGGTTCTTCATAATCCATTTGTTTCTTTCGGGCCAATACCAATAAATTACAAAATACGTGGCCCATTTGTTTAAACAAATTATTTTTAAAGAGGACATTCCCTCCGTCTAAGTGAAGTGGATTTGGACATGTTCATCCAGGAGAGAATCTTCGTAGAGATAATAGCTTGCTTTCGCAATGTCTCTGAGTGGCCCACACGACCCAATGGATGTCTTTTGTTAGAGATTTTTTTTTGTCCGAAGTTGACAATAGGCTGGAAGCAATGGTGTATCCGGTCAAGAGGGTGCATTGTATTTACTCTTATTTTTACTAGGAGCCACTCTGCAGGCCAGTGATTTCGTGCATCTTGAACAGGCCCCATTGATGAAGCACTTAATGCATGGAACCTTTCCGGTCTGAACGGCTACAAGTAAACTGAATTAAAACACCACCAGCTTGTACTTGATTTTTTTAACTTTTTCAGGCCAGCTTTGAGACGCGAACTGCTCCAAAAATTAATGATCCATTTCTTTTTGAAATCTGAAATAGAATACGATGGAAGGCTTCAAATTAATTGTGCCTGGGCAATTAAACCAAACCGTAATCCACTTTCTGGGAAGAGTTGGGATTCATCAAAATTTAAGGAAACATCCAAAGCCGTGGTGGCCTTCACCATTTTAGAATATAAAATAGATTAGCTCCTTAGAGAAGAAAGGTCAGCGCTATTGACTTTCCAATCCCAGAATTCCCCATATTTACAATGTTTTTATTCTTTCATACAATCATTAGAAGTAGTTTGTGATGATTTTTGTTTGGAAATAGCCGAAAAAAACCGGATGGGAAAGCCGGTTTATGTTGGCTTAGTTTTAGTTAATTCTTATTTTCTTGAGTTCGATGTATTTTCAAGAATTCAATCGGTTTGCTCATCGTTTGTGTTGGAAATTTTCCTGAGTAACGGACAGTACAGTGGAAATGTTGGTTATCCTGAACTCCACGAGAAACTTCAACCACTGTGTAGGCATCCATGATCCCGTATCTTCTGTACCAAGCCTTCCTTAAGTCGGTTCATTTTGCATGGTGAGACGTTTTTTGCATTGAGTCTTTTCGAATATATGGACAATTCTATTGATTTTAGACGACCTATTACTTCACCATTTGAAATGTGCGACATTGCAAAGCTTTACCATAAATTGCACCCAAATGATGGCTCCAATGTGATGGAAAGTGATATCTTCTCCACAAGCATTTCATTTATTGTATTTATTCTCAAAGCTTGATGCGCAGGCTTATTTTGGGTTAATCCGCTAAATACTCTGTTCACATACATTTTAGTACAGATGAGGTGTGCCTTGAGACTGTCATCGGTAAGATCCCAGTCATGATGCTGCATGATCTCGCGAAAATGTTTTCAAATTAAATTCACTTTTTGAGTATCATCCATTTCAAAATGATTTATCTAGAGGAGTTTCAAATGATGTCCTACCGTGCTCTTCTCTTATTTCCTCAAAAGAAGAGTTGGAAACTTAATTCATTGTATTCACAAAGTTTCTTTTCTGTTGGGTCATAGTCCAATCTTTAATTCGTTCCGATCAATTTTTTTCTCTCAAAATATATCCAAATACCACTGCAATATTTTCAGCGAAGGGTTAAGTTGATTAATTCATCGGTATCCAAAGTTTAGATTTTGTGGTTAAATTTATTTAAACGTGTTCCTTAATTCAGGTCACTAGATTTTAATGTCATAGGACATAACGTAATCAGGGTCATCTCACCAAGTATTCAAAACCATCATAGTTGTGTCCATGTAATTGGGATTGTTACTTTCCGAAAACGGCCTGATTCTTCTTTTTTCACTCCAAGAAGGATTATTTTAATCTATGTGCAGCTTGAAATGCTCTTTATCTGAATACGGATACTTTTCATTGGAGGTTGACCCTATTTTTTTATGTTTTGTTTAGATTATATTTTTTAAATTTCATTAAACAAGAAAATTTAAGCTCTGTTATTCAATGATATATTCCTGATCTATATTTGCAAAAAATACGAATAATAATTGGCATCACGCATTCGTTGATTACCGTGTACTCTTCCAAAACCCCTTTAGTATTCAAGGTCGAATTTTGCCATGATTTAGGATTATCTCGGTTTCACAAAGATATTAGGATATCAAATAAGTCACCTAGAAAGAATCTTGCATTTCTTTGAGGTATCAGCTTTATTATGAGTTTACTTTCTTTTTCTTTCAAGTATTACTTCTCTAAATGTCTTTCACTGTATTCAGGAGGAGTTATTCCATTCACTGAAAATGATCATTTCTGGAATCTTTACTTGACAATTGATTTAATTCTGATGGGATTTACCTTCTGAAGATATCTTTGCATTAGCCTACTCAGAGTTGGAAAAAATGGAATGAGGAGTTGAAAATCTCCTTGCTTCAATTATTGATTTCAGCCTTTCCCTCCACTGAGCGAAGGACTTTGGATAATTGACTCAGGTGAAAAGACGAATCATTCTAAATTCGGTATTGTAGTCATCGACAGACTTTGCGAGGACTATGCCAAGCAAATTCTTCAACGACAGAATCTTTTCAAAGGCGCTGGGTTTTTTTAAGGACTGGACGAGGACTATATCGGCAACATGGCTACTCATTGCGTTTGATGACTGGAAAAAGGTGTTAATGATAGCTAGAAACCGTGCTATTGTCATTTCACGGAGCAGATTTACGCCAATGAGAGCTCTTTTTTCCAAAACCAGGAGATCGGAAGAAAGACTAAGGTTGTCCGGCAATTACCGTTCCGAATATCATCGGAAGTAATTGATCTAATAAAGATGATCCTACTTTTTATTTTTGGCGATAGATGACAATTACCTTAACAGCATCAATTCTGGAGCAGCCTTGGTTTTTACTTTCTGCAGCGCGTTCAAAAGCGCTTCATCCGATTATAGACATCTGATCTGAAATTTGCTTTTTTACCATCGTTGATCAGCCCGAAGAATATATACTATCACAACTGGGATTTTCTCGAGCCAATTTTACCACATTCCTCAGTGTTTTGAGCATGGCTTAGTTGGATTTTCTCATACGTCAAGATGATATTTAGCAAAGATTTTCGCGAAATTTTATCTGGATTTTGAATTCGATACAACCATGACTTATGACTCTGTTCACGATCGAAAAGACCGCCGGGCTGGTGTATCATGAATATAAGATATTGTATTTCGTTGAAAACAATAATTTGACAGACCTAAGATTTATCTCAACTGGTTTTTTGTCGCAATCAAATAGGAGGAAATTTTCTCCGCTTTTTAAATTCAATTCACATTTTTACATTCAAAGGTTTCATCGCTTAGATCATTAACTTCCTATTCTTTTCGACTCAGATACTTTTGTCCTTTTGGACGCTGGTAATTATTTCATCGTGGCATGATAGAAGAGGGAATATTTCAATATGGGTGAATGCAATCTAACTCATCGGGTAGCGTGTGAAAGTCGGTCGAATCGTTGTATTCTTTACAAACAATTTCTTTTGCTGAAAAGTATGTGTCAGATTTTTTCATTTATAATCCAATGGTAAGTTCGCAATGCTTTACAATTACATTTTTTTGTTCCAATCAAGCTCAGGCAATCCCATTCTGAAGCCGGCTCCATATTGATAGACGAATATCAATCAAGTCTTTGGGAGATTTATTGACGCGACTCTGCAACTATGATTTATTTTTTTATTCCCCAAAAACTTTTTTTTTTTCCAACCCCCCCCCCCCCGGGGGGGGGGGGGGGCCCCCAAAAATTTTCTGGGAAAATTTTTTTTTTTTTCCATTTTTTTTTTCCCCGGGTTTTTTGATTTTTTTTTTTTTTTTTCCCTGATATTTCTTTACCACTACATGGTAGGTAGTCAAAAAGTGTTGGTCTACCAATTCATAGGTTTTTAAAATTACCAAAGACCAATCGGCTTTCGAATAGCGAATAGCACGCAGTGAAGTTGACCACATCTAAGACCCTTCAACTGCCTCGTAGGCACATGTCAGGTGTGTCATTTTATATTGATATTTTCATATAATTCTCAATTGCCTTTTTTCCTGACATTTACAACTTGTGAACTTGGGTTTATTTGGATAAAGTAGCTCTACAGATTCCCCATTTCAATTTCTGCTACATTCTCAGAGAATTCCCCACGCTGGTTTCTCTTTCAATTTTCCGTTGGGATCTAAGGAGGATGGATTTACTTTTACTTTTTCAAGGTCGGATGAACTATAAAAAAATCCATCCGTGCGCAAAAGTTCAAGATTCACCTTTTCATCAGAGGGGGTCTATTCGAAACTTTTATTCTTTTTCTCAGGAATCAGTTGAAGCATTTATAGATTTGATAAGATTATAATCTATTAGGCTGTAATCCATCGAAATTCGAATCTCAATATAAACAAAAGCATATCTCTCACAAATTTTAGAAAGAAGGACCATTTTTAAAGCAAATCTCATAATTCCCTATCACCGCAGTAAAAATCTTATTCAATCTCCTTATAAATTTAGTCGTATAGCCAAAAACTAGTTTTTCCAGTTTAATTGTCCAGCTCCAGTTCATCTGTGAGATCAGATCTTCGATGTTGAAAACAGACATAAAATCCATACAATTAAATGGACTGCGCTAACTATACTAAATAGTTCTATTATTCGATTTATAAAGGAGGTTTTGATGGTAAGTATAACTAGGCAAAAGTTTCATTTGCAGTTCTTGGCAATTACAGCTAAAAAAAGCTTTTCTGAAGTAAATCCTTACTATTCAGGCATTTAAATAAATGATCGGACAAAATTCTGTTTAACAAAAATTCTAAGGTGGTATATGTGCCCAAAGAAGAGATCGGCTTTATTAAAATTACGTAGTTCGAAGTGCATTATCACCTCCTTCAATCTCGCTGATAATATCCGGTCGGAAATGAGACATTCCCATTTGTGTCTGCCCAGAATAAGATAAAAGAATTACAACTGGGATTTTCGATAACCAAGTTTTTACGATTTGCTCTCTTTGCTCTGATGCATAAGCCGCATCGATTTTAACTAAGAAAATTCCAGTTTGGATATTTTTAAGTATAAGCCGCAGCCAAAATCGGCCCGGAGTTTTTCTATAGAATTACAACCGTGACTTAGGGCTCGATCCTCTTTTTCAAATTAGTGTTCGCCGATGCGTATATGAATCTAAGACTGAAATGCTTATTAGGAACATAAATTCACTAACCCAAAGAATTACTTCTCCAGCTTTTTGCGACCATATACAGGAAATTTAGCTGACCAAATTGATCGTTTTTGGTCCATACTTTCTGAATGGTCACTACTTCCATTTCTTTTGGATTGAGATGTTTGGTTTCTCTTACCGAAGGCATAATCTCTTCTTTTAGTGATCGAATTACGGGGAATATTTCAGTAAGGACTAAAACGATATAATCATCTTGTGTGAGATGGGAATTCGTGGTATTGCTTGCCTACATCAACTCGAGGCTGAGGAGATAAGGTGTCTTGCATTACGTCAAAAAATCCAATGAAAATTTTGCAAATAGTTAACTAGAATAACTTCACCAGGTTATTGACCGTATCGGAAGCAGTCTTAGCCGCTTAGGATTCACCGCGCTTTATCATAGATCGATGGCGGACGCTTTCAAGGCGTGCAGCGGACATCCCTAATCAATGGCGCCATCGGACTCCATTCATTATTAATATATATGAGGTTTGATCCGCACAATGATCGAGTCGTATAAAGCTTTATCACTTATTTAGTGATAATCATTTCAAGATATCCCCAAATTTATAAATCAAGTAATTGTCTGAGCACAGGAATCGAAAATGCTTCTACTTCTTCCTATTATAATAGGTCTAACTTTATCATTTTGATCCGTTTCAATCAACACGAACTGTATACAATTTCGTCGCTATCATCCAAGGCTTCCAAAGTACTTTTCTCCCTATTTTTGTACACATTGGCGAAGTTCAAGGAGAAATAACGACACACATATTATTTCGAGTTAGTCTTCGAATATCACACTGCCTATGTAAACCATTCACATGAAGCAGCACGCACACCAAAGTTCACTCTTCCTTAGATTCAAATTGGATGCTGAATTTCCCCAATCAGATATTTAAAATGAAGGCTGGATTCAAATTATATCCCCATAATTCTTAAACATGACCGTGATAAAATAAAAAGAAACCGATACAACTCAAACAACCAGGTCGTAAAATCAGCCACCATCATCTCACCGGATTATTTACAATTTTACTTTTTTTATTGGAAGTTCAAAAGTTGAGAAAACAACTCGCATTTGAGTGCTCAATATTGTTGGTCTTTAGGATTTAACATCGAACTTTGGAGTTGAAAATCTTCAAATCGCATCATAGGCGTAATTCGAGTAAGTATCCCAGTTCTCGGCTTGAACAGAGTGTGCCTCAAAATTTCGGATTGAATAAAAGCGTGAATTCGTCGATACTCTTCAAGGAAAGTCCCTCGAATTTCAATTACTTTCTCACCTGGCTGATTGATTTTAGGCGGAATCCTAATTTGATTCAGTGTATTTGAGAAGATACCATTTTGAATAAGGCCTCTCCTTACGAACTAAAAATATTGAGCGATAGGACCCGAATATGCCTTACCTAATTGGATTGAAAAATCTGATGTTTTATACCTAAAGTCATTGCGGCCTTTTACATATTCCCGAAGTCTGCCAATACGATGAAGTGGATCAAATCTCTGGGCCATCACTAAGTGCTTACGAGGTTCTGGCGTTGGTTTCAATAAAACCCATCAACACCCGTGCTGCCGCCGCTCGACCAAAAACGGAGCAAAACTCCGCTTGACCTCCACTCGAACTCCTGTTCCCACCCGGCTGCTGTACGAGATGGTAATATCAAAATCCAATGGGACAATTTGTCTTATAAATTGGGCATTCCACGCATATCTTCACTCTACTTAAATATGATAGCCTAAGAAAAACACTGCTCAGTCAAACAGACGTTTTTCATTTCGGTTGAACTTTCACCTTGGACACAGCATATTGCATGTCTCGGTGCCATGAACTGACCCCTTTTAATTTATTTACTGCATTTCGCCGTATCTTCCTGCGCTAGGAGTAATCGGTTTGGTCTTACAAGAAAATGTGGAATGTTGGGACATCAACACTTTCTTGCCACCTTCAGCAGGCTTGGTAACTTTCGTGAATATCTGTCACTAATGGAACCTGAAGCTCCCTTACGACTCGTTGGAGCACATCGAGTGATTTTCCATCCAATACTTCTGAATAAGTTTCCCGAGGGAAAGTCCGACTTCGCCTTTGTCCAATTGGAGCCTTGAGAATAAGAAAAACCCATGCTCTCGCTAGCCAGCTTTCACTTTAGTGCGATCTCCCACAACAAACATTCAAAACTTTCTACCCGCAACGAAGCTGAAAACAAACCGGCATTCTCTTGCTTTCCAGAAAAGTCACTGAATCAGTGATTTTCATGATATTTACTATCATTTCTGTTCATCTTTTTTTTGAGTTAATTTCTCTATGATTGGGGACTAGGAATCCCTTGAGGGGGCATGCAAGGCATCAAATCTCGACTTCTACTGGAATTACGCGTTTCCACCGGCAAATCTTGGACAAACATCAGTGGGCATAAGTTTGATTATATTTCTAATGCTCGAAGGACAAACTAGCTAGGGACCAAACTCTAGCTAAGATCGCAAATTCAATCAGACCATCACCGATATAGCTACTTTTGGGTCTCCAAAGCTGCCAAACGTTTCGAGTTTCACTTCTGTTGAAATTTTTCCTTACCTGTTTATTGACGCCTTTGGTTAATGGAAAATCAAAAGTTTTCAAAAAGCTTTCTTCGCCATCTGTTTTTCACCCACGTACTTGGAAGGATTTCCTCTACCCCGTTAAAATAATTCTTTTTCTCCTTTTTTACTTTTTCCTCGCGCCCCCCCCCGCTCTCCCGGCCCCACCCTGCGGTGCCCC
>Ga0163217_1020421_pt1 | contig 12107 bp, 16 predicted proteins | sample SynspAceP_FD_185933 | JGI IMG/M metagenome (GOLD analysis project Ga0163217, IMG submission 185933) | Saline lake microbial communities from Ace Lake in Antarctica - Synechococcus sp. Ace-P (PacBio error correction) | ecosystem: Environmental > Aquatic > Non-marine Saline and Alkaline > Saline ... | reverse complement strand
CCAAAAGCCCTGCGTCCTCCAGTAGCCTGGACGGCGTTGCGCAGACCGGTTCTCATCGACCAGCAAGCAGCCGGGCCGGCGGCAGGGCGACTTCAACGGGTTGCCTCTGATGGCCGTCCTCAGAAGAAGTTTGGCCCTTCTGACGCCGTTGTTGCCGCGTCCTGGGAAGGGCGGATGTCTTGCTCATGAACCCAGAAGCAACATGTTGGGAATCTATCCAGTAGGGCTCAGGGAAAGCCCATAGGCAGCACCGTCGGGTCCCAGCTTCGGACCCGATTGGCCGCTGTAGCCGAGCTGGAGAGCCAACGGACCGCAGGCCGGCGGGATCCTTGGCCGGCCGCTGCTCGGGAAAACAGGTGCCACCAGGAACCAGAATGGTCGATCCGGTTTGGACCGAGGAGATCGCCCCACCGGGGTTGAGTTCGCGCAGGATCAAAAGAGCGGCCGTTATTGGGTCACCCGACGTCGGCGCCGAGGGAGCAGCGGATCGTTTCGCCTGCGACACCTTCACGTCGTCGGGTACTTCCCCCCCAAACCTTGATCGCCAGAGGTCTGGCTGTGATGGATCCGGCGCGTGATCCCGAACACCCCAGCGCACCTCGGACCACGCGCGATGGCGCTCCATCAGCAACGCCATGCCCGCAGGGACGCGTTCTGGGCCGCGGGATGCGACCCCGTGGTGCCCTGGGCGACGGCAGGAAACCAGCGCGGCCCCCCAGGCCCAGCAGGCCGTTGATCACGCCAACGGGCCACAGTTGGCCTCAGCGAACGGCCGGCCTGCGAATGATCCTGTTCCCTGCCATCGGATGGCTCCACCCAAGGCGGACGGTTGGGTCAGCATGGAAAACGGTTCGTCTCTGTGAAAAGGCCGGATGGCACGCCGGGGCGCTCCAGGGCGGACGTGTCGCTCCAGGGTTGCCACCGCCCCCCTATCTCGAATCACCAGCCACCACGCCCTGTGATCCTTGGCCGTGGTCGCCGGCGATGGCGCACCTGACTGGAGTGAGGACCTTTCGCCAACCCGGCCAGCCGCCTGCACCGGCCAGGGCTGGGCGGCGGCGGCGGCGGTGGGGAGCGGGGCCCCGCCAGCAGCTGGGGTTCCTGTTGGGGTGGGCGCCTGAGCCAGGTGGTGTTCACCAGCGGCGCACCGAAGCGAACAACCTGGCCTCAAGGCTTGGCCGAGGCGAAAAGGCTGAGCCGGGCCGCCACCTGGTCTGCCCTGGCCAGCGAGCACCGGGCTGTGCTCGATTCCCGCCTGCGCTACCTGGCGGCCACGGCTTTTCACTCACCGTGCTTGCCCGTAGGGGCCGAATGGTCCTGGTGACCTGAGCAGCTGGGAGCCGCCCTGCGGCCCGACACTGCTGCTGGTCAGCGTGATGGCCGCCAACAACGAGATCGGGGTGCTTCAGCCCCTGCCCGATCGCTGCCGCTCTGTCGCCGGCGGGACTCGGCCTCTTCACTGTGACGGCGCCCCCCAAGGCCTTCGGGCAGATCCCCCTGCCAGCCGGCGGAAGCTGGGGCATCGATCTGCTCCAGCCTCAGCGGCCACAAGATCTACGCGGCCCAAGGGATCGGCCGCCCTGGTGATCGATCCAGCCCTTGAACCTGGCCCCCCAACAAGCATGGCGGCGGCCAGGAAGGGGGCCTGCGCGGGCGGCCACCCTGCCCGTTTCCCTGGATCGTGGGGGCTGGCGGTGGCCGCGGAAGCTGGCTATGGCCGACCGCGAGAGCCGCCGGCGTGCGGCTCGGCGGCCTGCGCGAACCGGCTGCTGGCCAGGCTTGGCTGGCCCTTGGCGGGCGTGCGGCTCAAACCGGCAGCCTGGAGGGCGCGCTGGCCCACAACCTCAACCTCAGCTTTGACGGGGTGGATGGGCAACCGCCTGCACAAGCCTGCTGCGGCGGCGCGCTTGGCGGCTGAGCGGCGGTTCGGCCTGCAGCCAGCGGGCAACCCCTCCCACGTGCTGGCCCGCCCTTGGGTCGCAGGCGGCGGAAGGCGGCGGGCATCGATTCGCTTTGGCCTGGGGCGCAGCACCCACCGGCAGAGGAGATCGAATTCGGCCGCCGCCGCTGTGGGGAATCCGGGGGGAAGAGAGCGTGGGAAACCTTGCGCCACAACCGATGAACAACCGGCCCATAAGCTGGTTTTAAGCTCGCCAAACAGCTCGATGCCGCTTCGTCCAGGAATCGACGGCCAGCCTCGATTGAGGGCCGTCCGGCCGAAGCGGGGAGAAGCGAGCGCCAAGCCAGCCCTGCAACAGCGCCGACTCCGTTTCCCTTGGCGTCGCTCCTGAATCGCCTGCTGGGCCTTGCCGCACGGCCATGTTGTGTCTGGGCTGGCCGGAGTTTTTGGGGGTGGATGGCCAGCCAGGCCACCACGGCTTTCAAGGGGTCTGGCGCTCTTGCGGTCTGGTGCTTGCTGGCTGCGCCGCCATCCGGCGCAGCGGGCCTGGGCCTGTCCGGGCCGCTGCTGAACGGCAGCCGGCGCAAGCCGTCTGACCAAGGCCATCGGGCTGTTTCCCTTCCGTGGCGATGGGCGCCTTCGTGATCTATCGCCTCGGCGGTCACCGACATGAGGCCTACCAACCGCTCGTGAGCGAGGGAGCCTGGTTGGAGTGCTGAGTTTTCCTGGCTCCTCCTGGCGGCAGGCGTGATCGGCCTGCTCAGTTGCCAGGCGGTAATGGGCTCCGGCCAGGCTCTGCTGCGCGGAGCGTGTTCCTCGGATCGCCCTGCTCTGCCGTTCGTGGGCCCTGGAGGGAAAATGAGCTGGGCGTCAGACGATCTCAACTGGGACACCCCGGGAGCTGTCACGAGGTCAGATGCCCAGAAAGAGGACGAACCTGCACAACCATGTTGGGGTTCAGGACAAGCTTGGGGCCAGCACTTGCGGCGGCCGTTCCTGGTGATCACCCTGCTGATTTACCGCGCGCTGGCTGCTGCAAACGCAGGGCTGGCGCGCTCCTGGTCGGCCGCTGGATGCGGGGCCTTACCGGTGGGCTGTCTGATCGGCGCTACTCCTGCTCGCCACGGCCATTTACATCCCGTGGGCGCTTGGAAGCAAGCGGAGGCCTCGACGTGCCGGTTCTGGTCACCCGCGACCAGGAAGTGGCGAGCTTGCCTTTCTTCGCCCTTGGGAGTTGTTGCTGCCACGCCTTGGCAGGAAACTACCTCACTGGCCGCTCCGATCCGCAAGCAAAACTCAGGCTCAGGCCCCGGCAGCAGCACAAGCGCTGAGCAGCACGAAACAACCACCCCCAGTACCGCCCAGCAGGGCCTGCGGCCAACCGGCTGACCCAGCATGCCGGCGACCACCGGCCAGCCCACCAGCAAGGAGCGGCGCAGGCGAGCAGTCGAGGGGCCCCAAGGCGCTGGCGCGCTGATCAGCTCCCCCAGCGAGGCCCGCCAGCGCCCCCACCAGGGCTCCCAGCAGCGGCCGCCCACAGCAGGGCCGGCAGGCAGCCAAACAACCGCCACACCAAGGCCCAAGGGCCGCACCTGTGGCCCAGCGGGTGGCCTGCAGGCGCGCCCGCCCCCAGCACCACCCCGAGGGCATCGGCCCCCCAGCCCAGCAGCAGGATCAAGCTGGCGAAGCGATCTCTGGGCCAGGCGGTGGCCCAACCCACACCCCAGACCCAGAGCCCGGCCGAGCGGCAGAAAAGAAATCGCCTCAGGGCAGAACCCAGGCAGCAGGGTGCCGGGGATCCCAGCAGGCTGGATCAGCAGCGCCGCCCACCAGAGCAGGTCGCTGCGCGAGAAGCTCCGGCAGGGAAAGGTCGATTCACGGCAGCGTCGCCGCCAGACGCAGCTTTGGCCGAGCGCTGCGGGGGATTGGCCTCCTGTTTCGGCTGCGGAGGCCACCAGCGGCTTCCTGGTGCATCCGGCTCCACGGCGTCCATCGCCCAGGAAGGCCGTTTTTGACGGCCGCCGGTCTTCGAGCGAGTGGAAGCTGATCAGCGGCCAGAACCCCTCCGGGTTGCACCAGTTCGGGGGGCCCGCAGCAGCCCACTGATCTAGGGCGGCGAGTTCATCGTATGACGGCGAATGCGCAGGGCCTGAAAGGTGCGGGTGGCTGATGGAGGCGGCCGCGGGCGGGGCCTTTGGGGGGGGATAGCCAGGCCGGCCACCAGATAGGCCAGAGACAGCGGTGCCCTGCGAAGAGCCGCTCCAGGCCCGCTTCTCGACGATCCGCCGGGCGATCCGCCCAGGGAAAGCGCGCTCCGCGCCGTTAGGCATAGATCCAGATCGGGCCAGCTCGGTTCGCTGAGACGCATCAATCAGCTCGGCGGCCGTTCCCCGCTCTTGGGATCCATGCGCATGTCGAGGGGGCCATCGGCGCGGAAGCTGAACCCCCGTGGCTGATCCAGGCGTGCGGGACTGCTTCACCGCCCAGCGTCGGCCAGGCACCCCCGCACCGGCCAGGGCGGTTTGTGAAACGCCGCGAAATTGGAGGCCACCAGCCGCTGCCGATCGCCGAAGGCGCCAGCCGCATCGGCGCTGCAGCCAGGGCGGCGGGGTCGCGGTCGAGGCCGATCAGGCCCAGGGCGGGGTGGTGCCTCCAACAGCAGGGCCGCGTGGCCGCCGCCGCCAACGGTGGCATCGATCAGCCAGTCGGCAGGGGGGGCGCAGGGGACAGGCCCAGCGCGCAGACCTCGGCAAAAAAGCCGCGACAAAACGCCTTCGGCCAAGAACTGGAACGTGATCAAACGACTTGAACCATGGGTTGCCGTTTCCTAAGATCCCGGCATTCGCCAAGCAGTTCTGGGGACCCCATTGACGCAGCTCGAAAACCCGCACCGAAGCCGGCATGGTTGGTCAACTTCGGCCCCCATCACCCCTCGATGCACGGAGTGTTGCGGCTTGTCGGTGACCCTCGATGGGCGAAGACGGTGGGGCTGCGAGGCCGGTTGATCGGCTATCTGCACCGCGGCATGGAAGAAGATCGCCGAAAAACGCACGAACGATGAATGTTCGTGCCCTATTGAGCCGCTGGGACTATTGCCGCCGGCAGTTCAACGAGGCGATCACGCGTTGAACGCCCCTGAGCGGCTGGCGGAATCACGGTTGCCGAAGCGGGCCAGCCAACATTCCGGGTGTTGATGCTGGGAGCTTTCAACCGGAATTCGCCAACCACCTCTCTGGCTTGGTCCATTTCCTGGGCGGATTGTGGGCGCCCAGACCCCCTTCTTTTACACTTTCCGCGAGCGGGAGATGATCTATGGACCTCTTGCGGAAGCAGCCACAGGCCAGCGGTGATCAACAACAACTATTTCCGACATACGGTTGGCGTGGCGGCCGATCTCCCCTACGGGCTGGTTGGAGAAATGCCTCGATTTTTTGCGACTACTTCGGGGCCAAAAATCGATGAATACGAGAAGCTGATCACCACAATCCGATCTTCAAACGCTCGCATTGAGTGGTCTGGGGTGATCAGCCGTGATGATGGCGATCATACTGGAGCCTTCCCGGGCCGATGCGCCGCGCCCTCTGGAGTGCCTTGGGATCTGCGCAAGGTGGATCACTACCGAGTGCTACGACAGATTTCGAGTGGACGTGGCTACCGCCAGCGGAAGGCGACTGCTCGCCCGCTATCGGGGTGCGGAATCGATGAAATGCGCCAGTCGTGAGGATCCTCAAAGGCAGGCCGCCAAGCCATCCCCCGCCGGTCCTACCGAGAATCTCGAAGCCAAGCGGGATGATGGAAGGCAAGGGCGGCGATTCCTCTGGCTTCATTACCAGGTACTCGCCAAGAAAAGTGGGCTCCCAACCTTCAAGATTCCAGGGCGGTGAAAACTCTAACGCCCCGCGGCTGGAATCCGGAAAAGGAGAACTGGGCCGTGTCATCATGTGGCAATGATTGATGTCACTCCCTGCGTTGGAAAGATTCCGGCGTGCCGATTTTCAACAAACTCCAGATCCTCCCCCACATCTGACCGGACCAAGGTCCGCCACATTCATTGGCGATCCTCGGTTTCGATCGATTTGTGATTCATGCCTCCGTCGAACCTGCTAAAACGGCTGTGTCCCAGACGGGTTGGGCCTCTGAAATCAGGCTCGTCGCCGTCGTTCAGCGTTCCTGAAACGATTGCGGGCCTCGTGCTATGGTCCCGGCTCTGCTGACGGCTACCTGGCGCTCAAGCGGCCTGCACCCGGATCTGCTGGCTTGGCCTGTCCCTCCGCGCCCTGACAGGCATTCCATGCCCCACCTGCCTAATCTGACCGATCCATCAGCGCCAAGCCGGGGTTCGCTGACTTCGGAGAAATCCCTGGCGCTTGCGATGCCCTCGGCCCGCTCGCCGCGGCAGGACTGATTCTTTGGTCGCTGCAGGCGATCCGCCAACGGGAACTGCTGGCCTAGGGGGATCCTCATCTCCCCGGCTGGTGGCTGCCGCAGGCCCTTGCTGGCCGGCTACTGGGGCGTTCCGCAATCGCATGACCTACGCGCCGGAAGTCATCTGGTTTCCGGCGTTCTGGAACCTGGGGATCAACGCACCAGGACCTTGTAATAAAACAGCGTTGTTGAAGATAGGAAGCCTGGAAAACAGGAAAACAGCCACCAGGGCGCCAAGGCCGCAGCGTACAAGGAGAAACCACAAACGGTGACCGCCCAGACGATTCACCTGCAGCCCCACGAACGAAAAGGCCATCGGGAGATTTTATAAACGGCCTGAAACGAAGAGGTGAAGGGCGAGGGGTCTGGGTTTCTGGACAGGCCCCATCGTTAACCTTTGAGGCGGGGCACCCGCCCCTTGAAAGGGGCTCCTACTACCGAGAGCAAACGCCGCTTACCCCACAGCCCAGAATAAGTCAAGGTCGCCATGGAAGCGAGGTCAGTGGCCGCAGGACGCTCCAGGAGATCGCTTGCAGACCACGCGGTTGCACCCGAGCCAGGTGCAGCCAATGGAAGAAGCAAGCTTCTGGAAAGGAAGCCAGGAGCTTTCGCCAAAAGGGCAAAAAGACTCAAGGCAAAGACGAGAGCCCAGGCCAAGGAAGGCGAAACTGTTCCAGGCAGGATTGGCAAGCTCCAGATGGAACTGGAGTCGCTTAAAAAAACAAAGTTCACAGCCTGCTCTGATGCCCGTGAATGCGGAAAGCTGGTCGATCACGACCAACGAGAAAATCACGATCAGCCCGTCCAGTGCGAGCTCCTGGGGCTACCCAGATCACGCTGTACTACAAGGCCCATCCCTGGCCTGAATCCACCCTGGGGATCATGGCCAGATCGATGCGCTGTATTTGGAGGATCCAACCTGTCTGGAAAGCCGTCGGATGGTTCAGTATTGGCCCGGAGAAGGGATCCGATCAGCCGTGACCTGTCCGAAACCTCATGCGGTGCATGGGTTTACGGGCCATCTACCAGAAGCCACGCACCACGGTGCCAGGTGGACCCATCGGAGCGCTTTCCCTGCCGGTGGTACCTCAAGGAGGTCACGGAAGTGGATTCAAGGTTTTGGGCAAACAGGATATTACCCTATATCCATTACGGAAGGCTTCCTGCTACCTGGTGGCCGTTGTGGACTGGTTCTCCGCGATGTTTCTCAGCTGGAAACTTTCCAACAGCCTTGACATGGAATTCTGCTTGGAGGCCTTGGAAAATTGCTCTTACCGTTGGGCGAAAAGCCACAGATCGTCCACTCCGATCCAGGGGTGTCAGTTCGACCTCCGGTGACTTCGTGGCAAGGCTCAAAGACAGAGGAGATCAAGATCAAGCTGGTCTGGTAGAGGGCGCTGCTACGACAACATCCTGGTGGAGAGACTATGTGAGGACAGTCAAATATGAGAGTGTACCTGCCGCGCCTACAAGCGATGGCTTGGGAAGCTGAAATCAGTTGTCCGATTCCTATGGAGGACTGCCATGTAAGGACCCCCATAGGCTCATTTGCGGGTGCAAAACTCCCAAGAGCGTCTACAATCCAAATTGAAACCCTGTCCCTCCCCGCCCGAGGTTAACGATTGTCAGGTGGCCAGATCTGTCCAATAAAAGCCATCCCACCTCAGGCTTCGATTCACCGTGGCATCGCCGTTAAAAGGATCTTGTGACATACACAGGGGCAACCAGTGCCCACGGCAATGCCTGGAAGGACACCAAAGCAAGCAGCCCCCAATTGCCGAGGTCCAGCGCAAAAAGAAGGCCTGCCAGAAAAATAGCGTTTAGGACGTTCAACAAGCGTTTTAAAAGCCTGCCTGGCGCCGATCGTCTCACCCGTTGAATAATGCAGCGCCGGCACCCGGCAACCAATAACACCACCAACCAGGACTGGAGAGTATCGAGAAAGCGGCAGCTGCCCGACCTGGCCCAACACCAGACCAATCGATGCGGCAGGTCCACCTCGCGCCGCCAGCAACTGCAAGCCAAAGCAGGCTGAACAGGAAGTAAAACTGAAATACGCCAACAGCGGAGATGGCAATCGTGGCCACCCAGATCAAGGCAGGATGGTTGGGACATGGGACATGAAGCTGTCCACGGCCTTGTTGGAATCGTGGGAGCCTTCGTAGGCAATTGGATCAGCAAGATCGATAGACGCAACGACTTGCCAAACCTAACTGGAGGCTCCTGTGCGCAGCAACGCCCCGAAGCTGAAGGCAAGAGGGCGGAGTTCAGGCTCGATTAGATTTTCCACTCTCCAGCGGCTCAACACAGCGGCTCACAACCTGCGATCGAACCAGCCTTTTGACCAGCCCCGCACCCTGGCTTTTCCCAGCAGCGCACCGTTCGCTTCGGCGACACCGATGCCGCCCGGCGTTCATGCACTTCCATCAGCTGTGCGCTGTGCCACGAGGCCTACGAGCAAAGCTGGAACAATTCGGCATCCAGGCCACCGGCCCTGTTTCCCAGCCCGAATGGAGGCTGGCCGGGCCCTGGCCGATCATTCACTGCAGCGCCGATTCTCCCTCAGGCCCCTGCCTGCGGTGACAAGCTTTCGGTTCACTCACGCCCCTTGCCGCTTGACTCCGGCCGCTTTGAGCGTCGCCTATGTCTTCCGCGCAGCACCGATTGACAGCCAGAAGTGGCCCGCGGCCTTCACACGCCATCTGGCGATCGACACCTCCCAGCGGCGCCGCTGCCTGCTGCCGCCAGCCATCGAATCAATGCTGCAAGGCTCCACGGCCAAGGCCAAGCCGAAGGTCAAGATGGCCTAGGGGCCTTCGCCCCAACACGCCTCTGCGCATCCGGATTTGCAGGAGGTCCCAGGCCTCCTCTTTTGCTACTGGGCGCACCCATCCAGCTGGAGGCCCTGCTGGCCTGATGGATCAGTACAAGCCAGGATCACCCCTTTGCGCTGCTCACAAACACCGGAGCGGAGCCCAGGCCTTTCGGCCAGGATCCAAGGAACCGCCTCTCTCAAAGACCACCAGAGCTAAGGCCCCTAAGACCGGCGGTGATTTTATCGAGCTGGCCGGCAAGGTTGCTGGGCCGCCGAAGTGTCCGCCATCATCTTTCTTTCCTGAATTGGGGGCACGGATGGCAGTTGGCCTCGTAGCTGCCGCTGTTGATCCGGGCCTGTGCCATCGAGAACACACCGCTGGCTTCTCAGATTGAAGCCACCGCCGATCTGCGATTGCACGGGCTGGCGCACAGCCGCGTGGGCCTATCTGATCCTTCAACCCCTGGCCGGGCAGGGAGATCCCAATCAGAACTCGCCCAGATCCGCTATCTCCTGGAGCCGCATATTCGCTGAAATGTGGTGATGACCAAGATCGATGTCGATCCGCACGACCAAGGCCAGCGCCATGTCGCCAGAAATCGCAGCCCAACCGCCGAGGAGTGATCCGGGGCAGCACGATGATCATCGGCCTCGGGTGGAGATGGCACCGCTGTCTGCCGGGTTGGCGGGCGCCGGTGATCGGCACCGGTCCCCCTGGGGATCATCCCGCGGGGCACGCCGAATGCCTTGCGGCTTGGTCCTTTGGGCATTTCCCTTCGATACTTCGCGAAGCCTGCGGACGATCCTGGCGGGAACAACCCATGTGATCGATGCGGCCCGCCTGCAATGCAAGCCGATTGATTCTGCTGGCCGGACTGCGAGTTTTGAAGCCGGGATGGTGGAGCCGGGCCGGGACCCGGGAAGCTTCAAAGAAAACCGCCCTGCACCCTGGCCTACTGCTGGCGGGTGCCCAAGCAGCTGGCCCAAATCAGGGCCACCTTTAAAGCCAGCCTGGACAATGCGATGGCGAACTGATTGAACGTTGGAATCCGCCCGCAATCACCCATGGCGAATGTGGCACCATCGAGATTCTGTTCTGCCCAGGGATTTCGGGCCGGGTCATCCCCGACACGGGCCTGGCTGGAGGTCACCATCGCCACACCAGCGAACCCTCTGCAGAGCCCAATGCCCTGCCTCCTGGCGGGCTTCAGCCGTGGTGCAGACGCCGGACAGATCGCGAGGTCATTCTGCTCTGCTTCCGGGCCCCGCACAATCCACGATCGAAACCGATCCGGCCAGCTCTTTGTGATCGATGGCGAAATCGGGTCGAGGCCAACCCGAGCACCTTTGAATGTCTGCCCGGCAGCTCCACGATTTACGCCCCCTTGCCCTCGCCATTAGCCGCTGAGCAGCTGATTCAAGAACCGGACGATTCCCGTCAAGATGCACCCGCCCAGTGCCAGCAAAACGGTGCTGTGCTGGCAGGATCCGGCAGATCACCAGTCGGCAGATCGATTCAGAACGCAAACTGGCCTCAGCTCCGAACTCGGACCAGAGAGATCCATTCAGTTTTCTCGGTTGCTGGGCACGACAGCTGGTACACGGGAGTGGCACTGGGCGCCATCGCCGGCGCAGCCCCAGTTGCCAGGTGGCCAAGAGCTATTGATGGAGCCAGGGCAAACGGTAGCCAGTTTTCGTGCTGCACACCGGAGATCTTGGTCTATCAAGGTGGGCTCCAGGTGAGCAATACCGCGAAAATTTCATTCGTCCCTACCGGGATTGGGTTTGGTGGGCGTGTGATCAACCGAAGAGAATTCGCCTATGACCAGCATGACCTTCAAGCTGCCTTTCTTTCCCCGTTCTCGGTAATCACGGGACTATTACGATCGCCCCTGCTGCTCGGACTGCTCTCTGGGAATCACCGGGCCGCTGCAATGGCTGTTGCGCCTTTGATCACCTGGATGTGGGCTGCATGGCTCCCCACCGCGGATTGCCTTCGCCCGCGCCTTCTCGATTTACGCTCAAGGGCCTCCCAAAACACTCGCTGGGCGACCATCTCGACCCAGCACTACACCAGCAGGGGGGATGACAGCGCTTGCCTCACCTACCGGCCCGGCCAAACTCCACGCGGCTGCCGAAATCGTTACTACAGCTTCGCCATGCCGGCATGATGTCTTCGCGCTACGACTCCAAACACTTTTCAACCAACCCTTGGCCGGGACAGGGCTCCGGTAAGGGGGCCAAAAGCGGCAGGATTGGCGGTCCGTAACGGGCTGAACTCCACCAGCAGAAGGCCGAAACGGACTCAAGGCCATCGGCCTGGAATTGCTGCCTTCGTTGCAGAAACACGGAAACCGGGGCGATCGCGCTTGATGATCTCGCTGGTGGAGATCGAGGCCGATCGACGAACAACTCCCTCGATATCGAGAAGCGGCCTTGAAACAAGCGGGGATGGCGCTCGACAGTGTCATCAGGAGCAAAACTTGGGACTGGGCTCCGGGGAATCGGTGTGGGGCCTTTCCTGCGCAAAGCCCGGGGCCGTTTGCGCCGGCGGCGCGTCCTGGGTGCTCCACCACCGCCGTTATGTGGGGACCGAGGGCGACCAAAGTTTTTTGGTTCCAGGGCAGACCCCCTGGCCGTACGCCCATCCAAAACTCCGCCGGGTTGGGCTGCGCGATTTTCAGGTTTGGGCCGCGGGAACCTGGAGGAAAGCACAGGTTCAAAGCAAAGGGCCAAGGGGAAGCAACCCCCTTTGCTGGGAAAAATCTGGTTTTTTTGTGCTGGAAGCGGCCACCGCCCCCCCCCCAACTGCCTTGGAAGGGCTGCTTTTTTTGCCGGGGGGGCAAGGGCGGGGGGCGGACAAAACCGGGGGGCCCATGGGGGCCGGGGAAAACGCCCCACATTCCCCCCTGCTGATCTGTGGGCAGCGGCTACAGCCTGCGCCGTCAGGCGCCCGATCTCTCTCTG
>Ga0163217_1049349_pt1 | contig 12108 bp, 13 predicted proteins | sample SynspAceP_FD_185933 | JGI IMG/M metagenome (GOLD analysis project Ga0163217, IMG submission 185933) | Saline lake microbial communities from Ace Lake in Antarctica - Synechococcus sp. Ace-P (PacBio error correction) | ecosystem: Environmental > Aquatic > Non-marine Saline and Alkaline > Saline ... | reverse complement strand
CGCTGAGTCGTCGTGAACGATAGTCTGGTTATGCTGAGCCGCCCAACGAGCTGTTGCAGAGGGCATGGGCCCCTATGAAGCGATGCAGTCGCAAGCCACCAGCCGCTTTCGAGCGATTTTTTTAACCACGACCACCACCGTGGGTCGGTTTGCTGCCGTTGTTTGTTGGAATCCTCGAAACAGGCTCAGTACCTGAAGCCTGCTGCAGTCTCCCTGGCCTGTCGGCGAGCTGTTCTCCACAGCCCTAATGCTGTTGCTGGTACCGTACTGATTGCCATCACCAGACCTCAACAAGCTCGCCTGACGAGCTGTAGTCAACTAAAACAGCCCAAGAGCCCCATTGTCATCTGTTTCGGTAAAAAAACGGTTCGTCGGATTTCGCGCATCTGTGTTGCTCTGTGCTGTTTTGCCTGGGTTTAAAGCTGGTTATGTTCGTCGCGATGAGGCGCCCTTGGTGCGCAAGAAATGTTAGCTTCGTCCACGCGGCAACATCCTGCAAGGCGTGGCTGGGTGCTGCAGGCACCGCTGGCACGCTGACTCATGCGGTCATTTTTGTACACGCTCTGGCGATATGCCGCGAGATGCTTCGGCTACTACAAGCCCCTGTAGGCATCTGTTTGCGGAAAAGTTTGGGTGCTCGCTGTCCGGGATAAAGGCCCGGCTGCGACTCCGAGGGGCGATGGCAGCTTGCAGTCGAGAGAATCCGTATGCCTCCGAAGTTTGCTGCCGCTATCGAGTTCTTTACGCACACAGATGGATTAAAGGAGAGGGCCAGATTGGCCTTATTGGCTTTAGTCAGGCTGGCTGGGGTATTGCCCAAGTCGCAACCAGCGCGCATGATGTCGCCTTCTGATTTCGGTGTCGGCGCGGTCAATGGATGGCACAATCCCCTATTCAGGGCCGCCCAGCGAATGGACGCAGAAGGCTTGAGCGGGCAGGAAATCGAAGCGGCCGAAGAGGCGCTGACGCTGTTAATGCCTTAATCCAGAATGATGCACCTTATGCTGCCTATTTAAGCCATATCTGGCAGGTGAGTGGACGTTAAGCCAATTGAGTGAAGCTGTTTTGGCGGGTTCGTGAAGCGCAAACTTTGGCGCGCTTGATGTTCGCACTGACCGCCAAGCGGTTCACGTGCCCATGCTGGCACTCTTTTTGGTTCGGCATGATGCTATACGCGATCCTGAACCCAAAGCGCTGATGCCTATCGCCAGCTACTTGAGATATACTCAGCCAGTGTAGTTCGTCGAGGTTCGCCTTTTGACCATTGCGATTCACGGTTTGATGAAAGCAAGCAGATAAAGCCCGCACATCAGGGGCGCAAGCGCTTGGCTTACGCTACTCAAAATTTGGTTTCTTGAAGGTGATTATCTGCCGACGGCAGTCCTGATAGTTTTGGCCAATTGGTGGACAAGTTTCCGCGAACCAGGCATCACGGTTCGCTCGCGAAGATGACTTGACGTGAAGCCGCGGGGCTGCCCACTATTTTGGGCCAGGGTTCGTCTGTCACGCCGTTGCATCTCCATGCAGGCCGCGTTCTCATCTGTTGACCTTGCAAATGAAGAGCGCTGGTGTTGAACGCCGCCTATGGAAACGGGTTCCGATTACTGGAAAAAAAAGTGGCGCTAGCAGGCAGGTGTACCTGCGGCAGGCGTCTGTAGCGCTTGGCGTGATATGTTAACGCTTTTACAACGCATGAGACGCAGCCCCTATGGCTGGTACACGAATTTCTTGTTGGGCGTTTACCGGCGGCCATCGCGGCTTACAAAAAACGGCTGAAACTGGTGCGGCTGTTAAAAAAAAGCGGGCATTTCGGTGCAGGTTGGTTGATGACCCGTGGGCGCTGAAGAGCTTTTTGTGACGCCCACTGACATTTCAGGCGCTTTGAGCGGCAGCCGGTGCGTACATTTCGTTGCTAGGACCCGAAAGCCGAGCGCTGGTATGGGCCAACATTGAGCTGGCGAAATGCCACAACGGATCATTGTGGCTCCAGCTCGGCAGACTTTATGGCGCCTTGGTGGCGGGCATGGCCAATGATCTGCTGGCTTACGGTGTGCAGATTGCTGCCGAGGTGCCCATGTGCCCTGCGTGCCGGCGATGAATCAGCCATGTGGAGGTAATCATTCGTACCCACGGGTGGTGCAAAGATGTACAGAGCGGACCCCCAGTTCGCCGTGGGACCGGAGGAAAGGCCAGGCAGGCCTGCGGTGAATAAGCCCAGGCGCATGTTGGAACCAGAGCAGATTCATTGCAGGCGCTTGGCTCGAGAACTAAGCGCAATCGATAATAGCGCCGGCGGTGTATTAGCGGCAAGCGCCTGGTGATTCCACCGTGGGCCAACCCGTGGAACCTATTGATCCAGTAACGCTATATCAGCAATCACAGCTCTGCAAAATGGCTACGCTATAGCCATAGCGCGCACGCTGCCTGGGCGCTGAGGTTGGTGATGGTCAGCGGCGCGTGAACCTGTCTCCGGCCCGCGGGTGGAGTAAACCGTCGTCGGGTTGATGACCGGCGAGAGAACAAATGCTCGTGAGATATCGACGATGGCGGCGGTTGATGAGGGTTGTGATCTTTTATCGCCACCGCTGCTGTGCTCTTATTATTCGCCCGCAGGATTATGCAGCGACAACTCAAGAATCGCCGCCGAGATGACGCTGGCGCTGGTGCGTAATCCGGAACACTCTGCCAATTGTAAGCCAGCGGGGCAGACGCGCCCTTTACTGTGGGCTTTTGCGCGGAAACCAATGACGTTGCCGCCATGCCATCAGCAAAATGGGCAAGAAGGGGCTGGATTGATTTGTGGCCCCAATGATGTGTCGGGTACCTGGTTGGGTTTAACAGCGACAACAACGCCCGGTCAAGCGTATCACCGCCACTGACCAGTTTCCACCTTGGACCCTGTGCCAAGCAGCAGATGCGCACGAGCTGGTGGCGCTGATTGCGCGGCGCCTGAACGCCCGCGTTGGCGATAGCCAAAACCAAAAGGGCTCTCACCAAGAAACCCCAAAAAAATGCTGACAGGAAACCTTCATGACCCGCAAAAAAACTTCAGATCCGTGTGTTTAGACGAGTCGTATGGCAAAAACATAGCGTTTCCCGCCTACGCCACCGATGCTCTGCGGCCTGGATTTGCGTGCCTGTCTGTCGCAGCCTCTGGTGCTGGAGCCGGGCGATACCCAGCTGATTGGTTAGCTTTGGCGATTCACATTGCGGAATCAGCTCTGGCTGCGCTGATACTCCGCGCAGCGGCCTTTGGGCCACAAAAACACGGCATCGTCTTTGCAAACCTGTGGGCCGATGATTCCGGACTATCAGGGGCGAGCTGATTGATGTCTTGCTGGAACGCGGCAAACCCGTTTACTGTTGAACCCGGAGAACGCTTGGCGGCAACTGGTGCTGGTACCGTAGTGCAAGCTGCGAATTATGAACAGTGGTGATGAGGTTTCGACAGCATGCCACCGGGGGACGGGGTGGGTTTGGTTCAACCGCCGCAACTAAACTGGTGATTGCAATGCGCGCGCCAAAGTAGCTGCGTTGCCAGCTATACTTTGCCCACATTAGCTCAGCGAGGGACTATCGCAATCATCAGGCCGCAAGTGAGTGTGAGCCTGGAACAATGACAACGCAGGGAGCAATCCATGAAGCGTGGGCAAAAAAGAAGACCCGGACAGTCAGGCTTCAGACCATTCTGAGGGTGCCAAAGCCTTCAATTCGGGCCAATAAAAAAACGTCTGCCAAATCCGATCAGGACGCAGGGTTCGCGCGAACCGCATTGCGAAACTGAGCGTTGTCGCTTTGAGCAGCATTGATTGTTGTCGTTTGCCACTGCCCTGACTTTGGTTCTGGTTTTTTACTGAATTTGTGCAGCCGGCCAGTGGAAGCAACAGTTCAGGTAACCGCCCGAAACGACGGCTAACAACGCCGCAAGGCCGGATTAACGCTACCTGTCGCGTTTACAGCAGAGCGTGGAAGGTCTGGGCAACGCAGCCCAGCCTTTCGATACCGTCAGCAGTTGGCGGCGATCTGTTGGCAGGCTCGAAGCAAGTTAAAAGACAGTTTTGCCCGGTTTAGCCGCGTTTATTTATTTCCACATCGTGCCATCCCCTGGCGTTCGGTCACGAACGACCCTCTGCTGGGCTTCGCCGTCTGGAGGTTGGCGCGTAAGGCTGAACAGAAGGCCAACTTTCCCGGATGCTTTCCCCGCGACAACCGCTGGTTCATATCATATGGCTGCGCCAGGTAAAAATGTCGGGCGACAATCCCGTAGCCGGAAACTGTTGTTGATTTGGTGTATTGACGCATCGCTGGCAAGCCTCTGTTGGGCAGATGGCCAGAATAACGGGCCGCCCTTGCGCTGCGCCAGTCCGTATCAGGAACGGTAGCATTTTGTTTAAAGTTCAGGGCAGGCGGTAGCGGAGAGGCCTCGCGTTGTAACCCTGAAGAATCCGGATTGGAGCATTGCGTAACACGCCTGCAGGCGAAGCGCAAATTACCGGTGAAAACTCTGATGGCGCGCTGCTGATGGGCTTCCGCTGGCTGGCCGCAGCCATCGCGGTTTTGGTATGCTCAACGCGCGCAGCGCTCGTTACGCCGGGGACTCACCCTAGTATCGAAACATGGACTCACAAGGCTTACTCCGGTGAGCGCGAGCAAGGTACCGGCTTTGCACTGGGACTCAGTCGGCGCCGCCGAGGGTGCTTTACCGATGTCTCAGGTTGTGGAAAAAGCCGTGTCAGCAAGGCCGATGAGGCGTACGTTCAGGTAACTGCGGGTTAAAAACGCCCCTATGCAGAGGCTGAGCCATTGTTCAAAGATAAAAGAACCTGCCGATAGTCGATATGCTTGATGGCGATGAAAGACGTTCTGGGCTTTGGTCTGTGTCTGCCGAACCGTTGTTTGTTGCCGGTGCCCTGCCTGAGGTGAAGAGCTGGACCAAGCGGCCCGGCGCTGTCAGCGAGTATTTTTCGTGCTTAACGGACATCCGCGGCATGTTGACGGAACCTTGACGAAGCTGGTGTTGTGAACTATGTCAGGCGATTGGTTCAGAGCTCTGGCACGGGGCGTCATCGCGCTGTGTGGGTTCGCGACGGTCGCCATTCCAGCCTGGGCTGGCAGATTGCTGGTGCTCGGGGGCTGATGGCCAGCGGGTGCGATGTTTATACACCGTTGCGGCGGTGCCCACCCCGGTGATTGTATTTCGCTACCCACAGCTTGATACGAGGGCTTCCGCTTGTCGATGGTTACCGGGCTTGGAGTTCATAACCCGTTCCAACTACAACGGGCTCAAAATCATGCTCATGGTGGTGAAACCCTGTCATGGCGATGCTATTAAAGCCCTGCATCGGCGCATTCTTAACGGGAACCTGGCTTCAGGGTTCCGGCAGCCAGTCGTCGGAAGACGAAGGCGTTGCCTATCCTGGATGACCATGTCTGGCGACATTCGCCCGTTGCCGCGCGCTGAAAGTGGTGTGACCGCTGTAACGCATGCCGGCGAGCTTGGGCCTATGCTGATTGACGAGCTGGGCTGTGACGTTTGTTCCGCTGTGTAATTGCGATGTTGATTTGGCGACTTCCCTAATCACCACCGGAACCCGGGCAAACCTTAGAATGTTGCGGGACCTATGCAAAGTTGAAACAGAAGGGCTGATTTGGGGTATTGGCCTTTGATGGCGATGGTGACCGGCATCGGGGCTGGGACTAACCGCGCCGCAGTTACTGGCCCGACCAGCCTGTTGATGCTGTTTGCCCGCGATGTGTGTCACGCAACCCCGGGCCGACGTGTTGTACGACGTGAAATATGCAGCCGGCGCCTTGCAGGGTGATATCCCAGGCTGGCGGCCGGGGCAGTCATGTGGGAAAAACCGGACATTCGCTGATGAAAGCCAAAAATGCGGAAACCGGCGCTTTTGCTGCCGGGGAGATGAGCGGTCACATTTTTTTGCTGAACCGCTGGTACGGTTTTGATGACGGCCTTACGCCGCAGCGCGTTTATTGGAGATTCTCGGTATGAAGACCGCCACAGCGACAAGTGTCTGAGGATTTTTTCCTGAGAATCAGCCACGCGCGGGAGCTGAATATCGAGGCTCACTGAAAGCGTCTAAATCGGCATTGTTGAGCGTCTCTATGCTCAAGGTGATTTGATGACGGCAAGTATCAAGCAACAATGACGGAAGTGAGGTGGAGCTATGCGACGGCTGGGCCTGTGACCGGCTTCTAACACCACACGCGCTGTGCTGCGTTTTGAAGCATGAATTGAAGGAGGCGTTGGCGCCGCCATAAAAACGGTCTTTATTTTACGTGAGCAGGTTCGGCAGAGTGCACCAGAGCTGAATGTCGACATTTCTGAACCCTTCTGGTGACATCCGAATTTATAAAAAGTAAGCAAAAAGCATGTCCGTTGAAATCGTGAAACAGCCGTTCAGGGTAGCGTTCAAGTACTCAGCAAGGGGCGCCGGTTATATACAGCGCTTTATCGGTAAAGACCGTAGTCATCAAATACGGCGCAAACGCCATGGAAAACGAAGACCTTAAAAAGCAGCTTTTGCTCGTGATGTGGTGTTGATGAAGTGGTGGGGGTATCAAACCCCATTGTCGTGCACGCGGCGGGCCGTCAAGATTGGGAGTTTGCTGGCGCCGATTAAAATATCGAGTCACGCTTTTGTTGAACGGTATTGCGGGTTACAGACCGCCCAGACGATGGACGTGGTTGAAATGGTGCTGGCGGCCAGGTATAAGGAAATTGTGTCGCTGATCAAACGGCCGAGGCGGAACGGCCATTGGCTTGACCGGAAAGATGCCAACTTGATCCGCGCTCGAAAACTGGAGGTGGTTGACGCAGTCCGGAGCTGGAACGCCCCGAAATTATCGAATCGGCCGTGTGGGTAGGTAGGTCAGTGTGAAACGTGAGCGTTATAACTGACATGCTTCAACCCGCGCAACGTGATTTCGGTTATGCCCCATCGGCGTTTGGCGCAGATGGCAGTCTTACAACATCAACGCCCGACTTCGGTGGCGGGCAAGTGGCTGAAAGCCATGAAAGCGAAAAAACTCAGTCTTCTGACCAACGTTTCCGGTTTGGAAAAACAAAGATGGCAAGGTGCTGGACCGGTTTGGACCGCCAGCCAGGTCAAACATTTGATGAGACGGTACCATCCACGGTGGCATGTTGCCGAAAAATACGTTTGCGCTCTAAGTGCGGTTGAAAACGTGTGCGAACCGTCGCATTATTATTGACGGCCGTGTGGCCAATGCTTGCGTGCCTGCTGGAATTCTTCACCGACGACGGTGTGGGTACCTGATCTCCAGGAATGATCTGGAAAAAGGACCCTATGTGCACGGAGTGAATCCATGAAACGCCTGTTGTTATGGCTGCTGATTTTACCGTTTTGGCCTGGGCCGGTTACAAGGGCCAGCTCGGTGGCTTGCGGATCAGCGATATGAATGAGGCGCGGCAAAGCCTTGAACCATTATGGCGTGCTCGAAACGCGGCGCAATTCATTTCAGGCGGCGCGGTCGACATATTGCTAAAAGGCAGCCAGTGGCAAGACTTTCGTCTGACCCAGCGCTGACTGTGCCCGTCTGCAGAGTTAACGCTTCGCTCACCGATCATTGGTCACTCTGTGCATTGGGCCCCGGCGAGATGAGTGTACACGCTGAAGCTGGGAAGGCCTCAGCCTGCGCTAGAGCGACTATGCTTTCGGAATGGGTAACGGCCTCAAGGCCGCGAACAGTGACGGCAAAGCGAGCGCTTTCGCCCTAGATTTGGCGCGCGAGACCACGCCAAACGCCGAGAGTGGTGACATTTATGCGCAATGGCATTTGGCGAAATGACGGCGAGCATGATAGACGTCACAAAACGAAGAGGGAGCAATTTACGAACTGTCACCGATTGAGCTCGGCAGTGTTGAATTTGAACTGGCCCACCGTGTGGCAGTAGACTGGCGCGCGCCCAAAGAGGCGCTTGCCGTGCGTCGCTGGACATCACCCGCGCGACGGCAGGTGTTATGCGACGCGTGCTGCTTGGTGCGCTCGCGAGCTGGCCTTACACCGAACAATGGGCTGGTTCGTTCGGTGGCCCAGTTACGGTCTGGGCTGCTGGCACGAGGCTGGGCTTAGCCAGTCGCAGTTGCTGGCACCTGTACCGCCAATGGTGCTCGAGGGCGGTGAATTGCAAAACCACAAACTTGAGGTTAAGCCGAAACCCGCTCTGGGATTGCCATTTACCACAGAAGAAAAACCAAGCGCATCAGCGCCTTGGTGCGGTGTATATTTATAACGATGCGAGCGTGCCAGATGTGTTTTCTAGTTAAGGCGAACAGCAGTCCATTCGGCAACGCCACAGCAACCGGTGTTACGCGCAACAGTCGCAAAACTGTATTCGCCGAGGGCTGTTAGTGCAGCCTGTCGCGCTGCGGAGCAGGTGGCTTGACAAAAAGTCAGATTACACTGCGCAACAACAACGTGTGGCGGGTCGGACTGGTGCGCGTAACTGACGATGAAATTGGAGGTAGCTCGTCTGGTGGCCGGCGAGTGAAAGTGGTTACCCCATGCGGTGAGGCGGTGCCGGGTTCGAGGTATGGCGGCGCAAAACCGCCTGCTGAATTCAACGTATAATGATTGATGGGAAAAACCTGCAACTGCTCAAGTAACCTCAGGTCCCGAAGCAGTGCTTCGCGAAACGTGCAGTGATGCCGCCATTCTATTTCTGGAGCATGTTGACTGCTTTGATTGCAGCCCATCGCATTTCCAGCTCCTCGGCGAAGTTGGATTCAGTAAGTGGTGTGATTGATTTGCTGGCGCAGTGGCTGAGGGCCCATGGGTTTCGCTGTGGAAATTTTGCGGTAGCCGAGCATGTGGGCCCGGAAAGTTCAATCTGATTGCCACCCTGGGGCAGCCGGTTCCGGCGGCTGGTGCTGGCAGGGCACCGACACAGTCGCCGTTTGACGAAAAACGTTGGCACAGCGATCCGTTCACACTAACCGAACGGGATAACCGCTGGGCATGGCCTTTGCACTTGCGATATGAAAGGTTTTTTGCCCTTGCCATTTGATGCAGCAGGGAGTTTGTTAGGTCAGTTCATTGCAGCAACCGCTGATCATTGTTGCTACCGCCGGACGAGGAGAGCTCGATGAACGGCGCTCGCGCGCTGGCGGAGGCGGGTAAGCCGAAGGCGCGCTATGCAGGTGATTGAGAGCCCACCAGCTTGCGCCCGATTCGTATGCACAAAGGCATCATGATGAACGCTGGTGTTCGAGGGGCAGCAGGGCACTCCTCTAATCCGGAGCTGGGCCGCAACGCCATGAAGGCATTGCACCAGGCGATGGGCGAGCTGCTGGCCTTGCGCTCCCATTGGCAGCAAAGCAGTATCGGCCAATCCGAATTTGACGGCCACGGTGCACCTTGACCTTGGCTGCATACCGGTTTGGTGACAATCCCAATCGCATATGCGGTCGATTGTGAGTTGCCATTTTGACTGACGCCCGCTGCCCGTCATGGATATGGGGACGCCTGGCCAGGCCATTCTTGCAGAAGATTAGCGCCCTGGCCAGTGAACGCGGGCCTGAAGCTCAAGTTTGAACCATTATTTGACGGCGTTGCCGCATTTGAAACAGCAGCGGATGGGCCGCTCTGGTTACGGCCCTGCGAAAAGCTCATGGCCACACCGCAGGTCGGTCGGGCTGCCCAAGAGGGCGCCAGTGATTGCAGCGCGTTGGTTTGGAACTCTGGTTATGGCCCCGGTCTACGATCTAGGCTCCCAGGCCCGGACGAGTTTCTGGCGCAATCACAGGTTGTACCGACCGTTTAACATTCTGCGTCAGCTTGTGAGCAGTTTTGTTTGTAATATTCCTTCTGCCTGGAGATTTGAATTGAACGCCAACGGCTGGTTTGCGCGCTTTCGCCATTCGTCGCCTCTACATTAATGCACACCGCGGCCGTACCCTTGGTACTGCCCTTGCCGGGCGATGCCATTTCAGGCCAGGAAAAAATTTCATCAATATCGTTCACGATTGCTTTGCTGAGAGCTTGGGCGTGCGGTTAGTAGTTCGCGATTCGGTTTTTGCCCGCTCCCCAGATACAGCAAGCGGCTGCAAGGACGCCGGCCTTGAATCCACGTTTTTGCCGCGGCTTGCGGGTAAACTCTGAGCAGCAATTGCCGCTGGTGAGGAAGCCATAGGCGGATTGCGCGGCATACATCAGAGCCAGTTGTCTATGGCCTTATCAGTTCGCCCATGCACAATGCCCCGTATACGGAGTGTGCCAGCGGGCAATTATGTGACCCGCTTAAACGGTTGGCGTATTGGATGGTGTCGATTTTGGTTATTTACCGGCAAGGTTCGGCGGGTTGATGTTTCCGGTATCGGAAAAAGCTGCTCGACCAAGGCCAGATTGTATTATTACCACCATGGGTTTCTCCGCCCACCGGTGACATTTTCAATTCTATCTGACAAGACGTTGGAAGGCCAGGTTGCGGCCGCTTTGCGCGCTAAAAGCTGATTTGATGTTTATCGATGCCCCGGCCTATTCGGCGGCGAAGGCACGCTGGTTTCAGTGAGTATCTTGCGGCTCAGGCAGAGACCCAGTTACAGTGCTGCCAAGGACAGGCCACGATGCAGAGCTTGCTGAAGGCGGCGTGCGATGCCTGTGTCAAGGGTGTGCGCCGCGCTTCACAGTCATCAGTTATCTGGATGACGGTTGCGCTGTGGTAAAGGAGCGGGTTTACCCGTGACGGTTCCGGTACTTCTGGTTTCCAGTCGGCGACACTTACGAGCAGATCCGAGCTGCCCGCGTAGAGACGTGAGCGGCATTACCCAATCTGATTTATCCACTGGAAAGCAGGCAGGCATTCTGGTGCGGCGTCCGCCAGAAATGCTGGAAACCGAAATTGGCCATTTGTGGGTGGCTGAGCGCGACGGCACCATTGTTGGGGGATTGCGCCGCGCTACACCCTTTACGGCGAGGATGACGCTGGCGAACTGTCCTGTTTTCCGTAGACCCAATTACGCCGCGCAAGACGCGGCGCATGAACTGTTGCGATGACTTGAAAACAGCAGGCTTCGTTGCTTCAGGGTTTTCAGCGCCTTGTTGTGCTGATCCCACGCAAACCGAGCACTGGTTTTCGAGAACCGCGATTTCAAAAGCGGAGGGCCGGTAACAGTCGCTGCCGGAATCGAGGACTGCGCTTAACAAACCCAGCGCAAACTCCAAAGTTTTTGGTAAAGCTCTTTGAGTAACCAGTTCATGGAATCTGTAGGAACCGACGCAGTAGCCCCAGAAAACCTAATAAAAAACTTGGCGGCCCAAATGGGATTTGGGCGGGGTGAAAACTGGCCTTGTCAAACGCAGGATGTTTTGCGCGAGGGCTTGTTTATCCGCTATTCCCAAGCGGGTTTCCCATAAGTTTGACGCGGCTTGGGTGATGCTGGGGGGCAGAAGCCTGCTTGTGCCGCGTTTCCGCGGTTCGGACAGTTTCGGGGTTTGGCCCTGGCCAGCGGCCATCAGTTCTGGCAAGTACAGATGCGTCATCGCTGTTTGATGGGAAAACCGCGGTATGGGGCGTGTGCTTTTGTACAGGCCAAACCGCGGGTGGCGTTAGTTCCATTTTTGCTGAAAGCAGTTGCAGGGGCGGTTACGCTGGTTGGCAACAAGCTTCTTGCGGGCAATTTGGCGTGCGCCCAGCGAGCGAGTGCAGTTCTTGGCTGCACCCAATTGCGCTAAAAAAAAGCGCGTGGTTTGGCAGCTTTATTTGAATCCTTTTAATTGCAGGACTGCCTTTGGATATTCAAACGTTGCGGCGGCCTTTTTCCAGGGCCACCAACCCGCCGCGAAAGGGGGGGGCGGAGGCAAAAAAAACCAAGCTGTAGTGGCGAAAAACGAAAACATGAATTATAGAGAGACCGAGGCCTACAGAAGGTATACACAGATAGAATATAGCGGCCAAAACAGACCAGAGAAAAAAATTTTAATTGGACAGGGCAAATGGGGACAAAAAAGAATATATAAATTCCATATTGGGGAAGATACCTATATTTCCCTTCATTTTATTATAATCCCCCAGAGAAAAAAAAAAAAAAAAAAAAAAAAAAAAAAAAAAAAAAAAAAAAAAAAGAA
>Ga0163217_1110125_pt1 | contig 12109 bp, 17 predicted proteins | sample SynspAceP_FD_185933 | JGI IMG/M metagenome (GOLD analysis project Ga0163217, IMG submission 185933) | Saline lake microbial communities from Ace Lake in Antarctica - Synechococcus sp. Ace-P (PacBio error correction) | ecosystem: Environmental > Aquatic > Non-marine Saline and Alkaline > Saline ... | reverse complement strand
TTGGCGACAAAGGTACCGCCCGTCTTCCAGTACATTACAAAGGCAAACTAGCCGCAAGCTCGCACAGAAGCAATGATCCGATTTTGGTCAGTCTGTTTGTGGCGACTTGACGCCGCCAAGTCGACATCACCACTTCGGCCTTGCAACCCACCCATCCTTTGACGATCTTCGTTGCGTCGTCTTCCATGAATCAAGCTGGTGCAATTCGCAGCTTTGCAATCGCCTCCCATCTCTTGCAGTGCGCATTCAAAGAATGTGCCGAACGTTAATTTGCCCTTCTTTTCGCCAGAAAACGTTCAACGTTTCACCGCGACCTGACACCAGCCACCAGGGGCGCGCCCAAGGTCAACGACCTCGACGCACCCGGCACGAGAAAAGCAGATATTTGTCATCAATATTGCCATGACTCTGATAGGCCGCCGCCCGCAAGAATACAACCTTCGGCAATTGGCGCGTTTGACGTAATGGCATCAATTGGCGCTGCAACCAGACGGGTCAGAGCTATCAGCTGCGACCGCGGGTGCGACTTTCCTTGACTTGAGATCATCGTTGTGACGCCCCCTGATGTATTCTGCCTGTGGGTCGTCCCGCCCGAAGCACCGCCCGTTGGCGTAATCTTGGCCGTCGGCAAGTTTCGCCATCAGCCTAAACCTTCTTCCAAAACCCCATCCGCGCTCATCTGGGCCGTATAAAACAAGCCCCTCGCGCAAGACCACGGTCTGCCACACTTAATCTTCTGTACGGCCAGCACTCGCAAATCAAACGCCTGCAAAATCAGCAGCACTCCTGCGATGAATAACGCCTGACGGTCCAGCCCAGATTACCGCGGATCGGCACGACCGCCCGCCGCCCATCGCAAGATAGGACTTGGATCACTCTTGTCGATCTGCGCTGAGGTCATCGAAGCCGGTCCACCTTGGTCCGGTTCGTAGCGCTTTAACCAAGCTGCAAGCAACAGTGCATGACCTGCCGACCGTGGCCAACAATCTGGAAATGGTCTGGGACTGGCATGGATTGATAGGGTAAGGTCGTCAGGTTCCTACCTCGAAGACCAGGCTCATCAATGCGAAACGCGGCGGCGTCATCTTCGACATCACGAGAAATTGATCGCGACAAGTTCGCCGACGCCAAATGGCCACACTGATCCAGTCGGACCACACGCGCGGCCGGGCACATCGGTTTTCGCCTGATCGGAACGCCCATGCAGCCGCATGATGGATTCGCGCAACGGTCGGGCTTTGGGACACACTTCTGGAGATGTCGATCCAGACAAGCTCGTCGACCGCCACGATATCACGACCAGCAGGATTATTGGGTCTGCGGCTTCACAGAATGAAGCGCGCAGAAATTACCGCAAGCTGTCGCTTTCTTCCTCCGGGCTTAATGTATAAGCTTTAAACCACTCGTCTCGCGCTGGATACGCTGCATGAATTCGGCCACCATTGGCGCACGGCGGCACGCTCGGTTCGAGCGACAAGCGCATACGTCCGCACCCTTGTTCGGCGCAAGTTTTTGCTGACAAGATGCGCAAGCCTCGAATGGTTAGCGTCATCGAATCGCGCGGACAATCGCCCGGTTTTCCTCCGAGCCTCCGCCCGCTGGACGGGACTTCGAGAACTATTCGACGACATGGAAACCGCTGCCTTTCTGAGCTGTGCTGTATCAACAGCGGACAACTATTTGTGCCCAGATCAAGGGCCGCCATAAAAGTTCGGTCGATCTGGCGGAACTGGCGCGGGGACTCAAGAGCCGGCGGATACATCGACGGCCCGCACTTTAGGGACGCGTGGCGCCATTGATGCCCTTTTATATTGAGTTACCCCCAGGTATATGGTTTCTGCGGGTCAAGAGCAAGCGTAAACCTAGAGAGCGGCCACGCTCAGAAGCTATCGTCAGGCCTCACACCATCTTGAAAATTTGACACCCCGCCCCCCTCGCCGCTGTGGCGAGACGCGCTGTATGTCTCACGTCGCAACGCCGTTTTGAATGTCGAAAAATGGCGTCGGGGACAGATCAACAGCCGCGAAGAAAAAACAAGCACAGCAGCAGGACATCATGCCCGAAGTTTACCATCGTCTATTGGGTGACTCTTCAGCACCAGGTCATCGTTTGGCAAAGCCGGCGCGCAGATCAAGCGCCCGCTGCCCGAACAGTTTGAACAGGCCATCGACCGCGCGCGATGAAAATCAGGCGGGCTGGATGACAGCGATGCCTAGTCTTGCGATGGCGCAAGGCCGAGCCCTATACGGCTTCGACCGGCGATCCCGCGCCGGCGATGACCGAAAAGTCGTTGGTATCGATACGATACGACCGCGACCGCATCAGACATTGATTGCCGCGGCTGGGCCTGACCGCCTCTTGCCGGTGCAAAAGTTGATCCCCTCATTGAAAGAATAGCCTCATGTCCCTTCTTGAATTTCGGCCCGCACAAGAACCCAGCGAGTTTGAATTGCCACTCACGAGGTTGCGGCCTTTTTTGCGGGACATCGAACGAGGTGACCCCGCACAGTGCGAAAGGTCGAAAATTTTCCGCAATCTGCTGCGCGAAGGGACAACGGGTCTACATCGCGGCATTATCGATGGCACCCCGATCGAAAGACCAATGTGGCCACCGCATGCGCGTTTGAACGCACGACGGCATACAAGGTTCAATGCCCCATTTCCCGCAGCGCTTTATCAGGATCGCCGACGCTGGAAAACTGGATCCCAATGTTCAAGGCGAGGCTGACCGTAAAGCGGGCTTGCTGTGGCTGGCGGCGTCCGACCACACGCACGGGGATTTCAGCGTGTTCATGCAGGGCTGTATGGACACGAGGCTGTTTGACAAAAACACGGGTTCGAAAAGTCTGCAATCGCAGGCCACCCACGAAGGCACCGTGACATCGACACCGCGGCACCCGCCTGCGGTCGACGATGCAGCTGCTCCTGGAAAACGGGTTTTCGAACGCACCGACGCGAAAGATGGCCATCGCCATCGCAGTTCGCAATTCAGGCGCAGCCAATCATCGAAATGAGGCGCGACCACCTGAAAACACGCTGGGAATCGACCTGCCATCCATTATCGGTATCGCGGGAGCCCGCCAAGACTATCAAACCTATGATCAATTGCCATAGCCTGCGGCGTCGCGGCCTTTCGTGAGGTGCTGCAAAGCGCGCGATGGGAACGTACAAAACTGCTTGTTGCCACGAGCCGACAGATGTGATCACCGAAACTGGCCCAACGCACCAAACGGCCAACCCAATTTCAACTTACCCAGGTTGCATTTTCTCCCGCTGGTTAGGGATCAGAAACGATGAAAACCAAACTGGGCCATGCAGAATGGCGGAACCTGCTGCGCAACAGCAACTCCGTCTTAAGGAAAGACTGACACCATGACCAGACCGTCGATCGAATCCAAATACCAAAACAGCATCTCGGCTTTGGACGAGCCCTTCTTGCGGATCGGGAAGTATCAACCTCAACGGGCCGCAGATCCTCGCCGAGAGTTGGAAACGTGGCGGATTTCCAAGCCGCGTAGGAGGGCCCGACGACCACGACACAGGCCCGCACAGGGAAGCAGAAACGATTCGGACGTGAACTCCTGGGTGCTTGTGTTTCTCGATAAAATGGCCGAAGATCCGCGCTATGCCCAATAAATTTGTTCGAGAACCGAGTTGATTGCCAGATGATCCGCGTGTGCAAAACGCCGGTCGCATATTTCTGATTCTGTATCGACCGCTCTGTTCCTGTGCGCATTGGCAAAGCGGTTGGAGCATAGCGAGGGCGGTTCCGCTCCTGATCGGTCAAACAGGCGAAGACGAAAGCTGGAACTTGCGGCCATTTGCGTTCATCGAAATAACAACTGCCGAGTGGGGTGCTTCTCTAACGATGACCTCAACTTGGCATCTCGAAGACCCGTATGTGCGTTAGGACTCAGTCCGCACAAGAGGTGTGAACGCGCCCGCAGATTTCAGGCTATTCCGTGGCGCAACGAACATCCGTCGGTTGATCCGCTTGTGTTGCCGATATGGGGCGATGGTCGACGGCAGGAATTCAAAGTCTTGTACGCTTGTGCGTCTGTCTGCGCGAGGAAAACTGGGCCGTAGACAACACTGCGGTGCGTCACATCAGCTTGGTCGCCCAACGCCCGGGCAATTCAAACAATGCTTTCCTGCCATGGCATGGGAGCGGCATTGACACTCTGCATCATGACCCGATCCACGTGCAGTGTTGAACCGACAAAAATTGCCGAGAAACAAAGCCAACTGGTCGCAGCGGGCATCTCTGGCCTGACGAGATTGACGATTAAACTTTTGTGACGATGCTCGCATGGGATCGACAGAAACCCACTCCCGGCAAAGATATGGAGGCAATCCTTGCCGCAACGTCTTGTTCGACCTGACCCCCACGGAACCCGAATGATTCCAAGTTCAACAATGTCGCGCCAAAGGCCGGCAAAGAGGGTCGCGGGACGCGCTGGGCGCCAAGGTGTGCGTCGCCGGTATGGATTGCTCCCTACGCAAGAACAAAACCTCGCCAAACTTGGTTTGCGGGTTTTTTTTAGACGAAATTCCTGTTTCCAGCAATCAGAGGATTGACCGCATACTCAAGCACGATGATATAGGGCGCGAAGCCGAAAGGGCTTGTGTATTGTCCATAGACATGTAACGACACTGCATGGCCCGATTACCGCAGTCCAAGTTGGTCTAAAATATGACACAAACTGTGTTGGCTAGCTGATGAAATGCAAACGCAGCCGAGGATCTATGACGGACATGCTTTGAGGAAAACCACGCAGGCCGTTTTTTGTGGCCGGCAGCAGGTGTCAGCCTTATTGCGGCGATTCGTCATGATTTGATGCTGGCGTCCAGCGCTTTCGGGCGGCAAGCTTTACTACGCGTCACCTTCTTTGCGTAATGATCTATACGCGTTTATCGTTGGTGCAGAAGATCAGCGGCGCCTTTGGAACTGTCGAATACTACTGGGGCGTTGCGCGTGGCTGCGGAACGCGTGGTGCGGTGCGTCCGGTGTTGTCTTGGTCTACGCCTACAGTCCATCAGTACCAGCTGGCTCAGCAAAAAAGCGGTACGTGGCACACTTGTGCTTGCCCACTGCTTATCTTTCGCTTTTGCTGCGACGAACACACAATCATGGTCTGGTATTGATCACGCGGGACCACATCCACCAGCGCGCCAGATCGACTACATTCCACGGGCCGTTCTACGCGATTCATGGCGTGCTCTAATACCTTTGATCGGGCGCCACCTAACTATGTCTCTTTAAGGTTCAGCGTCGCGACCGGTTCAGCGTGGCCCTTGGCTAACAGGATGACTGCCAGCGTTAACGATGACCCGCTTGCAGCAAATCAGCCATATATCTTTCTGGCTTCACCATTTGTCGGACTGGACCCGACGTTCGTTTATGTTCAGCTAGGATATCTTCGCCTTTCACGTTTATTGTTGCTCACAAACAAAGACTTTGACTATGGCGTCGGTTGGTCAATTCGCTTGTTTAACACAATGAGCGAGAGCTTTGTTCTTGGGATAATACAAAACACACGTCGTCCTTGATGACAAAGCCTGCAAAGAACGCGGCTTCTGCAAGGTCCCCAAGTCCGAAAGCCGCCGCCCTTTCTCGCCACTATTTTATACCCGATAGCCTTAAGGCACCACGATGATCGTGACATCGAGAACGCGTCTATGATCCTCGGATCCAAGGAAGATCGAAAAGCCCGCTTGACCCAGGCGGTGGACCATATTCTGGCTGAGCGTAACGTGTTAGGTCGGCACATTATGACCGCATCGCCATCAACCCCCTTCGGAATGCGTTTGCTGCGTGCAGATGACGCCAAATCGTGCCAAGGACGAATTTTCTGGCTGTCAGTCGATGCTGGCAGCGCTGGGGGAGGGGGGGGGCGGGGGAGCGTCGCTCACAGGGGCTTGCTCTGCCCTCAGTGGAGTCGTGGGCGAGCATGGCGACGCGTACGTTCCGCTTGAAATCGCACAGCTAACCGGAATTGTGCGCCATGTCTCGGCGTGTCGGACAACATTCTAGTTGTCCCAGACATCGCGGGGGACGCCTTACCTATGTATCAGAGCCGGTGTATTCTGGGGCCCTTTTATTAAAGGACAAGCCTCGGAAAACAATGTTGCGCCTGCCGAAGCGACGGACTCAGCTCGTCCGGCAAGGTTGGACCAATCCGCGATTATCACCGGCGGATCGCCTTTGCAATCAGGCAAATAAATCGCAACTTGTCTTCGAACGCGATCAAAAATTCTTCTAACCCGGCAGATCGTCGTCGAAGGCGCGCTGTCGGTTCTGACTGGGCCACGTGCGACTGTCGATCAAAGGACGCGGTGCGTGGTATCTGAGGGGATGGAGAACAGTGTCTGTGGCCGGTTCGCGCAGGTCAAAAGACGGCGCGCCCCATTCGCGTACGCGGGTCAGGTCTGGGCTTGCACTCTCGCAGCAGCTTGCCCAGCATATGTCGGGTAAGATCTTTACGGAAAGCGACTCGGCAAGGGCTCGGTATTATCTATGGACTACGCCACGTGTCGGCACAGCACCCAGAAGTTATCCACGCAAGCAAGATGCCGTTAGCCGGAACGCACCTGCCCTCCCACCGTGACCTACCTGCCAGAAGCGTAAGGTATAACGCGCGAACGATTCTACAATAATAGTCAGGATAAAGGGAAGATGGTGTCCAGTGGATATCAACCAGCACCTCTCGTCTATCTTCGAGGCGAGCACTCATTCCAGTGAGCTATAGGACATTATAGGGGCAGCGGTATAGCCCAAGGACTACCGCCCCCATGCCAAGTTACAAAATCAGTTCAGCCTCATGCATAAGAGATCATCGCGCCAATTACAAGTCGCTTCGTCACGGCGATTCGGCATGTGTTGTACATCCAAAAGAGGAGAGCAGGTGGCAGGTTGCCCCGGATGATGCATAAGCGGCACCACAACAACTGCTTGCCCGCACGATTACGGCAACCCATTCTTGTCCAAGATGAGAGATTCATGGCTATGCCAGCCCGTCCAGCGATAAAGCTGCAGAGCGCGGGCCTATATCCTGCGTGGTGCCCTGAACCTGCATACCTTTCAAATCCTGCCAGACGGATTCACTGCATAAATCACGCAAGGATGCTCATGAGCGAGCGATATTTTCCATCCGACGTTTATCAGTATTCTTAGGTCCGACACCCCATACCGATGGTCTGCTACGTCCCGGAGTGCCCGCCTCGAACTTCATCGGCGCATGTTGTAGATAATGCACGTCTTTGGTGATTCCGGGCATCATGTCACCACCGCCGAAGAACGGGGCGCATCCGGCCATTGCGGTCGGGGCTGGATTATAGATCGCACCGGACCTGTGGACCATAGAGCTGTGTGCGGTTATCGCATAGAAATCGGCACAGCCGATTCTTGACATCCACCGCTATGTGGGACCGCTTGTTCTGACCGTTCAACCGTACGGACACCTTTGCGTGGCCCGCGGTGATCGCCCTTGACGTCCAACACCGTTTCTAACCATTCGACACCTGCGTCACCGCAATCAGCTTGGGTTCTGGGGGTGATCGAATCCACCGTCCTGCGGACTTCAAGCAACACCGACGCATCACTCTACCATTTATATCACGCCTTGGCTGTATCGCGCAGAAAATGCATCGGCACTGGTTGGTGTGCTCCATTACGACAGTAATCTTCGCGCCCGGTTGACAGGTTCGGCAGGGCCCAATCCTAGCGCGATTGATCCTATCGGTTGTGCCGGAGTTAAAGTGATTGTGATTTCTCGTTCCCGGCGTGGGGTTCAGACCGGCAACGGGTCCCCGCCACGGCTTAGTACTGTGTCGTTGCAAGGTTGAAAGTAGTGCAGCCGCGGTGACTGTGAATATTCGTGACATGGCTATAGGACGGCTGTCCACGATCACGCCTGGGCTTTGTTGCGCCTATGCACCATTGTCGAGATAACAAGGGCTTGCCGTTCACTTCACGGGACAGGATCGGAAACGCGGCGGATGGCGTTACATCATGACATCAAGAAGCATCCTTGGGCAGCATGCCCGATAGAAGATAAGGCAGGCTCTCCCAAAACGAGGCCGCCATAGCATCAGCAACGAAACCCGGCCTTGCCCGACCGGCGAATGTCGGATCGCCGCGGCAATGAAGTTATCCATATATCCAAAGGATGATCCGGTCTGCAACCCGATGCGTACGACACCCAGAGAGAATGTACTTGAGAAGAAAACCCGCCTGCGCGATAATGGCAAGACCTGCAAAAACACGACAACCCAATATATCGCCAAATGTTGCGTCGCCGCCAAGCGCACGCCGTCCAGAACAGCCGGTTGTGGTGATCCCAACACCCTGTCGCAGTAACGAAACTGGCCAAGGGACTGGTAGAAGCGGGCAGACCGGGTGTCGGTGCAACCAAGGTGACGAGAAATAGTGTCACGCCCGCCAGCGCAAGCGCGGTCCAAAAAATTGCGATCAAGCCGCCAGCGATATCTGCTGTGCCGCGCGCGAGGATTTTGCGGCAAGTTAGAATGACAATCGACAAACGATCGTATTCATGGGTTAGGGCGTATCTATGCACCGCAAGCGCTGATCCACGATACTAAAATACGGCAAAGCCAATCAGTCCGACAATGCGAGTCCTCCCTTCGCGACGAACCTGCCGCGTAAGTCCATGCAGCACAGAGGGCTGGCGCACAGCAAGGACAGAGAGCAGACGGGTGCTTATCCCGTCGGGCGGCCGCGCTCACCTTGAGATGATTTGCGTTCCGCGCGGATTATAGAAATCAACGCGCGAAGACAGCCATTGCCTCAGGTCGCCCGCATATGTCAGTCGGTGCCGGTGCACTGGGCTTCGCGGGCAACGCGGGGTCTGCAGGGGCCACGAGAAAAAGATTCAACACGAGGAATCAGATAGCATCAGGTTGCGATCCTTCCCGCGGGCCTTCCCCAACAACGCCGGCACAACGGCCAGCGGGGTCGCGTGAGATGCCACGATATGCGTGTCGCCGCCATCAGCTGCGTGCGCTCAAGCACGGCGGCCCGTGCGGTGACTTTCGCGCAGTTTAGTCCTCGATCTCTCGACGCTCTCCAAGAAGGACAATGTCAGAGATCTGTCGCGACATTATGGGGCACCGCGCGACGCATATAGAACAAAGCATCCTCGTCAATCGACCAGATGTGGACACGTGCTAAAAGGCACAGCATCGGCGGTTAAGATTTCAAGCTCGGGCTGCGAGAACTGGCTATCTCGTCCAGCGCAAAAGGATGGCTGATCTGATAGCATCGGTCTTTTGGGTCATTTCTTGACCAAGATTTGCTTTGGAACACGCCGGTCCCCGATTTGGCAGACATCTGAACACCGACGGCTTTCCGCAGTTCGCGTCTTGGGGTTCGAAACACCCGTGTCGTCAGTGGTGGAAATCAACATCACCGACGCTGCACCCGCGACATGTCCGCCGATCATCGCCAGTCAGCTCGACAGCAGTCGTTGCGCGTTCTCACGCCATTGGCGTCAGCGTAAAGATTTGAACGCGATTCAGCCAACGGGTTAAATACTGCCGTCGCTGCGCGTTGTCATGTCACGCCTTGGGCGTCGACATGGTGGAACGCAGCGTTGTCGCGACCTCGACTTCGACACACGTTAAAAGCGCGCAGCACGGGGCCGTTTTCCAGCAACGTGAATTCGGCACCGGCCCGTTGTGGACTGTTGCAGCATGACTCGGCTGTTTCGACAGTCGGCGATGATAGGTTCACCGGCTTGGAGTTGTCGTAATGGATCAGCACCATCGGCGCAACGCCGGTTCAGCGCGGCAAGGCGGCCAAGGGAGTTTGCCTGTCTTTCCAGCGTACCATAAAGATGCGGCCATGCAGGTCGGTTTGCCTGACAGCCGTTTCAAGCTGTGCCTCAAGCGCCAATGCGTCGACGCTCCGCGTCGAACACGCCCCAGAACACCAGCTGAGCGGTCCAATCTGGTCGAACGGACCTCACAGAACGCCCGCAGCAGCCCTAAGCGCCTTGCGGCTGGTGGTTCAGGTATCAGCGGGTGTTATTTTCCCATATCGTCACGGACGCTCCGGCCAACTGCCTGTTGCAGCCGCGATAGTGGTCTTTGCGTGCCGCATCGACCAGCCCCTTGGGGCATCAAGCATCAAATCGCCTCGTGTCGGGGTTTGTTGTGCGCTGCTTCGCCTACGCCACTGGAAGGATGTCGGCTACCCGTTGTTTTCAACTGTCAAGCGCCAGCTCGGGCCACGGTTTGTATCCGGACCGTCGCTGTTGCCACCGATCGTGGGTTTGTGTGTCAGCGACGCTGTAGATGGAGTTATTCACGGGAAAGCGCGCCTTTCGTGGCGAGCGTCGTTCACGCACATCAGCAACCATTTATCGCGTCGGACGGTCCACCGGAGTTGTTTCTCCAAGCATGAATCTTTGGCTCGAGCTCGCATTTGCAGGATTTGTCGCTTTCTCGCCCCGGAGCCCGACGTGACGGGAGCTCACTCTCTGCGTCGATCTTCAGGTCTTTGGCACGTGCGCGCACTGGGAACTTCTGCCGCAGATTTCTTCTTCGCCCGAGCTGCGCTGGATACGCCGTCGCCAGGAAGTCATGTGCAAGCGGGGATTTAACGGATATGAACGCCAGAAACAGGCCAGCCGGCGCTCCTTCGGGACCCGATGTCCGAGGCGTCATATCGCCGAGATGGGCGGAGCTTCAGTGACTCATGCCGCTTTGCAGACAAAGTAGGACAGTGGATTTACGACCGTTGGGGCCCATGCATCGCGACTGTACTTCCGCGCTTCCCCGATCTCAGATCGAACCTTTCAGATTTTTGTTGTCTTCGTTTCCAGTTTACCTTAGGCCTTGATTGTGTCAGCATGGGGTTCCTTTCTTGCTTTGGCGCTGCATGACAGTGAATTGAGTGAATGAAACGCAATGGGGCGTCTGGTGTAATTTTCTGCCGCTCCTCCTGCCGTAGGTTTGGGAAAACGCGGCCTAAAGGGCGGTCGGCAGGTCTATGCGCTGTAGGAAAAGTCGTTGACAGCGGTCGGGTTAGAAGCCGCTGTGGGATATTCGATCTGCTCGGGCTGCTCCGGCGACGACTGAGCTGCATAGTCGATGGTATTCAACCGTGCTGCCCCGCCGGCCAACAACTGTTGGGACGCTACGGCTCCGGCCCGTCACCCGTGTGGTGATGAAGACATGATGCACGTATGCAAATGCGTCGCGGAGACGCAACGCGCTCGCCGCGTGATCGATCAGTTGATTCGGTCGCTGGCGACAAGCGCTTGCAGCACGGGATCATCCAACAGTGGAGTGATTTGCGGCACGTTACCGATTCTGCCGTTCGTTTGCCCGTTTGTGCGGCAACGGATTTGATCACAACCCGGCCAAACTCGGACATTCAGACCAACAACGGCTTGTATCGACGGACCAGCGCTTTATCTGGTCGGTAAACCTGTGCCCTGCACGGTGCAACAATCCTTGCACCAATCACCGGGCGATGATTCTGCGCTCAGCTAAAGTTTGCGCTTACCAACCTGCAACAGCCCCCGGATCGGATCGCCCAGAATCAGCCTGCGCGCACCAGCCATGACTCCAGCCGGCCGAGACATGCAGCCACAGGCTGATGGCGGTCCCCCCAGAATTCGGACCCTCTGCTTCCACAGTGCCATCGCAAAGGCTGGGTTGTCGGCGATATTGCATCAGCTTGTGCGTTCTCGTACGCGATGTCTGTGCAATCCCCTTGAGCAGGACCAAAAGCGCCCACCGGGAATCGCCAGATTAGATCTCTGCAAAGCTCAGACTTGGAAAAGACGTGGTTTCCAACGCGCGGAGCGTTCCAGCCCCGCGCCCCGCGAAACCCCAGAAGCCATCCAGCACCCAGTGGAAAAACCAGGGCCGGCGATGGTACAGTTCCCATGTCCAGTTGCGCTTCATCGGCGATTTTTACCACCAAAGAACTTCCCAGGAGAGTCCGAAAAAAAAAAAAAAACGCTTTGCGTTTTTCCATGCGAGAAAAAATTCCTTCGCCATGCCTGGGAAGGGGGGGCAACCAGTTCTAAAAAAATTTTCTTTCTTTTTTTTTTTTTCTTTTCTTTTTTTTTTTTTTTGT
>Ga0163217_1049637_pt1 | contig 12109 bp, 5 predicted proteins | sample SynspAceP_FD_185933 | JGI IMG/M metagenome (GOLD analysis project Ga0163217, IMG submission 185933) | Saline lake microbial communities from Ace Lake in Antarctica - Synechococcus sp. Ace-P (PacBio error correction) | ecosystem: Environmental > Aquatic > Non-marine Saline and Alkaline > Saline ... | reverse complement strand
ATCTTCTGAATTCATCAATTTATTCAACCATCAAAACCATTTTTTCAATCCTTCAGGACAAATAGATAATATCTGTCTTTTCGTTAACCAAAAATAGCTTCTACATCTTCTCTTTGATTAATAAAGGGTCCAAAACAACCACCTTGTCTAGCCCTTATAGAAAGAAACGACAAGTTTGATAAACCCATCACTATCACGATTGTCGTGCACAATAGCTGACTCCCGTAAATCGTTATCAAAAAGGGACAACCTGTTGTATTAGGGTTTAGTAAACTGATGAGTACTTCACTCCATCTTACCTCATGAATCTTTCATAAACTCGACCTTGAGTTACAATTTTTTATTGTTGGATTGGAATCGAACCTTATAATTTCTCCATTGTGGTTTCGACAAGGATTTGAAGTCCCAACTTCCATTGCAGCTCCTTAGCACGGGGGGCTATTCCTTAAGACAAATATATTGCCTCGCTAGATCAACAATTGCAGTAACTACTCCGTTAGATTTCACAGATTCTCACTGCTTCAATCTGTTAATATACTCCTTTTTGCATTGCAACGCTAAAGCTAATCGCATACTTTTTTTTCTGGTTAAGAAAATCGTTTGTTTTTCATCATCTAACTCTACTTTTGAGTAATCTACTAAAGTTAAAGAATCATCGATTTCCGGATTGCTGTTGGTTCTTTGGCATCATCGAAGGGCCAATGTGCCAATAGAGTCAGTGCAATTGTTCCGACAGTCATTATCAAAAGCTCCGTTCACTCTCACTGCTAATAGTCCGTATGCAGCTTTCAACAAGAATAAACATCATCAATTACTTCTAGCGGTTTTGATGCCTGCTTGTTCAGTTTAATTTTTTTCGACTTCACGATTTACCATCATTGCACTGTAATCTTATCCGCAATAGTTCTTCAATTCGCATTAAAGGACTCTCGTTAATACTTCTTGTTTCCCCTCGTCGTAAATTTTGTCAACCCATTTACTAACTGTTCCATCGAAAAAATTCCTTTGTCCTCTTATATGCGTTCATCTACTAGGCCCGGTTGTTTTTTTTCCGTCGTGCAACCAGAAATAAAGAGCAGCATACTAAATAAAAGAAACAAGAAACTCCTCCAATTGTTTTTTAGTCTCCATTTCTTTCTCTCCTTTGTTTCAAATCATACTATCAAAATCCTGAATTAAGCAAGTATACCGCTTCAACAAGGTCGTCAGAATTCACATGCTAAGAACCTTTGTTTGTTTTTTATTTCATTAAATTTATACATCTTCTATTCTTTTCTACTGTGTTGTCACCACCATAATTAATTTCCATTTTGTCTGCTTTAGCAGCTAAAACGCATTACTGATGAAAAAATAACACGATGATTAATTTCAAACCCGTTTTTAATTTTTCATCCTGACGTTACCACCCTATTTTTTTCAGTCTGCCCTTTTTTTGATAGGCGGGACTTCATTTAACAAAGCCGATAGAATACCTACGAAGAATAGTATAATCGACATTTTTAATTGGGTCTACATTTTCACAAGAAAATCAACAAACCTATATCCTGTGTTATTCACCCATTTTTCAAGGCCGAATTTCCCCATCATTTTAAGGCTGTCTTATCCAACCAATTTCAAGGCAAAGATGAATGTAGGACCAATTATGCTTGTTTTTAGCATACTTACTTTTGTATAAGGTCTGTGATTGTTTAACTAATTCATGTTACTCAATTTCTGCTTAACTTCTTTAATTATATATGTTGGATCTATTTATAAAGATTATTTTTTATTTACTTAATCATATTATACTAATAAGGGAGTTGGAAAATATGACTTCAAAAAAACTATTGTTGTTGTTTGGTGCGGGATTTGCCGGCCATCGCTACTACAAAAAACTGGCGGAAACGTTTTAAAAAAAATCGCTGAGGTTTGAAATCGATCTGATTGACCGCCATTGAACTTATCCAAAACTTATATGACCGAAATGCATTGATAAGTAGCGGCGGGATTATGAGTAGAAACAGATGCGTATCAGATTTGATTTTACAACGTTTATTTTGCCGATTAAAGAATGTCGCTTTAGTTACAGAATAATGTAACTGAAATTGATCAGTGACAAGAGATTGGTATTAACAGAAAAAGGTTCATTGTTCCTTTTTGATTACCTTGTTTTAGGGCTATGGGTGGAGAAGACAAATGACTCTTGGAACTCCTGGTAGTACAAAGAAAATGGCATTTACCTCTATAGGTCACTAGACGATGCTTTAGAATTAGACATCATATAGACACAAAACAGTTGCGGCTTGCTTGCTTGGTTGAAAGAGACGTTGGCTAAAACGCTTAAAAGCCATGTATGACTTCGTTGTTTGTTTGTTCTGGTTTTACAGGAATTGAAATTGATCGAGTGAAAGTAGATTGGAAAAAGATTGGCTTAAAAGACAGATAAAAATCTGCCATCCGAAGATGAACTGCATGGTCGTGAAGCTGCTCTCCAACTACTCGTAAATATGATCACACGCAAAGATTGCAGACTAAAAGCAGAAAGATACATGGTCTAAACAAAAGGATTTCAATGCTAAAAAATTCTTCCGATTCCATTCTGTTCGAAATCAGACCATTTATCGTTTTTTCAAAAGTCTGATGAGAAAGATTACCTACGCCATACATTAATTTGGACTGCTGGCGTAAAAGGGCGAATTACCGATACTGAAAAAATTATTTGCTCGATAATTGAGTGAAAACTGCTGGAGCGGGCCGTTATAGTGTGACCAATGAAGTTTATGAAGATAAAGATTAGAAAAAGTCTATGTTTGTTGGTGATTTAGTTGTATTACGAGGAATTTAAAGATACGCACCAAACACCGCAAATTGTTCAAGCTGCTGAACAAACTGGTCCATACCCGCTGCTGATAAATTATTGCCGATATTGAAAGACTGAAAAGAAAAGTCTTATTTCTGGTAATATCAGGGCTTTAGTGTTTCATTGGTTCAACATATGGGGTTGCACATCTAGGGAGGAGCCATTCATTTAGTGGATTTCTTTGCTCATTTTATGACAAGCATTTAGGTTAACTTGTATTATTTCTTCGGCAATTCGTTTCTGTGTTACTTTATTTGCTACACAAATGACATTTTCCCGCATGAATTCATTCATATTAAAGACCGACGCATATTTTCCAGATGGTCATTTAATCACGCTATGAAATTCCTTTGGAGGTACCTCTACGAAATCTTTTATGGCCAGTATGTGCTTTTTGAAGGAATCAAAAAAAGCTTTTGGGTTTGTTGCGGCACCCGATAGTTGGTTGAGAAATAAAGTTCGCTTTACCTTTTTCATGGTTACAAGGACGCTTAGCTGCTGGCGCTTCCCCAAGCTGTGACAGCGGGCTGCTGAAGAAGCAGCCAAACCAATATTCGCTTTAAGTTATGCCTATGGCGAAAGAACCTTATGATTGATTTTTACAAGAGCACCTTATATGAGTTTTCAACACAGTATCATTGAAAATTATGGATTCCTACACCTGGAAGTCGCTTATTTCCAAAAAAGTAATGACTCTTCTTGAAATTGCATTCCGGCTCTAAGCTCTTATGCAGGATTATTTGTTTTTTGGTTGTTAAGTGCTTTACCGTTTGTTTTTAGTTGCCATGTTTTTAACTTTTATCAGGAATGTTTTACCTGGGTTTAACATTTGGTTTTAGTTGTTTCGTCTGCGCTCATGCATTTTAATGAAGCGGTTCCGGTCGTGCGATTTGGGTTAAAGATTACTATATTATGTCCATGGGATTCAAAAAATAGCTGGGGGGGAAATCGGTGGGTATGGACACCGGCTTTCATTGTATAATACAAAAAGCAATAGGTTTTACACAATAGGAGGGGTGCAGTTTACACTTGCTGTTCACTCTTTTTAAATTAAAAAAAAGAAATGGGGGAAAGGATTCTACGATTGGACAAAAAATCAATAAAGTTTTTATATAGCCTTGCGTTAGCTGCCGCAGCGGTTATTTGTAGGTTAGTGAGCGGCGGTATTCCTTTTCCATTTGCTTTTGCTTCCTGGGGGCAAAATTAGGAATCGCCAAACTTAAATTACTATCATCGCACTTATTCACTTCTTCCTTTCAAAGTAGTTTGACTGTCGTTTGGATCCGGCTAATTGATACAACCTTATTAGGAGGGCACGTCTCTCTACTTTTTTATTTATAGTTGTACTGGTGCTTTATTTAAGTTATTTGGCATGTATAGTCAAAACAATTAGGACATAAAACTATGCGAGGATTTATCTGGTTATCAGTGCCATAGGAGGTATCTTACCACAAGTTGGACCAATTAGCGCGTCTCCAGTTGCGATTTCTCAAACTTGGAGCTGTTATCGTCATATTTACCTATCCTATCCTTTAATGGGCATTTTATCTGTATGGCTATTGGAATGGCTTGGCTAATTATTTGATTGGAACATGTTCGAAACGCTTAGGATTTTAAAGTTCAATCATTATGATAAATTTAGTGATAAAAATTTGACTCTTCACTAAACATGAAAGGGAGTTATTGTGATGTCGGACATTCTTTCTGGGACCTATATTAGAATTGCAAAGCAGAATTAGAGATCTGTTTTCACGCACAAGCTATGGCTAACCAAATTTCGTTACCAAACAAAGAAATTGAAGCCAGCACTTTTCGATAGCATTTTATGCCGGTGGAAAAAATGAATCGCCCAGCATATACACTACTTTTCTCTAAATTTGGTAACACCCAAAACATGTGGGAATCGAACTCTTTGCACTCTGCAGCTGCTGTTGAATTATTGCACAGCAGCACGTTTTAATTCATGATGATGTCATTGATGACTCCCCTCTGAGACGCAGGAACACCTAGTTACTCACAATCCTAACATATGGTGGGCAAAAAGATGTAGCTCGTTTTATGCAGAGAACGATACCTCTCTCTCACAGTTTGTTTTTTCGTCTTTTATCTACTTATGCTGATACTCAAGAAACATAATATTGAAGATTAATACTCGAGGCAGGAGGCGTATTCTAATGGGTGAAGCTATGATCAAATGCAATTTTACGGTTACAATAAAAAATATGTCCATCACGACGTTATTTAACTCAAATTCTTGGAAAACAGCTCAATATTCGCCACGTGTTGGCTTGTTATTCAGGGTGCTCTACAAATGGCGGGCAAACAGAATTTTTTTCTGAAGAAATGGGTGATTGATATCCGGTATCATATTGGGTATGGCTTTCAGCATTACTGATGATATCGTTAGACGTATTCTCAAACTCTTCAATGTCTTTGTAAAACCGTTTTAGGAAGATGTTCGTCCAAGGTAGTCTATAACGCTCCTTTAATTTTGTGCACTTCAAGAGAATAACAAACGATAAGAGAACTTGTGGATAAAGAAAGCACATATGACTGGAGAAGGATTTGCTAAAGGAAGTTCAACAGTTAGTTATCGAATTAGCATGCTTAGAAAAAAAGCAAAGCAATTAGCTAAATATTACGCAAAAAGCAATGGAAACGAAATAGAACAGATTGCCTGAACACAAGAAAAAGAACAACATAAAAAGATTACTTTATCCTTATCGAGACCGTTCATGTTTAGCATAACACGGCAACAGTCTATGATAAAATAAATGTAGGAAGGCCTTATAAAAGAATGCTTATTCTTTTATATAGGTCCTGCCTATTTAACAAACTTGCAAGAATAGTAGGACGATTTTTTGCAGTTTCTCAAGCTTAAATCATTTATCTTTCCGAAGTATGCGCTTTCAAATTTTAATGAACATCCTTTTTATTCGAGTTAAATTGTTTTAGTTTCCGTTTTTGCAACGATCTGAGTGCATTTTTTAAACTGTAGAAAAATAGCAATGTAATTGGCTGATATGGCTTCAACTTCTTCATTGTGAATAAAGTCCAGAATACACGTTGTTCAAAATCGACCAAGTTAGCTTTGATAGGTCGGCAAGTCTTTCTCGACTTGAAGTATTTCAATAGGGCAGTTGATCCTTTCCTTGTAGTAGTTAACTGAATGCCTGCTTACTCTCTAACATTTCTTTTTAGTGATTCAGCATTTTTTGCTCAATCCATTCTTTTCTTGCCATATTCTTTTCGAACAAAGGCTTACTATATATGATGTTTCAGATTTGAACTTGGTCAAATCAAATTACCGAACGTGACCTTTTTCACTATTAAAGGTGCATGAATATTTTAGTAAAAACTATTCTTAGCTTCTTGTAAAAAATCTTCTGATTCAAAGGCTTTTTAAATAAAACAAATCTTTCGTTATTCTTAACAGACAGCGCATTGTAGCGCTTAAAAATGATGTCGAAAGGAGATTCATCCCCATTTTTTATTACTTCTTTATTTTCATTATCGCGTCATTTGTGTAAAAAAGGCCATTGTTCTCTAACATCTAGTTTTCTCCTGTTAGATAAGTAACTGTTAAATTCAAAAAACAACTTTTTTTGGTCTACATCTGCAAGAATAGCTTTTGCAGTTAGAATCAAAGAGAGTTCATCAATATTGTTAAATCAAGCGTTTTATAGTGAATATCTCCACTATTTTATAGAATCAATAGGTTTTGAAATTTTACGTAATTTCAATTACGTTTATTCAATTACAAAAACTAGTGGGTGGCATATTATTAAATAAATAGTTCAACCCATGGTTCTGTTCAGAACGCTTTTTAAGCTCATTCAGTTTTTCGTCTATACCTTATACCTGTATATTATGCTCCTATAAAGTTAGTTTACATAAAAAAAGAACTCAAAAGAGGCCATTAGTTTAAATCAATTTACTTAACGCAGCAACATTTTTTACTTTTCACTTCTTTTTCTTAAAATCTGGCGATTCTGGTTTGCCTTAACTACCAACTTCGACGTCACAGATGTGTGGACTTAGTAAGTAACGATATATATCTTTATTTCATCTATACTGATAAAAGTTTCAATAGTTTCCGGGATCCATATATCGTTTCCCAGCCATCATCTGCGTGAAGTCTGTATGTCAGTCTAAGAATATTTATTGCCGTTAGAAAGTTCTATTCTAACACTATAATATTTTTTAGCTTCAGTCATTTCAATTCACCCCTCTAACTATAATATTATTATACTATATTTTTTTACGGAAAATGCAATCGCATCAATTTTCAATTTTGTTATTGTTTACGTTGTTAAGTATTTTTCTTACAACGTTTAGTTTTCGACAAAAAAACAAGCGGTATGATTTCACTCATCCTTGTTTTCTAAAGCAGTTCTAAATTCTATTTATATTGAGTTGAATTATTTCTTTTTTCATCATTTCAACCAACATTTCACAACGGTTAAAACGAAGAACAGGATAGTTATTAGCTTGGAGGCGTGAATCAGGAAACCAACTTCTTAAGTATGGATAAAGTTATCGCCGTATAGCATTGCTCGACATTAATTCTCTAAGCATCGTCTTTCTCGCTTCTTCTTCTTCATTCTCTAACTCATATTCAAACGATAGATACCTTTTATACTAGTTATAGACTGTAAACGGACATCGAAACGTTACTTGTCATTCGCCCAAGGCAACCAGTAAAAATAACTATATACCTTTATTTTTTTCATATGCTTACCCACTTGCACTAAATTCAAACACCTACATCTAAGAATCACTTTCGATGGTCATAATCTCACTCATTTTCTGCATATTGGCATTTTTTATCTATATATATGTCTTTAAATTCAATAGGTTGCCATCTATGCCACCTTCTTTATTCAACAGAAGGATAAGTCGATTTCTATCCAGCTTCTTCTGACCCTTATAATTTTTTATTTCTTTTTTTATTTTTACGGTATCGATTTCTAAAAATCTTGGTTCTTTATTTTATATTGTCTTTGTATTAGAAGGAATTTCTCACTTAATTCAGAAAATCTATAAATAATCTCTTACTTTGTCAATATTGTTGGCAATTTTCAACAGAATAAATTTCATTAAGTGCGTTCCTTAATCTCTCTCTCGATAGTTTACATATTATCTTCGTTATGAAATCACCTAGCATAAGCTCCATTGATCTCACCTCTCTTAATTATGTATGTTATCATACTTTAGTTATATACGCAGGTATATTTTGTATATATCAGTATTACCGATAATGCATATTTCGCTTAGCGTTATCAAAATAGAAACTTTTATTATTTCCATGGTATATCATTAAAAACTAGTTGTAAGTATCTTTAATTACTAAATCTATACTTTATTGTTAATGTTCAAGAATCAACTCCCGCTAACCCCTAAACCATCTAACGTACCCTCTTTTATTATGCTCAATCTACGCTATGATTAAGTCTTTCCGTTCAACTCAGTCTATATTCACTCATTTTCATTCATAATAACACACTTTTGCTCACTTGCACTGCTACTTACTATCATATCTAGTTCTTTGTCACCTGTCTACATGGCAGTCCTAACTTTTTAAAAACTCGCTTTTTACTAAACCATTTTGTTAACTTCCTTAACATATTTCATTTGCTTGCTTCTTTCGCTTGACAATGTATATTTTTCACTATTTTCAAATATATATACGCCTTTTCCTAAATCACAAGAAGTCTATCGCTTATTGGTCTATTAAAAAACTATTAAATTATAATTTCTGTCGGCTATAGTCTCACTAGTTCCAGTGAAAACCTTACATTGTTAAATTGTTTCATAACCACATTTCTCCATTTCATACAATGAACAAATTATTACATTCTATTACACTCAAGTCAATCTTTTTTTTAGAGTATCAACATGTCGCTTGAAAAAAACAAACCTTAACCAGTTTAAGATTAAGGCTATTCTTATTAACACGCATCGTTTTAACCGCTGCGGTATTTACGTTACATAAGAACCTGCTTCGGTATCTTGCCGCCGGTTATCAAGCGTACTGAACCGTTTATCACTTGACCATGAACAAAGTTTATCAACCCACTGGGACAAACATCTTTCTTACGGTTCAAAACAATGTCACAAACTCGTGTAAATCTCGAAGAAACCAACTAAATCGCCACTAGATTACGCCAATTAGTTCATTCTGGAATAACTACAACTTCTTTCCGTTGACACGTTTACCTGTTTTAAAAACTGTTATATCATCTTGTATAAGAACGGCCACTAGTATCTTTTAATAAGATCCAATTCATGCAAAATAGAGAAGTTGATACCTAAGCTTTTGCATATACATGGTAGAAACATCTTTATTAAACATTTTCTATTGATACCTGCCAAACAGTAACAGCCCTTTTTAGGTGTGTTTTTCTTCTTAGCAATAATCTCACTATTTTGTGCTTTTAATACTCTAACATCACATTCAAATGTTCCGTTAATAATTCTCAAGTAACATCAAAATCAAGCGTTTCTACCATTTCCCATTGATACGGGTACTTGCCCTCTTATGTTTTTAATATCGTATTCCATATATTTAATTTCGGGCGTTGGTAGTTCTTAGTTGACTAGTTCCGTTACTGCTGTTAATTTTTGGTTAGGACTTTCTTTAACACGCCATAACGAACGCTGGTTTACTGTTGTTTTTACAATGCGAACGTGCTTCAGTTGGTCTAAAACTGTCAACTTGTTGCGGCGTGCTGCTGATAGTTCGTTAGGGAATTGACTACGCCTTTGTTTTCAGTTTCAAAGCAGTACCTTGTTTCTAGTCCTCTGTTTGAACAAATCTTTTAATGCTACGTTGTGTACTTTTTTCATTTTATTATCTCCTTTAGTAGTTTTATTTCAGATTTTTCTTCTTTCAGCTTCTTCAGATAATCTTCTAGCTCGTCTTTCAAGTCTTGAATTTCTTAAATTTACTTTCTTTTCCTCGTCTTTCTTTGCTTCTAAACTAACTTTTAAATCATTTAATAGTTATTTTGCATTGTCTTCCTTTGGGTCTTTTTCGTCGCTCGAATTTCATTAACACACTAGATAGATCAGTATATTCTTTAACTCAATGGGAGCAATTTGTTCCGTTGATTTCTTTTAACCTGTTTTCTTTCAATTTTTAACTTTGTTGCGATTATCGTTTATTAGCCATGGTTTTTTTTATCCCCTTTTTTAGTTGTTTTAACTGTCTATAAGTAGCGATTGCCACCTCTTAGATCATGGATTGATTGGTTCTTTTTGCCTGTTTGTTCCATTACGTCTAACAAGTGTCTAGGACCAATTAGGAACCAACTCCTTAATGCTTTTTCTAGTCTGATAAACAAAGTCCAAAAAACTTTTATGTAACAAACATCCAAAACTTGTTAAAATCTTAATCCCGACGCTTTTGATAGTTGCTATTTCTGAACGCTGACCCTGGGCGGCTTCGTGCTGACTACATTCTGTTTACTTAATTTAGTTATTTCTGACTTATTTTATTTAACGGATATAAACTTCTTCATGACTTCTTTAAATAAAGTAAGTTAGTACATTTTTATTTCTTCGTCTACATAATTACCTTGCTAGTTCAGTAAAAGGCTTTCACCTTGCATCTTTGATTAAATTTTTAAAACTCTTATACTCATCGGTATCTTTAACGATTGTCATAGAGATCCACCTAAGGTTTATCTTCCCTGATAACAAAACTGTGTAGTATAGTCTCCCTCGTATATCGCTATCTTACGAACCGCCCTTAGAAGTTGATATCTCATTATCTTTATCTGAGTATCATTTGTTTTCCGCTATTCTCTTATTACTTTTTAGTCTGTTGTGTCTTACTGCTGCATTCTGTAATAGCTATCTGAAATCTATGCTGCTAAGAATCTGTAATATCTTTCTTTAGTTTTTCGCATATGCTTTATTAACTCTTGTTATATATTGGTCTGCTTGTTTGTGGAGTTTTCACGGTATTCTTTTTTGCTTTGTCTTCCAATTAGTTCATAGTTCTGGACTGTTTAAAATCGTATCAATATCCTTTTGAACATTGCATAATAAGCCAAACTTCTTCTAGTGATTTTATCTGTTTTTCTACAGTTCTGTCTTTCTTGCTTTGAATTCATATCTTCTTGCACGGTCACTTTTAACCAGTTGTTTTAAGTTTAATACGGTTTTTTCTTCTTCAATTTTGTTTATTTCTTCTTGAGCTGTGCGACGTGAGCGTATTAGAGTGCAATCGTCGTTGCTTTGTTCGTGCGATTAAACTATAACACGCTTTCTCCCTAGGTCTTTTGTAGTGGAATAACAATTCCTTCTGATACAGATGATGGCCTCTTGTTTTCCTGTTTTCATTCTGATCGTTCCCCTTTTTAGTTTGTTATATTTTTTTGTATCGTTCAACCTGGTTACGCTGCACTAAGCTAGCCACTGTTATCTTCAAATTTAACGTTTGTAACGCTTTCTCATAGATTCCGCCAATGCGATTGCTTTACAGTAAGTTTTGCTTCTATTTTGAACCGTTTTACTCGATATCGAGAGTGTGTTAACGCCTGTTCTCTCCGCCATCTTCTATTATCATTAATTGGAGTTTCATCTGGATAAGTAATACTTTTCCATTAAGCAGTTCTCTTTCATCTTCGTAAGCTTTTTAGCTCGTTATATAGATCTTTTTAAAACCTCTTTGTTCTAGGTCTTTCCATTTCTATCGGCTTCTAGCTCGCCACGTTCATTAAGCTTGTTTACGTTATTTTATTCATTACTTTATGCCTCCAATAGTCCAATCATCGCTTTTCATTAGTTCTTCTTTTTCCTTGTTTGGTTGGTTCTTCGCCCTCATTTAGTGCTTCTTTTGAACCTTATTGCTTGTTTCGATTCTTTGTAACTTCATCTTAGATAAGGCTCGTCCAATTCATGTTGATACGTCCATGATCAGCTTTGTAAGCGGTCAATGTAATTTTTCCTTGCATACCTTGTATCTAACATGTTCAAAAGGCATCTCACAGTAGTGTTTTTTGAAGCCTCAAACACTCTTATTATGTTGTTTGGCTATTTGGCGTGCTGAAACATGATTTGTTACCTCTGTTTCTATGTCACACTCGTTACTGGTTGTTAATTGGGTCATCTTATCTGCCTAGTCTGTTCGTAATGAACGATTTATAGAGGTTTATTCTCGACTGTTTCTGATTTGTTCTCGTCCTTGGCTTCTATTCGGTGTTACAAGGTATTGCTAGAAGAAATAACTGACGCTATTCACAATCTTAACCGCCACCCGTT
>Ga0163217_1038170_pt1 | contig 12109 bp, 6 predicted proteins | sample SynspAceP_FD_185933 | JGI IMG/M metagenome (GOLD analysis project Ga0163217, IMG submission 185933) | Saline lake microbial communities from Ace Lake in Antarctica - Synechococcus sp. Ace-P (PacBio error correction) | ecosystem: Environmental > Aquatic > Non-marine Saline and Alkaline > Saline ... | reverse complement strand
TTTCAATATAACAAAGACCCGAAACAGCCAGATATATGTCATTAATAAATATAGCCTAAAGAAGATGGGCGAATACCTTAGAGATACACAGTGTCCTGTGATTTCCATACGTGCCCAGTTAATTTCAACAAAATGATGCAAAGGTTAGGCCTTTATAAAAAAAGGGTTAGAGAAAAAACTGTACTCTACCTTCATGTGATCTTAAATCTGGAAAAGGAATAGCCCTATTTACGAATCAACGGTAAAGTAAAGACCAACAAGAAAACATGGCAGTCTTTGGACCCTTACACAGGATTCAATTTACTCCTATATTAAATTCATAAATTATTTGGCACAGGGTAAAATCAAAAAAAATTGATATTAATTTCTCTAAAGCACTACTGACATTCCCTTTTGAAGCATCAGCCAACCATAAAATTAGTAAATGCCTTAAAATTTAAAAATAATGCAGCACCCGATACTGTTAATTGCAAAGCAATACGCAACGCCCGTAACTTTCTTCCCGATTGGTGTAAAAACTTTAATTTTCAAGCCCGCTGGTTATTTATGGAAAAGGGCACTTCCAACTGGTTATGGCCAGTCCCGCCTCACTCGGAACGGATCTAGAATTTGAACCTTCTTTTTCCAAAGACGGCCAAATTACCTGGTTTATGTAAAACTTGGGAAACGATGAAAAAACCAGGGAAAACTTTTACAAAGCGCCTCGATTTAACTTCTCCCAAAATAACCTATACAGATAAACCGAAGAAAAAAAGCCAATTTATAGAGAACTTTCTTTTTCGCCTAAAGACGATCAATCTGATTCTAGTATCGGAAGAGGACGCGAAATTGGGCATCAGGGCTATGTAAACACAAAAGAACCTGGGATTTATCTGCTGGATGTTATTATACTAAAAAATCCGGACTAAAGTCCAACAAAAAAATTGGTTCGTAAAAGTAGGGTGAATTTCCTTGCGTTCAATAAGGATTGCGAGTAGGATTTATTACCAAACCGGAGGATATCGTTTTTGGTGAAATTGGACCAAAAAACACTAAAATCTGTAAATCTTGAAGGCAAAGAGCCCCGAGAATTGGTTACAATCCAAAATTACGCCCAAAGAATATTCCTAGTCCAGACGATAATTGGATAGCCTTTACCAAATTTATACAAGGTTTATATTGCAAACACTGCCCATGACAGGAAACACCATTGGAAAATTGGACGAAAAAGCACCAATTTCCCGTAGCTCAAGTTGCACGTTGATGCCGGAATTAATTTGCATTGGTCTGCCAATAGCAAAAACCTCATTGGACCTTAGGGAAGATGCTTATTTTAGTACTGAATTAACCAAAGATTCTCTTTTTGGAGGGTGCACGATTCCATACCAACAAAATGGATACCCTGGGTATTAAATCAACCTTAAAGCCTTTGCTTTCTGGACAAAACCCAAAGCGGCAACTATTGCTTTACAAGGCTAGATCATTACTATGAAACGATGATGAAGTTTTGGAAAATGGCACCATTCTCATCAAGGATAATAAATACGGGCATTGGTTCTAAGAATCCGTTAGCATACCTCCGATGCACAAAATTATTGACGAAGCGATAAAAACTAAAACAATTATTGCAGGAATAATAGATGTACAGCACAATCTTGGCCATTTAGAATTTGCGGTCTTAGTCCACAAAAACATTGGCAATATTACACGAATCTGGCCTATGGGGTTACCACAACACATGACCTTCTGCAAATACCGAGATTTGGTGTTCTCGCAAGCGAAAGGTGGCCGCGCCGGACCATCATGGTGGGACCCTCAATTTTTTCAACTGGGGCCATTTTATATGGAGCAGATTGGAGATTTTAAAGCTACGATAAATAATTTGGAAGATGCCCGTTCGCGCCAAATTCTTTAGAACGAAGCCTTTGAGCTTTTTCCCGTAAAAAGCTACAACCAACCCAGACGGAGCAAAAAGGCAGCAGATTATTAAGCAGCCTACGAAAATGAAATTGAGGTTAGTACCCGAAGTGCCGGCCCACCTTTCTTCCATAATAATGGCCATGATTCTGGACGGCCATACCGGAATAGAACCACAATATACAGTAGCAAATTTAAGTAAGACGTTTTTGCAATTATGGGCCGCTAGCCAGACCGCCGATTATAACCCCTACCCTGATCGTCTAATTATGGCGACTGAACGGGGAATAGTACTGGTGCCAAAGCCACCAAACGTCTGGAAAGACAAAAAACACTCTTAAAAATTATACCCCAAGAGCATAATAGACTCCCGATCCGGGCACCGTGTTACTGGCCCCCTAGAAGGAATATGAAAATGGTCATACCTAGGGTTTCAAAAAATGCTAAAAAAACTGGCCGACGCAGGGCGTTAAAGTTTTTAATTTGGGAGCCCATGGCCAAAATCAAGGCCTTGGGCGCACATTGGGAGCTTTTGGATGTTATTCTCAAGGTGGCATGACCAATTATGGAAGCCTTAAAAGCAGCAAAAACCTATAAATGGTGCCCAATTATTTAGGATGGATTGATCAGATCGGCTCCTTAAAAGTAGGTAGCTGGCAGATTTGATGTTTTGGACAAAAAAAATCCACTTGAAAAATATCGAAATTCCAACACTGTTATTATACATGATCAAACGTAGATTATACATTACAGATACTATGAACGAGATTGGAAATTATGACCGACCAGAAGCGACTTTTATTGGAAATGAAACGACTATGCCCCCCTGCATTTGATTGGCATGGAAAAACCCAACAGGTATTGCTCTTGTGAGATTGGCCATTAAGGTAAATAAAAACCATGATAACACCTTGGCAATGCAATTAGCAATGATCACAATAATAACCAAAACCGAAAACAAATATAAATAAAAACGTCATCCTTAATCCGATACTTGTATTATGGCTGTATTAAGAAATTTCCTATGCCAGGCCTCTGATTTATTGAAAGAAATATTCCCAGCCTTTTTATCCATGACTTTCGGGAAACAAAAAAGGAGCACCTATAATTGTTAAAAAAATAGGAAAATATGAATATTTCAAGGACTAAAACCTGTTCCCCCTTTATTCTGTCGTATTAATGAAAACTTGTTTCATACAAAGTTAAAAATTTTACATATGCGCAAATTGAAGCAGCTTAAAGGGAATTCCATACTTGGCAAGGGCAAATGGTAATAAAATTTTTGAAATTAACTCCCGTAAACAATAACATCTTACACTTCTTCTAGAAGTTCCGGCGGAAATCCATGACCTTTTTTTCAGAAGGGGATATTGCGTGGCGCAGATACACTAAATCTTTGATGGACCCTATATACAAAGAGATGGACTTAGCAATCCCAATAATTTCACAGAACACGCGAGGCCTTATTAGTTTAAGCCGAAATTGTTGGAATCTTACCTCGGCATATTATAACAAAAGATACTATATACGGCAATTGCAGCGATAAAAACATTGCAAATCATGGTTTATAGTTGACAGCTACCCAAAAATGAATCACACTTTTTATATGCCCAAGCCATTTAAAGGCAGGACATACAGCGAAGGAGGCATGGGGAATTATGACGAATACATTTTATGAAGTGGTTCAATCTTTATCTGTTTGGCGAGAAAGAGGACTAATCGACTAAAACAGCAAAAGATCGAATTTAAAAAGTGCGTTTTCAGATTTTGTGTATGCGTTAACAACCCACAAGTATGGTAAAAGATATATAATTTGAAAATGAAGCATCCCAATAACCATGGAACCTTGTTGGAATATGCAGGGTAGCTTTGTATGCCTGATTATACAAATAATGATAGTAATCCTCGCTTTCTGGTAGGGATTAATTTAAAAATATCATTCTACCAAATCAAACAATGGGCATTAGATGGTAAGTTTTCCTCTCGAGCTTAAAAAGAACAAAACCATACGGACTTATTCTCTTTTTTAACCTTGATTGCATGGTAAATGAATGCTTAATCCTGTCTGACCAAGCGTTCCAATTTATGGGAAATATTCAACTCCCGATGGCGAAATCTATATCCCTTGCTCTAGAATATTATGGCGCCTTATATAGAAAATAAAAGTACATGCGTTTAAAGAACTGAGTGTAATGTATTGGGAAAAATTGGGCCGGTTGGCCCATCCCTCTTCCCTTATTTGAGGGCTATCATTTTTGATCGACCTTGACCTTTTGAACTTTGGTAAAATTAACATGAACACACACCAGAAGTTTTTTTGAGGTGAAAAGAAATTTACCTTGTTTAGAAATCCTTAATCTGCGCTTAACGGCTGGAAGCAGGTGAAATAAAGACCATTGACCAAACCACTTATTAAACGCATGCAAACAGTCCAATTTTCATGATTTATAGTCTCCTCAAGATTAGCGAGCGAAAGCTGATGCAAACTTTTCCAACCATTCTCCCCCGACAGGTGTGTTGCAAGTATTAAACTAGTTAATTTGAGAATGACTAAAAATACCGCTTCGGAAGGCATTTTATAAAAGACAAGCCGCCCAGGTAATTAGGGACTATAGTAAAAAGTGTTGGGCCCCATTCTTTAATAAAAAGAGACCGTTTTTTAAAAATAAAACCAACTAAAACAACATACTAATAGGCGTCAAATTATTCCCGCCAAATATATTAGGCAGCAAATTGACCAAAGTCCTGTATCCTAGCCTACATACCCGACTTAACAGGGCAGTAGTGGTCGTCATTATCCCGAACACACACAATTTCCGTTCGCGTTTCTCAAAATAAGGACAATATAAGTTCCATTCTCCAATTGTTTACCAAGAAGCATCAAATTCGATCCAACGTACCAATCTTCAACTGCATTATCTCCTTGCGCAAAAAGGTTCAACAACTTTATAAAAACGTTATAATTTTTCCAGTTGTATTCCTTCGCAATATTCTTGGCAATAATTTTTCCCTGATCGGCCCGCTTGCCTTGAAAGAGGTTGCCTGTTACGACTGTAACTCATGGCATCGTCACTGTAATAAGCGCGCCACACCATTCGGCATTTTCCTATTGCTTTCGGCGGCCGCATAGGCATCTTCCATAGGCTTGAATTTCGACTTTAATTTGGTTCCATATCAAAGGGCTTTACTTTTTTCAGGGTTGAACAAGCTGAAAAAAAATTTAAAACGGTAAAGGCCATAAATTCCCAATAATCCAATATTCTTTCGCGAAAATAAAATACTATATTATGTTTTGGTTTGTATATCAAGATACAAAACTTAAAACTAGGGGAATTAGGCTATTATTTGCCTTTACATCATTAATGGGGCTTGAAAAACCCAAGAGAATTACTTTTTATACAGCGCATTTACTATTTAGGAGTTAATTAAGGCCTATTGATGCAAGCCAATATTGCCCATTTTATACCAAATTGTGGCAATCATTTGTTTTGGAAAAAGCATGTTCATTATCTTAAGAATGCTAAAACTTGTTAGCATGCCAACCTACCACCTCAACATCAATGGCCTCCAAAAAAAGTACAAACAGAAAGCAGATACCCCTATTACTTTATGTTTTAAGGGTATTATTGGAAAACTGAACGGACCTAAGTTTGGGTCGTGGTCCTGTCCGCAATGTGGGAGCTGTACAGGCTAATAAATGCAGCGCTGTAACCAGTTGTATGCTGGCAATGATCGGTCTATTGGACTTCGGTAAAAATCATCACTTGTGGAGGACTTTTGCAAGTGACTCCGGAAAAACTGCATTGCTGTTCAGGAAGCATTTAGTAAAGGAAGCAAGCTGCCCAATGTGGTTATTGTCTAAATGGAATTGGTAATGGCCGCTGTTAGCCTGCTGAACCAAAAAACCACAATCCAAATGAAATGGAAATCAAAAATTACCCTGCAAGGTAACCTTTTGCCGTTGCGGAAGCCAATACTAGGATAATCCGTGCCATTAAAACCGCAGCAATAGTCTCTAAACCAACACACCCTATGACCACATTGCCACTTCAATCCAGAAGAAAAATTCATAAAGAATATGGAGTTATATAAGTATAGGATTTTCACTTTTTGCGAGCCGCATTGGTTGAGGAAGACCCTAGCATAGCCTCACGTTGTTTACTTATAACGGAAAAACTGCCCGGCAGTATACGGACGAGCTAAAACCGTAAAAACGCCTGGTTGAAATATTGGAAGATGGAAGTTTTAGGGGTTTAATCGTGGAAAAGTAGAAATTGGGACAGGGAATACGCACCTCCATCCCAGCCAAAGTTCCGCAAGAGACAAACTGGATTATGGATTTGACAAGGTTCAAGGTGCATCTTGCAGAGACCGGGCTCACCCCTAACGAAAGGTTATACGGCGCCAGTCTTCCATTTCCAAAACAGTGCCATGTCCGTGCGGTTATGCAGGCCGCACAGGCACGGGCAGGAATTTTACCTTAAACTGGCAAGCAAAAAAACTGAAACACTCCCGTTGATGAACCTACTATATTCAATGCTATAGTTAAATCGAAACAGGACAATAAATCCCTCACTTTTGCTGGCAATCCTAGATGGTGAAACAAAATAGAGAAGGAAGTGAACATGGCCGGTCCCCATTAAAAAATAAAACCGAAACATCGTATTGTTGGAAAAAGTTTAACCTAGGGCCGATATAGCGGAAATTGGTTCGCGGGAAAGCGGATATATTTCAGGATTTTGCGTTTCCCCGATTATGCGTGCACGCCAGGGTCCTTCGCACCCAAGGATATGAATCCAAAGGCTTACACCCTTAAAGATGAAACTGTGATGGTTTAAATCGGAAAGTACCAGGTATCATAAAAACAGATAGTTAAAAGAAGTTTTGTTGGGATAATACCGAAAGAGAACATTCAAGCAAATTAAAGCAGGAAAACTATACCTTAAAAAAAAAGCATTCTCAGAATGGACTACTTCGTCACCCTTTCCCGAACTAGAAAATCTGTTTTACGTATATCAAAGAGGATGCCGACGAATCCGAAACGGTAAGGAATTGAAGCGCAAATATTGAGGAGCCTTTTAAAGGTGTGGAAACCATTAAGGCCGAGTTTTATAACCAAACCTTATTTAAAACCACGCTTCTTTTAGGCCCGGCATGTGGGATTGCGCTATGTTTTGATGGGGAAGTATTGCACATCTGCGTCCACTAGCAGGGGATATATCCTTTGAGGCGGAAGCATTTGGCGAACGATGCTGACAATGGGACGCTGATAAAAAATACACATTCCATGTCGGGTTTCCGGGAGCATGTTTTGGTCATAGTTAAGCTGATGATTGCTTTTGCCGCCGATGCCGCACTTTTTGGCATTGGAATATCCCAAAAACCACAGTGCGCGTTACAATCGGTCCAGACCAAGATGAACATTCTTGGGGACCTTATGGTTCCTGGCTATGATACACCGAATTGGAGGCGAGGCCTTGATGAAAAAAATAAAATAAAATTCATGGAAGGGCGAGGTGTGGACGGAACTCCCGATAGCACTCGCCCCAATAAGAATGCTGCGGACGTATTGGCAGCACGATGATTTGGAAACGCCTTTCGAAATGAAGTCGAGAGGTATTTGGGAGGCGGACATAGAAACGCGGATCCTTACTACAAACATTCCCAATATGGAAACTGAATGGCCCGTTACTACCAACGGACCGTTCCGAGTCTCCTCTTTACGGCAGGCCTGGGATCTTTACCAATATCTTGCCGGTAGAATCCTTTATGATTTACTTTGGCTGAGAAAAAGCGGGACAAAGACCCCTTGGATTTCCGTCTAAATCATTTGGAGGACGAAAAGGGCCATTGCGGTTATCTGGAAAGTGAAAGAAATAACCGCTGCCACAAAATTACGGGAGACAATCAAGGTAATTGGGCTTATGCCTTTCATTGAAGATATAAAAAATACGACGCTTATATAGCAGTTTTGCCGCTAAGGTTCCGTGGGGACCACTATTAACGGGATATAAAGCTCATTAAAATGTGGGCGGCGTAGATGTAGGCGAGGGTAATTAATATTTGGATGGCCTATTACCAATCAAATTTGAAGGAGGGCTAATCCAGGCGGCCAGCATTGGACACTGAAGAGCAAAGTAACTTTCAATTCCTCGGGAAGTCACCAGCACAGATTGGCTGAAATACCCCCATTCTACGTTTTCAGAAATACCTAAAGTGGAGGTCGCCATTATTTCAAGTCGCCCGGAAGAGGATTGCCAAGGGTGTTGGGCAAGAAGTCCCTATACCTCCAACCGCTGCCGGCAATTTCCAATGCCATCATAAGGCTTGCGGAAAACGGCGTGCATGATCTGCCGATTACAACCAGGAGAAGGTTGGAATGCATTAAAACCTTAGATTAGTTATATTCCCATAACACATAAAAAAAAAAGATTACAGAGGTCAATTGCGACCTAATATTATTCCAAAATACATAAATTGAACGATGTTGAAATATATTTCCTTATCGGGAGAGAAACTCCTTTTGGAGCACAATAGGCTAAGGGCTTCCCCTCTTGGAACGAAGAGGGAATGAATTGCCCTGCCCCTTAGGTAGGGGAAAGAAAGGGGAGATTGAAATCCCGGCTGGCCTAAGAATCATTCCCCTATGTTTCTTGGAATCTACCATCCCCAAAGGGCCTGCCGCTTTCAATCCCTTCCCGTCTCCTCCGTTATAATTGGGCGGGAGAATCCACCTTCCTTATCCATTGGGAAGCGAGCTTTTTATTTTTTTACGTCTTAGGGCAGGCTTTACATGTTAATTTTAAAATGTGCAAATCTGGTTGGAGGTTTGAAATAAATACTGGCAATGGTAGATGTGAAGAAAATCACCTAGGCAGCAGCACCAAAGCCTTTATGTGCGACTTTTCTCCGAAAGCTTTCGGACGTGTTTTCTAAAAAAACAACTCATTTCGAAGTGACCTTGCCTCAGTCATTTCGACCGGAGGGAGAAATCACCACAAGTAGCGCAACCAAAAACATGAATTGCGTACACAAATTCTCGAAACCCGAAAAAATAAATAGCCTTTCGCCAAAACCCAACTTGTTGCCGACTTCTCTCCCGATAGGTATCGGGAAGTCTCCGAAAAAGGGACTCTGACGAAGTGACTCCCACCTTTTTATCTCTATTGAAAAAGTTCAAAATAATAAACTTAGGATTCATTTATCCTATACAATTTAAAAAATCTGTTGTTCGGGTTTTCCTCTTTTAGGCTTATCCGAAGAAATAAAATACTTTCTTCTTTTCCTCGCCACTTATAAAAATTGACAAAAAAAGCGGGTATATAACCCGCTTTTTTTTAACACCTCTAATCAATAGGTTTAATACTTCTTGGATTGCTTTTCCCCCCCCCAAAAAATTGGTTAAAAAAACCTTTTTTAATTTTGTTTCAAAAAATCCCCCCCCCCAGGGGGTTTTTTTTTCCCCCCTTGGAATTCCTTATATTTTGTCCGCAGTTGGGTAAGTTTTTCCTTTAGCTCCCTTAACGACCTCGGGCATAGTCTGGATCATCATATTACCATTGCTTCATTTCCTTGGATCTTTTTTACGGTCATATAATTCCCATCATCCCACATCATAATAAAAAATGGGCCAGTTTTATTCCTTTGGTAACAATCCGTAGGACGTTTTAACCATATGCACACTGGGATATTTCATAATAATGTAATAAACGCCTCCCTGTTCCATTTGTCATTTTTGGACCTTTTAACCAATAGGCATGAGACTTTCCCCTTGCATATCAGCAGGACCTTCTTATTTGTGGCCGCCTCCAAAAACGCTGGGGCAAAATCAAGGTTCTGCTACCATTTCCTCCTCAGTGCGTTCCCGGCTTAATTTCATGGCGCCAAAACGGAATCAACAATGGCGTTTTAAACGATTCATTCATAAATTAAAAACGCTTGTCGAACCAAACCATTTCCCCTAAGTAAAAAACCCTTTGGTCCGAAGTATAAACTACTATGGTATTTTCGGCCAGGCCGTTCGTCATCCAAATAATCCAGCAACCCTTCCTACATTGTCATTTCCCACCGAAAGAGAACTGCCAAATAATCCTGCATTTATACCGCTGTATTTCCAGATCATTTTTCCTCAGTCGGTCATGAAGGGCCCATTTTTCCATAAAAATTCCTGGTTAAAAGCATCAATAATAGGCTTGTATTGGCTTGACGTTGTTCTTTCATTTCCACGATTGGAATTCGTTGTAAAACATCTGCCTTGCTGAACCTTTAACAAATGGCTCCACGGCCCCCCATAGCTTCCAAGGTTCTGGCCAAATCTTGCTATCCATGGCATACTGCATATGGTACAAACAAATTCATCTCGGCCGTTTTGCCGCAGTGCCCCTATTCTTATAATTCGTCCGAAAAGGGTCTCTGGCAAGGGAAAGGTCTTTTGGGTTATACTCCCTTAAAATTTATCTGCCTCTTGGCCACCAAGGTCTAATGGGGCGCCTTATGCAGCGTACATTAAAGAAACGTTTATTGGGGTCCCGTTTTTTATCCAACCATCAAGGCTCATGTTCCGTAATAATATCGGTAACATATCCAGTAATAGTGGTATCTCCTTTTTGGGTTGATGAAATCCGGATTAATATAATGGCCCTGTCCTGGTAGATCATTAAATTCGTCCACTCCCTTGGGATTGTTTCCAAAAAATGCAACTTCACCGAAACAAATGGCAGTTTGGTTTACCCGCCTTTTTGAAACAGTTGCGGAAAGGTAACTTGCAGTAGTATTCAAATGGATTGTATTCATCTATTTTTCCATTTAATGGTGGGTATGCTTCCCGGTAAGTTATCGTTGCCCTGGACGGTGCACCAGATAGAATGGTAAACACTAGCATTTCTAAACAGAATTCCCTCCTTTGCCAATCGGATCTATGTTGGGTTTAGATCAAATGGTCCACTATATGCACTTAATAGCCTGATAAGCATGATCATCGGACATGATGAAGCAGGATGTGGGTTTTGGGGCTTCCTTTATCCCTCTTTCTCAGCCAAACTTGTGCAATGACAAAAAGCTAAGTGTAACAAGGGAAAATAATTGTAGTACTTTCATATGCGTTGTTTGTATTGATAAAACTCGTCCTTAAAGAGAATCAACTAAATATAAATGGTTTTAGGCCGACAAACATCAAATTATTTTTGCCTTATGTTCTTCTTTGATAATCTGAAAGGCAACAATATTTTATACCATACCCCAAAATAGGAAAAGCCCTAATAAAGCGAATGGTTGCAAATTGCATGAAGTCCCTTAAGCAAGGGTGTATACAAACAGCTTTAATCATTCTTTTTCGCTACCCATTTTATGCCTTCTATTAAGATGTTGTCGTACCAAATCGTTATCTAACGAGCGGATGTTTCATGACCCAAAATCTGTATAGAAAAACCTTCCCTCCTCCCCAAATCCTAGGTCCACGCTATAGGAGGTCTTTCCCCATTTGCTACGCCTCCTCTTGCGTTCTTAAAAAATATTCTCTAACCTGGTTCGTATGTCGGATTCCGTCCACCCTGAGTAAAAAACCTGTTACACCCGGCAAACCAGTAACAACCTTGGTGTGCGGTTGTCCAAATCTGCCTCCGTACCAAAACCTTCTTTACCGATTCCCTTAACGGCAGGATTGATCCATGGGCCCTTGCCGAATCAACCACCAATTTGGCCTTAAGAAAACTCAGAATCACTATTAAATTCACAACCTCCCGATTCCCATTATCAGCGGGCCAGTTTTTCCTGAATTGCACCCAAAAACCAATGCATGTAAAACCAACAATGGGCGGCCCCCCCAGCTTTTATACCATTCTTTCAATGGGCATTCCGGTCTGGTTTTCATTGAAAAAAACTTTATCGAGTACATTTTGCATTTGTGAACAAGCAAGACAATTCCATAATAACTTCAATTTTTTCCTTCGATTATATCCAATCCCCCAGCTTTCACTTACAATCTATTTTCTGCCCATTATTGTGTCGGCACCCTAGTTCGCCACAATCCAATTTCCGTTTTTTTTAACCCAATTGGGGATGGGGTTCCGGGGGAATGGCGGGAAAAAAACCCCCAAAAAAACCTTGGGTTACCGGGGAAAAAAGAGGCAAAAAAAAAAAAACAAAAAAAAAAAAACTTTTGTCAAAAATGTAAGGGCTTTTTTCCCCATTTTTCCCCATTGGATCTCTCTTCTTT
>Ga0163217_1003439_pt1 | contig 12109 bp, 17 predicted proteins | sample SynspAceP_FD_185933 | JGI IMG/M metagenome (GOLD analysis project Ga0163217, IMG submission 185933) | Saline lake microbial communities from Ace Lake in Antarctica - Synechococcus sp. Ace-P (PacBio error correction) | ecosystem: Environmental > Aquatic > Non-marine Saline and Alkaline > Saline ... | reverse complement strand
TGCCGCCGGTTTGAATTCCGGAATTCCGAGCCTTGAAATTGTCGGGCCGGTGAGGGAGACAATGATGAGGCGGAAAAGGTCATTTCTGCCAGGCCGTACAGAACAGCACTGGACGCAGATCCGCGAGAGGATCCATCGGATCTACAATCTCGGCGCGGTAATCGCGGGTTGCGGTAGAGGCGTTGCCGCCTGCGGAATGGACCGGAAAGCTCGTAGGTCGTTGTGCACGAGGTCACCGAAACATCACGCAAGGGCTACTCGCCGAAAATGGCCTGTTTGATTGCCGTCATCAACCAGGGATTGTGGCCATGGAAGTGCGCAGCGGCAATCCGTGTTACTGGAAGCGCGCGCCGATGGAACTGGTTCCGCTGAGCGCGCAGGCCGGCGCACTTCGACTCACATATTAAGACAAAACTTCTCAGAGCAATGTCCTGACCTCGACGCCATGAAAAGACACTCCCGTAGTATCTCCGGACTGTTACTCGGGAACCCATCACTGAAGCCGCTGCATTGATGACAGTTCAACGCATCCAGGCCCCGCCAGTGCGGCCTCTCACCGTTGAGCGACCGCATCACGGGTGGTCGGAGCAGGATCCCGACAGTTGGATCATTCCGCAACTCGCAAGCTTTGGCGGCGTTGGCCAAAAAAACCCATGCTCGCAAGCTTGCCAGTGCGGGGCATCGGCTGTTCCGGGCACATGCATGGTGCAAACCACAATCGACAAGGACGGCAGGTCATCCGTCCCTGCATTCTGTGGATGATACCCGGAGTTTTTGAAGAAGCAGCAGCGCTGTATGCGATCCGCAGTTCCGGCGGCTGACCGGCAATATCGTTGTTCCCTGGTTTTCACCGCGCCGAAGCTAAATGGATGGCGGCCAACGAGCCGGGAGGCCGTTTTGCGCGCGGTGGGCAAAGGTGCTGCTGCCAAAGATTTACCCTTCAGGCTCTGTTGAGCGGTGCGCCATTTCCGAAATGTCGGATTTCCGCCGTACGTTCTGGCCTCGATGTCGGCAAAACGCGCCTGGGATGACGGTCTGCTCTCAAAGCCACCGGCCTCGACCCGCAGCCAGATGGCCCTGCCGCTGGTCGAAGGCACCGAACGGGCCGGGACATTGCGGGCTGATGTGGCTGCGGATCTGGGATTTGCCGCCGGTGTTCCCATGCAGGTGGGCGGGCGACCAATGCAGCTTCGGCCTGCGGCTAGGGGAACGGTTGCCGAACGGTTCAGGCGTTTGCCTCGCTAGGCACATCCGGGGTTCTGTTTGCAGCCAAACAACCGGTATCTGCCCAACCCAGACAGCTGCGGTGCATGCGTTTGCCATGCGTTGCCGCAGACCTGGCATCAAGATGGGCGTGATCCTGTCGGCAACAGACTCAACTCAACTGGCTTTCCGGCGTTGACCTCAACCGATCCGCAGCGCTTCCGGAGAATTGGAGAGGCGTTGATTGCGCCGGGTTCAGAAATGTTTCTGCCCTATCTCTCTGCCTGCGGAACGAACGCCGCACAAATGACGCCGCATTTCGCGGCTGTTTGCTGGTCTCGGGCACGAAATTCTGGTCGCAGCCCATTTTACCCGCGCGGTAGTCGAAGGCGTTCAGTTTTGCTTTCCGTGACAGTCTTGGCTGCACTGGCACAGGCAGGCACATCTCTGTCCCGGGTTACGGCCATCGGCGGCGGTTCGAAAGTCAGACTACTGCTGAAGCCCTTGGCACCGTGCTGGATCTGCCGGTCGATATTCGGAGGCGGCGATTTCGGCGCTTGCGTTCGGAAGCTGCCCGGCTCGCGTTTTTTTTTTTTTTTTTTGGAAAATTTTTCGCAGCAAAGCGCTGATCCCTTCATGGTCTGCAACACCGCCGAAAAACTGAAAGAACCAATTTTTACCCCAATCCGGTCTCACTGCCGCCTTTGACGAGGCATACCTGAAGTATCGTGCCCTCTATCCCGCAATCAAAGGAGCCATGTCATGAGCACTGCGATTTTTCGGAGACGTCACCAAGATCAAATCATTGAAGGCCCGGACAGCACCAATCCAATGGCCTTCCCATTCACTACAATGCCGACGAGATTGTCGGCGGCAAGCGCATGGAAGACCACCTGCGGTTCGCTGCTCGCATTGGCATTCGTTTGCTGGGAAGGCTGGCGTCCGGTTGTTGGGGAGCCAAACATTCGAAACGGCCCCTTGGTATCCAACAGGATTCGATGGGAGCGGGCGAAGCTGGAGGCCGATGTGGCGTTTGAGATGTTTCTCGGCGCTTGGGTGCTCCGTATTATTGCTTCCACGACGCTGACGTACGCCCGGAAGGCCTCGCGAGTTTTTGCGAAAACACGAAAAAACCTCGAAGAGATCGTCGGGGACTTATTTCGCGGTTAAGCAGGAAAGCCACCGGCGTGAAATTTGTTGTGGGGGACGGGCCAATTGGTCTCCAACCGGCGCTATATGTCGGGTGCCGCGACCAATCCCAGATCCCGGACGTGTTTGCCTTCGCCGCGGCGACGGTGAAAGACCTGCCTGGATGCCACTCACAAGCTGGCGGCGCCAACTTTACGTTCTGTGGGCGGGCGAGAAGGCTATGAAGAACCACTGCTCACACTGACCTGAAGCTCGAAAGACAACCAGTGGGCCGGTTCCTCAATATGGTTGTCGGTACAAAGCACCAAGATCGCTTTCCAACGGGCACGATTCCTGATCGAACCGAAAGCCGCAGGAAAGCCAACGGAACACCAGTACGACTATTGATGTTGCACGGTTTACGGGCTTTCTGAGCGGCATGTCTCGAAAACGAAGTGAAGGTCAATATCGAGCAGGGCCCACGCCATCCTTGCGGCCATTCCTTCGAGCACGAGCTGGAAAACTGGCCCCAGGCGCTGGGCATTTGGCTTCCATCGACATGAACCGCAACGACTATCAGTCTGGTTGGGACACTGACCAGTTCCCCAACCAACGGCCGAAATGACCGCTGGCCTATTTACGCTATCCTGAAGGTGGCGGTCTTTCGCGACAGGTGCACAACTTCGATGCCAAGCTGCCGCCGCCAGTCGCTCCGATGCGGAAGAAAGATCTGCTCTATGCCCATTATCGGCGGCATGGACACCTGTGCGCGGGGCGCTGAAAGCGCGGCCGTGAAGATGGTTCGAGGACGGCGTTGCTTGAACGAGTTTCGTCGAGGAGCGTACGCCGGATGGGGGGGCGCGGAAAGCCATAGAAGATGCTCGACGGCTCCTATTCTCTGGGCCGACATTTCGCGACTATGTCACCATTAGGCTGACATCCAAATCCGCAGCCGAGATTCGGGCGATCAGGAATATCTGGAGAATTCGTTCAACCGTATGTGTGACGATTAATTGCAAAAACAGCTGACTGACAAGGGCGGCGGTTCATTGCGATGAGTCCGCCGCTTTTTTGGGACTACAGCGCGGCGTATCCAATTGCATTGCGCAAAAGGTTGCTTGGAACACCTTGAATGATGCATGGTACGTTATCGTTCAAATTGCATCCATGTGAACGCGACATGCGTTACTGTTTTGTTTGCGTGCTGGCGTTCTGTGGCGTAAATCAGGCATCCAATCAGAAAGATCAGATTCCGAGGAAGCCTTGCCATGCAATTTGCCCGCCTGAACGGTGTCGTCATCCCCATCATCAGGTGATCGGCCGCTGCCCCTGGACCGGCCGACCATCGTTTTCGCCAATTCGCTGGGGGACCGATTACCGCATCTGGCGCGATGTGATTGCCTGCGAATGTCGGAGACTTTCAGCATCATCGCCATGATAAACGCGGCCATGGCCTGTTCAGAGCCGGTGAAGGCTGAGATCCACCATGTGGCGATCATATTTGATGATCTGATCGCCCTGATTGAGCACTTTGAAGCCAAAACGTCATTGTCTGCGGGTTGTCGGTTGGCGGTATGATCGCGCAGGGATTTGGCGGCGAAACGTCCGGATCTGGTGCGGGCGCTTGATCCTGTGTGACACCGCCACAAGATCGGGACGCCGGGAAAATGTGGATGCACGCATATCCGCGATCACCGAGCTGGGAATTCGTCCGGTCTCTCCGACGCTATCCTGGAGCGCTGGTTCACCAAGACTTACCGTAGCGCCGACAATTGCCGAATTCACCGGCTACCGGATGTATGCTCGAGCCACCCCGGTGGAAGGGTATACGTGCTGCACCTGCGCTGCGATCCGCGACAGTGACTTTACCCAGTCAAGTTTCCGAGTGACCGTTGCCGCGTTCATCTGTGTCGCGGAAACCGATGACGGTTCGGACCGCCGCCGGCGCTGGTGGGCGAACTGGCACGGCTCATCCCGGTGCGATTGTATCAAGAAATCCCGGGTGCTGCGCATCTGCCGTGCATTCGAGAAACCCATTGAGCTGAGTGAGGATCATCAAGGCGTTCGTTCGAACGGCTGCCCGCAAACTTGAAATGCCGCGTAACCTCGACGCCAAAACCGTGAATGGACAGCAATGGAAACGTCTGATACTTCGCCTCAGAAAACTGGCGCGCGCTTCCCCGATGGTTTTACCTTTTGCGTGGGCGACCGCGTCCTACCAGATCGGAGGGGAGCGCGCAGGCCGATGGCCGCAAGCCGGTCTATCTGGGCATGCATTTTCCCACATGCCCGGGACGGGTCAAGGGGGTGCATACCGGCGATGTGGCCTGCGATCACTATAACAGGCTTGAGGCCGACTCTGGATCTGATGGCCGGCCTGGGCGCGGAAGCCTATCGCGTTCTCGATCGCCTGGCCGCGAATTATTTCTCGACGGAAACCGGGCGATCAATGGGAAAGGGGTTGGGCGTTCTACGGACCGGCTTCTCGAGGTTCTGAAAAGCGCGCGCCATCAAGGCGTTTGCAACGGCTTTACCCACTGGGGATCTGCCGCTAGCGCTGATGGGGCGCGGCGGTTGGACCGACCGGATACCGCGGATGCTTTTGACCAATTATCCGGGGGATCGTTGACGAGGCGGCCGGGGATAGGCTCGATACTATTCGTCACCTTCAAACGAGCCTTGGTGCTCGGTCTATCTGGTCATCTGATGGGCGTGCATCGCCCGGCGAGCGCTCGATGGAAGCCGGCGATGGCCGCCCTTCACGTCCACCAATTCTGGCGCATGGTCTCGGGTTCAGGCGATCCGGGGCCGAGCGGCCTTGAGTATCCCGCGTTCGGGCATCGTCCTCAATTGCGATGAGCGTTCATTGGCTACCACTGACAGTGACGCTGACCGGAAGGCGAAAATGCGGCCAATGATTTCCACAACGGGGTTTTCTCGGGCCTATATTCGCGGGTTGGTTATCTCACTCAGTACTCGAGGATGTTCCAGGATCTGGCCGGGCTATCAGGGATGGCGATATCGAGACGACAATCAGCCGACTCGACATTCTGGGGGCTGAAGTACTATACGCCAATGGTGTGCGAAGATTTGATGCCTCATCCGGGAGTTTCCGCACGTGGCCGGTGCGCCGGCAGTCAAGCCGGACAAAGACTGATATCGGGCTGGGGAGATTCGAGGCCACAAGGCCTGTCCCATGTGGTCAAGGATCTATGGCCGTACACGCTGCCGGACTCTACTATCACCGAGAATGGGTGCGGCCGACAATACCGGGCGTGGAGGAACGGGCGCCGTCTGCGACACCATTGCGCTTGAGTTTATCTATCAAGCCACCTGTCTGTCGCTGCCGATCTAATTTGCCGAAACTTTCTATTGAAGGGGTTATTTCGCCTGGAGCCTGATGGACCAATTCAAATGGGCCGAGGGCTATTCGGATGCGCTTCGGTATCGTTGCATGTCGATTTACACAAGCGCCCAGAAACGCACGATCAAGCAGTCCGGGTCATTGGTACCGGATTTGATCGCCGCAAACCATATAGGCGGCTGAGGGATTGAATTTCGGCATGGCACGCAAGGAAACCACAATCGTAGCAGCGACGTGACGGCTGACATTCAGCCGGAGCCGCCGTCATGATCAAACTGTCTCCCCTTGACTGGGCGCGTATGGCTACTCGGTGAAGCGCCGCCGTCGTTTCTCCCCTCGAAAATCCTGTTCCGCACCGTCGTCATCTATGTCTACACTTCGGATTGATTCCGTTGGATCGGTGGCCGCAGCATTTCGCGCTGTCGCTGGTCGAATTCCTGCTGGTGATCGCGCTCGGTTCGGCAGTAGGGGATTTCGCTGTTCTACCCGGGACGTCCGCTTGCTGCATTGCGATTTGGCTGGTCACTCACTGTCATCGTGCTGATCAACAAGGGCGCTCGATTTCCTGATCCTGTGGTCGGACAGTTGCGCAGGGACCGCGATTGACGGAAAAGCCGAACTGGATGTCCAAGAACGGGCGCTTCAAACACCGAGGCAATTCGGTCAGACCGGGGCATGGCAGGGCGGAAGTGCTGGGCGTTGCTCAGACTGGAAGGGGCGGTGCGCAATCTGGGCGAGGTCGAGAATGCCTTCCTTAGAGGCGAATGGCGACCTCACGTGTTTCGCGCCGATTCCGCGATAAGCCGGGATGCGATCGTGCCGCCGCATGAAATCTGCCCGCATGCCGCACATCGATTTACATTATCAAGGTTACGGAGAGTTTCGGAAGCTATGCTGCCTGGACTGCGCGTTGCAGCGTGCCGGCAGCCGAGGACGAACTGCCGACACTGTGGCGGTGAAGTTTGGACACCTGCAAAACGTTTGCAGACTTCGAAAGGAAACTGAACTTTAACTGGCGTTCCATCGATGTTTGATCAACGCACCACAAGCCATGGGCGAAGGATCTTCCTCGTCGTCAATGGTGATTGCTGTTCAAAACCGGTTTCCACCGCCCAGCCGGCCCACTGAGGGTATGATCGCAGGTTTGCCTGCCACTTCCGTGGCCGGGCTTCGACGCGACCGTGAAAACAGCGATCCGAGATGCTTCTCTGGACGAAGTCATCGCCCGGACTGAGCTTGCCTTTAGGCGCCCACTGTTGCCATCCGCGCCGATGTGCCGGTGGCCCGCAGGGGGAGCGCGTCGAATTGCCTGTCGCCGTAAAACACAGCATGCGGGCATGGGCTTCAGCCTTGGTCGGAGCGCCGGTCCAGAGAATGTGGCTTAGTCCTCGGATCTGGATGTTCCGGATGGACGAACTCATGTTTCGCTGTGATGCGCTCTCGCTAAGCCGGACTCATGCGGACGAAATCGGGGCGGCCGAAAAACCGGCCATGTCGGCGAGTTTTCCTGAGCATCGACGATGGCGTTAAAAGTTGCCGCCATTAAGGCAACGTCCAAGGTGATCTCGCCCAAACCTTCCACAGTAGGTCTTTGATGCCGTTTGAATGGCAGGAATGCGGTACATTTGTCAGCCGGACTTCAGTGACCTTGCGCCCTTCATCTCGTTAGCGGGCATTGTACGGCCAGCTGGGTGTCTATTGCCAAAAACGGGCCGGGTTCACGGGGGAAAACCAGGCCCATTTCTCGATTGCCATGGTGACAGTAACCGATGGTGCCCGCTGTCCGCACATCGGCAGGCATTCCCGACGTCTCGATGAACAGAAGGCAATGTCACAATCGTCCCCGTGTCGAAGGATATAGAGAATGGCGCCCGACATCATGTCGTGGCCGCGCCGTTCGAACATCAGGCCGTTGCGGCATCCAGTCATATCGGCAAGAAAATTGGGCGCGTCGTTCGAGCATGCCGTCGTGCCATCGAGCTGTGGGCCGCCGCCGGTGGACGACACGCACCGATTGCCGCAGGTGTGGCCATCGATGCAGAAGAACGATTGCGCGCCATGCTTGTCTCCGGGCGGGGTTTTCAGAAACGGGTCGGGCGATAGGCCTCAATGTCAATGGATGGAGCTTTGCCTCTGACAAGATCGCGAGATCAATCGCACCCATTGCCGCCGACTGAGGTCAGCCGAGGATGGCCATTGCCGAAGGCAAGCAGCACGGGACGATCATCAGGGAGGAAAGCGGCCAATGACCGGCAGGGTGTCGGGCAATGAAGGCCGGAAATCCATCGCATTCACCCACCGGTGCGTTTTCAATCCCGGCAGGAAAGCTTGCCGCCTGTCGAGCATGCTTTGGAGCGCGCATAATTTGTGGTGGCAGGTCGAGCCCGCCGAGTCGAACAGCGCCGCCGACGCGTACTCCAGTTTCCAGCGGGGTCATGACGAAGCCATGATGGCAAAAAATCAGCTGGCGCTTGATATCAAAATGCGGCCCAAGGCAGCGTGGTGTTGAGCGCGCTCGGTGTCGACGGAATGCGCAGCCGGCGGTCGCCGGCGTTGATTCAAGGCGCGTTGACCATGACCCGGCGCAGGACGACAATACGTCAGGCCTCCCGTGTCGTTTCCATCTGCCAGTCTGACGGCGGGCATTTTTCAGACGTTCCAGGGCCTGAACTTTCGCCTTTCGTAAAACAGCTCCGTAGCCGTTTCCGCATGCTCCACAGCGCTTGGGCAAATCTCTGCGGTTCTGGAAATTTTTCCAGCCGCACGAAGGCTGCCGGGCAACAAAACAGTGGAGACAGGCCGGGCTGCAAATTCCGCCAGCCGGGCGCCCACGGACATGTCGAAGCGATGCCTGTTTGTTGCGCGTTGCCGCCCAGCCCATCTGTCGTGCTGTGGAACTCCGCTTCGCTTTCATAAAGCTCCAATGACCCGTCATGACGCACCATGCCGGCAATGCCGGCGCCGCTCGACCAAGCGCCATCATCTTCGGATTCTGACCAAATCCGCAATTCAGCCTGGCTTGTGCCGTGATCGAGGCCTGTTGGCCGGGAAGGGGCATGCTGGCTAATGCAGAAACTGCCACAGGCCACGGCGTCAGCTGCGGTAGATAGGATGGCCGGAATCGACAAAGGCCCGAGCGATCAAACAACCATTTGGGGCTCTGAGAAGGGTTTTGGGGTGAAAGCACAAAACGGCATGATTTCTGAGAATGCCAGCGCCGCCGCGTTGCCCTTGCTAGGTTCCTCGCAAATGCCGGAACGGTCGATCACCGTGGCACGGAATGGACCTTGTTCGAAAGCAGCGCCGCCGTGGCGATACACGATTTCCCGGCGGCTATGACAACAATTTACTGTTTACGGTTTGGTCATGGGTGGTCGCTGCCTCTGGCGTGCTTTTTCGTTAGCAGCGAAAGCATTTGCTGCTGGCGCATCCGGAACCGTGCGCGCGTCTCCTCGCTGCGGCTTTTGATAGCAAGAGGACAGGGAGACGCCACCTCATAGAGTTTCAGACGCAAGCTCTTCGGGAAACGTGAACCGGATTGCGGCAGGCCGCGGCAGAGGGTTTTCATTCGCTTCAACCAGGCGTGAGGTGACGGCACGACGCTCATCGAAGACAAAGCAGGAGCCCTGCCAGAGGCTTTTCCTCTTCAGGCACGTTTTCGAGATATTTGAGAATGCCCGCCCTTAAGATTGGTAGACATTTCTCATAGCCCTGGGCGCGCATGAAGGCAAGTCGCCTTTTCGCAGCGGATTGCCCGCCGGTGCAGAACATGGCAAACAGGCTTTGTCTTGTTCTTCGGATGCCGGCGCCTGTTCCACCCAGCCCGGGGAACTCGCGGAAGGTGGCTGCGTCTCCGGATTAATCGCACCTTTTGAACGTGCCTATCCCAACTTCGTAATCATTGCGGGGTGTCGATCAAACATTGTCTCGGGATCGGAAATCAGCTTGTTCGCAGTCTAGTCGGCATTCGACATAGGCGCCGACCGACCTCAACGGGTCGATTGTCCTGGGAAACGCCCATGGTGACGATCTCGTTCTTTAAACGCACCTTCATGCGCCGGAACGCATCTTGTGGGCGCTGCTTTCCTTGTGTTCCAAGCGCTCTAGGCCGGAAATTGCTCGAAGATGCGCCAAGCACCCGACGTCAATTGCGGAGCGCGAGCCGGCAATGGTTCCGTGATGCCTTCGCGGGCAAGCAACAAGGTGCCTTTGGACGCCTTGCTCGATCGCACATTCGGGGCCAAGGGCGGTGCAGCGCCTCATGACGGCAAAGCCGGGCGAAATGATAGAGCGCCAGGCGACAACCACCGGCTGGTTCGGAACGGGTGTTTTGCAGGTGTGTCTTCAGCCTGCTGGAAATAGCGCCGTTCGGTGCAATTCAGGCAATCGGTCTGTGCGTGTTCACCTCACCTGTACAGCATGGACAAGCCTTAGACGAAAGGTTATTCCGGGCGCTCCAGTTGATGCGCGGAAAGGACAAGCGCCATGGGGCGACAAAAAAACCCAAGCCCTCATTTCCATTTCTGAAATTGCAGCCGTTGGTGCCCGTACTTGTCATCAAGGACCTCGCCCACGCGGTGCCGCTGGCGCGTGCTCTGGTCGCGGGTGGCCCTCAAGGCATCGAGATCACCATGAACGCCGGTTGCGCTGCAAAGCCATTCGCGCTGATGGCTGAATGAGGTCGAGGGCGCTGTGCCCGGTGCCGGTACGCGTGCTCAATGCGCGCCCAGTATCACCAGGCCGTCGAAAGCGCGGTCCCAGTTTATCCGTGGTCGCCCCGGTACGGACGCTTGAGCTTGCTGATGTTTGCCGCAAATCGCCGGTGCCGCTGTTGCCGGCGCTGCAACCCCCAGTGAGGTGATGCGCTCAAGGAAGAGGGGCTATGAGGTTCTTAAGTTCTTTCCCGCCGAACAAAGCCGGTGGCTGCGCTTACCTCAAGTCGCTTTTCGTCGCCATTGCCGGAATGCTGTTTTGCCCGACCGGCGGGATAACGCGGACAATGCGGGTGACTATTTGTCCCTTGCCTAACGTGGTTTGCGTCGGTGGGTCCTGGTTTTGCACCCAATGCATTGGTTGAAGCAGGTGGATTGGATGGCATTACCCGGCTGGCCACAAGGCGTCCCGGCTTCCGCCTGATTCTCTCGTACCGGCCCACGTATTCTGGTCGACTGGAAGCAAGAACATTCCGAGGAAATCCGTTTGAAGCGGGTTCTTGTGTTCCCTATGTGAGATTGAAACCGCAGGTCAGCCCTCCTGCCGCACTCCGGACACAAGGACCATTGGATGTTTGATCCCAAAGCCCTGCTTGACAGTTTCTTGGCTCCAATTGTTCCCGGCACCGAAGGGACCGTTCCGACAAGCCCACTCAGGCCACACAACTCGCCAAGCCAAAACCCGCTCTGCGGACAGGGGCGCCATTATGGCGGTTCTTCTGGGAACCGGCACAGGGCGCGGCAATCGGCGGATCAGCTTTGAAGACCTTGGCGGCGTGGCAGCGATTGCCGGGGCTGGCTATCAGGCCTGAAGAATTAATTCAGCAGGCAAGTCTCCCTTGATGGCGGATTGGGTCAGCAATCCGAGATGTTTGCCGCCGCCTTCAGATCCGATTTTAACTGAACCAAGCCCGCAATCCAATGGCGGATTTTGGCCTTTCACTGATCCGCGTCATTGTTGCCGCCGCCCGTGCGGACGGCCATTGTCGGATGATGTGGTGGAACGCGCCCGCATTTTCATGACAAACTGGCCTTGTCCGGCCTGGGCGAGGATTTGCCGTCGCTTTTCTCGATGATGAATTGTCCAAGCGGTCCGATATGGGACGGAATGTATTAAGCGTCAGCCTCAAACCGAGGCGCAGAGGTCGAGATGGTTCACCGCAGGCGCGCTTGCCATCGAGCCCGGGACAGCCGGCGCAGAGCGTGGTTTCTTGATCTGCTGGCGGCGCCGTCTCGGACGGGCTGGATCCTCGGGTCGACCACATTGAAGCAACAGTTGCGGGCTGCCCAAGGTCTGAAACTGAGAGCCGTTTTCATCTTGAAATGAAAAACGAGCTGGAAAGCTGGTTCTTTAGGTACTTCTGGACTTCGTTCGTGCACCAAAGCTAAACGGCGGATCGCGGCCGGCGGTTCCGCCGCACACTTCCTTGGGCCCAGACAAATTTAAATCCCCGGCGCTCTAAAAACCGATTTTTTTCATTTCGAGGATTGAACGGGGCTCTTAAAAGTCCGGGCGGATGGGCCAATCACGCGGGTCGCCCCCCATTTTTGGAAAAAAAAAAACCCCAATTTTTTTCCGCCTTTGACCCAGAGTTTTTTTTGGGGTTTTGGTTTTTTGGTTCGGGTCTTGGGGGCGGGATTCCTTTGTCGACCCCAAATTCAATTGTTGGTCTGGGTCAGGTCAGCCTCAAATTCTCTCTCG
>Ga0163217_1031882_pt1 | contig 12110 bp, 15 predicted proteins | sample SynspAceP_FD_185933 | JGI IMG/M metagenome (GOLD analysis project Ga0163217, IMG submission 185933) | Saline lake microbial communities from Ace Lake in Antarctica - Synechococcus sp. Ace-P (PacBio error correction) | ecosystem: Environmental > Aquatic > Non-marine Saline and Alkaline > Saline ... | reverse complement strand
AACGAAAAGATTAGGGAAAAAGAACGAAAAAATTCTGCATATTTATTGGCAAGCCCACCCTGTTTTCTTCAAAACTGTCGCAAGCCTACAAAGCACCGGCAAAGCATATTGAAACCCACAACCATACCGCACCTATATCTCGGGCACTACAAGTTCTGTTATATTGAAGGCCAGGTTATTTCTTCCCTCACAGTATATCGCATATTTATTCACATTCATTACTCCGCCCAAATCCCATCATTAATTCAAACAACCCCAGGTCAAGTTCGCTACCTATCCAAAATCACATCTTTTACCAGTATTCAGATTTATTATGAAATCCTTTACGAAAATTTTAATACACTACCTCAGCGATCCACCTCTCTAGACTATTCCTGCCAGCAAGTGCTTTTTATGGCAGAATCGGAATCTCCCACGTGACCAACCATTTGACGACACAAGTCACATAATCTTTCTGCCCAAAATATTATAATAAAATGGTATTCAAATTTTAAAGAAAGAAGTAAAAAAAAAAAAAAACAATAGTAAAAATTAAAAATCGGAAAAATACATTCTAACGAGGCGAGCGTTAGCGTTCCGGAACGGCCGGTTCGGCACTGAACGGTAAGTCGCGGCCGAGGCTACACGGATGCAAGATAAGTACAGCGAGTTTATACGCCGACAGGCAGCTTGAGCCACTGTGGGCTGTTCGAGTCAGCGTTCTGGCCACGGATGTTGGCGGTCTTCGAACGAGTCATCACGGGAAGATGGAAGTGGTTTGGACGCGGTGCAGTTGCCGTTTTTTCGGAATCGCCGAGTGCGAGTTTTCAATTGCGGGCGGAGCGGAATGGATCGAATGCGCTTCAGGTGAACCGCGTTGTTTCGCGGACACGCGGCAGATCTTTTCTCGCGCTCTCAGCGTGTACGGCGTCGAGTTTTTGCCAACACATGCTTGGCCTCGGCTTTCGCGGCCGGCGATCACCATTGCTTTGCGAACGCCGGGCGGCGAGTGCGATGTAGGACGGCGTCCTTCGTCCAGCGGTCCTTCGATTGGGTTGAGTGATTGGTGGGTCACCGGGCGACCGTTCGTGGCGAGGTGTCGCACCACCGTCGTGCGATGGTCACCGGCGGGACTTCATCGAGCATCTGGGATGAACGCTTTCGGCGCGGGCGACGTGCGGATGGCTGGCAAGCCACCCACGGACACCGTTGCCGTCATCGAAGCTTTCTCATTTTTGCGCCGCGAGTTGGGCGGCGCCGCATGAATCCAGGTGTCGAAACCGTTTTTTCCGTTATTTTTACCTCTGTTTAGGAGTGTTGTCCGTTGTTTTCTTGAGGCGATATCGGTGAGGCGTCCGGCGGCGGTTTTATCCATCTTGGCGGCGGTTTCGGAGGGTATCTTTTCGTGGTGGGAGCTGGGCGTTTTGGTTCCCCGCTGATGTACATGGCATTGTCATCGAATGACGGCGTCGCATGTGTTTGGAACGATCGATGATTCGTGTCTTTGACAACCGTGGCGGCGGAATCTACGTACTGGGGAGGACGAGGTGTGCGGATGATTTCCGCGCGGATACGGTGCCTTCTTCATCTGTCCATGCCTCGTTGATCCGTCCCGGTTTGTATCGGCGAGGTTCGCCTTCATGGAACGGGGAGGTAGAACCCCCGGCGTTTCTCCATTGCTCGTTCGTTGCAATCGGCCAGAGGCGGTTTCTTCGTACCGGGTTCGCTGATAGTCGTCCGCGGACGCCGAATGAATGGGCGCCTGTGACCACTTGCGTTGACGTCGAGAGGGAGTTTTTTTCCGGGATACGATGACGACGGGAGGTAGGTGACAAAAGTCGACGTGGCGACGTCATGGCATCGTTTGGTCGTGTCGAAGGCTCGGGCGGAGGTTTCGGTCGCTGGCAACGAACCGGTTTCGGCGGCGGTTTGGCCTGTACTGGTGCGGCCGACAGCACAGGAAGTATAAGACGGGACATGGCCGACGGACATCGCGCCCGAGCACGGCAGGTCGTCAGGGATTCGAGGGGTAATCAATATGTCAGCGTTGATTGGGGCTTGATGGGTAGTGTTTTCAAACGGTTTAAGGTCAGCACTCGAGGAGTGGGATCGCGAACGGCGAAAGAGCCTGTTTGGACTCCGCGGCTGTGTTTAGAGTCGATCTCTCGGAACTTCTTTCTGAGACACGCGATTGCTCGTGCAATCGGGCGTTGTTGCTCGACGCAGCTGGCTGCGCCGCGACGTGTGGCAGGTCGATGTCTTCGTCCCGGAATTGGCGCGAGGACTTGGTTCGGTGTCGTTTGCCAAAGACGGTACGATTTTTCTGCCGTCGCCGTTGTGGCGCGGGGCATCATGCTGGGATGGAAAGCGGGCGATCGGATCGTGCTAGTCTTCGAACGGCTACCGTCTAAATCAGAGACGAGGGAGTCGGTCTCGACGGCTCTCCATAGGTATGGTTGAGTTGTCGTGCGGCTGATTCGTACGTTCAGTCGCTCGTCGCCGGTGGTATCGGGGTTGAGCGCATCGAGGGATCAGGGCACCCTATCGCACTGCATCCATCCGACAGACACGTGCCGCGGGACTTTCGACAATGTTGGCCCTTGGGCAGGTGTCAATTTCGCGATTTGCGGACGGTGAGGTTGCCCGGTTGATTGGACTATTAAAGCCCCCGGGAGTTGGACTCGGGCGTCGCCACAGGTGTTCTTCATGGCCCTGTCCCGTTGCTTGCCGAGAAAATCGAACCTTGGGAGCGGGCCCCGCCCGCAACTGGTGTCGGAATGGAGATGACCATCTAGAATCCGTGTTGGACCGTCCGAAGGTCGCTCGCTTGGTCCGTTTGCGAGCAATCGGGCTCTCATTCGCACGTGGAAATTAAGATCGACTTCGTTGATGCGAATTCGGTCGCCTTGCGGCTCAACGCGTGGGGACGCGCCAGCAGTTGCCTGGTTAACGAACGTTTCCGTTGCCGGCTGCCCGAGATCCTCGAACGACCACACGCGGGGAGGCACGTTGAATTATTTTTCGAGGTGATGACGGTGAGGGCTTGGATACCGGCCGCCGATGTCGCCCCGTGGGATGTTGCGGCCGTGGCGCTTCGTCCGATCCAGTTCGATTGAGCGGAACGCGACATTATCGTCGTCGTACGTGTGCATTTCGTTGCGTTTCGCTTCGATGATTGCGGATTCAGAGAACTTGTCGTATTGTTACATTTTCATTTTTGCGATCAGTTGTGTGTTTGTTTTAGTTGGGCAGAAATCATCCCCTTCGTCAGCGTTTGCAGATTTTCGAGAAGATCGGACGTGCTGTTTGAACACGAACCTTTGATTCCGTGGTTGCTTTCTCGCGTTGTTCGTTCCGTCGCGTCATTCGCCGGTCGCGTGTGTTCGGCGTTGTGATACCGCGGACATGGTCGACAAACGATGATCCGCGCCTGCGGGGTTTCCGGTATTGTATAGGCAGCGGACGGGTCTCGTACGGTCTGCGGGGTATTCGGTGATGGTCATCGATTTGTTCGGTCATGTGTTTCGGGATTGATTGATTGCGGGTTGATTGATGTTTCTCCAGAGGCGATTCGTTTCATTCTCGGTGGCTCGGGGCTGCGAGGCGTATTTCTCGGCAGGACTATTAAATTTGCTTCATGTTGGGGACAACCAAATTTCTCGTTCCCGGAGTACGGTTCGAGTCGGTTCGTGTGCATTTTCCGAAGCTAGTCTGGAATTTGCATTGGTGAGGTTGACGGAGGGAAGGCGGGTCCGAGATCAATTCTTTTTGTCGATGCGGGGTCATCATGCGGCGGGAGTCCCCCGATGAGACCTGTTTCGATCGTCGTGCAACGTTGCGGCGGGGGTGGCTTTGAGAATGGGGGCCCGGCGCCGGTTCTCTGATCCATTTGGGAGGAATTCGCCCGATGGATTTCTTCGGGATGCGTTTCATTTCGAGTTTGGTTTCGGGCGTTGTGATTCCGCGGCGGAACGTTAGCGTGATCCCAGGCGGTGTTTGTGATGCCTGTACGATGATAGACTAGTCGCCCTGGTATATCATCGACGTATCAATTTGAGTTCGTGTGCACCTCGAAATACGCTCTCGGGTTGGTAGCCCGCTTGGGACGAGGCGTTTTTTCGGAACCGGCTTTTACCATTCGGTGACGCGCCGCACGCCGATTGTTTTCGCGAACAGGTCGGTTTCGGTTCTTGGCACGTAGGGTTTCGTGGCACGGCGGGGCCGCCGTTTCCTTTGGGGTGGCGAGTGCCGATTTGCTTGGTGGATTGGGCGCGCCTTACGGCGCCGGTCAGGTGGTACGCCCCGCGCTTTTTCCCGCTGCGGCGAGGTGTTCGGGTTGGTGCGCGAGCCCAGGAGTGGTCGATGCCTTGGGCGGCTCGATTTGGCGAAGTGGGTGTTTGAACGTGGGAATCAAACGTTGCGGGCGACCAGGTTGTCACGAAAGTGGTCGCCAGGCGTGGAAATGTCCTGGACTTCTTCGGGCAGAACAGGTTTGATACGTCGGCGGTGGGTTCGCTTCGGCGATTCCCCGGCATTCGGTTCGAATTTGTGTGACGGGAGGTGTTAGTTCGCCACGTCCCGGGACGTTGGGCCCAATGACCTCGAGCCCCGCGTCGCCCGAAGGTTTTTGGTTGGGCGTAGGAATTGGACCCGTAGCCCCCGGATCACGGAACTCTATTTGCCTTTCAGTGGGACAAGGTTCGCGTCGTTGTCGGAGTAAAATCGTTGCAGCATCGAACTCGAAACTTCGAGTGCGTTTTCGGGGAGAGAAGAGGTGGGGGAACGGAGATGTGGGAAGGAAGGGTTGTGTACGACGGGCGGTTTACGGCGGTCCGCTGGGGGACTCGTTGACACTGTCGCTGGAGGCCTCGGGATACGTCAGGTGCGACGGTCACCCGTTGCCGTAGGAGGATCGTTCGATAACGCCTGCCTTGGATTGCGGGCCTGTTCCGGATGTCTTGCATTCTCGGTGTGCGGAAGTGACCGATTTGCCGCGGAAAATTTGACCAATTCCCGACTTTCGCCCACGAAGCCTTCCGCGCGGGAGCATGTGGTTTTGACTTTATGAAGGATCGCTTTCGACAATCGTTCGTCGAATTATCGAGCCCGCAACGAGCGGTGCGATTTTCTCGAGTGTTTTGCCGGGACTGTATCGAGCCGGTCCCGTGCGCGACGAACTGAAGGTCATGTCGAAGCGGCCGGCTTTGGTTTCCGGGGCCAAGAGTGAATCACGTGTTTCCAAGGGCCCGCCGAGCATTCAGAGTGTGAGACGGTAGGGACGTTTTGGAGGTGCAGGTTGAGGGTGCCCGGGTGGTTGCCGAGTGGGCCTACACGAATACAGCCGCGAGGGTGGTTAGAGATTCGGGTCTGCGAGAACGGGTCGGCATGATTAATTTTGAGCGGTGTGCTGACAGGCGGACGACGGCTTTCTCGGATTCCTGATTCTTTAACCTTCTAATCGAGATTTCGCGATGACCTTTTCGAATCGACTTGGGCCGATTTTCGTGGTGCAGATTGAATCTGTGTGTATTCGTTCGCCGGCAGGAATTGTCGTGACGGAGATGTCGCTCAGCAAAGTTAGTCGGCCAATATGTCGAAGTACATGGTCTGTTGGCGGACACTCGACCTCGGCGAAAGTTGGGCGATTTTCCTGGAACTCGCCGGCCACGCTAATCGATTGAGAGGGTTCAGGCGGTGTTTGGCCCGATCGAAGGACGTCGAGGGAAATGAGGAGGCGATCGAAGGAAACCACGATCATCTCGAAAAATTTGCTGCAATACAAAGAGATCCGGGATGCGCCTCGGTGCCTCGGCGAGATGTCAGCCGCTGGAGACCCGGTTCGGGCGGATGGCGGACGATTGCGGACGCGGCTGAAAGACCCTGCGACACCGATCGTGAATTGGGAAAAATCTGGGGCTCTCTGTTCGCTTCGAGCGGGTCTTGCGAGGAAGCGTGGCCGCCACACGAACGGTGATTTTTGACGACCCCGAAATCCAAGTTTACAAAATGAACGGATTTCAACCTCCGCGCTGGCGAAAATTCCGAGAAGCCCCGAAGTCCCGACCCTGATCGATTTGGTTTTGAACCGGGCCATTCTGTCAACTATTAGCACCGACCTTTATGTAAATCGTTTAGGCGTATGTATAGCATTGATAGCCGAACAACGAGGAGCGTAAGTTTATTAACACGAAAATTGTAAAAATTTGAAAATGAGGCGTTGTGTGTCGAAGTTGATAATCGGAACAATTCAGAATATCGGCGTCGTCGGACGGAAATACGCGGCGATTCTGATCGCGTGAATCTCGTATTGGCTCGATTAACTACGGTGCCATAGGCGTCTTGCGCAATTGCAACATTGCGACGGGATGCTGATTCATGTCCCATGAGTTAGGGAGGTACAGCTCACTAGGAGCTAGTTTAGATATGTATGAGCTCGAATGGGAATTTTTGCAGTATACAGATAGTGGTTATGCGAAATGGTGTGTGTTTCTTATATGAGGTATGACTCTGTTTTTAGTCAAGGGCGTTCACAGCAAAGCCCATTTACGGAGTCGCTCCGGCGGAACGCAGACCGTCGAAACGCAAAAGCCGCAAAACGGGGTTTGCGGGCTACTGATGTGTGGCGACAGCCGCGAATCCGAAGGAGGGACTCGAACCTATGAGTTGCGTCACTGGATTTTTGATCAAGCGCGTTGCCGATTCCGTCCACTTCGGCGCTGTGTGCCGAAGACGACGGCGTTGGTTTACGGTCGGGTGATCTACATCGCTGGCTGCTGGCGAAGACCGGTGTTGAACGCTGTCGTGAAATTTTTTGAGCGAGGTCAGCTTGTTCAGCCTGTGGAACGCGGCCTGTTTTTACGGCGGCGTTGTCAAGTGCGAGTCAACACAACGCGTCTTGGCGGTTGCACGCTCCGCGCAGGTTCATCGGGCGGGAGCAAGACGGATTCGCCCGTGTTCAGCGTTGGTGGTTTCGCGTTCGCAACGTCAACCCGTTGGCCTCGCGTGGCCGGCACCGTCGAAGGTGGATATGGCCGTCGGCGGCGCTGGATTCCCCGCGAGGATCCCCGCTATAGTGGAATTTGTCGCACGGGCGGCGTTTTGCATACTTCGGCTGCGCGTTTCCTGCGGTGGGCGCGACCGGGCTCGCGGTCGAATCGGGGACCGCCGGAGGACTCTCCTCGGACTGAATTCGGCGTTCGGCCGAGCGCGTCGACCGTTCCGATCGTACAAAAGGGAATTGGTCGTGTCGCTGATTGCTGAATTCGGCGACGAGCAAACGCACCAATGCGGTGGACGGTTCCGCCGGAATGAAGCTAGCGACTCGGGATGAAATGGTGCACACCGCTCTCGGGCACGCCGCTGTCCCCCGCGTCTGTAGTGCGAGGCATCGACGCCCGTTTTTTCAAACGCATATCACAGATCGGGTTTCCGTGTCGGACAATGTACCGGTTCGTTTTCCCCATCGAGGGGCGCATCGTCTCCCGCTGGTACGTGTCGCAGGGTGAATGGCGTTAACCCTGATTGCTCGAGATTTTATAACAACGGAATTTCCGTTGGGGTTTCGCATACCATTCGTGTGCTCGGTAGCATTCTGAACGTTTTTGCCCGTTGAGGGCCGCGCCGAGCACCGCTTTGGTCGACGCGTGGTCGACGACCTCGCCAACTCTCGGCTGTTCGACTTGGGGCGATCTGGTTTGGCCGAGTGTTCGGAGAACGGCCGCGCAGATCGTTTGTTTCCACGGTGGAATCGAGCGGAGAGTTTTCATGGCCGGGGCGGATGTCGGTTGGGGTCGGTGGGGTCGATTTGCAAAGAAAACGCGGGAGCGTGGCTGTGTACAATTCGCATTGGTTGTCCGCCAGATTGTCACCCAGGTTCTTCTCCCAAGTTTTTCCGATGTTCTCATTACCGTGTGACTGTTCCGGTCGATTGTTTTTTAGTGTTTTGGTGTCGTTGTCGGCGGACTGCCCTGTCGGGGGTCTGGGCGAAATCGGGGAGGCAACCCCGAATTTCTTGGTCGTCGTGGATGATTCGGGTTTAGCCGACTCCGGTTGATCGCGGCCGAGATCGAACGCGCGCGCTCCGATCATGCGATCTGGCCGATTCGGATGGCGGGGGCTTCGGCAGTCCGTTCGGGGTCGTGACCGGCCCGTCATTGACCCGCGTCCAGGTGGAGTTTCCGAGGGAGTGTTATTCGTTTGCGATCAAATCTCCGACAAATCGTTTGGTTTTTCGTCGTTCGGGGAACCGCCCCAGTTGCTCATTCGGTGGCGGCGGGGGCCCTGGAACGAGATGAGCGAGCACCGGTCCCTTGGAGCCCTCCGAATTTCCTGCATTCCTGTTCCAGGTGGTTATACCCGTGCGGGCCAACCGCACGTCCAATATCCGTCCGCCCATGATCGCCCCGCTCCGATCGAGGCGTGTGTCGTTGATCGGTGTCGGAGGACTGAGTTCAGCGTTTCGGTTCGGATGGGTTTCAGGTTGGTATCGGCTCCCGTTCCGGTGCTTGCGCTGGGTTTTCCCAAGGGGTTCGGCTCGGGTGGTGTCAAACGTTTTCCCCGGCCGAGCCGGCGGCGGGTATTCGTTCATGTTGGGTATGCGTCGTCGCCCGATCAGATCAAGATCGTGACGGTAGGCTTCCATGAACTGCGTTGCTGAATCCGCCCGTTTTCCCAATTGGTTGAGTTCGCAGTCGTGATTCGGCCCAGGTGTTCCCGATGCGGGCACGCTGAGATTGATTGGGCGACCGTGCCGGGCCGAGGGTTTACGACGGGAAACGCTTGTTCGGTCGACGAGTTCCGATGTCATTTCGGCGGGTTTCGGCCCGTCAATCGACGACTTGGATTGCGGTTCGGGGATCACCTCGTTGCCGGGAGCCGAGTTCGCGTTGTTGTGAGTGGTGAGACCCCCGCGGGACGAAGGGGGAGGGCGAGGGGGATGGTAACGGGCCGTGACGGCGTGGCAGGACGCCGGGATTCGCAATCCGTTTTCTGTTCACTTGGCAGTCCCGATTCAAGATTGCGCGCGAGCGTGGCGAGTTTCTTTAGCAGCGAGTTTGGAGTTGCCAGGCTTTGCCCGGTCCCCGGTTCGACGCAGTTTTCAGCCGCCGCACTGTGGTATGTGGCGGGTCGGGTCCCGTCGCTGATTCTTTTTTGATTCGAGCAACGGCGGCGGAGCAACGCGTCGATTCAGCGTCGGATAATTCGTTGCGTGAGCGTGGATCCGTAGGTGGTCAACCGGTTTGGTCGCAGTTGCGGTGGACGCGTTTGTTTCTCGAGCGCGGCCATTGCCGTCAGCTTTTAACCGGCGAGCCGTGCGTCCCGACACGGAGAGAAACAGCGGGACGGCGGTTCAACCATGCGGTCTCGTCGCGTGGCGGATGGCGTCGTCTCCCGACGGTTGTCCGATCGGAGAATCGGATGATTCGCGCGAATCGGCACGGTCCATGCCGTCCGAGGACGAGTTTTCCCCCGCGGGTCCCGCAGCGATCGCACGGGTGCATTCATCGGGCTGCGTGGGTGCCGAAGTATCAAGATTGACGCGTTGGGGCGGAGGGGCGCACGGCGAATGGATCACCCGCTTCGGTTTTTGTATCGGCGCTTTGGCGCGATGAGTTCGTCCCCCAAGTCGATTTGAGTATTGATTTATCTCGCCGCAGTGATCATGACGGCTCGCCGCGGACGGGCAGTATGGAACGCACGCAGTTCGTTATTCCCGGCACTGCGACCGTGGGTGACCTTCACGCGATCATGTCGGCGAGTTTACGCGGCGGTTAGGGGCGGGACGTAGACGTTTCGTTACGCAGGTTCCGATATTTTCCACCGCCGTTCATGAGCGGAGTTTATTTGGCTTGCGAGGTTAAGAATCCAACATCGTCGCGCGTCACTGTCCGTCCGCACGATCGCTTGGGATTCGATCGGGTCGAGCGTTTTGGCCGCCCGGCGCGGGTGAGCAGGGTATTCCGAGTGGCTGATCGCTTCAGGTGCGTCGAGAACTTGGATCGCGGTACGCAAGTTTGTCGGCGTCATCTCGATGGGTCTCGTCACGCCGACGAGGTTTTTCGTAAACCTTCTTGACGTGGCCTTGGAGGACGGTTTCGATGAAACGTTGGGATCTGCGGTCGGAAAGTAAAGCGAGCGTGGAGCAGGCATCGATCTTTTATATCGCGTCCGGCCCGCCCGGCTTTGGTAGTAGCTTCGGGGAACCCGGCTATTAATGGACGACATCGGGATGTCGGATTTATCGGATTTCACTTCCGAACGCGTTGGTCGCGGACGATCGCCGACCATTCGCCTTTCATGAACGGACTTGGCCTCGCGCCGTCTGGGATGCGTCCGCTGGTACACGCCGACTTGGCCGGTCGCCTCGGGTAACTTCGCCGATTTTTTTCGCACGTATTTGCGGTCGGGTGATTGTGCCGGTACTTCGCGTCGCGGACAATATTTACGGCGTTTTGGGGCGTTTCGCGATGTCGGTTGCGACTCGACCCGAGATCAAATTCGTTCGCGCAAAACCCGGTGCGAACACACGGGGTTTTTTCAAATTCACAGATTCGCAATTTTCATCGGGAAGCGTCGGGCGTTCGCGTAGGGCCGTCATGCGTCGTTTTGCACGCCGCCGATTCGATTCGGTCGCGGAACCGCGAGTGTGCGGTAATCGAGGAACGGAATCGTGCCCATCGCTAACGCAACCGTGAGCGGCCTCGTCGACGGCGAGGCAGCGTAGAAATCGGCCTTCGTCCACATCCGATCGAGCGAACTCTCGCCGCTTGACGGAAGCTCGTTCTCGCGCCGACGAATAGATCAGGTCGATTTCTCCCAACCCGACAGACCATCGATTTCCACCTGACTTTCTGTATGCCCTATAGGAGACGAAGAAATCACTCGTCATGAGTTTGCACGCTCGCCCATGCAAAATGTGGCAGCACGTAGGTTCGACTGGTCTTATCAGCGCCGATCAGGGGGAGACCCCAACGTCGTCGTGCTTCGCGGAGCGAGGCGAGGGGGGATGTTGGAAACATGACTTTTGCCGCGCCGGTCAGGTGCACGCACAAACATCCTAAGGGCGGCGCGTCGATCACGCGCGCTTGGCCCGACGAACGATTGGCAATCGAACCGGGCGAGCAGCGTTCGGGATCGTCGTGGTCGTTCGGACGGTTCGGCGCGGTGGTGGACGAGGGCGGCGGGTATGAGCGGCAGTTTTCAGAGTCGTCGTTTTTCAGAAGTCGTCGTTTTTCAGGGAGTCGTCGTTTCGGAGTATCGTCGTTATCGGAGTCGGGCGTTGACGCTTATAACAAACTAGCGTCGACGTTTACGCGAGCGGGGAGGGGCCTCCTTTCATGGGAGAAAACATGATGTCTGTTAAACTCACGGAGACACTTTTCCACAATCGTCGGTTGTTCGACCGAACTGCGGGAATTCCCGATGCTCGCTGACTAACCTGAACGAGAAAACGCGCCCTGATCGAAATTCCGCGTGTTTTGTAGCGAGTATTCACGGCGGAGGGTGTTGACACCCCGGTTGATGCGATCAACGGGGCGCTCTTGGGTGAGGCGGTCGCGCATGTGGGAGGTTGTTGGTCGAGGACGTCTTGCGTGGGCCAGGTTGCCGCCGATCGATCGCGATTATTGTCCGTGTCGTTTGCGGATCACGATTCGATCAAGCCGGTCCTGCAGCACTGTTGCCCGTGGTGAAGCAATGGATCAAATTGGCCGAGATGCGTGGTTCGGCGTCTGTTGATCGCCGAAACGACGGATTGTAACCAACAGGGATCTGCTGATGCGAGCGGCGTGGCATCGATGGTGCTCGGCACAATGGCGCGGCATCGGTGTCGCGTACATGGGGATGCGGCCGCAAAGGTTGCTCCGGGGCATCGCCCCCCCGATCGTTGGTCGGCTCGATCGGCAACGATGGTCCGACAGAATCGTTCCCTCCTTGTCACGAATGGTCACCCAACGGCACGGCGTTTCAGTCGCACGACGGTTTTCAGGCGGTTTCTGAAATGGGTATATTTATTAGAACACTCGCGACGGTTGTGGATTCGATGGCATTTCGCCAGTACGATGAAACTGAACGTCAACTGGCTTCGAGACGCACGAAATCCGCAAAGCAACGATTGGCGGGTCGATCCGCGT
>Ga0163217_1037947_pt1 | contig 12111 bp, 20 predicted proteins | sample SynspAceP_FD_185933 | JGI IMG/M metagenome (GOLD analysis project Ga0163217, IMG submission 185933) | Saline lake microbial communities from Ace Lake in Antarctica - Synechococcus sp. Ace-P (PacBio error correction) | ecosystem: Environmental > Aquatic > Non-marine Saline and Alkaline > Saline ... | reverse complement strand
TCTGCCGGATCCATTATTGCGTTTTCAAAATATTCTGACGATCTGCGAATGGTTGATTACCCGGCCTGATCTGTTCGTTCGGAAGCTGGCTTATTCGAGGCTCCGTTCTGGTCCAGTTCGCGGGCTAGAATTCAGATGCGCCACCGTTCGTCGCCGCGACGGCTGGGTCATTTCTGCAAGCGGTTCTGGACGGTTTCTTGTATGGTTGCGCCAATCTGTACATCCCGATCTAACGCGGCGGCTGCCTGACGCTTAAAGAGGGCCAATTGGCAAAAGCTTTATTTTCATTATTCGACATGAACGCGGGTGTAAATCGATCCGTGTCTGTTGCAGGCGGCGGCCATAACTTATGTTCGAACGCGGCATGGTGCCTATCTTTGATGACCGCGAAATTCCGACAATCGCCGCCGGGCGACCGGGCGCATCGCGTCTCGGCATCGGCAACCGGGCATGAGGGGCCGACACCTTTTCGAGACAGGCGAAGATTTTACTGGCCAAGATTGGAAACAAGGGCGTTCTCGCTCCGGCCCTTGCGCCTGCATCTTTTATTCGACGAGGGCACAGTTTTTAAGCCCCGATCAGGTCTTGGCAACTGGCCGCGTGCGGTGGATTTGAATATTGGGACGTGCCATTCATGTGCCTATGGTCTACGCGTTGGATTTCCGCGGTCTTTCTGCTGTTCCCCGGGTCTTGCGACCTTGCTGGCATTGGCAGATGAAATGCGCGAGGTCCGCACAATTTGCCCACTGCGGTAAGAAGGCGACGATGGTATGGTGCGGCCAAGATGCGGCAGGGTGGCGCGATTCCAAGGTTAAGGCGCCATGTGTTGCAGAATCGGCGGGCAACGGAGACCTATATCTCTCTGTGCCGCCCGTCAATTGGCGCGAGGCCGTTGGGCCCGTTAAAACGGAGGTTCGGGAGGCGTTCGCCCGCGGGACGCCAGCTTTCAAAAAAAATTCTCAAACCGCCATTCATCCACATTATCACACGCACCTCCGCAGAGGACGTGCCCAAATTGGCGGCAATGCACCCCACGTTATCCATATCCGCAACGGCCTGCGGCACCTTGGGTTTCAAATTCTGTAAACATCTAGCCTGCGCCACCGATTGGTGCCGGGCCTGAGTGCCTAGTTGATTTAAGGCGGGTTCGTCCACGATATTGCCCCCGTGCGATATTGATTCGATACGCCATTGGGCTTGCATCGCCGCCAACATCCGCGTTGATCAGGGCTGGGTGTCGCCCCACCAGGTTACCGCGATTTTGACGACAACAATTCAACCGCGCCGCCACCAAGCGTTGAGGTCGTTAATTGTTGTTTCCAGGGCCGGATTAGGCGACGCTTTTGGCACTGCGGCTAAAAGTATTTCACGTCCATCGAGAAGCCGAGTGACAGCCGTCGCGCAACGCTTGGCCAATCCGGCCCCATCCAACATCCCGACGGTTTTGCCTGTCAGATGCATTCCCGAGTTAGCTGCGACGGCTCCCAAGCCGGACCATTCGCCTGACCGCCCAACCAGCCGTTCGCGGCCTTTCCCCCGCACGCCCGCCGCTGACCATCAGCATCAACGTTCCATCGCGATATCCGGCCGTGGCATCTGTGACGGCCCCACCGGGTGTTCGATACCTGAAGCCCCCGCCGTTTTCCGCCGCATCCACTCAATGTGGTTATACCCTACCCAAAAATTGGCGAGCATTTACAGGCGCCGGCATCCCCACCTGCGAAAAGACATCGGGACGAAAACCCGATCGCCCAAGGTGGCCAGCACCCCCGTCATAGTTCGCGCAAAGCAGCGTCCTGCATTCGGGCGACTTGTCAGCGGGGCCGCTGTCGTTCACGGTAAGGTCACATCAAAAATCGAAACAGGGCAGCATTACTTTGGCGGGGCGGCGCGGTGGCGATCAAGAGCTTGTGTCAATGCAGGGTCCTCCGTTCGGGTGATTGCGTGGGGCGCGTATCAACACGATCGCCCCGTCTCATTCTGGCACCCAAGCACCAGCCACTTCGGGACATTTGAACGGGCCCGATCTGGCGCGGGGGGGAAGTTAAACCCACCCCCATCACCTGCGGTTAACCGATCAAAGGGCGGGCGTGTAATTTGCCACCGTGATCTGAGCCGAGGTTTTTTGCGCTCTTCCGATCTCGGGCCGAAAGTCGATCCACATCTTTTGGATCGCGGGCTTGCGGGGGCCTCGGAAAAGGGTTTCGGCACGGGTGACCGTCCGACCCTAATGTCGACTTTCATAAAGTCCGTCAAAGCTGATCTTCAGGCCATTCCGAGAGCTCGCGCGAATCGCATTCAAGCAAGCAGCGTGCCACCGCATCTGGCGCTTGGCAAGGACAGGGGAAGGCCGTCTGTCTCGTTCATCAACACGTCCAGCGCCCGCCTGCGTGGTGACCGTGGGGCTTGGTGACGTTTTTAAACGCCCGCAGCTGGTCGGGGGCCTTCGTCGGCGGATTTGGCCAGCGCCCCTTGCTGCCCGCACCGTTGGCCGTGGCGAGGCTTCAGCGCCAGTTCGGGGCTGAAGCCCTTGTGCGGACGCCGCCTTGCGGCCATTGCCTCGAATCATGTGGAAGGACAAATACGCCGGACCCGAGCCGGCTGACCCCCTGTCACCGCATCAATCTGCGCCCTTCGTTCCAAACCGGACAACATCGCCCCACGGCCGAAACAGCACTCTTCGGGCCTCGTCTATGGCCTTTTGGGCTGTCTACATGGGCGTATGCGACGATCGCGGTGATGGCCTTGGCTTTGGATGGCAGCCGGTGTGTTGGGCATGGCCGCGCACGATGGCGTTTGTTCACCCAGCGTTTTTCTCGAAATGGGTCGCGATGGTGGTGCGCTGCAACGCTGACAACACTGTCTTGCGTTTGGCCCAAGCCTGCAAACGTTGGGGCAGGCGTCGCCCATTTCATCTGCGGCTTGGACGGCGACAAGCCAACAAACCGCCCGCGTTCTTTGGCAGGATTCGGACGCTCTTCAAACTGCACGCCCTGCTTCTTCAAACCAATCAGAGGGTTTCGGATCGATAACATAACGAAGATGTCGGAAGCCCGCGTTGCCAGGCCAGGCCAGCCAGCATCGCAGACCCCATCTTGCCACCAAGCCCAGGTAGAACCAAACCGTCTTGGCGATGCGCGTATCTTTCATATCGGTACCCCTATATAACGTTTTCGGGGATACACCTATGCGTGGCCGTACGCCTCTTGGCAAATGGCAACCCTGAAGGGCTTTGTCGGGGCGTCGGATCGCCCCAAAAACCGCCAGTTGCCCGCGGGATAATACCGTTCATGCGTTGAGTTCACAGGGCGGCGTTAAATCATGGTATCAATCTGCTGCGCAGAGGCGTCACTGACCACCAGCAAGAACCAAAGGCCCATAGCGGTTAACACCATCAGCTTTTTGTTCCGGCCAATATGTGAAATGCGCCCGTCCAGGGCACTGGTCCGTTTCAATACGTTCCAAACAAGTTGGTACAGGTACGGGAGCTATTTCGGCAGGACGGGTTCCATATTTCAAACGTGCAAACAAGGCCGCAGTGTTTTTCATCGTATGCCGACCACGGGCAAGGGTGATGGAAATAGGTACGCCCACTGCCCTTTCGACAGCCATAGCGATCTGTTCATCGAGATACGGCGAAATCCCAACATGGAAACGCCGCAAGATTCTCTACGATGGTCGAATGGTGTGAATGTCTTTCTTCAAGATACTGTCTCTGTCAGGGCCATTTGTGGTCAACCTCTTCGATCCGGGTATCTCATTTGCGCAGGGCACATTCCAATACATTGGGTTGCATCTACCATAATATTCGCTGAAGAATCATCAGCGGAACCTTACCCAAATATGGTGGCGCGTTTACGCGACTATGAGGCAAGTTTCTTTTTCTGGGGATAACACGAAAGGTAGGGATATCCTTCAGTATCTTGTGGATAAATGCAGGCGATAAACCGCAATCTGTTAGCGGCTGCCGCCCGAAGGCATCAATCACGGACAGAATTCGCCAACCCAAAAACAAAACACCGCCGGGAAGGGGCGGAAGTTTTGGGTCACATTTTCTACAAAGGGCCGGAAAAATCGCGCGCAGGGCGTTTACCCCTTGTTTTTCCATTCGGCATCGAGCCGCGATTTTCAGGGCTTCGTTCTCTTCGGCGGGCCTTTGGGCCATCGCACGGACCGCATTCGAATTCTTCGCGGGTGACGAAAATCACGGTCTTGCCAGGCCAACGGGCTCCAGCATTCCCTCATCGCGGTCTCTGCCTTCGGTTTTGCCCCTTGGGCCACGCCCATGGCATTTTTGTCATTCATCTGCGAGATTGGTCTCGAAAAATCTTGTTGCGCGTTTGCATGGTCATTTCTCTCACCTGATCGGCTGTTGGTCACTATATGGTTTGTCAATGTGGCTTCTCGCCAAGGTTGACTTCCGTTTTGGCAGGTCAAGGCTCAATCAGCGCATGAATGCAATGCTCCCCTTCCCCCGGACCTGTCACCCGAGATATCTCGTTTTACCTTATTTGGCATGACCGTTGTTCGCCCTGTGCGCTGGTATGGCGGCTGGCCTATATTGCCGGCATTCCTGATCGGCTGGCGATATCGTTTGTACCGCGCCGTTGAGCGGCAAAAATTCGCTCTTGGGCGGGCCAACACCCCCGTTATTAACCCAAGCAGCAAGTCGAGGATTTTGCTGTTCTGGGTCATACTCGGCGTCATTTCTGGGCCGGACGTCTGGGGTATTGTGCTGTTCTTATCAACCGCGGGCTATTTACCTAGCAACCCGGCACAAGATTTTGCGTATCTGGAAGGCGGGATGGTCGTTCACGGCGGCCGCGCTTGAGGGTTTTGATTTTCGCAAGCCATCGGCCGTTTACCAAACGGCATGGCATCAGCACAATCTTCCACCGGCGATTCGTCGTCGCTCGGGGCTCGCGCCCGGCCTGTTTCTGGGAGCGTCTGGCAAATTTTTTTATCAACGCAGAAGCTTTGGGTCCGCCCGGGACTGGACCTGCCGTGGGGCGTGGCCTTTTCCGACGTTGGCGGTGGCGCAGGACTTGTTCCCAATATGCGGCGATCTAATGCGCGCGGCACCCTTCGGCAATTGTTACGAAGCCAACTGCTGAGGGGCTTTGATTTCCTTGGTGGCGGCTGCTGCATCTTATCTGGCATGGCGGCGCGGCGGTTGAAATCCGGAAGGGGTTGATCGGGGGGCGCTTTCCTGGCGATTACGGGCCGCGCCGGGTTTGCCGTTGAAATTTTGTGGCGCCCAACCCGATGCGCAATTCGTCAGCGCCGATAATCGCTGGGGACTGGCCTGGCAAATGTGGGCGGCTGTGGGCACCTGACCATGGGCCAACTCTGAGCCTGCCGATGATTCCGCGATTCGGGACTGTTTTCATTCTGCGGGCCAAAGCGCACGCATGACGACCCTGCGCGACACGATTTTCAGACCCGCATTCGCGTCCAAATTTGGACCGCTATGCGGGATTCGACGATACAATGGGCCACCTGCTTGCTGCACCCCAACGCAGGGGTATTACACCACCGTGACCCCTTTTTTTGGCGGCCACAGGGCGATTTCACCACCGCCCCCCGAAATCAAGTCAGATGTTCGGAAAGCTGTGGGGCCTGTGTCTGGCGCAATGCTGCGATCGCCCAAGGTGCACCCAAAGCCTTTCTCTGGCAGAGCTAGGCCCCGGTCGTGCCACCCTGATGCAGATATGCTTTGCGGGCGCGCGTAAAAGTCCCCGGCTTTGCGGATTGAGGCCGGCACAGATCACCTTTGATCGAGGCGATCACCGATCGCTGCCGCGAATTGTAACAGGCCAAGACGCTTGCCGGACATCAGGTGGGACCTGGGCTGATGGCACCGCCGGGGACCTGGCCCGACCAAGCCCACTGTATTTGGTGGCAAATGCAAATTTCTTCGACGCGCTGCCTATCCGCCAGGTTTGTCCGGCGGGGGAAAACATCGTGGCAGCGAACGGCAGATTTGGTTGGCCGACGGGCGCACTGACCTTTGCTTGGGTCCAGAATTGCCGCAGCCAGCATTAGGCCGACCGGCTGGCGGATTACCACGCCCGGTGATTCTGGGTAGAGGATTGCACCCAGGCTTTGCCCCACTGCTTTGCACCCTTGTTCTGACCGGGATCGCAGGGGGCCCATTGGGCGGGGCCGCGCTAATCGTTCGACTTATGGCGATTTGGCCACAGTCTGGGCGACACGTGCAAGCTTTGCAGGGGCCACGAAAAGACCGATCCCCGCTGACAAGGCACCGGGTTCAGGCCGAATTTGGACAGCGCACGTAACGATTTTTTGAAAAAGCTTTGCCCTAGCAAGCGGCGCCGGCCAAGCACCCCACACGTTATCACCCGCAAGGTGGTTTTTCTTTGAGGCGGCCTCGGGATCACGCAACGCGCCAACCCAAAACCCTTTGCCAAGGGCATTGACAGGGACGGAACGCGCTGAACAAGCCATATCGCCGCAATTTAAACGCTTGACGGCATCCGTCAGAAATGGGGAAATTGTTTAAAGTGATGGGGATTTACCCGCCGCACCAGAACCCGCCCCCAGGATTGGAAACATGACGCTGGAAAATACTTCAACCTCCGATTTAGTTCGGGCGATTGTGCGCCACGGATTCTTCACCCGTCGCGGGGCGCGTCGTCTGGTGTTGGTTTGCGGGGCTGAACTGCGGAGTTGGCCATTCGGATCAGCGCGAGATCGTAGAGATTAACCGCGCCCGCGTCGCTTGGACGCGCATGGAGGGTCTCCGCGCCGGATTCATCTGGGTCGGCGTGCACCAGATCATTCAGCGGACTGTGAGTCAGCGTCCTGTCCCCTTGAATGAAAAAAGCCCCGCGCCGATTGCCTTGGTCACCGGGCAACACCGGGCTGGCGCTTGTACGATCCTTGACCGGCCGATTGGCCAAGCCTGTTCTATTCCACGACAGCGAAGCCGGCGTCATCGGGGTCCGGCAACATGCAGGGATGGCGCGGCGCGCTGGACGGGTGTGACCGCAACCGTTCGATGCATGGAAGACCAGGGGCGACCACGCGAAGATATCACTGCTGTAATCGGCCCCTGCATCAGCCAGCGCGGCCTATGAGGTCGGTCCAGAGTTCATCGATGCCTTTTGGCCGAAGAACCGACATTACGCCCGCTATTTCGCCAACGGCAACAGACGGCCCGCATGCAAATTGACCTTGCTGGCTTTGGGGCCTGAACCGGTCTGCGTGCGGGCGGGCGTGGGCCATGCGGGAAATGGCACGCGGCCACTGCACCTTATAGCGGGGGACGCGGATCGTTTTTTATTCCTAGTCGTCGCAGCACGCACGCGAAAAGAAGGCCGATTATGGACGTCCTTGATCGCAGCGATCGTGCTCTAGCCTCTGGAAATTGGGCCGGCAATGTGACAAAACACCTGCCCAATTTTCGCCCGCACCAAAAACGGCTTGCCCCCCGCCAGACCACGCCACTATTTCTACTGGAGGTCCCTAATTTTAAGGGTCCGGCAGCGTTTTCAGCCGCCGTGCCGCAAAGGCTGTTCAAATCCGCTACAAATTTTACGGGCTTTTTTTTTCCCTTAAACGGCCCCATCATGCCCCAAAATCATTTGCATAATGGATCCTACGAAACGGGCACTGCCCATAAGACAGTAGGATACAGAGCATGAAAAACCAACGCCCACGCTCATTCAAAATCGGTTTATCGACGCTTTCCAACAAAGAAAGGCGTCGGCCCTGCCTTTGTTCCCGTGCACCACGGCCGCGCTTGCTTTCATCGCAAAGGCGCGGGCTGCCAACGCAATAGCACAAAAGGCCGCCCTAAGCTTCCGGGGCTGGCAAGACGTATCCGCGCCTGCAGCGGCTCGGACCGGCGCGGACAGCCCTTTTTTCTGTCCGACCTAGGCGGCGCACTCACCTGGCCTGCCCACACTGCCTTACGCCGCAGGGTTGCCACGCGCCCATTCATCTGGATCCCACCCATGCTTCAGCCGGGGGTGAGAAAACATGGAATCGATTCATCTAGAGGTCATATCATGTTGACATTACACACTGCCCCTGATTTCATTTATCCCCTCCAAATACACACACGCCGCATTCGGCAGACGGCCTCTCCGGTCGGTTCTGGCGCGATGCCCGTGCGCGGATCGGGTGGCCGCACCCGGGGCCTATGAAATCGCGCATTGCGGACCGACCGGAAACTGTCTTTTGTCACCGAAGGCTACGCCCCTGCAATCCCCGTCTGTTCGAAGAACCGTTTCGGCTTTTGCCGCGGGCACATTGATACCGTACGCCCCAAGGCGAAACCCCTGTCAAGACCTAATGCCCCGGCGACCGGATTCGGTTACGCGGCCGACGGAAAACCGAGGTCCCCCCTGCTGTGCGATCGGGATCAAGCAAATTTTCCGCGATTTACTTTGGTCATTCGCACCCCTTGGGTACGGGTGGATGGTCGGATAGTCTGGGGCTGTCACGGTCCGTCCAGTTTCCTGACCTTCGTTCCTGCCGCACCGCAATTCTTACACACGCCCACCAAAACTTGCGCGGCGCAAGGCACCGGGACAACAAATGTCTTATACCCTTGGATGCGCGATCTCGTGGACGGCGTAAATATCATCGAGCATTCCAGCCCCCCACCCAACGTCGGCTGTATCATCTGGGTTTGGCGCGCCATTGCAGCCATCCAGCGTGAAGCGGCCTCGAGAATGGAGACATTCCACCCCGGGCCCCGCCACGATCGCGGCCCCTGCCGCTGCATCAACGCGATGCATTTCTGTCGGATGTTTCCACAAATATCGGGCGCGCGGCAAACGGGTTTTGGCCCGCTGTGTTTCCCGGCGGGGCGTAAGGCCGAAGTTGGGCGTTCTATACTGGGCGAAACGCCTTAGGGCGCGTTTTTCAGGACGGCTTTCCTAGCACATTCCAAAGGGGCACACTGGTCGTCCTTGGCCGGCCGGATCACAAAGGCTGGTTCTTGACGCTTTCGGACCATTTGGGGTGGTTCAGGCAGTTGGCCCGTGAAAGTCTCTGGAAAAGCTTCGACAGGTCCGGGAGGCAACGCATATTCAGCAGGAAAAACCACCTCGCCGTTCAACATATGGCATTCGCGGAACAAGCGGCCCAGTTGCGGCATTTTTTCCTTCGAAAAGCGGTTAGAATCAGTTTTCAGCCTTGGGCTGGCCAGTCCGACCATCGCAAACACCTGTACCTCGAACCCGAGTTCGGCGCGCATTTACGTGGGCATGATAGCCTCGGGATATAGGCCGCTTTCCTCGAGGAGTCCGGACCCGACGCAAGCACGGCGTGCAGAGATTTGCCGACGCGTTTCGCCAACTCGACGTTGGGTCATGCCGTCCATCCTGCCTGCAATTCGGGCTAAAAATTTTTCCGATCAATCGGATCAAAAGCCGCGTCCCTGCCATATATACCCCCATTAGGGATTTTCAATTGGTTATAGCACCAACAAACGTTGGCCGCATTAATCCTTTCGCGCTGTGCGCAAATGTTCTGAATTCAAGCCCAAAAAATCAAACCGGCATTTTCGATGACGGTGATCTTTTGCCATGGGCGGATAGCAAACTTTGGGGTTTTAGGCAACACGGGCGGCGTCTAATATCGGTTGGAACCGCAACTATAATATACCCTTGCGGGTTTCTTTTATCATGCCGAAACACGCGGAAACCCAAGCTCTTTGATCATCGGCCTCCGAGCCCTGCGGGGATACACTTGCGGGCGTTTATGCCAAGGCCGCGCAATGTTTGAACCCGATCCTTTGTTGCAAGGCATTCGAAACCGGGCGGGCAGTTGACCAACCCACAAACCGAGGTCGAAAAAACTGGCCCGGGTTGACAGCGAGGTTTCAAGGCCCGACCTTTGATGCATCCGCACGCCAGGACCACGCCAAAGGGGCGATGTGGAACCGAAATCATCGGCGATATCATCACCGATCTGGAACCTGTTCCAAGCCGCCCTTCCACGCCAACGGCCGACCAAGCGGCACAAACCTATGCTTTGCCGGATGCGGTGATCCTTTGCGACGGAGTGCGCGTGCGGAAATGGCTGGGACTTGGAAAACCGGTAAGAGAAGTTTAAGGGCTTTTTGGCGTTTCGGGCCTGTTGCCCACTGTGACGGCTTTCTTCTATTCGCAATCAGGGAAAAATTGTGGTTATCGGCGGCGGTAACACCGGCCGTAGAAGAAGCGCTGTTTCCTGACCAACTTTGCGTCCAAGGTCACCGCTGATCCACCGTCGCGGACGAGTTGCGCGCCGAGAAGATCCTGATCGACCGTCTTGATTGAAAACCCCAAGATCGAAACCGGCTGTGTCACCAGCTGGCGTCCGAGGTCTAATGCACCGACGCGCCCGGTTGGCGTTTGAACGGTGTTGAAGGTACAAACATGTGGAAACTTGGCGAGATTACCGACATCCCCTGTAAAGGTGTTGTTACGTCGCATCGGCCACGCGCCCTCGCGAACGGAAATTGGTCAAGGATACGGGCTGGAAACCGGCATATGGGCGGCTATGTTCGGTCCACCAAGCCTGACAGCACTGAAACCTCTGTGCCGGGGCGTTTTCGCCGCTGGCGATCTGACCGACCATAAATACCGTCAGGGCTGTGACCAGCGGCTTTGGCATTCTTGGGGCTGCATGGCCGGCGCTCGGAGGATCTGAACGATTCCTTGCAGAGGTCGGCGACGACTCCGGCAAGGGACACATCTCTGCCGCTGGCTATGGGGGCCGAAGGTTAAAGGGACGACGCATAACGTTCGCCCTGAATGGCATTTGCTGGCGGATAAGAATTGCGGCTTGTCCAGCAAAAAACCACGTCACTGTTCCCGTAATTCGCCATAAACCGGGCGGCAAGGTTGCCTACGCCCAAAGGCTGGGGCGGTTCTATCAGCCCGAAATCGAATTTGAACCAAAATATTGCGAAGACGTCCCATTGCAAACCGCCCAAACCTTGCTCCGATGCCCTGAACTTTAATTGTCTTCTTACGATTCGGCGCAAAAAGTCTTGAAGGTGGAAGCAGGGCGATCAGTCAGCCATGACCTGACGGCCGCGCCAGAATCTGACGATCTAGAGCTGCTGTATGGAAACGGTGGCTTTAACCCTCTTAAAGGGGTTTCCTTGGACCCCGTAAAGAAAGGAAACTATGACGGTGTTGTCGAAAAAACATTTGGCGTCTGGCGGACGGGTTCGCTTTTGGCCGATGCCGATCAACCTTGATGTGGTCGGAAAAAATTCGCCGTCGAAGGGCTCGAGCTTGGCCAGGAAAACATCGCCGCTTGCGCGATCAGGAAGGCGTGATCTTGGCGGTGATGACCGTCACCGAACCGTTTTGGGTCCCGAATAAGGCCCGCGAGGCAGGAGAACGTGTGGCGCCGGGAGTGAACCAGCGCGCATCCGGCGGTGAACTAAATTCTGCCACAAACACCCGCGGGCAAAGCGTCTATTCTGGGCGGTCCCGGTGGACCGCATCCAAGGGCAGGCCGCTTTAACCACTCATTGATTTTCAAGGCGCGGTTCGCGACACCGCCGACAACGAAGCTTGCCGCACAAACCTATTTCCGCAAGATTGGGGCTGGGCGCAAAGGTTGTGGCCCTTCCAGACCCCCGCAAACCCCCTGCACCGTTGCGCCCCACCAGGGAAAAACTGGACCCTTCGCGCTGCACGGCAAAGCACAGGCGAAAAACCTGGTTGATTTCCCACCCCCGTTGTCGGGCCTTAACCCAAAGCCCGGCGATTGTGCGACCAACCTATTTTACCCGGCGTTTGCCGCTGTACGAGCAGTTGTTGAAAAAACAAGTTACCCCAGCTGGCTACCACCGCGATTTTGGAGCCTTCTGGAAACCTTTGCCGATTGGGCCGGCAGTTGGGCCGGGGCCCCCGCGCGAGGCCGGTGTTTGGCACCGGGGTCTTGGATCCGCAAAGAAAAACCACCGGGGCTGCCCCACCCATGTTTCCATTCCCGTGGGGCCGCGGGGGGACCCCCACCGCGGGCCCCCGGCAAGAAAACCTCCCTGGGGCCCGGGTTTTGGGGGGGGGGGGGGCAACGGGGGGAGTTTTTTAAAAAATTTTTTCTTTTTCCTTTTTTTTTCCTCCCCCTTTTTTG
>Ga0163217_1000097_pt1 | contig 12111 bp, 14 predicted proteins | sample SynspAceP_FD_185933 | JGI IMG/M metagenome (GOLD analysis project Ga0163217, IMG submission 185933) | Saline lake microbial communities from Ace Lake in Antarctica - Synechococcus sp. Ace-P (PacBio error correction) | ecosystem: Environmental > Aquatic > Non-marine Saline and Alkaline > Saline ... | reverse complement strand
TTGATACTGCCAGAGCTTGTGGTCATAATGTCGACCGCGCATTCGGCCCTTTCGAACTGGTATAGAGCGCAGGCGGCGGTCGGTCACCAACGGGCGTCAGTCGATATGTCGCGCGGCAACCGCTGCCAACCCTTTGCGACGGTCGTGTCCTGTGCGTCGCGAAGTAGCATGCGTCGCGAAGGGCGGGAGCGAACGTTCGCTGCCGACAACGATGCCAAAAGCCAGGAAAACAACGTGAAGCAGACTTTCAGGTTCGCTGGCGCGTGGACCTGTCACAATCCATCATTGGCTGATTCGAATACAAGTTTCCTTATTTCTGCGGTTGAATAAAACCGACACACTTCATCGCAAGCATACTCTTTTTGAATCACCGAGCCGAACCACCACCCGTTTGGCATTGCAAGGTCACAAGATTTGGACCAAGTTTCCCTAGCCTATGATCCGAATACAGCATAGCCTGTCAGTGTAAAAAGAAAATTCTTCAAGGTTATGACAGCAAGCACCACATGGCCGCCGCCCCACAGCAAACTCATCGGGCTTGTCAAGCCATGCAGAGGGGATGCAAGGAGCGTTCTTTTGATTGGCGAATGCAACTCTCAGCCAAGTTGAGACAGAAAGCTTCACACCCGACTGGATCTGAAAATTGCGTCAATGGGCCGAGGTGGTCAGACGGTCTCGGCCTCGAAGTCACACAAGTTAACGTCCACACCGCCACCGCGTTAGGAGATTTGGCCGGACGTTTGCTGGTCCGCCAACTACGCCGACCACGAATGAACGACGTCCCTCTGCCGCCATGGGATAGAAGACGAGCTTTGCGCCAACAACATTATTGTTGAAACGAAAATGCCAGGAAAAACTGGCAGCAAAGCCTGAAGGCCGCGTCGGCGTATTCTTCTCTCAGGCCCCCCCGAACCGGGAAAACCAGAGTTGCCCAGCTCTGGCAAGGTGAGCTGCAATTTCCGCTGTTTTCAGTGATGCTTTCCACGGGCTTATTACCAGAATACATGCGAGACAGCCCCCCAAAGCTCAAAAATGGTGTTGAATGCGGTCAAACAACCACACGCGGAATCTATCTCTTTGATGGAGATCGACGCCCTCGCCGCAGCCCCGTGATGGTTGGAAATGACGTTCGCCCGTCGCGTACTTAAAATTCCTTCCTTCAAAATTCCTCGATGAAGATGGCGGGGCCAATCGATTTGTTGGCGACGACAATTTACCTGGCATTCTGATCAAGCGGCTGTCTTGAGGCGGTTCATCTTGTTTATGCATATGAAATTGCCAGATGCAAGCCTCGATGCTAGAGGCGATTGAACGACGCTTTGATTGGTTTCTCACATGGCCAAGATTTCTTGAAAGAATGTTACACGATAGTGCGTTAACCTTTCAACAGCAGACGTGGTTGCATAGCAACAGAAGTGCGGCCACGGCGTGCAGATTCTTCGCGCAGATAGTTGAAAAGTTTGACACAAGATTTGCAATTCAACGCTCTTGACGCCGCCGTTCGCTTACAAGGTTAGGGAACAGGACACTTGATGGCACGAGACAAGTACTTCACTTTTCACTTCGGAAACCTAAGTAAAACCGAACCGTTCCGAGCAAAGGTGGTGGTGGTGCAAAAGCGCCAAGTGACGTTCCAAACATCGGGCGGCACATGCGCAAAGGCGATCCTATCGGCAATCGATCTCTTACCCAATATCGCAGAAGCCAATCTTGCATAGGTCTATCTTGAAGTGACTTCACGCGCCAATGAAGCGCTTGAAAAAGGACAGTTTGAACGCGAGCGAATCTTACTCTGCTGAAGTTTGAGGACGCAATACCGCGACCCTCATAATCGTGAAAAAGCGACTGTTTTTGCCACAAGTCATTGTTGGTAATCGATTAAAGTGCGCAAAGGTGACGCAAGTTTCACAAAAACGAAAAACAATTCCCAGACAAAGAAAAAAACGGCAGACTTGTCCCTGGCGGCCCCAGACCTATGCTGACCTAGTGCAAAGCATTTCTGCTTACTGACAGAGGCAAAGGCATAAGGGCGCTGTGCGGCAGCCCTGAGAGCAAGTTTTCCAGCGGATGGGATTGCTGCAAATTGGAGGTTTGGCTTGGACCCAGCCCAAACGGATGGACTTTGTTCAACCGATGTGCACCGGCTTACGGCAGTGGGCCAGTTGGTCAGAAACGCAACTTGTCTTCCCAGAAGAATCGTTGATGATCGCGCATGGCACCCCGTGAGGTTATTGCCCAAGCGTCCAAAACAGATCGGTGGCGTTCAAGCCATGGCCGCCCTTGATCACGGCTGATTTTTTCATGGGAGGATGATGGCAAGAACAGGCCCAATGGTCAATGAAGATTGTGCAACCGCACCAGCTTCCTCCCAAATCCAAGACCCAGTGACGTGACATGCTCGACACTGTGCGAAGCCGCGCTCATCCTCTCATTCACCATGCGCTTGTGTGCTTGACCGCCATTTGCTGCCGATTTTTGGATGGAGCGCTAAATTCCAGGGTCATGCACGCCGATGGCGGCCTAGGCTTTATAGGGGATCTTACTCCACTCTTACATCAAACGAACCCAAATTCACGTGAAACCATTCGCTTGGAATCTGTAAAAATTCATCCCTGAGCCGGGAAGTAAATCCACACATCATTTTGGCGCTGTCACGCCAAAAGCAGGTAAAGGCGTTGAGCAAATCCATTCCGCCGGTCGGCACATTTACTACAATGGCTCGACTACAGCCGAAGACACACCCTCACGATGGCGCGACCTCGAAACGTCTTGGTCTAGCGAAATACGACCAGCTAGAACTTCAGGTTGATGTCAGGTGATCATTCCAATATTAACGCCTCATTTGACCTTGATCTCTGGCGGGAAATACAGACAACTATAGCTTTGTGGCAGGTCAATACTTGATGTCATGAAACCCATGAAATAAATGAAACGAGTCCCCCGCCCAGTAACTTGGAACCGCAATCGCTGTCGGTGCATAATACAGAAGAAAAAACCCAACATCCCCCAAGCAGAGGCGCAACCGCCCGCTCGCACATTTTTGGTATTGTCCCTTCCCCCGCACTGCGTCCTGGTCGGCGCGACTGGCCACTCCAAACCTGATTGTATGTAGATATTGGAAGGCGGAAATTGGACGAACGGGTGCGATGCACTCCGCCCGATTGCGACATGGATGGCTGTCACTCTTTTCAACCCATCCAGCACCATACCCACTACGCTCGTCACCTTCACTCATTGACACCAGCGCAGCCACGGCCTTAGCTGCCAAAAGAATCACGGAGCTTTTGGTTCCATTATTCCTGCTCTATTGAGCCAGAAAACTGTGCGCGCACTTTACGCCCTAAATAATCATCGGCGCCCGCTGGACCCCAGATGCTCTCTATTTGCCGCAAGAAGCCAAACAAGGCGATTTCGCCTCCGCTGGTATCAGGACGTTATGGCTACGCGGTCCCGATTTAGCCACGTGCGCGGGCGCAGTGCATCGAATAAATGCGCTGACAACTGATCGTTAGAAGACACCATCGTCCCCTACGCTTATCGCCCCCACAGGCGGAGGACATCCACAATGAATATGCGGATTTCTCGGTGCCACTGGCCTGTGAATGGATTGCGAGCGGCTGGGACCGCAAGAAGTAAAAGCTGCCGCGTCACGCTGAGCTACATTTATTGAAACCGAATTCCGTCTGAAGCCGCACGCGGGTCTCGAAATCCGTTACGCATCCCACAACCCTCCGTTCACAATTAATCGTTGCGGGCGAAAGACGAAGCAACGTTTAGGCGCGGACAATCAGGCAAACTGGCCGAACCAACAGGAACACGGCCAACCGATGAAGAAGACATGTGGGCTTTTGGTAGTAAACCGGCGGATGTTGGACTCTGCACAATCGAATCGCTTTGTCGCTTGCAAACTTCTGACCTTGCGCGCAGGAAGCTCATTGACCGTGCATCCTGTGACAGGCTGGTGGAAGACAAAGCACGCCTCAGTGAGTACCTTTCAGTCGTTACGCTTTGATTGTCGAGATGACGCGGAGCATTCTTGCGGCAAGATAATCCGCTACGGAAGTGGGGAACGGCAATTGCTACGATGGTTGCGACCGCAGGTAGTTACGAAAAGTCGAATGCCTTTTCAGAAACATAAGTCACCATTACGCGTATTTCGTCCCATAAGTCCGCTTGCGGGGAAAGCCCTGCCACCGTACGTGCCCGCACGTTCCAATTTCCGCAAAAGGGCCGTTCGCAGATCAGAAGGGGGCGAACACGGTTTGGAAAACTTTGGCTCCGGCAGCTCTCTTGCGTCCAAGTCCAAACATTCGTGTGTGCGCTGGGAAACGAACCGTCCACTTGACATCTCGCGCCACTGAGCACGGCAGCACCCTCGATTTCACCGCGCCGCAACTGGTCGAGCGATATTGAATCAGTTGCGGCGGCCTCCATTGACCTCGACGGCGTTACACTAGGACACCATCCGTGCCAGTGCTATTTCGACCAGCTGCTGACACGGAATTCGACCAGCAAGGCGTGCCATCACGGCATGAAGGTCTGTCACGACCTGGAGCGGAATGGAACGCGCACTCGCGCTGCCACGCGTTGGCGGGCTCGCGGGCCGTCCGGCGCACGAGGGCCATGTTTCTGCTGTCAGAAAAGAACGATCCAAGGCGAACTGGCAAAGCAACTCAAACGTCGAATGTCAGGATCGCGGCGGAAGATGTACCGTTGCCGCTGCATCTGATGAATGCGTCCGCGGCGGTATGCTGCACGGAGAAACGCGCGAAGTTGGTAATGCCTCAGGACCTGCCCGAGCATTTGCCTATCCTCCAGCTTCATTCTGTCCCTCCCCCATTGCTCCAGAATCGAGCCCACGCACGAGAAGCATTGAGGAGAGCAGCCCTCAACCAAAAGCAAAAACCAGGTCTAATAAAACAGCACACAAGGGTTTAGGCGAGACAGCGGTCAGCGTCCAACGATCTGTGCCTTTTGACGGTAGATCGCGCGGGCGTTCCCGCGCCATGGCAGCGCGGGATATGGCGTCTACCCTCTCCATTACTATCGGGGAAGGGCCTATCCATGAAAGTTGCCACCTACGCGTTTCTACACCCTGTCTGATGCTGCCCCTCGCCACTGGAACTGCGCCCATTGCGACATTTGCTGGTTGGGCCGCAGACTGGCAAAAACTGCGCATCATGACCGGATAGCCTCGGTGCGCTGTTGGCGCACGGTCCTGCCCGGGCAGGTCCCACAATCTCACCATTGGAGGTCCTGCCGCTTTTTCGTCTTCGGAACGGGTGCCTGCCGTCGCCACGGTGCGGCCACGCATCATAGGCGGGCCGACAGCGCTGATGCCATGTGTTACTGATCCGCAGCGGCATTCCGGTCGCCGTTTGCTGAACATGCTGGATCCTGCGATAAAGATTTTCCACGCTTTTGAGAAGAGGAACGGCATCGATTCGCCGCGTGACGGTGGGCCCGGCGTGGTCCTCACCTATGATTGGAAAGGGATGATCAATCGCCCTGTTCGTGCGAATACTCGATCATGGCCTGCCTCAAGTCAGACCGAAATTGGTCGCTTGGAGATGCAGGAATGGTTCGCGGACCATTCGGGTGGGAGCAAGAAGATGCCCGACAGGTCGCAGCTTCGGCGCATGGGATACACCGTCTGCTGGGGGCATGAGCTCGAGGACGGCATGATGATCGCAACGCGCCGGGCCCAGCCTTTCGCCAGGTCAGGGCCGACGTTGCGGTCATTCGGCGCGCCCGTCGTTCGTGAATGAGCCTTGGTTTTGAACCGGAATAAGCACTGGCCACGGCATCAACACCCGCGCGCAGGGGTTGAGTGCCATCCAGGTGGCATAAACGCAGTTGGTTTGCATCTGGTGTGGCCCAGCAGTTTGCCGATCATTTCGAGCGAGCACCACCACTGACAAAGCAAGGACCAAAGGTGGTTGGCGCATGGTCGTGGATGTGCAACTTCCTGAAGCCCACATTGCTTCTGGAATTCTGTGCCCAGAACCGGCGCACCTCCTGACCACAGGAACTGGCCAAGGGGTGTCGCCTGGGAAACAACACGCGAGCCGCTACACGGCACATGAGCTGGCGGCATGGCCGCACGTAGTGGCGTTTCATCCGAGATCGCGCAACGCGGTGCACACGGCGCTGTTTGGTCATGGTAGGCGGCTGTATGACCACACTCATGATGAATCGAGTTGAACTGTTCAACCGCGCCTGACGCACCTCACCCAGTCGGGCACCGGTCAGCATGCACATGCGGGATGATGTCGGCAGCGCGGGTGTTCGGTGGCCACATCCAGTGCGGCGCCAAGGCTGGTGATTTTCTTCCTTTGACAGGAACCGCTCTCGCGCTGTTTCGATCCGGGCCGATGAAAGCGCTGGGCGGGAATATCCTCGCACCATCCCGCCTGTTCTCCCATAAGGATCTGCCAGCGTGAACAATCTTGCGCAGGGAATATTCCCCGATGCGGTTGGCTGCGGGACCGGGGTAGGCTTTGCAGACTCAACTTCGCGCCCGGGTTGTTTGGGTTTTTCCTTGTGCGGGCGGGGGGGCGGGGGCCTGCCCTCGCGCAATTTGAGATCAACAGCTTATCGACATCGGTCCGAGGTGATTTCTGTCCCACCAGCTTCCGACCCCAGGACCGTGGCCACCACCCCTCTGGCCAGCGCGGATCGCTGATCGTGCTGCGTTGCGTCGGCCAGGCTTTGGCAGATGCTGGGCGCTAGTACCGCTACAATCAGCAGTCACCACACGCGGAGGCGCTCACGCAAACGCCCGCGCTGGGCCAACGATTTTCAGCCCCCGCATCAAATCCGCGTCGGATTGTCCTTGGCCCTCTCGCGCAGCTGCTGACACCCGACCATTGGCCGGGGCAGCGCCCGAAGGTCATTCCGGCGTGCCGTCCTGCGTGGCGGTAGTCGAGCGTGAAGGCCGTCCACCGCCACGGTAGATGCAGACGGCGAACCCAAAAGGCCGCACGTTCCGAAGTCGAGATCTGTAAATCGCGGACAGACGATTGGTTCGGCATCGCGGAGCACTTTTTCGGCAGTTTTATCCGGCTTCGGGCATTTGTTTCCCTACCTTCTTGCATCCGACATGAGGACAGTGGTTTCGCCTGCCTACAAGGTAAGCATGCCGATGGGGGTGGCGGGTGAGCCAGAGAGGGCGGAAATACGCCGCTATGCGCCACGCCCCTGTTTTGTTGGGACCTTTAGCGTGTGCGCAAGGATTAGTCAGTCTGGCCCATCACCATAAAGTCGCCCCATGGTGCGGAAAGACTCGCTGCCCAAAGAACCGGAAATTGCCGCGCCTGAAGGCCATCGGATTTGTAAATCTCCAAGAAACATGGGTGGCAGGCGGTGCCGTGCAACGTGCCCACCCCCTTCTTTGCCCGCCAATGCATGTTGAAAACACCTGTAAATGTGGCTGTTCGCAGGGCGTTATGCCGGTTTTTGCGTCTGTTTCACCCCATAGAGCCAGCCCGCACAGGCGCTCCTGCTCGTTTCTCGCCACACTCATGGCGGAAAAACCCAACGAAAACAAGGGTGGACCACAATAGCCGCTTCCTTTCTGCCACTCTTCCGGCCTCGCCCGCCACCCCACGGCCCTCTGCGCTCACTGCTCTTTTGTAAACGCCCCCGACGGCGACGTTGCGGGCAAGGACAGGGAGAGACCAAAATGCCGCATTCTCGGAGTCCAATGCCGGACCCGGAAGACCAAGCCCAGAACGCTCTTGGTCGGCTGTATCAGGCTCGCCTTGATTGGCGGTGGAACTCGGCCTGTCTGGTCGAGAACGGCTTACGCCGCTGGGAGGCCCAGCGCACAGCCCGACCTGTTGTGCGACGCGGCGCAAAAGTCTATTACCGCGGCGCCGCAAATCGAGCGTGCTGGAGACCAGGAAACTGGATGCACCGCGGGCGGCGGCGTCCGGAAGCGCCGCTGATGCGCGCCGCCGGAACCCACAGAGCCACGACTGGGGCCCGCACCGACCGTTTTGCAGAGGCACGAGCGTCATCGCCGATGTTGGCCATCACAGCGATTCACCTGATCCGGCTCGCCTGCAATTGTTCTGTCCACGCATGGCGGAAAACCGCCGGTGAGCGCAAAGACGACGTTGCGCGTGCGCTGAGTGGTGGGACTCGACGGGCCGGCGACCGATTCCCGACAGGACCCAACGGAGATAATAACAGGGAGGTCGGGCAATGAACCGTCGCGGCACCCCCGAGGCCGATCTGCAGCGTTGCGTGGTGCAAGCGCTGCAGCGGATGTTACCTGCCCCGCACGGCGATCATTCACCATTGCGCAATGAAGTGACGAAACCCGGCGCCCCGTAGGTGCCAAGCGCCAACGTCCTGTCGGCGATGGGCGTCCATCGAGGTTTTGCCGATCTACTGTTCATTTGCGAATGTCGCGTGCTGTCCTCGAGTTGGAAAGCCCCGGAGGGGCCGTCTGCGCCCCGCACATGGAGGCTGTCGCGAGCCGTCCTTCGCAAGGGCTTCGGCTGGGCGCTGGTGCGCAGGCCCGACGAACGCGCTGGCGCAACTGGCCGACCACGGTTTCACAACACGCATTGCGCGCCCGCCGGAGGTCACAGCCCCATGAGCCATGAAGCCACCAACTGGGCCCATAACAAGCAGCGCGGGCGAAACCCACCACAAGATCGTTTACTCTGGCATACTGTGCGGACCGCGTTCAACCCGGATTACCGGCTAGTTTCCGTCACAGGTGCGGCTGAGCGCCATGATTTGCGAGATCAGCGTCAACGGTTGACGCCACATCAGGGCCAAGCTTGTGGAAGCCACAGGTCTGTGCGCCGCGTACCGCGCCATCGATCGAGTGACCAAAGACAGCTGCTACCCGCTACATCTTGGGCTGTCGAGCCGGGTCTCAACACCCGCTGATTTGGTCCGTGTCCGCGAATTCGGCACGGGGTTTGACCCCGCGCCTTGGAACCTGAAACTTTTGGCTGAAATCGACCCCACAACCATCATTTCGGGCGAGCCGTGCCAGATTTCGCGACACGTGGATTGATGCTTAGCCCGTGTCCGGATTTGCCCCGACCGGTTCCGGAAAATGCCAAAGCCGTGTCCGAATTCCGGATCACTAACCTTGTAAGAGAACCTTTAAGTAAACCAGTAAAGGAGGAAGGAGGACGCGCTAGCGCGAGAGATTTCGATTTTGATTCGTTCTTCGCAGAACTGCCTTCTCGGCGCTGGGCTTACGCAAACGCCAGCCTGCCAGGCCTGGTGGCAGGGCTCGCCCAGCAGGTGCGTTACGCCGCTGGCCTTGACGGAGCTCGGGCTGTCTGAGGACCGGATCATCCGAGGTTTGGCCACGAGACCCCGGCCGCGACCATCCGAACCCGCCCAGATGGTCCCGAAGGCGCTGGATCGGTTCATGGAACGTGCAGCACGGCGATCGCAGGAGGTTGCCGCAGTGGCAGGGCCCTGAAAGCCAAGTTGCAGCCGCAAGGTCCAAGGGAAGCCCAACCGCCCAGCCCGGAATGAGCTGGGCGGCGTTCTATGCGGCTAAGGTCAACTCCGGACGAATCATCTACCGCCAGCATTGATTAAGCGACGCCATGAGTGAGGCAATGCTGGGGCCGCGTCTTGTCACCCGGAGCGGACTGCAGATGCGAGGGGAGTGCGGTGGAATGGCATGCGTGTCACGTCCCCGGCACGATTCGTCCCTCTGCGCAGGGCGCGGAGGAGCTTTGGATCTGGAGCCTCATGCTCGCCGAGCCCGGGTTCCACACCTGCGCCGTTTGTCGAATGTGGAGGACTGGCCGAGGGCCGTCCTTCATCGCGCCCAGCGCGCGGGGTATATTCGCCCCAGCCTCCATCTTGGATTGATCTGCGCAGCCTTCCAACCGCCCCGGCCCTTCCGCGGGCCTTCGATTACCGTCCTCGGCCGGATATAACCCTGCCAAGCCGTTCAGCGCCGCTTGGCAAACGCGGTGGTGCCGACGAATCCCCTCACCTCTGGCCAGAGGTCGCCCCGAAGTTGTTGGGGAGGTGCCGCCCCGAGTGTGGTCTTTCTCGAAAACGTCACGGGCATGTCAGCCTCGGCCTTGAGCGCCGGGCTTGCGGAGAGCTTTTGGGGACATGGGCTACACGCCTGCGGCAGACCTGTTCAGCGCCGGCTGAAGTCGGCGGCGCCGCACACAAAACGGTCGCGCAATCTTCATCCTGGCCCCACACCGATTGAGCCTGCATCCGGCACGGCAGCCTGCAACCGGCGGACAAACAGCGACTTCACCCGAGGGCGAAGCATTGGCGCTGAGGCATTCACCCACCCGGACCGGGGAGGTCGCCGGAATGGGTCGTACGTCTTAATCCGCACGGCACCGATCTCGCGCCCGCTATTGGGCTGTCAATGAGCCTTCACATGGGCGCGTCGCCTCGCGGCGGATCCTGAGGGCCCGGCACGGCGCAGCTCAGATCCGCTTCTTCGTCGGGGATTGCTGTGGGCTGGCACCAGCCGGGGTTCACGGGCTCTGCGCCTGCTCGGCAATGGAGTCCACCCACTGGCAGTCTGGCTTTGCGTGGCGCAGCTCTCGCAACTTGCCCATGGCCTCAGGCCGTGCGATCTGGCGGCCGACGCCGCGGCCGGACGCCCAGCGCAGATGACCCTCATTTGAAAGGATGCAGCCATGAGCATGCACGACGGGATTAGCCGTGTGGCGGCCACAAAAATTAGACGCTGCTACAGTGAGCGTGCAGGGCGGCGCTGGAATGGGGGTTCCGGTGGGAGAATGCGCAGCTGAAACTGCCGGAGCCCAAGGATACCTCGGAAGGAAAGCTTCGGCTTCAGGCCTAGAATACGTCCTGATGCAGCGCGCGGCGCTGGGGCTGCAAGGTGGACGGTGGCCAGCACAAGATGGGCAAGCTACACCCACGCCGACGCCGAGGTTGATGCGGCGCCACCGTCGCGGAAAATGCTGAACCAGCTCGGCGGCTTCGCACGATGGCGATCCGCCTGGCCCGAACTGGCCCGCGCCGGGGCTGAACCCCCGACTGGATGCCGGGCGTTGTGCCGCGCTGTGTGCCGGTCGAGACCGAAAAGCGCCAACCAGCCTGGTGAGCGGGGCGACGCCTATTGTGGTGGGAACCGAACGGTGCTGACCCGTGAAAATGGCGGAACGGTGAAGGTGTGGCGTGCCCGTTAGTGGCGACCCCATCCCGGTCAGAAGATCGAGGCTGCGCGGCGAGGCTATCAGGAATTGAAGGGCAGGCGACTTGTTGGGGTGCGGGGGATGGGTTGGTGGCTGAGAACAGGATGCTGCAGGGAGGTGGAAGTGAAGGCGGCGATGCCGAGGAGTGCAGCCTTGGCCGCTGAAGCGCCCACGCGATCGCATCCAGAACAAGCCCTTGCCAAATGGCATGTAATCTATATATTTCGTGTCAAAGCAGGATAATGCCATTGCGTTTGCACGATCAAACCCACCGCGTCCCGCCCACTTCCCCGGCCATCACGGACGAGGGCAGGCCGCAGCCCTCGCGACAGACACCACCGTAAACCTGTTTCGGCGATCCACTGGGCAGCTCAGCGAACACTTCGAGGCCCGCACCTGCTGGGCGATATGGCCCAGCGCACCTGGGGCGCGTTGAAAAGACGGGGGCATTGGGCGGATCGACCCGATCTAGCGGAGCGCGCAAAATGGCCAGCCTGAGGGCTCCACAAAAGGTTTGAGATATCTCTTACAGCGACAGCAGCGCGCGGCTATGCGTGGATTCCGCAACCAATGGCCAACCTTGGCGCAAAATGGTGCGCTCGGACGTTCATGATGCGCGGCGAGTTCACGTATCTTGATCGACCTGCGCGGGCGTATCTTGGATGAGAAACATTGCGCATGGGTGACAGCGCCACTTGCGGCCGCGTTGGTCTTGGGGCGCGCAATAGAGCCTATTCCGGGGGAATGCCGATTGCCAAAAGGCCATGCAGGAGGGAGGACTTTTTTGGCATGTTCAGAGGAATGATCAGACATCCATTAGACACGCCATCCTTTGCGACTTTTGTTGAGCTGGTGGGTATCCCAGCTTCTGTATCTTGGCAATGGCCTTCAAAAAAATTAGTGTTAGGGATAAGGTTCATGATGGAGAAAG
>Ga0163217_1095776_pt1 | contig 12112 bp, 19 predicted proteins | sample SynspAceP_FD_185933 | JGI IMG/M metagenome (GOLD analysis project Ga0163217, IMG submission 185933) | Saline lake microbial communities from Ace Lake in Antarctica - Synechococcus sp. Ace-P (PacBio error correction) | ecosystem: Environmental > Aquatic > Non-marine Saline and Alkaline > Saline ... | reverse complement strand
CCAACCGTCTGGCGTCCGTTGATAATCGCCCACCGCGGGTTCGGCGTCTGTGTGGCGATGGCACCAAGGGTATTCGCCGTCGGGAATGTTCGCATCGGTGGGCTCTGATCTGAACCCCCTATCTGGCGCAGGCTGTGCTGTTGCGGCGGCCTCAAGGGCATTGAGGAAAAGCTTGCCTTGCAAGAGCCGACAAAAGGCGACGCCTATGAGATTCTAACGTTCACTGGTAATTCCCCGCACCCTCGCGCCGCGACCCAAACACTGCGCACTCTGCCTGCTGCGCGAGGCCACTGCGACGAACGTGTCTGACCACTACACCCGCGCAGCTAATGGGAGGCAGGAGAATACGACCAAGTCGGACCGACTGGAAATCAAAACGCGATTAGCGAGCATAAAACCATGACAAACACTCTGAATGATCTCACCGATTCGACGATCGGTACCTTGAAACGTCCGGTCCTGTCGCTTGCGATGCCGGCCACGCGCGTCTGCGCCCGCGCCAAGGCGGCACAGTCCGCAATGGGCCGCTCGACCTTTGGCTGACCGTTATCAACTGGTCCGCGCGGCCATTGCGGAAATGGGCAAAACACTACCGCATGGCGCAGGAACTGCACATGCAAAGGGCGTCCCGTACCGCATATGGCGGCGAATTTAACGCTTTGCCGACGCGAACTATATGCCACATCCGGAAAAGGCGGCTGGCCCCCACGATCGTTGAAAGACAGCCGACAAAGCACCCGCAAGATCACCCGCGAGCGCGCGTTCGTTGCTGTGGTGGCCGTGAACTACCCTAGTATGACGGCGATCAACACGGTTCGCGCCACTTTGATTGCGGTAAACGCCGTGTGCTAAACATGCCACGCAACCTGCAGTCGCGAGCGAACTAGCAGAAGCTTTCACGCGGCGGCATCCCGACGTGTTTCCAAGAAACGTTTTCTAGATCACCGACACCGGACCTCGGCCCTGATCGCTTGACGGCAGTTCGGCTTTGTGAACGTTCCACCGGCCTGTCGGGGCGCAAAAAGCGATGAGAATCCAGCCGCAGCACCTTCACCCCCCGTCGCGACGGAACTGGGGCAAAAGGACCCCCCCGGCTATTGTTGCGTGCTGACGCCAGATGTCGATGCGCCGTGACGGGTTTGAGGACGTGCCGACCTAACGCGGGCAATGCTGCTGCGGATCTAACGGATTTATGTGCACGAAAGCCTGTATGATGGCGTTGTCGAAAAAAGCCGTGCTTGCGTCAACGCGCTGAAGCTCGGGGGAACCGCTCGATTTACGACCACAGACAGTCGGCCAACAATGCACAGAATATAGCGTTATCGCCCGAAGTACCGTGCCCAGATTTCCATTCTGTAGCTCTAACCACGCTAATCGGTACATCGTTTAGATGCTGTATGACCGGGCGTACCTTCACGCCGCGATTTCTGACAGCGCACCATGAATATGCGCGTGATGCGCGACGAAAGCTGTTCGTCCTGTTCGTGGGCAATCATGACCCTCAAGGACGACGCCGAAGCAATCAGCGCTGATGACATGATTGCCAGTTACGGCCTGACCGCCAGCGATCATTTACCAAGGATCGCTGGTACGCTGCTGGAACGCCATCGCTGTGCGCAAGCTGGAAACCGTACCGCTTCATGAACGCTGGACGATTACCTGGATCCGCCCTGTGCTGGACGGGCTGCAAAGCACGGGCAGGCGCGGCGCTCTCTGAGTTGCCATCAGGCGTCTACGCGTCCCAAATCTCCACCTGAAAAAGGCTTGAATACCCCTATATGCACTGCAAAAACAACTGTCCTACCCACCGCCATCCGCTTTGGCGCAGGCCGCATTTCGAATCGGAGGGCCTGCGTGCCGCATGGGTGAAAAAAACCCGCTGCTGGTGACGGACAAAGGCTGGCGTCGAGGAATCCGGACCGCACGCTGACCTCATGGATCCGCGCTGGCTTTGGGTCGCCGCAATGTTTTCCGAATGTGACGCTAACCCGACCGAGATCAATCAGAGGCGGCCTTGAAGTCTACCCGCGAGGCGCATTGACGCTGATGCGCCTTTGCGGCGGATCGGCGTCTTGGATTTGGCTCAAGATGGTCGCCTTTATGGCAGGGCAGTCGCGCCGGCTATGGGATACGAGGATGTGGGCGATTGGTGGACGCGTGCCACGCGGACGCCATCCGCGCCGATCATCGCCGTACCCACAACCGCGTACAGGCCGGAAGTGGGCGTCGCGTCGTCGGTGCTTGACCCAATTCGAAACCCACGTCAAAAAGATCATCTTCCACCCAAAGTGCTCGCCCAGTTGTTCGTGATTGCGACCGAGCTGACGGGGCTATGCCCAAACCATATCACCGCAGGCACGGGACTTGATGCTTTGCCCCACTGCTCGAGCGTTTCGAGCACCCGCATTTCACCCCATGTCGCAGGGCCCATCGCGCTAGAAAGGCATGCGGCTGGTCATCGATTATCTGCCACGCTGCCTATCGGGACGTCACCGCACATCGAAGCGCGTGCGCGGTTGGATAGAGCGCGGCGGGCGGATGGGCGACTGCTTTCCAGAAAGGTCTGGGTGCGATCACGCCATGGAGCCACCCGATTGCCGGTGTCAAACGGCACACAGCACACACCAACTGCGGTCTGCATGCGCCGCTGTGTGGACCTGAACGAGCTTGAGACTTCGCGAACGGTTCGACGCGCGGCGATATCTGGGATCACGGCGGCTATGACGGTTCCGTGCCTTGTGCAGGAATTCAACACAGCTTCGGCATCCGCGCAAACTGTCCGACATGGGCGTGTCTGCAGACCGCATCGACATATAGGTCGCAATTGGCGTTGAAGACCCGTTCTTGGGCGGCAAATCCGTTACCCTGACGTGCCGACAATCTGCGGGCGCTGTTCGAGACGCGATTCTAACCCGGTTCGGGCACAACTAAACGAAAATCACCCCCGACGTTCGCCGCCCGGGGTGATCTGCCGCACCATGGACGTGTGGTGCGACCCCGCGGTTGGGCAGCGGGCGGTAATCCACAAGGAACGAGTAAGCTGCTGGAAAAAGTTTACGCTTTTGATCCGCGAGCGTAGCGATGGTGACAGCGCGCGTCACTTCTTTGCCCTTATGGCAGACAACCCACATCGGCTTTGCACGGATTCGTCTCGGCAGACCGCACGGGTCAAGGTCACCGCAGCTCTTTTGATCTCTGTTCCGTTGAAGTAACAGATGATATCGCCTTTCTCAAGCCGCGCTTTCTTGGCTCGGGCTAGTCATCCCGATGGCTCGATCACGGCACCTTTTCGGCTCATGACCCAACACCTGTGCCAACCTTCTGCTCGTCATCGGCGGTATCTGCACGCCAAGCCAGCCACGGGTGACTGCCGTCGTCGGGACAGTCGGCCACAGATTGGCTTGCACCAGATCGGAAGCACAGAAAGAAGCCGATGCCCACGACCGCCATCATGTGACAGGATCTGCCTCGCGAATGTGTCACGCCAATCACTCCCCGCTTTGTGAACAGACGGCCCACGAGTTGCCCTCGGTTGATTGCCGGTCATTCCGTCTGGATGAATCTTCATAGGGCCCGCTGATATTGACTCGATATTGGCCGAGTGATTGCCAGTCGCTGACAGATGCCGACTCCAGACCCAAAGGGTTGCCCATAGCGAACGACCTCGTCGCCGACGCGCATGTCATCGACGACCCGAATTTGACAGCGCATCCACGTCTGCTTCGACCTTTGAGCACGGCGATATCGAGTCAGCACTGTCGCTGCCGACAACTTTGGGCATCAAAGCGCGCCCGTCGGCGAGTTCGACCTTAAACGGTATCGGCCCCTGCAACAACGTGGTGTTCGTCACAATGCCCCGTCCTTGACACGATGAAACCGACCAAAAGCCCGTGCATCTGGTCGCCCTTGTGGCATCAGTGTTCAAACCGTTTGCGCAGTTCTTCGGCATGCCTTCCAGGCGTTGCACCGCGTTGCTAGTTCCGCGTGCCTGTCAACCTCGAGATACGACGGGCGGGCCAGATTCTCACATATCGATAGCCGCCAGCCGTCTCCAACCGCTTGGTGCAAGCGTCACGCCGAGTTTGAGCAAGGCCGCAGCCAGTACAAACGCTTTGCGGGGGGCACGCGGGGGGACGGGAAAGAGAGAGCATTTGGTTCCTTCGTCTTCAGGGATACACCAAATGGCGAGCCCATGCTAACAGCCGCGTTTCTGTCACTATAACAAATGATGTTAACTTGCCTTCTCGCGAGGTCGGCAGCGCCCCTATAAATCAGTATCAAGATCAACGTGCAATTGGACCCCTGCTATGAAACTGCTTGTCGTCGAAGATGATTGCCCACCACCGATCTATATCGCACGGGTCTGCTCGAAGAGGGCATACCGTCGACCTTGTCGCGGAAGGGCGCGAGGGCTGATTAACAGGCGACCTCCGGCAGCTATGACGTGCTGATTGTACCGGATGCTTCCCGAGATCGACGGGCTGACGTGGTCAAGACCCTGCGCAGTGCGGGAAAACCTGACCACCGGATTGCTGTTTCTACTGCGATGGCAGCGTGACGATCGCATCAGTGGGCTGGAACTGCTGGAGGGGAGACTATCTGGTCAAGCCCTTTTGCTCTTTGGCGAGCTTTCTGCCCGTGTCACCGCTCTGCCCGCTCCGCAGCAATGGAGCAGAAACCCTGCTGCGTGCAGGCGACCTGACAGCATTTGACACCCGCAAAGGTGACGCGTGCCACAGAAATCGACCTGCTTGCGCGGAAATTCGCCTTGCTTGAACATTTACTGCGCCGCAAGGCAGGTGCAAAACCCGCACCATGCTGCTGGAAAGCGGTATCGGACCATCAGCTTTGGACCCCGAGACCCAACGTTTCGAAAACCCCACATCAGCGGCTGCTTGCCAGGTTGACAAAACATTTGGACGCGAGCTGATCAGACCGGGCGCGGTTGCTGTGCTACCGGATTGACGGATAGTCGCGGCTGCGCAGCTCTGCGTCAGCCGGTCGGTGCGCTGCTGCTTTGTCTTGCTGTTCTCGACCGTCAGTCTGAGGATTGCCGGCCCAGCTATGCTGTGACGCAGAATTCGTTTTGAAGCCGCCAATCCAGTCGTATCTCGAACAATACGCCGGGGTTCGCGCACGCCCCCAATGCCCGCGCGGTGCCCTGCTTTATCGACGCATGAATCGGCGTGAAGCGGATCCTAGCCGCGGTTGGTGCTATTTATATCACCCCTCCGGTCGCATCGTATGGCAACGGGGGCCATACGCCGTGATGACGAAGGCTATCACATCGTGTCGTTGGCAAGGCGGCGGAATATGACGTCTTATTGTCGCTGACCAACGCCGCTGTATGGGGCAGCTGACGGTGCGCGTAGCCGGCCCAATCGAAGGCGATTTGCGCGTGGTTTCTGAAACCATCCTGTTGATCAGCCTGTGCCCACGGTGCTGGTCCCTTGCGGGGGCCTCTATCTGGCGCGGCGCAGCAAGCGCATGTGACTGTCATCCGCGGCGTACGCTTGATGATCTGACGGACCGCGACCTGCGGCAGCATGTGGACCGGTCGCCGGGTGGGCGGATGATTTGCAGCGCCGCGCAAGGTGAACCCAGATGCGGCGCGCAAGAGCGCAGACCCAAGATGCTGCGAGCAGTGTCTCGGACATCGCCCATACCAAAAACCCGATCACAGCGGGTGGCTGTCCATCTGCATGATCTGCGGGGGACCCGTACCCTGCCGAAACACGAGAAGGGCCTTGCTGGCCAAAGCGCAGGAGAGTCGCGGGATCGCTTCGTATTCCAGTCGCTGCTTAGAATTCTCGTCGAAGGCAGGGTCCGCCCAAGACGCATTTTTTGCCCCCGTGATCTGAAACCGCTCTGCGCTGACCCTTGACTGAGGTTTATGAAACCTGCCGCCGCTGCAAAGAGCAGAACATTAACAGGTTGTACCCCCGACGGCGCAGGCTGACCGTGGAGGGGACAAGAACCTGCTGGGGAGGATGATGTCGAACTTGTGGAAAACGCTATGGCGCCACACCCTGCGGGCAGCGAGATTACCTTATCCTTACCGCGCCAACACGACCGGCGGTGATCTGAAGTCGCTGACAATGGCCCCGCATCCCGAACCGCCCGGCTCATGGTGCTGCAGCCGTTGTACCGATCTGGACGCCAGCGCACACGCCGGCAACGGCTTGGGCTGAAGCCTGTGAATGCGTGGTCAAGCTGCACCGGCGGACAGATTGCGCTGCTCAGATAATGCGCCGGGCTGCGTACCTGTGCGCATCACGCTTAACCCCTTCGTCCTTGTGCGGCGATTGAGCATGTGACTTATTGCTCGGTGCAGGCGCTATCTAGGTGTTAAGGCCAAACCCCTTGTTTTGGCCATACATTACGAGGTACGACATGCCTTGATGGGTTTTCCGCCGAGGTTCTGGCACGGTCCAAATTCGCCTTACCGTTTTCGTTTTCCCATTATTTCCGGCATTTCTCGTCGGGTTTGGCCAGCTTTCTGGCTGTCATGTGAACGCGCTTTGGCTTGGACCAAGGGACGAGACCTTATCGGGTGCTGTTCGACTACTACTGAAAAAAGATCTTTTGCGTCGCCTTTGGGAATGGGCTCGTGTCGGGCATGTCATGTCGTATCAGTTTCGACCAAACTGGTCGGTTTCTCGGACAAGCTGGGGCCGGTGGTCGGACCGATTGATGGCGTATGAATGTTGTCCGCCTTCTTCCTCGAGGCCGAGTTTCTGGGATCATTCTGCTTGGCCTGAAAACCGCGTCGGACCGGGGTTCACATGTTTGCCACAAGCCGATGTCGCCCTTTGGCACCTTGCTGATCGGCCACGGATCCTGTCGGTGAAACAGAGCTGATGCAAACCCCCGCTGGCTATGAATCAATTATGTGGCGGCAGTCATTCCGCTGGAATTGGTGGAAGGATCGTGTTCAACCCGTCCTCCCCTACCGTTTGGCTACATGGTGCGGCGCCTATCTGACCACGCGCTGGTTCGTGGGGGCCGTGCGGCGCGTGGCAATTTGCTGAACAGACAATTCCAGGCCGGCGTTTCGCGCGTATGTTCTCTATGCGATGGGGATGCTGCTGTCTTCAGCCCTTGCAGATTGTTGCGGCGGATTTTCACGCATCCAACACGCTAGAGCATCAGCCTGCCAAGTCAGCGATGAAGGCACTTTGACCAGCACCCCGACTGCGCTCCACTGATCCCTGTCGGCATCCCAATCAGGCAGAAAAAACGGATCGATTATGCGAATCGAAGTGACCAAAACTGTCGTCGTTAATCCTCAAACACGACTGAAACGCACCGCTGGACGGATGACACGATTCCCGACAGACGAACCTCCCGTCGCAATCGTCTTCGTTTGTCGTGTAAGTGAGTGGGCTTGGCTTTGCCATGCCTGGCGGTTGGCCTTTGGGCCGGACTTCGCGCGCTGGCGCGGAAACTTGCCATAAGCGCGCGGATGTTGCATCGTGGCGGCGCTTTTTGCGGGTGCTGGTCTGGATGGATCACAACCAAGTTGTCCCAAGCCGTTACCGTCTTGGTCTGAGCTGCTCGCACCATCGACAGCTTGCGCCAGTCAGTCACTGCGAGTTGGCGCTCGTCGCTATCGCTTTCATGCCGTGTCTATTTCTTCGTTCTTCGGGCGGGGGTGTTCTATTATTCTCGTTGATGCGCAAAAACTCCCTCATGTGGGTCCCAAGGGAGAGATCCACCGACGCCCCGTTCGGGCTTGCGCGGGTACCGAACCACGTGTGGCGCAAACCAAGACCCAAGATATGCAACGTCAGAGTAGGAGACAGCAAGATGTTTGGATTAGAACTTTCGTTATCTGGCCGGGCATCATCCGCGCTTGCGTGACTGATTAGTCATCCTCGACGGGTCGACCTTGGGTCCGGCTGCTGTCCGCATGTCCCAAAGGGACGAGCGAGCGTACGTGATTGATGAACTCTGTCGGCGCCGATCTGGACGGGAACAGACTGGCTGGTTCTGGGGTGGCGGCTTTTCGCTTGTTCCCGCTGGCCTATGCCACTGATGCCCGCGCTTTATAATGCCGATTATCCTGATGCTATTGCGGCTGGGTCTTCGCGGCGTACGCCTTTGAAATATCGCTGCGTTACTCATCAGGGGTAAACCGGTATGGGATTATCTCGTTTTTCGGCCGGATCGCTGGTGGCCTCCAGTGTCAGGGTCGCGGCTTGGGCTTGGGTCCAGGGGATAGAGATAATCGAAGAACCGCGCCTGATTGCGGCCGGGGTGGACTGCTGACGCCGTTTCTGCTGACCGGTTTCGCCGTGGACCGTGGGCTTACGCGATGCGGGTGCCACATGCTGAAACATGAAGCCTTGAAGGCTATTTCAGGCGCATATGCGCGGTTGCCTGCCGTTTGCACATCGCAAACCTGTTGTCCATGGGCTGGTTCAGCCTTTGACCCCTTCTTGAATTACGCGTTCTTGGCCCTTGGTTTCGCCTTTCCGACGCGATCTTCAGCATTCTGGTTGCCGTCTTTGTAGCCGCGGCGATCTAGGCCGTTTCACGGGTTGCAACGCCATTGGGATTGTGACGCCTCTTCTGTGTGCGCAGCGCTTTCGTGCTCTCGGATCGCGATCAGCTTTTACCCCTATATCGTGCCCCTCGCTGGACCATCGTCGAGCCGCTGCCCCCGACAGCAGCCTCAAATTCGCGTTGGTGGGCAGTTGGTGCTGCTGGCGGAGAATCCTTCTTATACGATCTATACCTACTGAGTTCTTTCGCGGAAAATTGACCCCGAAGCAGATACCACTGATTCGACGCAGCTGGAGGCACGCACAGGCTGTTTGTACTGATCTGGTCTGAGCGTCGCCAGCCTGGTTGTGTGCTTACTCGTATTTCAGTGCATCGTCAATCCCCTGAGGGGCTGAAGACGGGCGGCATTTCCGTTGGGTAATTTCGCGAGGCCGAGGCAGGTTGCAAAGCCGCCGACGCTCTGGCCCTTTTGCGTTGAATAACCCAAGGCGCCCCCATGCGTGCCATGCAATTCACCGCTTATGATCAGCCTTTGTCAGAGCAAGAGCTGGAAATGCCGGCCCGCCGCTGCGAGTGTATTCAAGGTCGAAACCTCGCCTTAACTTTGGCGATCTTGTTATGATCAAAGCAACATACCAGCAAAGCCGAATCTCCCTTTATCACTGGGGTGGAAACTGAGCGGGCAGCCGTTGCCGCCGGGGCGAAGGTTACCGATCTGCCGTCGTCATGCGTATCCGCGTTTATAGTGTCTGCTGTGGGTGGCGGAATATGCCAATGTGCGTGCGATTCCCAATGACATGCCCGCATTAGGATGCCGCTGCTCCTTCTTGTGCCTATGGCACCGCCATTTTGGCGCTGACTATAAGGCCGGCTGGACCTGGGAACGACTTTCTGTGCTGGGCCTCGGGCGGGTGGTCTGACCGCGTTGAGCTGGGCAAGCTGATGGGGCAAGGTATCGCCTGCGCCGTGGGGCGCGCAAGCTAGAGATTGCCGCGCGCCTGTGCGTTTCATCCTGAATTGACTTACAGAAATGGATACATCCCAGTTGTCAACCTTGCGGGCGGAGTGGTCTATGATCCTATCGGGGCGACCAGTTCAAAGCCGCCCATGCGTGCCGGCAACCCCGAAGCCCGTATTCTGCCCTGGGTTTGCCTTCGGGCGAGGTGCCGGCAATCCCTGCCAAATCTTGTTGGTCAAAAACTGTCGATGTGCTGGGGGTTTTTTCTGGGGACGGGTATAGACTTTTAAACCGCAGGTGCTGACCGACAGCTTCAAGGTGCTGATCGACTGGTATAGCGCGGGCAAGATAAAGCCCCATTGTCAGCCATTGTATTGCCGTTTGGATTCAGGCAAACGAAGCGGTGGCATTACTTTTTTGGGCCGGGGGCCAAAAACCCCCCCGCGCAAGCGACGGGCAAGGTTCATTCGTGCAGGTCAGCTAAGTGGCGCCGCCCCGTCGGTGACTTTGACCGCGACCTTAGCTTTTCTTCCTTCGCGCAGGAACACGAAACAGACCAGATCCGAGGATCAGGCGTGCCAAACCCAAGACCTCCCCACACGGCAGCGCCAAAAATCAACCAGCCCCAGAACCGGCCAAGCGCAACAACCGATATATTCAAACGGCGCACTGGCGCGTTCGCGATGCGTTACGCTTGGCTTAGGCCAGTATTCCGATGACCGCCACATTGCACCCGAGGGCGAGGAAAATCTAGCGTCACTGCGGCAGGGCCAAACCCAGGCGCCGCAGCAGAAACACATTCGACGGCGTACTTCGGTCGTGACAAAGCTGCCATCCCCCGCGAGCAAGAAAAAGCCGAAGCGACACGACAAGAGACCCCCCTGAATATGACGACCAGGCCAAGGCCTCTAATGACCCCCAGTTTCGCGTCATCATTTGGTTCAAGCGCATAGGTCAACGCGACACCAACGGGCAACCAACACACCAACGCGAGGGCCTGTAGTGACTTCCATCGGCCCAACGGCGCTGCATGATGATCACGCGACGAATCCGACGGGCCACCGGCTTAGCCGCCATGACGCCGACCTTTTCGCCAAGGATCGGGATCGAAACAGTCGTGATAACAGCGGGTAGGCAACAAAGAAACAGCGCCGTGCATCGCCTAAGGACAGGCGGCGAGGGCAAAAGAGTATATTTGGCGATTTCACACAGCAATGCGCCAGCCACGTGGCAATGGGCCTGACGGTGTTTTTTAAGCGCCGCCCTCGGAGCTCACCAAGCCAACCAACATTGATTGCGATCAGGGCCGCGCAAGACATTTCATGCAGGATAGCCCCCTGACCAGTTGCTTGATCGCATGTCTTGAATCGAAAAGCGCAAAATACCCCCGCAAGACCAAAGCGATCGCGGCACCGGCGCGTTTGTACGTTGTACTTCCATTCACCGCTCTCCATTTGTCGCGAAATCCTGTCCAGCGCGTTTCCCTTGGCGTCGTTCACATTGAACTGCCTAGCTGTTGGCAAAAACCTTCAATCGGAGAGCGCCCCATGAAAAAATGTCAGAGACCCAGATCGCAGCCAGCCCGCCAGGTATACGCCCGCGCTGCTGGGACCCCTGACTGTGATCAAAGCGGCCGGGGGCGACCAAGTCACGGGCTCCCCGAGGAAGGTTCGAGGGCGACGGTTGTGCAAATTCGGCCCCGTCAAAGGTCGAACGTTCAAGGGGCAGGGCACCAGGACCTTCCGATATGGTGCCCGACCAGGTCGATCAGATTAGCGCGAAGGGTAAGGCGGGCCGGGCTTTGCCAACGGGCCGGCGGATCGGGTCGCTTTGCCCTGTCGATGCCGCACCGCGCGACCTTATGACGTTCAGCAAGTGTGTGGCAACTGGCGCAGCTTGCAGCCGATCATTGGACGGGTTTGCCAAAATATAATGGCGGATCAGTTTTTTAATAACCTGCAAGAACACTTGAAGGCCCCGCGGAGGCCGGTATTGCCTGAATGCCGTGAAGGGGCGACTGCACTGCAGAGAAAAAAGGGCTGGTTCGGTTCGCAAGCAAAAGCTGACGGTTGGCCTGTTTCCACTCTTGCCTAATCAGTCTAGTTTCCGGGCCAAACAGGCACCGAAGACTGCCTGCCTGACACGTTAAAGATTAACCGACCTGCGCAAGCCTTGCAGTGGGTCGAGGCGGCTTGAAAGGGCGTGTCGCTAACATTCCTGAGCGCGAGATTCTTGCCTTGCTTGGCCGCCCCAAGGCGCAGGCAAAAACGACTGATTTTTCAACGGTTTTGTGGAATTACAACCGCACAGCGGCAGCTACGGTGGGCGGTTTTGACACGGACCGAATACCGTTGGCGCCACGCGCGTTTTGATTTCGGGCTTGTCCCGCAGGGAGATAACCTTTTGAACCCTTTCGAGAAAGTCTCAGCACTTGGCGGTCGTCGCGCGGGGTGGTTTGGCAAGCCAAGAGTGAGCGCGGAAGGAAAAAGAGCTTCGCAAAGCGCGTGTTGTTGGGACAAAAAGACAGTCACAGCCGGGTGTGGTCCGGGGAGGAAGGTGCGCGCCTTTGGGATCGCCCAAAGCGAGTGGCGCCAGGAACCCCGCGGTCGGGGTGTCCTGATGAAACCCAGCCGCCTTTTTGGTTCG
>Ga0163217_1110966_pt1 | contig 12113 bp, 20 predicted proteins | sample SynspAceP_FD_185933 | JGI IMG/M metagenome (GOLD analysis project Ga0163217, IMG submission 185933) | Saline lake microbial communities from Ace Lake in Antarctica - Synechococcus sp. Ace-P (PacBio error correction) | ecosystem: Environmental > Aquatic > Non-marine Saline and Alkaline > Saline ... | reverse complement strand
CCGAGCGCGACCGCGAGGCATCTGGGTGCTCGGCAAATGTTGCTTTCCGGTTCTGCAACGCCAATGGGGAGCTCCAGGACTGGCTCACCGCTCTGCCGCCCGGCCAGCTGCACGGTGACGATCCAGTTTCCCACGATCCCTGGTTTCAAGCGGAACACCAGAAGCGCCGTGTGCTGCAACCAGCGCTTCCCTTGGCCATCGCCAAGCGCCCTTCGCCCCGGGGGAGGCGAGGCTGTCCTGGCAGAGCGATGTCGCCCGCTGTGATCGAGCGATGGTGCGCTCAGCGAAGCCTGCGCGCGCCTTCATCGAGCCCAGAAACTGACCCCACGCCCTGGCGACAACGACCAAACCGCTGCCGGTGGCCAGCGAGCGGGAGGCAGCACTGCTCAGCCAAGGCCAAACCCGTTCTACCGGGTGCTCTAACCAGCGCACAACGGCAAGCGTGCGAACCCCCGCCAGGCTGGAGCGGTTGCCGAGGCCACCCATAATACGCGCATCAGCGCCTGCTAAGGCCCCGATCCAGCAACCTTCCGCAGCGATTTCCAACCGTCTGGATGGGCCGCCGCTCCAGCCCGCCCAATCCACCGGCCATCCTTGCGCCGATCCCCGCGCCGGATTCCTGGTGCATGCGTGGCAAGGCGGCTGCTGGCTGACGCCCCAACCGGTTTGTTGTCACCTGCAAGTGCCGGCCTTCGGGGGCTGCTGCTCTGCATCTTGATGGCCGGCCTGCCGTTCCGACCCGGCGGGCTGGGCCCTGCTGTTTGGCCTGCGGCCTCTCTGGATGCTCTGCCGCTGCGGACGCCAGCGGGCCGGATGGACCCGATCAGCGGATGGTTGCTGCTGCTGCTGGGGTGGCGGTGGCTGGCCACAGGCTTCTGCCGGTTCCCACCGCCGCCGCAAGGGCCTGCTGAAGCTGCTCAGCTACCATCGGCGTCTATGCCCGTGATGCGCCAGTTGCTGGCGAACTCTCCCGGCTTGGTGGACGATCGTGCGCCGCCCTGCTGGCTGGTCAGTTGCTGGCGTCGGTGATCGCATCCGCCAGCTTTACGTCGCATGCTCTGCCCTGGCCCGCGGTCGGTCCGAATTTCAGTCGGCCCAGCGGCACGATTGTGCGGATCTACAGCACCTGGGGAACCCAAACTGCTGGCGGCTATCTGCTGCCGATCCTGCCGCTGCGGTGTGGCCGCTGCGTTGCGGCGGCGAAGGTTGCGCCTTTTCGCGCTCACCTCGCTTTGCTATTGGCAGTACGGCCCTCTTACTTCACCTACAGCCATGCGGAGGGCTGGCTGGGCCTGGGCAGCCCTGGGCAGCCTGGACTGTTGCTAGTGGCGCTGGATCGGACACTGGGCCCGTTTGCTCTGCAACGCCTGATTTCCGTGGTTGCATAGCTGCTGCTTCGGGAGCTGGCGGCCCCTGGCAGGTAGCGATCGCCCTGGTGGAGGCGCGGCAGGTGCGGCTGAGAGTTATGCTTGGCAGTCGGGAGACCAGCTCCAACAATTTCCGCAGATCAACGTCTGGATGGCGGTCCTGCAATTGATTCAGGACCGCCCTGGCTGGGCATCGCCCGAGTGAACAACGCCTCAACCTAGATCTACCCCCGTCTACCAACAGCCCAAGTTCAATGCCCTCAGCGCCTAGATTCCATTCCCCTGGAAACTGGCCGCGAGGGGGGCTGCCGGGGCTTGCTCGCCGGACTTGGGGCCTGTTCTGGGAGCAGTGTCCGCTGCGCTGAGCCAGTTCGCAGCCCCGGGCAGCTGGCCTGCCGGCGATCGGGCCCTGGCGGCCATCGTCGGCCTCGGGGTGCAGGGCCTCACCGACACCGATTCTTTTTTCCGGCCGGAAGTTCAAACTGAGCCGTTGGCTTCTGCCCATGGCACCCTGGCCGTCCTGCCCCCGTCAGATGACCGCAACCACTGAAAGCGGAGGCGATCGCAGGTCCCCTGCTGCTGGCTCGATGCGGCCAGACCCACCACACCTGCCGACTGGGCCGCCTGCGCGGCGATGGCACGCCTGTTCACCGTGGCCGAGGACAAGAGTCCGGGGTCAGCCATCTGGCGGCGAGCGCGGGGCCGGAGCGTTTTGCGCGGGCGCTGACAACCAGCCTTGCCAGGCCCTACGGCCCGGAACGCAGCCCGATCTCGCAGCGCGCCCCGTTCGGGCCCAGCGCATCGAGCAGGGCCCGCCATCCAAAACAAGGCAGGGCCCTGCGGCCGCCGCCGCTGCATGCCCTTGCCCCAGGTTTGGTCACGGCGCATGGAGCGCCACGGCCCTGCGACGGGGCCCATTGGCGACCTCCAGGGCAACAGCGCGGGCATCGTGGTGCATCCAGCTGCACCGGCAGCATCGGCCTTGGGCGCAGATTTCGCCGGCCGGGAACACCGCTGCGGAGGCTGGGGGCTGGCTGCTGGAATCGCTCCGGCTCGCCCTGCGGACATTCGGGCGGCGACGCCTTGAGCCTCTCCCTGGAGATGGCCGATGGACGCCCGCGGCGAATCCCCCTTGCAGGCAGGCGATCTGGCAGGCCTTAGCCCAGCCAGCCTCTGCCCCAACCATCAAGCCCTGGCGTTGGACCCAACTTCGGCGCGGCAGGCTTGCCCGGCTCGCGCCGACGGTGGACGCTCTGGCCGCCAGGGGAAGGACGCCGAAGCCCAGGCCGTGCTCGACGCCTCGGCCCTCGGTCTGGCGGCCTGTGCACGGGTGTGTCGCCCGCGGCGCTGGGGGGGGGCCCCATGAGCAGGCGCAGGTCTGCGACCTCGGGCGCCCTGACGCACTGCCCCGCTTACGCCGACCGCCTTCACCCCGCCCTGGCATGCCTGCCGGTGATGCCAGCAGGTGACTTGCCCGCGTGGTGTGCCTGTCAGGAGCCCTGTGGACTGGCCCGCCGACAGCCTGCCGATGCAACAGCCTGCGATCAGCCGCGCGCCCTTGAGCTCGGACTGGGGCCAGGGCCGCCAGATGGCGACCAAGTGATCCACCTGTCCTGCTCGGCCGCCTCGACCATCACCACGCAGGAGTGGTTCGTTGCCGCTGGGCGCCACCAGCACCCGGCCGGACAGCCGGCCATCGAGGCTTCCGCCTGCTCCACTTGGCCCGCCGTAATGGCTCACTCTTTGCTTTTGCCAGTGCTGGCGGCGTTCCAGGGCGGGGACGATGACCATTGACCAGCCGCTCGGGAGGTAGGGACGGACAAACTGCTCTCCCATCCACATCAGCCAGGGACCCGCCCGGCCATGGATCAGTAGGCCCACCTGCAGGTGCTGTGAGCAGGCCATCGCCGCTCATGCCCGTCGCTGCAGCCGAAAGCGAGTGTGGCCGAGATTGTTCACCGCCCAGGGCCCACGCGGCCTCCGATGGCGTCTGTGGACATGCTGGTCGCCGACGGCGGTGCGATCGAGTAGGCCGCACGCCTGCCAGGCCCCTCGAAGCAGGTTGGACTCACCGTGCGCCACCAGGCGGTTAGTCCGGCAGTGGCGGCTTCCCTGAGGGCCCCACCCCAGAGAAAGAGAATCTGTCGCCGTCCACCACCGGCCGCGGGCCATCGACGGCCAGCATGCGATCGGCATCGCCATCAAAGGCAAGCCATCTGGGCCCCCTGACGCCAGCACAGCCTGGGTAATGGCTCCAGGTGGGTGCTGCCGCAACCCGACCATTGCATGCGCGGTACCACGGCGCTCGCCCATGCCAACCTGGAGGTCGGCGCCAGGGCCCGGAACACCTCAACCCCACAGGCGGCTTGCGATCCCCAGCAGAGATTCCAGAGAACGATTTTGCAGCCCTGCAAGGACGGCTTCCCGCCACGCTCTCCAGCAACGCGCTGCTGTAGTCAGCCAAGCAAGTCGGTGCGTTGTGGGCCGGCGCAGGTAGCCCCATCTTCCCCCGGTCGTTCGTGGCTGGGTGGCCCCAGGCTCACCGCGCAGACGGCTTCCGATGGCCTGCTCACCTCTCTGCTGGTTTGGCGCGGAGGAGCCGAACACTTGATTGCCGTTGTCTTCCGGTGGGGTGTGGCTGGCGGAAACCATCAAAACCCTCCGGCCGCTCCCAGGCGGCGGATGCTGCGGGGAAAACCGCGGGTAGGACAAGGGCCCGAGTTCCACACTTCACGGCCCGCAGCGGTCAGGCCCGCCGTCAGGCGCCGCAGCCAGCATCGGGACTGCTGGTGCGGGAGTCCCATGTCGATCAGCACGGGCCCCCTTGGCGGCAGGCACATGGCCCGCACCAGTAAGCCCACCTGCAGGAGCCACGCTGGGGTGATCAGGTGCCGACCCGGGCCACGGATTGCCATCAGGTGCCGAAAACCGAGTGGGTGGAGGAAACCCTGGGGTGGACCGACGGGAAGGGACGCCAGCTCGTCATCCGTGGCACTATCGCGGCTGCAGGTTACGCGCTGCGCGCGGGGCCACCAGGCCCAGCGCACCAATTCAAGCGATGGCCCAGGAGCAACAGGCCTGCCCACCACCCATCCCGCAGGGCCTGGAAGCGGCCAGATTCGGCCGCAGGGCCACCACAAGCCCAGCGGTCAGGACCACCGCCACGGCCCGGCGGCGCTGGCAGCTCCACGGGCAGGGTGGTGAAACGGGCGGAAGCGTGGAAACAGGCCCATGGTCGCGGTGAAGCTGTCCCCCCAGAATAGCCGGCAGCTGAGGAAGGCCTCGACCCTCCCGTCCCTTCCTCCCTGCCCCAACCCCTGCAATCGCCTCTCCAGCGCGGGCCTCTGACCCTGGCCCTCACCATTGGGCAGCGGCGCCGTGCTCTTCCTCGCCGCCAGGCCCATGCAGCGGCGGCCCCCTGCCGGACCGCCCGCCACACCTCGGACCAACTGGTTGCCCGCATCGCCCGCTGGGTCCCGATCCCACCGGCGACTGGAGGCCAGCCTGCTGCTCCAGGCTGGCGCCAAAGGCCGAACCCACCCGGCAGCGCCTCCTGCTGCTGGGTCAGGCCTGGGCAGCGGACCTCTGGGCCGGCACTGGCTGCAAACTCGACGCTCCAGGCCGCCACGGAACCTGGGCCAGGGACGGCGAGCCGAAACTCCTCTGGCGTCAGCTGCTGCGGCGGTTCCCGTCCGGCTCCGGCCACCGCCATCGCTCTATTTGCGGCTCGGTCGCCAGGCGAACCCAGGCAGGCGAGCGCTAGCTGCAAGCAAACGCTTATTCCCGCGCCCATCCGCCGCCTTAGCCGCCGCCGTGGAGGCGGCCCCAGCCCGGACCCCTGCTAGGAGAGAGCCCATTCCACCGGCCGTTGGGGGCGCGCGCTGCCGGTGAGCGGCCGGCAAGATCGGACGAGGCTGCGTTCCAGGGCTGCCAACCTCAGCCCACGGCCCGCAGCCAGCTGGCCGGAAGCCCTGGCGGAGCTGGGCGAATTGGGCGCCGGAGCCCTGCCTGCTCGTAACCAGCGCCGCGTTAAACCAGCCCGGCGAAGGCGCCACTGAGGCTGGCCCTGGGCCGCACCCTTGCTCCAGGGCCAAAGAGGAGCCAGCAAAGCCAGGGAGCGGAGCGGTTGCTGGCCCTTGAGCCGGCGCCAGCCCGCCAGCTCTGCGGCCATGGAAGCGACCCGCGCTGCTCAGTCATGAGGCCAGAGGGCCTGACGCTGCTGCGACCGCTTTGCCCGAGCCCGTTGCAGCAGACCGCCCCGGTGCAGCCCGCCGGCGCCATCGAGAGCGCGAGAAGAGCTGCAGTCGGTCTGAAGCGCTCGGCCAGCCGATCCTGGCCAGTGAGGAGTCTCAGTGGGGACCTGGCCCGCCCACTGTGCTGCAGCGAGCAGATGGGCGGCATCCGCAGCGGTCTTCGAGCGCGCTGCCCGCCGAGGGCTGCCGGAACCCCAGCGCGCGCCACAGTTCTGGGCTTTGCGTTGCCGAGCCAGCGCCAGGCGTCAGAGCGCGCTGGCTCGCCGCCGCTGGCAGGACCTGCGTTGCTGCGCTCCCCCTGCGGGTACTACGGGCTGGCCGCGCCAAGGTTGAGCGCTGGGCCAGGGACGCAGCTCCTGCTCCGGCAACCGGGTGGAAACCAACGCGCCATTGCGGAACCGCTAGTGGGCAACCGCTGCAAAAGTCGAGTGAGCCCTCGGCTGGATCAGCTCTTGGCGGCTGGCCAGCCCCTTTGGAAGCCTGGGACGATGTGGCGACACCAGCGGGGCGACACGAGCCCACAACCCCGAACTGCTGGTCCTGGAGGGCGGCCTGCGTCAGGCGGTCGGCGATGGAACTGGACCGGGCTGACAGCTGGAGCGGGCGAACCTGCGCTGGATTGCCGCCCCCCTGTCCGAGCAGCCCAGACCTGGAGGTTTCACTCCATCCCCGTGCTGCTTACGGAACGCGTGTTCTTTCCCACGGCGGCCCATGAGCGCCGGATCGATCCAGGTTTTTGCTGGCTGGGCCAAGCAGGAATCCCGCTTCGCCGCGCGGTCGTCCAGCAGGCAGGGGGGGGGGGGGGGGGGGGGGGGGGGGCGCCGTCGGCTGCTGCAGCTCATGCGGCCACCGGCCGCCGAGGCTTAGCAGGCAAGCCGCTGAGCACCGAGCAGCTGCAGCACCAGCCATTAATGCCCCGCTGGCGAAGCGCCGCTACTCGTGAACTGTTGCGCCTGGGGGCAGGCCAATCCCCTTTCCTGCGATCGCCAGTTACAACGCCGTCCCGGGCCGTCAGGGCTGGCTTGAGCCCAGCTGCAAACGAACGAGCTGTGGGTCGGAGCCCATTTCCCTTCCCCGAGGACCGGCATACACCCAAAAGGTGTGAGCAATCTCTGGGGACTACCAGCAGTTTGATGGGCTGCGCTGCGCGCTTCCCTAAGCCTGCGCCGAAAGATGACCCAAAACCGGCCAGGCCAGACCCCGAGCTCACGTAGGCGCATCAGCGGCAATGCGCAGGATAGGCGCCGGCACAATTCGAGATTCGCGTCAGATCAAGCCGGCAACAGCACCGACGTGGGCCAGAAATCGCATGTCCGGCCAGCCACATTCAGCCGCAGCAATAAAGGGCGGACGAATGGTGACCAGAAAAAAGGCTCAAGACCAGGGTCATCACCCGGCTGGCGCCATCGAGTGCCGAAAGCCTGGCGCATCCAGCATGATGGCATCGTGCAGACGACGACACCAGGATGGCCTGAAAAACATTCCACGAATCCAGGAAATTATGGTGATTGAGGTCCCAGCGGTCCAGAGCAGGGTTTTAGGGCGCCCGCTGAATCCAGCTTCGACCCATGCATGCCTAGATAGACCCACTGACGCCCCGCAACCGAGCAGCAGCAGAGTGCCCGCAGCGGCCACCATGATGAAGTTGAACAGGCTGTTCAGCAGCCGGCAACGGCCAGAGGCAACGGCTTTAGCACCCACCCTGAGGGCGGCGGCCACCGGCAGCGATCACGCAGCTTGGAGCTGGGTGGAAAGGCGGTCATCCACGCGACTCCAACACCAGCCGGCCGGATGGGCGTCGAGCGGGCAAACTGGGGATGCACTGCCTCACAGACCAGACAGCGCTGGGCATCGAAGTGCTGCCAGGAGGAGGCGCTGCTCAAGCCGCCGCTAGGGCAAGACGCTAGATACAGATGCCGCAGTCACAACGCAGCGTTTGGCGGTCGATGCGGATTTCGCCCGGGCCCTGTCAGCTGCAGACCCAGACCCTCGACCACTCCTCGGCGGCGGCCAGCTCGTCGATGTCACGGAGAGTTCAACAACATCGTGCGCTCCGTTGGTGCGATTCTGGGGCCCGCAGGATCTTGGCCGCGATGTCGTAATCGACCGCCAGGCCGATAGGTGATCGGCGGTGCAACCGCGCCCTCGCTGGGAAAATGAATGTAAGACGGTGCTTCCACCGGGAATGGCCGGCGTGCGATCTTCAGTTGGGCCGGCCCGCAGCTGGGGCGCTTGCCAGAGTGCAAGACCAAGCTGACCAACTTTTGGCCGAAGCGATGGGCGCATCGAACAACCGTGACCGGCCCTGCCGCTGCTCGAGTCGCAGGCGAGGAGGGTGTTGTGGCGGCACGCGCCGCCCTCGGCTTGCTGCTGTTCAGTGACGCGGCCGGAACTGCATCCCCGGCAACCCCCTGGAGCAGATGGCTCGCGCTCCCTGACTGCCGGTTGGCGTTGGCAATGGGCCGCCCGACGATCCTTGAGTCTACGCCGGACTGGTGTGAGGTGGCGGACCGATGGCCACCGGCGATGGAGCGATCGAAACCGAGCATCGCGGCGCCGTCGGGACCTGGTGCTGCTGAATGTGAACAACCCCGGTTGGAGCCCTGAGATCGAGCGCTACCGGCGTCAACGGCAATCCCCCAGATGAGTTTTTCGACAAAGACGGCCAGGTGTCGCCGACTCGCTCGGCGGCCGGCCGCAGCCAGCCTTGAACTCGAACCATCGCCACCGCCCTGATCGATGGCACCCCTGCCGATCTGGCGGAATCGCACCGGTCAGCAGCTGGAGGAGACATCTCCCCCCTGGCCGGGCCCGCGCAGCCACGGGTTTAAGCGCCTGAGCGCCCACCCCCACCACTCCACCACCAACCGTTTTGCGCCATGGACCGCTTCCGGTCGAGCGATTCTGCCGCCACCCCCAATCCGCAGCTGTGGCGTCATCACGCGCATTGCACCAGGACATATTGCGGAAAGGTTCGTGGCTGCCGGATCGCAGCGCCTGGCCGATGGAGACCAGCGCTGGTGAGAAATCGCGTCAAACGAGCTCTGGCCGAGGGAACGGGGCACTACGGACCCATGGAACATGCCCAATCGTGGCTCAAACGTGGCTGGTTCCCCCACTCGGTGATGCAGCAGGCCCGCACCCCACCGGTGGCGTGAGCTTCGAATGTGCAAGTCGTGCGCTACACGGGCAGAGCGGCAGTATCTGTTCGGGCCGCCAATGGCGAACTGGAGCTCGAGGAGGTGTTTTATTTACGGGCGGTCGCGCAGCTACAGCGACCGCCATGCGGCAAGAAAGTCGCCTACACGAGGAGCCAACGGCAGTCGACCTGGCCCTTCCTGGGCCGCCGGCCGAGCGTTACGCGACCTGCTTGGCCGCCCGGCTTCGCGAGGAAACATGCCCGGGCATCCTCCCCCTTCGACTACCGCCAGCCATTCGTGGTCAGTTTTTCACCCTGCGGGCGTTGCTGCACTTTCCGTCTTGCGCGCCAAGCTCGATTGGCCCAGCTGAATTCGCCAGCTCTGCGGAACCTGATCTGGCCCCATCTCGAAACCTGGGCGCCGGAATTTTGCCGCCTGGTACGAGAAAAGCCGCCTGCACAAAGGCCCGCTAGCCCCCTGGATCTGGGCTGGCTGAGCAAGCAGTGGCCGGGGGTTCAAGGGGTTCACATTCGGGCGAGGTCACCCGCTCGGGCTGGTCTTGGATATTTGCCCTGGCGATCGCTGTAGTTGATGTCGCAGGGGGTCCCTTCAGAAGAACCAGCAGCTGGCAAAATGCCCTCGTTGGCATAGATTGCGGCAGTCGGCCACCCGAAGAATTACTGAACTCCAGGGTGAGGTGCCCTCCAGCTCGCTTCGGCCGGCGTGGTGTTGACGATGATCCCCAGGCGGGCATCAGTGCTCTGCCAAGGGCAGATCACGGTGATGTTGGCGGCACCCGCAGCCGCTCCAAGGCCACCACCCAGGCGCGTAGGAATGGCCGGAAGAATGAAGGAGTCGCCGTCCTCGTCGTGGTGGAGCGCGGGCAGTCGAGGTTGGCAGATTGAACCGCTTGGGTTCATCACCGTGCCGGCATCATGCCGAAAGATCAGGAATTCGTTAGCCGAAAGGCGCAGGTCGTAGCCGTAGGAGAGCAAGCCGAAGCTCAGTACGGCGGCCCGCGCTCGGATCGAGGTGACGCACCAGGCTTGGCCTGGAACGGTTCATCATGCCCTCCGGGCCTGGGCGTTGATCCAGCGGCACCCACTGAGCATTAGGCCACCCCGGCACAACTGGTGACCTGATCGGCCATCGCGATCAGGTCGGCTGCATGGACGGCCCGGTGAGGATCAATCGAGCTGGGCGGTCGTTGCTCAGGTGGACACCACGTCATCGGCCGAGTAGCCCAGGGCGATCGCCAGGCCGAGTTCGTCGAGCACTAACCAGGTCACGGTCGCCGGCGAGCAGCTGCTCGCGCTGAAGGTCCAGGCCGCGCGACCCGCGCCGCCGATCGGCCGGTCGGTGAAAGCGATCAGCGGCTGGATGGATTCAGGCCAGCTGCTCAGCGCTGGCCGCATCACTGAGCGTCGCAACACCAGAACTGCGCTCGGGGCCTGGTCGACGCGCCTTGAGAAAACTGGCTGATTCAGGACCCGGCTGCCAGTCGGCCGTGCGCAGGCCTGCTTGAACACACCACTAAAACTTGCCACGAAAGGCCGCCGGTGTGGAACCTGCAGCAATCCTTCGGGCCGGCCGCTGTGACTGCTTGCGGGGGAGGGGTGGCAGGGCCGGTGGGCGCACTGGCCAGGGGCCGCAACGGATGCGGGCCTCCTGGTGAGGGTATCAGCTGGCCGTCATCAAAACACCGCTGGGCACGCGAAAACCGAATGTAGCGGTGTCGAGCCCGGGAAACAAGCGGCAGGGCACCATTTTTTTTTTTTCCCTAGCGCAAAAACAGGCGTACTATGCCTGGGGCTCGCCGCATTCATGGGAATGCCTTGCCAGCCTGGGGATCCAAGGATTAGTGTCGATTGCTACGTGGCCTGGACTGGGCGATCGTAGCTTCCCTCAACTCGTCTCGCCGTCATGTCGGCGCAATGCCGGATTAGCCGCGACAGCACCACCCCAGCACTGACGACCACGGCTCGCTCCACGCCAGCGGAGCCAACCCTGCTTGAATGAGGTGGGCCTCAGTGCTGCCACCCTTTGCATGGCATGGTAGCGGGCAAAACATCTTACGTTCCCTGGCGATCCAGCCGAGCGGTCTATCTCCTCGCCGCGAGCCGTTCGCCTCTCCAGGGTTTACGAAATCCGGTGAGGAGATCACCGTGGCGTGTTGCCGCGAAAACAGCCTGTTCGGGGTGCTCCGCTGCACCGGCCAACGCTCCGCATCGCTTTCTATCACGCCGTTGCCTTCACCCGGGTGGAGATGGTCGCCACCCGGCCACCCTCGGTGCGTCGGGCGATCGAGCAGGACGCCAGCTTTCGGGGCTCTCTTTGCTATTGGCAGGGCCTCTCCTCGCGCATCCGCCAGACCGAAACGATGATTACGAAAACCCTCACCCACCAGGGACATGTCGTCCCGGCTGGTTAGCTCTTCTGCTGCGTCTCTGCTGACTTCGGCGTGCGGGTGCCGACAGGGATCACCCATTGATCTGCGCCTCTCGCACAATTCCAATCACCGAAAGCGATCAGGCTCCACCCGCGTTCACGGAATCACCCCGCTTGCTCGGGACGACCGCCGCGAGCGGCCTGTCCAGGGTGGGACCGCAAGAAAATCACCGTCTTCGATCGGTGGCCACTGCGAAACGATTCATGTGAGGCTGGCCACAGCAGCGCCGCAACCGCGGCACCGATACATGGAGCTCCTCGAGCTAGAAACCGTGGTCCGGAATGGCTGCTTATCCTCGCTCTGCTCGGTGACTTGGGTGGCGTGCTGGCCACCCTGGGGCGATCGCTGGCAGCCGGGTTGGCAAGGGCCAGGCGCAGCCTGTTCCCAATCTGCGCCCCCGCAAAAACCCGCCGTAACTGTTCACGGTGCTTCCAACCGGCAGGGCCTGATCAAGCGCGGTGTCGCTGGGGCTTGATGCTCGCGGTCAGCGAGCGGCCTGCGGGTTGGGCTGTTTGAACTCGGGGGACAAGCCTGGAGCAGAAACACTTGCGTGACAAGCACGCAGCGCCATGATTCGCAAGCGGCCGAGCCTTTAAAAAGCAGCCAAAGGCCCGCCCTGGAACGCAGCCACACGGCCCAGCGCCAGGGCCCAGCGGGGGTGATGGTTCCGGCCGAAACAAGGCGTCCGGGCAGGCACCGCCAAGCAAACTTGGGGCCTTTCCGTCGAAGTTCAGGGCCCAAAGGCGGCCCTGCCGCAGCGAAAACTGGAAAACCCCCCCTTTGGGGGGCCAGGAATCAAGCGGCAAAAAAAAAAGGGGCCCAAAAAAAAAAAAAAAAAAAAAAAAAAAAAAAAAAAAAAAAAAAAAAAAAAAAAAAAAAAAACTGATCAGCCATCTTCTCGTCT
>Ga0163217_1014942_pt1 | contig 12114 bp, 16 predicted proteins | sample SynspAceP_FD_185933 | JGI IMG/M metagenome (GOLD analysis project Ga0163217, IMG submission 185933) | Saline lake microbial communities from Ace Lake in Antarctica - Synechococcus sp. Ace-P (PacBio error correction) | ecosystem: Environmental > Aquatic > Non-marine Saline and Alkaline > Saline ... | reverse complement strand
CCACCGCAATCTGTCACATTTCTGTTGAGTATCTGACAAAAGACCCCTGCGGCGCCGGGTGGTTGCGTGCGGTTTTGCAGCTGAGAACTGGTCGCTTATCCCATTTGTATCGGGGCCGAGGGTCTTCATACGGTGTGGTCCTTTTCCGCATAGGCGGCGTGACATTTGCGCGGACGGTGGCGTCTGAAAGGGACGCTGTTTGAATGTACTGACGCTGAACTTGGGGTTGACGCGACACTTGGGTCAATGACGTTCGCCCATTATGGCGCGCGTTTTCGAAACAACGATACAAAACCGTCATATTTCGGGTGGGGATGGGTTCGAAATGTTGAAAAGTCTGGTCGGCTCGAAAACAGTAGGCTCGGAAAAAGGTTGCTTTGATCACGCTGGCCCGGTGGTCCTCAGCTGAAACGATCTCTTTCGCAGCTCCTGGAGCCCTGTGCCTGATCAAAACGCAAAACGCCCGCCGTGGGGCGGGGCGTTTAAACATCTAACACACTGGAAATCAGCGCTTTTCGATATCGACGTAATCGCGCGGGGTGTCTCGCCAAGATACAGCTGACGGGGGCGAACCGATTTTCAACTGAGGGTCGCGTTGATCTGTTCTTTCCACTTGGAAATCCAGCCAACGGTCCGTGCCAGCGCAAAGATCGGACGTTTGAAACATCGACGTTGGGGAAACCATTCGCTTCGGGATGATGCCGATAGAAAATCGACGTTCGGAAAACAGCTTTGTATTCTGCGAAGTACGGATTCTTCCAGCGCCTGGTTTTTCAGTTCTTTGGCAACCTGCAGGATCGGGTTGTGTTTCCACGCGCCAGCAGTTCCAGGAACTCTGTCGGCGCTTTCTTTATTCACGGGCTCGCACGGGGTCTTGATTTTGTAAACGCGGTGACCAAAGCCATCAGGCGGAACGGGTCGTTCTTGTCCTTGGCGCGGGCCGATGAATTGTCAGGATGCGGTTCCGGGCGTGCCGATCTCTTCGCATTTCCAGACAGGCCTGGTTTTTGCGCCGCCCATTGCGCCGGACCCCAAAGGCAGGCGAATACCCGCTGCGATACCAGCAAAGGGGTTTCGCGCCCGAGGACGATGCCAGACGCACGGTCGATGTCGATGCGTTCTTGTTCGTGGTCCTCGTGCAGGGGTAAAGATACGGTCCATCGCGCGCGACAGGATCGGATCAACCACATTAGCTTCGGGCCAGGGACGGGAAAAACATATGCGCAGAAGTTACCGGCGTAATCAACATCATTGCGGCGGATAGATGAACGGCTGGCCGGATGGTACTTATAGGCATCGCTGGCAATCGTCGGCATTTTGCATTCCAAACGGATCGTCGCCACTTCCCGCTTGGTGCGCGTCGTGATGTCGGTTGCTGTCATGATAGAAGGCAAGAAACATCGCGCCGAACCAACGCGACCATTGATCGCCATTGGGTGCCGCTATCAACGGCGGAAAGCCGCGGAAGAAGTTTTGATTCATTTTGGTCGTAGATCTTGGTTATGGTTGGTGACCAGAGCTCGAACTCTTCAGGCTGCGTCGCGACGGGTAAGCTCGCCGTACAGCAGGCAGATAGCACACTCGCAGGTAGTGGGATTCGCTTGGCAAGCTTGGTCGATCGGATACCCACGGTGCAGCAACACACCTTCGTCTCCGTCAATGAGGTGATCGTGCTGTCGCAGGCCGCCGTTCGAGGTTGAAAACCAGGGTCATATGTAAAGACATTTCGCCTTGTGGAGAACAGCTTGCGATATCCAAAAACCATTCCGTCGCCGATGGGGAATAGTATCGGCAGTTCCAAGGCTGTTCCCGTCGATGGTCAAACCGTTGCGGATTTTGTACTTCGGCCATAGTCCCTTCCTATTGTGGTTATCGACGCGCGTTATGCCGTCGACTGGGGTTACGATGACGGTTCCGCCCCTCAGTTATTTTTGTGCATATCAGGAATATGCATCGCATATTTTGATAGCTGCAATCGTTTAATCGGGCAAGGCTTTCGTCGCGCCCAAGTACCCCAGGCATCATATCGAAAAACTGATTTGGGGTGCGCCCGGCCCGGCGAGTGCTGCGCGCAGCGGCCCCGCCAGTTTGCCAATTTGGTATCGTGAGCGGCAGCCACAGCCGTTTCAGCGCCTCCTCCGCTTTTCTCTTATCCCAAGTAAATTTCTGCAACTGCGGTCGCTCCGTCAATTCACAGCTACCCACGGGATACATTGTCAAATTGCCTTTCTTTGCCTTTCTCGTCCGGTTGAATGGGGCGTTCAGCGAGGGATAAATTCAGCCTTTTCAAGAGGTCTGGGGAATTTCTTTCCGCGTTTCCTTTAGAGCAATACATGGCCCGTCCAACCCGTCCCTTGCGAAGACGTTGAGGCGCGGGCAACCCGGCGGCGGTGTCAATAAAGCCTCGATTCGTTGCCGCATGCCAGCATCATCCCGACCGCGGAAATTATCGCTGACACAGATGTTTTCCAGCTTTTTTCAGATCGGACTGCGCGGGGCTTTTGCGGATTTTACCGTCCAGAATCGAACCAGTCCTGCGCCTGTGGCGTCGGTAAAAGAATTCGTCGTCGCCATGACTCCACCCCAGACGGGCGAGGTAATTGCGCATACGGCGGGCAGGGAAGCCCATGGCTGATATTCCTGCGCACCTAAAGCCCCGTGACGTTTTCCGGACAGTTTTTTCCCATCTGCGCCGTGAATTCAGCGGATTGTGGGCCCAGGACCGGTAACGTCCAACCATTGGCGTTATTAAATTCATTCATCTGACGCGCGGGCATTTGTTTCAAGGTGATTTCATTCCCGCGAATAACATGGGTCACGCCCATGTCGTGGTCCGATTCAACAACAACGGCCAAACATGTATTACCGGGCTACGTCCGAAACGTAACAGAACCATGGTCATCAAGCTTGATCATTGACGATTACACATCGCCTGCCCGCGTCGGCGGATAATGGTTCTGGCGGGTTTTGTGGGGCTTGATAAGCAGACATAAGGGGCGTCGGGGATGCGTCTCCGGGCGCGGCATCACGCCACGGGGGGACTGATTAACAATTGGCTGCGGCCTCGGCCTTGGCTTTGATCGCGGAAGGCTGCCGATTTCTTTCCTGCGATTGCAAGGCACTTATAGGCCTTTCCTTCGGGAGAAGCTGCAAAAGCAACCTCGCCATGGTCGGGGCGCGGTTTCTCGAACTGGCTGACACATCTCGTCATGGTCCAGACCCAGGCCACGCCATGCCCTGCAGCAATCGCTTCGGTCTTCGCCCTCGGGGGTGTTGGCGCTGGGGGTCGGTGTTCTTCGATGCGCAGCAGGAACTTTCCGCCACGCTCCGCGGCATAAGCCAGCTGAACAGCGCCGTCGTGCGCCGCCAATGTGTAGATAGGCCGGTAGGAGACGCGAAACGGGTTAACGACGGGCGTTTGTCAGTGCGGAGAGGATCCCTTGCAGCAGAAAGTTCACGGGAAAAACGCCGTTCGGGGTGCCGTCCTATCCATTTGCTAACTCTTTGGCAGATAGCCCGTTACGACTATCTACCCAGTGCGAGAACGGGGGCAAGTTATGAGAGACTAGTTGGTCCTATGGAACGCAGGACGAATGCGCAGCGCAGCGCGGGCATGCTGATCGGACTGGGTAGCCCGAATATTGATCTGGCCAGTGGAGGGCATCAGGGGACCTAATTTCACAGATCAGCGCTGGAACCTTCAGGCGTACGGACTTATATTGCTGTGAGGGAGGCCTGAGGTGTGCTGCATCTGCTGGTGGCCCTCGCAGTATGGGCGGGGCGAGGTAGCGGGGCCTGTCATTCTGGCGCTGCGCTGGTTTTGATCGGGTTGATTTTCGACGGGCGTGGCGGGGCACATGCGGTTGGGCGGACGGTGTTGGCGTGGCGTACTACGGGCCTATCGCTGGGCGGTTGGTGGCCCTAGACCGAGCCAGTCTGACGCGCAAGTTCTTTACGGCTGGACCAGTGGGTATTGGAACACAATCTCGACAACGCGTTACGCCCCTGCAATGTGCGGCGTTGTCATTGCACGGTGACAGAGCCTTTGATGCAACGATCAACACCGGGATTAAGGGTGGATGACAAACAGGGCATCTGTCGCCGCCAAGTGGACCAGATAAGACCAGGGGGGATTTGATTTTCAGCGTCCGCTTGGTTCGCACGCCTAGGGGCCGTTGGCTATAGTCGCACGCCCTTGCTGGCGGCGAGCCCTGCCACCGATGGGGCACCGGGGGCTGGCCGTGTTCCGTTGCGGATGGCCGGGCGTCGGCCACATCATCCAAGCCGTGCTGACCGGGTGACATAGGCGGGTTCGCCACAGCCGTTACTACCGGTGATCGGAGTGCGAATTAGCCAAGACGCCGTGCGCGATCTGCGCGCAGCAAACCTCGCGCATCTTTTGGCAATTTCAGGGTTCATATGGGCTGCTGAGGCGCCGTGGTGTTCGGGGCGCTGCGCGCGATGTGCGCTGCGCGCGATGTTGGCGCTGGTGCCTGAGGTCGCGCTTCAGTGGCCGACGGCAGGCATGGCAGCTGCGGGCGCGCTGATTTGCGGGCCAGCGGTATCTGTTGCTGTCGGGCGGCAATTGTTCGGCAACCGAACGTGCGTTTAGTTTATGGTTCCCGTTATGCGGCTTGGTGCATTGATCAATCCGGGCGGCGGCGCTTGACCTGCGGCGCCGTCGCAATTGCTGGCGACCATCGTGCTGGTCCTGCGCCCCGAAGCGTTGACGGGGCCAGGGTTCCAGAGTCTTTTGCGCACCACCGGATTGGTCGCGGTGTCGGTGTTGGCTTGCGCAGTGCCAAGATTTCGCTGGGGCCAGAACATGGCTGGCTCCTGCGGGTTGCGACGGTGATTTCCTCTGCTGTGGCGGGGGCCTTTACCGCACGATCGGGAGCTGCACATTTCAAACACGTCCGGCGCAGTATGGGCTTGGTTGCGAACCTTGCTGTCGAGTGCCCTGATGGGGGTTTGGTGATGCCGGCCGCGTAATGGCTTGGTCGGTTGCGCCGCTTCGGGCTTGATGGGCCCCGCTTTGGATCATTTGGGTGCAGGTCTGCGCTGGATTTTGGGGGTGGCCCAGATAATCGCCGGGATCGATGGTGCGCAGGGCCATGTGCCAGCTCCCAGGTTCCATGGGTTTGTTTGCCGCTGCTCTTCGCTTGGGTTTCTGTGCTATTGCTCTGGCAGGGCGCATTTGCGCTTTGGCGGGCTGCGCTGCCATCCTCGCCGCGGCTGTTGCTTTTGGTTACGTTGGCAACCGACCTGCTGTCTGATTCCGATTCCGGGCAGTCTGGTTCGGTGTTATGACCCGTCAGGCACGGGCGCTCAGCAAGCCGAAAGGCGCGGGGGTTGTGGCGCTCAACTGGCTAGAGAATGACGGAGACGGTGCGGACAGCCCAAGCAGCAGCGCGTTGGCGCGCTTCGGCTCAAGCTGGGGGGCGCAGAAAAAGGGGGTTTTCCATTACCTGTCAGGCAAACGGCGCGCACTGCCTTCGGGGCTGTCAGGCCAGTCAGATGTGGTGCTCTCGTTCATGGCGTGACCCACCGCTGTCGAGGGAGTAAGAGTATATTGACCGAAAGGCTGCGCGCCACGGGTTCGGTTGCACTAAAGATCAACAAGGGGCAGGTGCAATGCAAAACGGCCCGCCAAAAGGGCGGGCGCGCGTTTGTGGACAGCATGGCGTGTCAAAAAGAAGAAAAATTAACCGTTAGTAGGTGCGGATCAACCCGACCAAACGCCCTTTGAACCTTGACCTTATCCGGATGGCAACACCCGCGTTTCATACGGCGGGGTTCGCCGCTTCCAATGGCGACCGAAACTGCCGTGGCGGCGGCAATTTCTTTGAGGCGTGCCTCGTGATCCATCGACCAACGCAACCACGGATATCGCCCATTCGTCGCGACAGAGGTTTTCGCAGGATGATCACCACGTCACCATCATTGATGCCAGCGTCATCATGAATCGCCTTGGACTTCAAGCGCGGTAATGTTTCGCCGCTGCCGCTGATCATTGCCGCCTGGGACGGCGACCGATTGGGTCATGGTGCTGATCGGTCTCGATCGGGACACCAAGCGGCGATCCACCCAATCGGCACATCAAGGACGAACGCGGGCTGCGGTTTGCGCAGCAGAGGGGGGCGGTTCGTCGGGGCGGCTCGCCGTCAATCACAGCGCGGTGTAAAGGCCGGCACCGGACATACCACCCCAGGAGTATCGGGCAGTTTTCACAAACTTCGATCGCGCGGGACACGGTGCGCCAAGCGGCGGGATAAACCCGCGTTCTTCCAATGCTTGTGATCAGCCGGTGGATTGCCGGATTTCGGACCGGCAAATCCAGTGCTTCTTTCATTTCTCGTCAAGCTGGGCGGCCACGCCACGCGTTGGACACGCTTGTGAATAAAGGCCAGCAGATCGAGTTGTTTTTTTGGTCAGGGCATCCGGACATTTCCCGTTTCTATTTAGGGTTTTGTCTAGAGATGTGTCCTGTTTTTGTGTCAACAGTTAGGAAGGGGAGATACAACCAATGGTTTCTCCGGCTTGGACGTGGGCCGTCGTCGGGCGGAGCGACCATCAAGCACCGTCGGCGCGTGAGAGGATACCCAGCAGCGAACTGTCTTGGTTGCTTTTCGGGGTGGAACCGAGCCCCGTCACGCAACCATCGCACGCATTGTAATGTTCACGCGGTCCGTTGGCGGGTTAAATCGACCACCAAGGGGCATCTCAAACACTGGGTTGGCAGGACGGCCGGTCAGCCCAGCATTTTATTTGCAAGAACAGGTACGGACAAAGGACGGCGCCGCAGACCATAGCTTGATACCGAATGCCGGGCAGGCCGATCATCGCCACCAATCGCGCAACGCCCCGCCATCAGAGGCTTGCCGGGGCGCATGGCGACTTTGTAAAAAGACTGCTCCATCCCCATTTAGCGCGGCGACAGGGGCGACACAGATCGTTGATTCGCGACAGACGCACCGCCACATGGTGATAATCAGGTCGGCCATCCTGCGCCATGGTAAAGGTTGTGTATAACGATGTCCGTACGCGGCGCGGGATTCATGCGAACCTGCGCACCGTGTTGTTCCAGCAAAAGCGGCAAGGGCCAAAAGTATTGACGCAATGATCTATCGGCGGTTTGGGCACCTCGCCTGGTTGCACCCAGTTCGTCCCCGGTGGCGATGATCGCCACGCGGGGCTTGCAATAGACTGGCAGTGTTGCCACGTTCATTGACGCAAGGCAGGGCGATTATTCAGCGGGGGCGCAGCAGACGGGGGGCTTTCCATCGTGTCGCCTGCGTGAAATCGCCGCGGCGGGCGATTGTTGGGTTTTTGGCTCCCGATGGTCGTGCCCAAGCATGATCAGAGGGTCGCCACGAACGGGTTGTATCCATCTGAATAACAACGAAATCAGCGGCCTCGGGGCACGGGGGCTCCGGTTTAAAGATACGCACGGTTGTCCGGCCTTGACCACACCGTCAAACCCGGTTGGCCTGCGGCGCTTCGCACGATGACCTTGAACATGGCGTTGGTTGCCCCTCGGTCTGGCGCAGCGCGTAGCCGTCCATTTGAGGGACGCGGCAAGGGGGCTGCGTGCGGGCTGCAACGACGTCCGTCGCCAGAACGCGACCGGCCGCCTGTCGTAGACTGACCTGTCTCCCAACCGTGGTGGCGTCTACGAGATTCAAAGAGGTGCGACAGGGCGTCAGTTGAGGAGATCATTCGGCTGCATACCCGGCCGGATTTGCCGCCATCTTTCAGCACGACCGCGCAAAACCGGCCGAATTTCCATTTTGCCTTTGTCCACGGCCTTGGCCATGTCATAGACGGTTCAGCGCATTGACCGAGCAGCCGTCAATGCTTCCATCTCGCCACGTCTGGCCGGTAGTCTTGACGTCGCTTCATCTGAAGCCCCGGCAGATCGGGGTCCGGCGTGAGTTCAACAGAGACTTTGGTGATGGGACACGGTGACACAGAGGATCAGGTCAGCGGTACGCTTTGCAGCCATGATGCCAGCCAACGGGCGACGCCCATTGACGTCACCTTTCTTTGCGCGACCATTCGGTAATGATATCAAAGGTTTCGCGTGCATCTTGATGTGGGTTTTTCGCGGTGGCGACGCGTGATGTGACGGGCTGTGGTCCCGACACGTCGACCATAATGAGCGTCGCCCTTGCCGTCAAAATGCGTAAGCGCACATTACAATGCCCCCCGGACGCCAGCGGCGCGTCGCCAAAGGCAAGTTGCGGGTATGCGACCTCTTACATCGTCTTGGACGCATCAGGCTTTCCCCATCAGGAACACACGCGATCCGTATTTCGACCATATCGGCCAGATCGCCGGGTGTGTTCAGCCCGCTTTCAGGACACGATCATCTTTTCACATCCACATGTTTTGACAGCAGACGCGTGGTATCCAGAACCGATGTGTCTCGAAGGTTTTTGAGTTTTGCGGTTGTTGATCCCCTCAATTGCGGCTTTTTGAGCACGGCAGCGCGGTTTCCAGCTCTTGCTTGTCATGCCACTTCGATCAGCGCGTCCATGGCCCCATTGTGCGGCGGCGTCTTCAAGCTCTTGGCCTGTTGCAATCACTGACCGTGCCTGATGATTATCAAATGCAATCGGCCCCAGAGCGCGGGCTCCGGCGTCCTGCATAGGGATCGTACATGAAATCCTTGCGCAGCACTGGGCAGGCGTGCACGCCCTCACGGCGCGGGCCACCAGTACTCTTTCTGCCCTTGGAAACTGGGCGTATCCGTCAAGTACCGACAGGCAGGTCGGCCCCACCGCGCGGCATAGGCAGCAGCCAGGGTGGCAGGGTCAAAGTCGGCGCGGATCAACCCCTTGGAGGGCTGCTTTCTTGACCTTCTGCCGAATACAGTTCCGTAGCCTTCGGCGAGGCGATCGAACAGCGCGTCGGAAAGGGGCGCACGGGCGAAAGCTTGCGCGTGCCTCTGCCTCTACGGCCTCAAGCCGGTTTTGGCGGCCTTGTCGGCGGCGATCTGCTTCCGCTTGCTTAGGCTTTTGATCTTGTCTAGGATGGTTGCCAGTGTGTTACGTCCTGATGTCTCGGGCGGTTGCCCAGTTTTATGGACCTTGGCCTTGGGGCGTGCACCAGTCATTGCAGCGCGAGAAACGGGCGGTTTGACCCGAAAAAACCCAACGTCGTGCAGACAGACGGCGACAGGGTTGCGGGAGGCTTTCCAGCTTAGGTTCGCTGCGCCGTCCACGTTTTCGTGCTGCCTTTTGCGCATGGGCCCCCCCAGAAGATAGGCGCGGGGACGGTCCGAAGGCGGTCCAGAATTTGCATCGTCAGCAGATGCCACCAAGTTGGCAATGGCCGCCTGCATTCCCCTGGCCGGGGACCGTCAACGTCGTGCGCACGTTCAGCAGCAGCACGCCCTGATCCGCCCAAACCGAGTGGTTCGGGCAGTGCGCGGGACAGGCCGAGGGTCGTCGGTATCTCTTTAAAGATGTTGGACAGGCGAGCGGGGCAGTGGTTTGGTGTCGGCGTGGGCCCGGAAAAGGCAAAAAACCCATGGGCATGGCCGGGGGGTGGGATAGGGTCTTGGCCCAGGATCCACACCCGCACCGCATTCGGGTTGCAGTGTGTTCAAGCGCGGCAAAGCATTGCGGTTGCGGTGGTAAATTGGCGCACTTTCCGCCAGCGAGCGTATGTGGCGATCCGGCAGGTATCGTCAAAAAATGCAAGATTCCGCGCCCAAGCCCGAGCCGCGACAGGTCGAGCGTGCTCATTGCGGTTTGTGTGATCCGGGCGACTTGGGTGATTTCTGTCCGCGCCAGCACCGGCTGTCATCTATGACGCGCCATCTCAACGCCGGCTTTCAGGTCGGGTGCCGCATCCGCCAACCACCAGTGCCGCTGCCGAATTAAGCAAAACCGCGTCACGGGTAGCTGAGGGGGAGCCGTCCAGCAGTGGCGTTGAAATCAGCGTGCGTTTTCTTCGGGTGTGGCCAATGAGTCTTCGAACGGTTGTACGGGCCAGTCGTGCGTTCTTCGGGGTCGTGATTTGAATCGGAAAGATGTCCGTTCTGGGTTTCAGGGGCTGCGACCCGCTGTCCCGTGATCGTCAGCTGCGTCCGTTCCGTCAGACCCATTGCACAAGGCCACCTTTTTCAGACCCGAGCGCGCCAAAGGCGTTTCGGCCATCGGGCGGATCAGATCGCGGGCCGTATAGGGCACCGGTAAGCTTGTCGCTTTACGCCACGGGGTTGGTCAGCGGGACCGAGGATGTTGAATATCGTACGGGTTCCCCAGCTCGACCGTGTGGGATTGACCATGGCAATCGCGGGATGTGCATCGGCAGCCATCATGAAGCCGATTGCCGGCATCGCGCAGGGCAGCTTCGACGACCTTGGGGCCCGACCATGACCTGAGGCCCCATCTGGAGTCAGCCGCATCTTGCGGCGGCCGGATTTAGAGACAGGTTCGGTTGCATGTTTTGGCGACCACAACGCCGCACCCGCCACGACAAAGGCCTGTCGCGGTTAGAGATTATTCAGCGTGCCCTTGCCATCTCCGCCGGTGCCACGATGTCCATTGCGCCTTGGGTCGCGTTGACGGGGTGGCATTTTGGCGGCGCATTCACATAGCTGCGGCGGCAATATTTCAATCCACCGTTTTCGCCGCGGGTGCGCAGGGCCATCAGGCAAGCCGCCGAATCTGGCTTGGGGTAGCTTCGCCCTGCGACAGGATCGGAACCGCTGCTTCGCACTGATAGCGCGTCAGCGGGGGCCATTGGCAGCCGCATCGATAAGAGGTTTCAGAGCATCGCTCATGCGGGCACCTTTACGTTGTTCAGAAAGTTTTGCAGCATCTGGTGCCCTTGATCCGAAAACGGAATCGACTTTCAGCGGTGAAACTGCACGCCATTGCAGTGGCAGGTCGCGCGTGCTGCAAGCCCATGAATCGTACCAATCCTCAAAGCTCTGCGGTCGACCTCAAGGCAGTCGGGCAGGGTGGCGCGCTCGAACGATCAGCGAATGATAGCGTGTTCGCTTGCAAAAGGTGACGGCAGCCCGCAAAAACCGCCCTGACCCTTGTGGTGCATTAATTGCCCATTTTGCCTGGTGCCCGATCTCAACCGCGGCGCACGACCTTGCCGCCAAAATGGCCTGACCAAGCGTTTGATGGCCCCGAGGCGCACACGCCCACAGGGCGTACGTGTCTCCGGGCAGCCGCAGGCGGTCAGCGCCCAGCACAAGATGCGCCTGATCCAGGGTCGGCACGGACCGGGGACAGGAATGATCCCGACGGGGGGTCATCGCCAATCGCGGCCTGCACGTCGATTTGATCGTTTGAGGCGGATTTTCAACTTCGGCCCCGAGATCACCCCAAGGGGAAATTAAAGGGTGTACCGGTTGTAGGTGAAGCTATCGTATTTTATCGATCAGGAGCAGCATACGGTAATTCTTTGCATGGGGCAGGGTTTTTAGGGCCTAGAGGAACGGCGCAAAAACACGGTATAAATGTCCACTTCAATACATGTTCAGGTTATAAGACCATCGTCAGGGGCCAGCAGGCGGCAGAGCCGCGCGGAACGGAACAAAAAAACAGAGCGAATCATTAATTTATTGTCACGGGGTTTATGGTGGCGGTATCCTTATTTGGGTGCGGTGTTTCAGTTGTTGGCGTGGACCTGGGGGTTGCTTCGTTTATGTTTTGCCTATTCGGGGCCTGCCGCCGTTGCGACCGCACCTGCGCAAAGCGAGTGAGGGTGATCGTGACAAATGCGGACCCCAAAGCCCCTGAGGCGACGCCAAAGTTACCTCGGCACTGGTTCGTCGCGCCGCCCGAGGATTTGGCGCCAAAAAGGCACTGGGACGATTGTTGTTTGATCGTGGTCAGTGGGCCTGAAGGCCGTTGTTCGCAAGGAGGGGGCCGATTTGCCTGAAACCGCGCAGAGGAAGGGGTTGGCCCTAGGGGGATTTTTAAAAAACCGGGGACCGTTGCGGATTGGTTCGAAGGGGCGGGGAGGGGGCGAGGGGGCGTTTTGCTTTGCTGCCGGAAGGGGAAACTCAAGGGCAGAGGGAACCCCCAACCCCCCCGATTTGGCTTTGCGGGCCCATTTTTTTTCCCCTTCTCTCCTTTGTTGGGA
>Ga0163217_1078197_pt1 | contig 12115 bp, 12 predicted proteins | sample SynspAceP_FD_185933 | JGI IMG/M metagenome (GOLD analysis project Ga0163217, IMG submission 185933) | Saline lake microbial communities from Ace Lake in Antarctica - Synechococcus sp. Ace-P (PacBio error correction) | ecosystem: Environmental > Aquatic > Non-marine Saline and Alkaline > Saline ... | reverse complement strand
TTTTATTGCCTATTTCTATCGGTGATATTTTACCTCTGATTAAAGAATAACCTGATTAAAATCTGCCCAAATTTTAAATCACCGTTGATTAATTTTTAAAAACCATATATTGGAAAGAAGCGGTCATTAGAATGTGTCGGAGGTAGAAAATAACATTAGGACCGGGGTCTACATCAACTGTATTGGAATAAGGTGCGATTAAGATAAAGATTTCCAATAGGATCTTATTACTGTAATCATAAAACCCAAAACCCAATGAATTTACCCATAAAAACAATGCCATTCGAATCGGTTTTAATATATAAAGATCTACCTATAATGTTTTTGGTGCCTTGTAGGAATCAAAATTTGAATAGAGTCTTGATAAAAACCCAATTATATACATTTCCATATTGCATCATATTTTGATCATATAACAATAGAAAAGTGGGAGATTATTTTTATACTTTTTACCCAATCAAAAGTTTGAGCAACACTAAAAATGGGAAGTAAAAATGTTAGAAATAGTTAGTGGAGTAGCTTTTTCATTATAATGGGTTAGTTCTTTTAATCCTTAAATTTAAGTATTTATAAATTTTTAATTTATCAAATTTTTTTTTGTTAAAATACAAAAATTATGTATTAATTTTTTCAAGTTAATTAATATTAAAACTAAACCCAAAAATAGAAGAAGAATATTCTATTCTCACTCTATTCTCTATTCTTTTTGTTATTCTTTCTGTAAAACGCTCACAAAAAGATTGGCTACACTATGATGAAGCAGAAATAGCGGCAAAAAAAAGATTGTTATAAACAGGTCCTATTGACGACGATTATGACGAAAAGCTCAAAAATTTCAAGATGAAGTAGATGAGTTGAGTGTTTTAATTATCCAAACCCAACTTCTGATAGAAGTAATTAAACGTTCAAAATGAATTTGATAAAAGTTTCGCAGTATGGGCTTGGGACAATGAAAGGAAAGTGGCTACAAACAAATACCCACCATAAACCAAAATCAATGAATGTTGAACCTCTCCTGTTACACTAAATGGGGTTATATTCTCAGTATTATAAAAATAATAAAAAATCAAAGCAATTGGGTAAATTATTTAAAAACTAAACATGAAAAACCTGCACATTACTTACCTCCACATTTGTATTTCTTCTTATTCTTCCAAAGGCCTTTTTGGAACAAAACAGTCGAATACGATCCATTAATTACCGAAATCTCAAAATTACAAGATTAGAGAGATTCAAAAAAGATTTTGATAGTTAGGAAAAAACTCCTACCAGTCAGACGGGTGTCAGCAAACTGAGCTTTCGTATATCAAATACCGAAGTTGAATTCCAAGTTGGTACGGCAGGTATTGCAACCCAACTTATCGCTAAAACAGTAGTCAGTCTGAAGTAGTATTGCTGGATATGATGGTCTAGTATCTGGGCTTTCTTCCATTTCAAAATGCAAGGATCTAATCCACGATGAAGAAAATACAAAACTGTCCAACTTGAATTAATGATGATTTATTTGCACTAGATGAAATAGAAGGTATTGTCTACTGGGCGTATATGGACAACCGAATTCTATTTATAAAACAGAAGCTGAAAACCTTTTGTGAAACCATGAGGCAATTGGTCAACAAGGAGAAGCGCCAGAATGGTTAGAGTGACCTTAAAAAATGGGGTGATTATGGAGTATGGATAATTCTGACTCTAGAGTAATAGGAGATGCTCACAATAAACAGTTGTTTGCCAATGAAGTTAAATAAAACACCAATGATAGAAATCGGAAATTATGTGCTGTTTACAAAACTAATACCCAATTCCAAGTAGTGAAAATGTAATCCAATCGATACAATATACAGGTTTAATGCCTGCGGCAAGCTGAACTCCTTATTATAAAACATCAGTTTTAATTATAAAAATTAGCAGGATGATGAAGAGTCAGCGTTTGACTGCAAAAGGAACGTTATTGGAATCAAAAAACGTCTTGACAGAAATTAAAATGTCTTATGGGTCTGAACCAGAAAGTTCAAGTAAAGGAAATATGAATTAAAATACGGCTTAAATTTTATTCTTACTTGAATGAAGTGATTGAGTATGGAAAACAGAAAATTCTAAATACAATTCTTTGCAATTTAATTATTATGATGCAGGTCATGATTATCAAGAAATTGGGTTAAATTATACATACATCCAAATTCAAAATTTATATACTGGAGATTTCAACGCGATGGAGTGACAGAGTATTCTTTTTTCTTGAAAGAAACAACTGGTTTAGGACAGAATTGAAGTTATTTAGGGAATAATGATAATTTACACATTCAGTTTCAAGTATGTTTGCATCAGCATCTCCTTCTATTACATCGCCTAATACTTAAATAAACCCGATAACACATTAATACTAATATTATAAGAGATGCATATGGAGACATGATTTCATTAATGAAGTAGCTGATTTTAATGCGCATGGACGAGATTTGATAATTGCAATTTTAGATCAGATTTTTTTCTTTTGCAGGAAGGCTTTTATGGATTTCCAACTAATTTTGATATACATTCTCTGAGTCTTTTGAGCAAGCTTTAAGTTTTACTAAAATGTTCATTAGAGCTACAAAAGATGCACAAACTTCCTCATTATTCAAAATCTTGTTTAAATTACATTATTATGCCCTAGGAAAAACCCAGTTATCTTTGCAGATTTTAAATGGCGATTGAGCCACTGACGTTTCTTAAATACTCATGATCATGCGCACTCTTTATCGGTGACCCCGATTAATAATTACCATCCAGTTGTTTATTCTCGGATTTCTAAATTTCCTACATCTTTCAATTTAATACAACTTTTTTGAATCATCATAATTTTGAAGCTGCCAACTTTTCAATAAATAAATGATGTGTATGTATTAGACATGAATGGAAATGGAAAGCAGAAATTATGCATGTCTTTGAGCATGCTTTACCCAAAATAGAGTCGATGTGTTTGAAATTCAAGATATGGATCACTTTATTACAAAGAAATGGTGTACTTGGATGCGCATCCATATTACTTCGATTCCAAGCTCCCAAACTTTTGTTTGGATGTTAAGATTGGTGATTTTAAATGGAGATGGAAAAGTCGATCTTTGGTAACTCCCAAAATTGACTTAACAACCGTCCTTACTTTTATTCATCAAAACGGAATAAACTTTTTCAGTTATATCGAGCTCAAAATTTTGCCATTCGAGTACTACTTGATAAACCGTTTTTATTGCCAAGATTTTAATTCGGATGGTAAAACAGACATTCTTAAGGTAGGTGATAATAAATGCGCATTATTATTCACAGAATGAGGGTTATTCAACTTGAAACAGGATACTTCCTTACTAACCTACCGTATAGATGCGAAACTCCTTTTTATTTGTAACTCTGATGTTCTGGATTCCCTAAAAATTTTGAAGTACAAATGTGTTTGATCCAATTAATCAAGCTCCATTATATCAATTTAATAAAGAAACCAAGGCACGTCAATTAAGGCATGCGCTCAACTGGATTAACGAGTTAATAAACTGTAAAATTACAAATCAATTTCAGATCAATCCATTATTGATTTGTATGAAAACAAAACCAATCTACTTACCCCAAATATTGAATTTCACAAAACCCATTTTGTCACTTCTTCAATAGTGGACTCCTGATGTTCTGGGAATTAATGGGAACGAAATAGAGAGAAAACCAAGTATATGATATAGCCGTGCTCGTTAAATTTGAGAGGAAAGGCTTTTCTAGTTGCGAAAAAGGTTTGAGTCCTTCTCTACTTCTCCGATTTCAAATAAAAGCAATAATGAATCAGAGAGTATGGACTTCAGACCACAATACTTATACCTCAATTGTTTGGCGTCTCATCCAATCTTTTGTAGAATTTCCAGATCCAAATGAGTTTTTTAACAGAGCGTTCATTATTAACAACATCTATCAGGAATATACTCATGAAACAGTGAAGATGGGGAGAAAGTATTTAATTTAGTTACAAAATACTTTAGCAAGGTTTAAAGAAACATATACTGTTACAACTGAGAATGTATATAATTCTTAACCTTCAAAAAAGAATGAAATTGTAGATAAAGTAATTAAGACTAGAGGTGATGGATAGCAAGTGATGGTGGCAATTAAAAACAAACAAACTGAGTTTGAATATAACACCTTGTGGTTAACAGCTATTCCAGCTATATACTAAAAAAAGACAAACCACAAACAGTGCTACTGAGAAACCAAATTGACTGGCCTCTGCAATATCTATTGAAACATTCCAAACTTTAAATAGTAACAAATGAACTCAAATCTTTTAAAAATCAATACAATCCTGTACAAACAAGCCAATAAAAGCGAGTAGAATTTTTGGATTATGATGATTTGGGGAATTCAAAAGAAGTTAAAACCAAACTATGTTTTGGACTACAAGTCCAATTAGAACCACTAAATTTAAGTTTGACCCAGCAGGTCGTTTTGTACTAGAAAAAACTGCTGATTATAATTAATACTACAGATTATAAGGAGTTGTTTTTGGACTTATGAAGATGAAATGGTTGTACAATCATATAATGATAACCTCCCAACAAAAACTCATTAGCCTATGACAATTACCAAATGATATGTTCCAAATGAGTCCAGCATCGATGAGTTTGGTAATTACAACCCAGCCATTGAAAGAGGCGTTTATCATCGAGTCAAATCGCAAGTAGTCCATTGAAGCGGTTAAGGACATATTTATTCCGTCAAAAAGTCGACTCCGAACCTCGACTGAGTAAAATCTATTATGGACCATTTAGGTAGAAAACGTAAATCAGTTACAACAGACTTGAAGAAATCATGTTACAACGATAACTAACTTTGATTGCTGATGTGTAATGTAAAAAACTGCTTCAACCCCATTTGTTAGTATTGGTGAGAATCGATACAGAGTTTGTGTATGATACTTTAATAGATTATCGAGTCAAGTGTTAAAACACATTAGTTCTCCAACTCCTTTGTCTATTATTTCAAAACGTTCACTACTCCAAAGATGCCATTTGCCTTTTGATTATAATAAACTATACAACGACATTTTTGTAGACTACGATAAACAGAGATGCAGCCAACTTTATAAGTTCATTAAGAACGATCCAACAGGGTTTGCCTATTAGCTCTTCTGATAATTTCATTAGGTTTCATAAAGCAATACTTTTAATATTTTAGTCCAAGTGTGCAACCGAAAAATTAAATGGAAGCCTATTTTCTTAGTGAAAGTATAACGAATCTGGCTCAGCAAAATTTTCATTTACATGAATGAATCTGGAACAACCAGCCCTATGACTTTAATGACATTGCGAAATTAGAAAGTCAAGAAGATGCTAAAAAATAATACGACGGTAATATCCTTACGAGGTTTGGAAGGAATGGACGCGAAAGAATGTTAGCGGGGGACAAAGAGAACTTTTAATTATACTATTTTAACTCAGGGATGTATTGGACAATTAAAAAAGAAGAAACAGCTCCAAATGAAACTGTAGTAGAGTATCATTACACACCAATGGTCAGCTCTGATGGCGAACCGACAAAATACAGCATGGATAGATTATGTTAAAGAATTCGGTTACGACAATGAAGGAAGAGTCAATTGGGAACGAACCTCTTACGGGGACTGAAGGGCTAAAATACAATTCGAAGGTTATTTGAAAAAATGTTTGATCCTCAAAACAGGAATTGTTTTTGGAAGAGTTTTCAAAAGATTAATTATGGTAACTGACAAAACTATATCAATACGATGGTCGGAAAACAATTTTAACATTCGATGAACAAGGAAGGACCAGAAACTACAACAACATCTGGAGTTTATGAAAAGAGGAGTATAAATTTGATAAGAAAACAGCTAACTTAACCTATTCGAAAAAGATTTATTAAAAAACAATTTAGAAAGAAACGTTTACTCTATGATGGATTAATCGAATTGAAAAACAGGCTAAATGTGAACGGAGCAACCAACCCCTTATATTGGTTATGAATTACGAATAGATGGTAACATTAAGGAAAAATTCAGATTATGGAGATGATACCTATTCCACCGACTAAAAGAATGTGCGGTTCGTTTTAGTGATAACAATCAGAATTCTATTCACTCTACGACCTCAAACAAAAAAAAAAAAAAAAAAAAAAAAAAAAAAAAAAAAAAAAAAAAAAAAAAAAAAAAAAAAAAAAAAAAAAAAAAAAAAAAAAAAATACATTGAATTGACGAATTTACCACAATCCAAGTTCAATTATAAAATGGAGTGAATGGGCACTTTTGAATACGATGTAAAAAATCACCCATAGAAATAGAGCTTCAAATTATATTCAAAATGAATGACCATCACAAGAGTATATGTTGAAGTCAGAGTTTCAGTATTGATCAAAATTGGAAGATTTATTATATAGCGTAGATTACATTGCAGGTGGGAAACGGATAAGTGCAATAGTCGTTCGAGAACTATTCACCTTCATTGGTGGCGGTGGAGAAAACCTAAGTGTATTTCTGTTTATAATGATTATTTAGGCTCAATTCAATGTAATGACGGATGAAAGATGGTCGTAATGTGCCCACATCAAGAATTTGACCCTTGGGGCAGATATAGAGAAGCTACTACTTGGAGTGCAACAAGTTACAATGCCGACCCTACCTGATTGGCTTTGGAGAGGATATACTGCGTCAACGAACAACATTGAAGAATTTCAGCTCATTAATATGAAGGACGATTATATGACCCATACATTGGCGTATGTTGATCCAGATAATTTTGTACAAGATGCGTTTTTCCACTCAAGCAACAACAGGTACTCTTATGTACTAAAATAATCACTAAAAGTATACAAATCCTAGTGGGGAGGTTTTCTTTACACCCACAGTTTTAATAGGGGATGCCACTTGGTTTATTGGATTAAAAAATAGTGCGCTTTGTGCAGGCTTTGCCTTTGCGGGCGGATAGGTGCAACGTTTATAAGCAGAATATTAAATAACGGATTCAGAATCAGGCCTATTGGAATGCAGGTGCGAAATCTGCGAATTGCGCTGTTGGTTGCTGTTGCAGGTTGCAGAGTCGGAGGAATTGCTGCTGGAACAGGTTTCTGGTGGTTTTGCCTGCCGGTGCATTAGGAGGTGGAACTATAGTGGTTTATTTCAGGTTTTGAAAATAGTATATGTTGATAAATAATTTTGGAGGACTCCTACATGAGTGGACTTAAGAAAAGTTTTATGGTGCTAATCTGGCAGTGTAATTGGCGGTTTATATCAGGAGGAATAACTGCCCCATAGGAGCGTTTAATGGGTTTTGGGGGGCAACAAGAACGGACGGATCACAGTTCTATGCAAGGAAAACTCTACTGACGTTCCAAAGATTATTATGACAAATTTTAGAAATCAAAAGCAAGAGCAGATTATGCAGCTGGGAAAAGAAAACATTGGCGAACTCGTTTAATGAAAGAATTGAGTTGATGATATTAATAATTTCAATCGCTTTAACATCAAGTGGCTACAAAACTCCACAATCAAGAACTCGTAATCTAGTCAAAGAAGAAGGGAATCGAATTTATTCAAAGTTCCTGTACCGAGTGGAGAGACTGTAAATATATCATTAGATGGATACAATAAGTACCTTTTGGCCAGGATATAGAAAGCTCATTTTCATTCGTGTCCCGGGTATTTATAATGGTACACTATTAATATGTACTAATGTCAGGTACAGCCACTGTGCCTTCACCTTCATTATGATTTACTGTGAGACCATCTTTTGATACACGAAGTTCTTTATTACAGATGAAACGAACTTTTATTTTTTTAGTATATTAATACTGTCTTAACTTAATTCTTAAAGCCCACAAAACTTAGTTAATAAATGGAGTGTTTTGAAGATTATAGAAGCTTTTTGCAGAATAATGTTATTATAACATAAAGAGTTTTTGTTTGGATTGCTTTTCGCTAATGTGGCAAACGTACCAACACCTACAACAGTAGAATTATTTTAATTCAGATAGCGAAAATTTAAGCTTTTCAGTTCCCTATAATACATTGGATTATCCATCTGCACAGGATGGTAATGCTATATTGGATTTAATCCATTAAATTGGATGGCGGTAGGCGTACATTTGACAGGAACATTTACTAGAGCCACTAGAAAAGGGGAAAAATTAATAAAGTAGCTTTTACATTCGTCACGCAGTTAAAGCTTCTCGTTCGCGTTTGAAAAAATAGGCATTCATTCATGAACGATTATTGCCTTTGGTACTTATGATTTTCCATTTATAAAGATTTTGATGAAGAGAGCATAAATTTGATATTGTTTACGAAAAATTATTGGTTTTTTATTTAATTATTCGCCTTGGTTCAAAAGTTGAGGGAACATATATAGCTAAAGAGAGAGCAATTATTTACTTTGGGTGATTTTGGTTGGGGCAGATTTGTATGATTGCTAACAAATTAATCGCAATGTAAACCGAAAATCAGACCAGTTTAATCAGAAAAATATCTAATTGCCAAGCAAAAAAAAGTTAAGAAGAAATTATTCCTTTAAAAGAAGAGTTTTGAAACAATCGATAATATCGCCTGAAGGCGATCCCCTTCATTACTTTATTGATAATGTTTCTGTTTCCCTTAACGTAAAAAATGAAAGGTTTACACTTCACTCTGTTTCAAACTCATTGAGGCAAAACCATCTATCTTTTAAGATGCCCGATTTTCAGTTGCGTATAAAAAAGCAGAATGTTCCGAAGGTGTTTCATCCTAGCAACGGACTAGTAAATACCTTCAGAAAATAGAAACAGAGTTTTTTATATCTGTAATTGTCATTTTTTAGAAAAAAGAAGTATAATATTCTCTGTTTGTGACTATTTAATTCAGTTTCTTAAAACATTCACATTAGTTTGTGTAATTTTGCCCTTGAATTGATTTTAAAATTTTCATGGAGAAGCAAGCCGAGAACCATTTGAGTAAAGCCAGACATTGATAAGTGCATTCGCCCATTTGCAGCAACTGAATGTGAACAAGTGCCTTTTGTGGAGTTGTCTGAGGAGCAGAAGAGTCGACTAATGAAAGCGGCTAGGGAAAATTGTCACCACATCCAAACAAAGGATGAGCTAAACAAACGCCGAAAGACACAAGAAAGCAGCCGAACGAAAAACCAATGGAAAGAGATCGGCATTCTAGAAACAAAACAGGCATTAAGAAGTGCAACGAGAAGCTACGTTTTATTGTTAACTTGTACCTGACAATAGAGTTACAAAATCAGCAGAAAGCTTAAAACTAAAAATCACCCGAACTGCTACGTCTGCAAAACCATGTACGATTACCTTACACCACTTTACCGATACGATTGTGTGCCGGAATTGGTGATTTTAACTATGCCAAACGTTCCAAACGGCAGACCTTAACAGACCAAGTGGCAGGTAGTTACGGCTCCGATTAAAAATTGGTTATCACATAAACCAATTATATGCTTCGTGCAGAGCAACAGTGTTGCAACAAACTCTTTTCCTGTGAGATTCAGCGGAAGCGATTTGCCAAGAGGAAGATTTGAGAAATGGGGACACCGTCTCCACATTCACGGATTAGATTTACGTCACATTCCAAGTGTGAATTGTTTTTGTTAATACATCGAACATAAATACAATCGCATTAAGATATTCTAATTAATAATGCGGCTCAAAACTGTTAAGACACCATCTGGTTTTTACAAACACTTGATGCAGTCGGAAGAAAACCCCTTTTGAACAATTAACTGCTAATGTCAAGACTTATTGAGGGGATCACCCCAATTTATGTATGAAATTGGGCAATCACGAAGAAAAAGTAGCCCAACAAGCCAAGCAAACAATACTTTATCTGTGAGTTGCATGCCACCTGACATCGGCAATTGGAGCTAAAGTCGTCGCTCAGCTGTCACAAATTCCCCATTACAGTTTTGACAATTACCACTCACCCGAAGAAATTTTTTCCGGTTGGTAAATTAGATGCCAGATTCTACAGCAAGTAGATTTGAGAAAAACCAACAGGTTGGAGATTGCGATTGGGTGAAATTGAAACACCTAAATGATAGAAGTTCAGTAGTAATCTGTAGCGCCTTTTGTGTTGTTGCAACCGTTTATCTAACCTGATGGAAGAAGGAAAATACTGGCCACAAGCACATCATTAATGTATCTGCAATGGAAGGTAAATTCCACCGTTTTCCACAAAGAAGATTCGGCAATCCACATACCAATATGGCCAAAGCCGCATTTGAACATGATGACGCATACTTTCACAGCGAGTTTTGCCAAAGACGCGAATATTTACATTGAATGCAGTAGGATACGGTTGGGCTGACGGAGAAGACCCTGTTGGAGCCAAAACACCCAAAAAGACGTACACGATTTCAACCTCGTAGACATTGTAGATGGAGCAGCAAGAGTGATGGATCCATTGTTTGATGGTATCAATACTGGAAAACACTGGGTGGAAAAATTCTTTAAAAAGATTATATGCCGATAGATGGTGATAAATAGATAGTTACAATCAGTATTATTAGCCCCAACAAAAAAATCAACTAGTGCTTTTTAATTCCCTAGCTTTTGGTTATTTCTACCAGTAGGTATTTTTCCTCTACTGCATTCGTATGTAATAAGAGTGTGAAGAAGACAAAAAATATTTTAGTCCTTCTCGCCAGCTATTATTTCTTATGGTTCTTGGGATTGCGTTTTTTGTCATTGATCTTTTAAGTTTCACTGGTTGGATTACATGTTGGTCAAAAAATTTACAGCACAGAAGATCAGAAAAAAAGGAAACGACCTGCTCATCATTCAGCATAGCTTTTCAACCTCGGAATTTGGGCTTTTCAAGTATTACAACTTCTTTGTGGACACGTTATCGCACTTTTTTCTTCTGCAGGAAATTTTCACTTAACCAAAGCACATTAAGTTTGACTTAACCTGTAGGGAGATTAGCTTTTACACCTTTCAAACGTTAAGCTATACGATTGGAATTTACCGCAGAAAATTAGTTCCAACAAAAAGATCCTGTTGCCTTTTTTGCTTTCGTTGCCTTTTCCCACAGTTGTTTCAGGCCCATTGAGCGAGCGATAGATTTATTGCCACAGTTTCATAGAGAACGAAAATTCGATTACAAAGAAGCCACCAGCAGGGATTGCGAAAAATCCTTTGGGCTATTTCAGAAAAGTGCGTCATTGCAGATAAACATGCTCGCTTTGTAGCTGTTTGTGTATGGACTCTCCGGAAGATTTTTATGATTATTCTGTAATCATAGCAATGTGTTATTCACCATTCAAGTTTACTGCGATTTCCCTGGGATATTCTTACGGCAATTGGAGTGGCTCAAACTGTTCCAATTTCAAAACTTGCTTGCTCAATTTAGAACACCTTTGCATCTAAAATCCATGCGGAGTTTTGGACACGTTGGCACATTACTGTGTCTACATGGTTTTTAGAGATTATTTGATACATTCCCATGGGCGGAAATAGAGATCTAAATCTAGGTGGCGGATTTAATTTATTCGATTACTTGTTAATCAGTGGATTTTGGCATGGGCCAGTTGGGCTTTTTTGTATGGGGGAGCATTACATGTGTTTAACCGTCATTATTGAAATTACAAGGGAAACCGTTGTTTGATCGATTCAATAAGGCGTGGGGAACTAGTGAAAGTACACGAAAAATTTTAGCTGCTATTAAGTGTTTATTTATGTTCCAATCTCTTGGCTTTTTCATGCTTGTTTTTAGAAGGAGAATCTGGTGAAGATGCATTGTGTTTGATTCAGCATTATTGGGTCAATATTGGTGATCCAAATTAGCAGCTTGGTAACATTAAAAGAGGTCATTTAAAGGAATTTGGTTTATGGAACAGCAGATCATTTGGGTTATTTAATCATGTCAAATCGGCATATTAGCAATTTGTAGGACTTTAACAAATCCCGGAAAGGTACCATTGAAGAATTTTTATATATTAAAAAATTCCACGACCGGGGTGAGGGTTCGAAATTTATTTTTTTCTTAAAATTGGATGGTTTTCCCCTCATTTTTTGGAAGCTTTTGAGAATTTCCAACCAAGGAAATTTGTTGTTTATTTTTTATTTTCCTTCCCTTTTTCCTTTTTCTTTTTTTTTTTGG
>Ga0163217_1120130_pt1 | contig 12116 bp, 3 predicted proteins | sample SynspAceP_FD_185933 | JGI IMG/M metagenome (GOLD analysis project Ga0163217, IMG submission 185933) | Saline lake microbial communities from Ace Lake in Antarctica - Synechococcus sp. Ace-P (PacBio error correction) | ecosystem: Environmental > Aquatic > Non-marine Saline and Alkaline > Saline ... | reverse complement strand
TTTTGCAAAACTTCATCGATAGAGTATGTTTTCCAATATGTCCCTCTCTTTCTTTCCTCCCTTTCCACTCAAGCAACCAACTCTACTCTGACTTATCAGTCATTTGAAGTGTTAATTTAAAAACTAACATAAGTTTTAAGCCTGATAAAACTAAGAACACACACCAAACATTAGGAGGAATAAAGTAGCTTAGAAGATTCTTCTCATTGGCAAAGTGTATCATTCAGATTCTTCAGTTAAATTTTAAGTCGAGAGAAATACTTACCTTATTGTTTTTCATCAAGAAGAAAGAGAAAACTGTATTGTATATTGCAAATAATAATTGTGGAGAGTTTAAGCAATTATCCTCAAGCCTAAATAGTCAAAAGCATATAACTATGAAGATAGGAAACGAAACATTCCATTCATCGAAATGGCCAATTTTCTAAGTTTACAGTTTTCCCATTCATAGCAACCTTTCACACCTTTCGAAAACGTTTTCTCATACATGGATAATAACAGACATTTTAATTTAAACAAGCGCTTTTCATATAAAATTGCTTATTATTTCAATATACTATAAATTAATCTCGTATTACTAAAAGCTTTTAGGAGGAATATTTATGTTTTCAAATACTGTTATTTTTGATTTAGATGGCGTTATCACCGATACTGCTGAATTTTTCATTTTAAAGCTTGGCAAGCTTTAGCTTAAAATTGAGTATCTTTTTTACTGAGATTTTAATGACAAACTTAGGGTCGATCGTACCGAATCATACGTAAGAAATCCTATCCCTAGGGAGGATTAGAAATGATTTTTCAAAAAAGAAATAGCTGTTTTTGAAAAAGAAAAGGGAATGATTTGTATATTCACTTTAATCGATCAAGTTAAATCCCAAAAATATTTGCCCTTGGTATTGCATCATTATTTAATGATCTCCTTCTAATTAATATAAAAATTGGATTGGCGGTCTGCAGTCGAAATGCACCTAAAACTATTTACGGAAATTCTTGGCTTGGTATATCATTTTGATACAATTGTAGATCCGTTCAACCATTAAAAAATGGAAAGCCAGGCACCTGAAACATTTGAAATGCTTGTCAACAGCTATGGTTTCATTCAAAATATGCTATTCGCTATGAAGTGCTTATTTCAAGGGAATTCAGGCTATCAATGATTCTAAGATGCTCTTCGTATTTGGAATAGGTGATTTAAGGAATTAAAGTGCGACTATATTTTAAATTACTAGTCAATTAACATTTGAAGTAAACTATTAGAAATTCTGGAATGATAAAAAAATAGCATTACTATTCCAGTTAAGATGATTGAAGTAGGAATTCCAATATACCGTGGGATTCATAATTAAGTATCTCTATTAATCTCAATCTTATCTAAGTATTTGATAAAATTATTGCTAGACATTCTATAAATACTTTAGGGATTAATAACTGTTAATAATTCAAAAATAAGCCATTACTCCATCTAACTCAGGGGGAGATGGGGCTTATTTAAATTAGTATTCTAACTGATTGTCATATTATTTTATTATGGATTGAAGGGAATTTCTTCTTTATTTTAAATCCTTTTGATTTTTTAATTATTTCTTTACTTTTTTCGGTTTATTTTTTATTTCAACTGGATAATACTTCGTTGTATCTGTGTCAAAACTCATTTCTCGTTTCTACTTTTACATCCAATTGTATTTTGATTGCCATAATTCTTGGTTAGGATATAAAATTATTTCCCTATAAAAGTGCCTTGCAAAAAATGGTGCAATGCTATTACAGGAAAATAATTACATGGCTAACCTGTTAGTAAATTGTTTAAAAGGTATTTGAATTTCTTTTTATTTTTGTTTAATTATCAACTACTTAAGGCTCTATTTACTATGGCATCTTCAGGTTATTTAATTACCCTTTGCTATTGTTCCGAGGGTAAATTTATGAAGACATGTAAGTAGGTTCCAACTATTTACAAAAGGCCTGTAAAATTAGATTAACTTTTCTTTTTTTTGTTTCTTGATTTCTTATCTCTTATAATTTTTTTTTCTTTTATTTTTTTTTTTTTTTTCCACTTACCATAATAATCTTCATTGTATTCCTCGTATTCTCTGTGTTTTTTTTGTTCTTCCTGTTTCTGCTATTTTGTTTTTCGTCATAGATAAAGGATATTTTGGATTAATTTTTAAAATGGGGCGGATAGTTAAGAAAATTCCTCCCATTAAATAAAGGTACTTACCATAAAATATTCTGGCATAAGAAGTCAAGCGGATATACTTGCAATATATAAAATATTCTGTGATGAGATCAGTCCCGCTAATGATATAGGGTTATACCGGTTTGAAAAAGTACAATCGAAAGCGACGTCTTTATTTCAATATCTTTCTTTTTGCCCTGTGGTAAACTTTTCATGTTTTTTTACGTTAATTTTTCGGCATATGCTATTCACCTTTCATTTACTTTTTAACTATTTTTTTTATACAAGTTTGTGCATTTTTCTTGCCCACTATAAGGTGAAAATTTTCTTTGAATAATGTCTTGACTTGTTTGTTTTCCGGATTTAGTTCTTATCTTTTTTTCTTGCAGGTATTCATAAGGACCAAAAACCAAGCGATACAAAATAACATACCTAAATTGATCTACCACTTCGGTTAATAATATATCATACTTCTATAAATAATTACTTCCGCTACTATATTAAGCCATAACGAACTGTTTTTTTTTAGTATTCAATATTAATCATTTCCTTTTTCATTTTTTACTTATTCATTTCATTAGTTGCTTCAATTAGGCAAAGTACTGTTTAACAGAAGTTACTTTTTTTTCAGGGATATCTGATAAAGAATAAATTTAAATTGACGTCTTTTTTTCCCCAGTACCTTGCAATAATTTATTGGGATCATTTAATTTTAAAAGCCCTCGTGAAAACTCAAAGATACATGCTTTTGTAATAAAAAATTACCCGCCCAGTCTTTTTATTAGAAAACTAATGCTTCCATACATCATTCTTTCATGCGTAGTTTGCAATGTGTATAATTACACGTTATTCCTTAATTCTTCGTAAATGGTTAATTTTTATTATCAGTCTCCATACATAATATAAATTTTCTGAACGTTTTTATCCTTCTGCTTTATTTTCATTTTGCTTGATTCGCCTCTATTTCTTTTATTTAACAATCATTCTCATTACTTTATTTAAATAAAATACATTGACATAGTACGTCGGTACTGAGAATCTTTTGAAATCAGGAGTGCCTGTTTTCTTTCTATGCTAATTTTCAAAAATAATAGGCATATTGATAATAAAAATATAACTTAACATTTATTAACGTTCACAACTTAATGCTTTGCTAAGAGGCAAGTTATTGCGTTCTTTTATTTTACGTATTTATAGATATTAAAAGGAGTTAAAGAATGCGGCGTGGTTAAGGAGAGCTATTCAGTTTGAGGTAGTCTTTCCTTTTTACATTTCTTTCTGCTTTTACTTTTAGTGGCGCTATATTTCATTAGTCATTCAAGAAATAGCCATCGAATATAGTTTGTCGATTGCAGCTTATTATCTTCTTAGAAAAAACGGGCATAGAACAATTTAATAATGTTATAAACTTCTATTAAAATTGGCTAAAAGTGAAGTGCAAAAATGGAAAATGTTACTAATTAAAATTGATCAATATAAAATCCGAAAGTACATTTAGCAAAAACCCAATAAAATATATCCCTAAAGGAATTATGAATCTCATTACTTTTTATTTTCAAGAAATTTTTGTTATAAACTAATACTTTTACTTTATTTAAGATAAAAGACTTACGCGTAAAACAATTAAGCTGAAAAGCATCCTTCACTACGACTAAAATAGTCATGGATAAACACCTTTTCATTTTTTCACTTGAACATATTGAAACAGATAAGTCTAATCTTACATGATAATCATCATAGACGAGCAAAACTTTTAAAAGAAAAAGTCACGAAATCTAACGAACATCTTTAAATCCTCCGATTTTAGCTCGATTAGTGGTGAAAATTTACCTGTTAAAATTAATTCAATAGGGGTTACTTATAGAATCATATCCTTATGTACTTTAAATTCAGGAAGCTTTTTTGTTAAATTATTTTTTTAGAATTTTAATTTGTGTCTTATTTACCTTTCAAAGACAAGGATCTCCTTTGTCGTTAATTTCAATTAAATACAAATATATTAAAATTTAACTTTTCACTTCAATCTATGTTACTGTAGATTTGTGGTTGGACATCCCTTGTTTTTTTTTTTTTTAAACCAAAAACAAAAAACCCCTTTTTTTTTTTTTTTTCCCAGGGGGGGGGGGGGGGAAGTTCACAAATTCATTTCGGATACGGCGAACATAAATTAATGAGGAATAAGAGTGTTTAATAGTTTTTATTAGGCTATGTTATATGATCCATATTAGATGGGGAGGTTAGAATGGTCTATAAGGGATAGATGAGGTTTTGTTTAGGCTTTAGTTAGCTCTTGGCTCCACTCAGAGATAGTAAGCTACCGATAAAAAAGAAATTGACATTAATTGTAGAACACGTGCATTAGTTTTATTCAAAATATTTAATAACAAATGAAATAACCCATTAAATAATAGTTGCACTTAAAGCTTATAACTACATAAAACTAGTCCCATTCTTTTACTAAATGGCTATTCACTAATAGTAAGGTATTACCTTTAAAAAGAGACTTAAAATTTAAATCTTAGAGAATGATCAACTAATAACCAATTATTATATAAAAGGAGAGACATGGAATTTAATGCTAGAATATCTAATTTAGAGAAAAGTCATCGGTTTAAAAAAAGATTATTAACGATTTATCGCTTAATATTAAAAAAGGGAGAAGTTTTTTGGGCTCCTTTGGGCCTAATGGGGGCTGGGGGAAAACGACACGACTATCCAGGGATGATAGTCGGCACCTCATCGACATTTACTTCTGGCAGTGTAAGGATTTGTGGCCACGATGTTGCAAAAAACATAAAGAAGCTTTTAGAAAATATTGGTGCAATAGTAGAATTCCGGAAATGTATCGCGTTTTTTATCTGGGCTAGAAACTTGAAGTATTTAAGCAGGATGCATCAGAATATCTAAAAGAAAAAAATAGATAACTTAGTTGAGTTTCGTAATTTTAAAAGTAGGATAAGACGATAAAGTTAAGGACTTTACTCTTTGGGGATGGACAACAGGTTAGGTATTGGCTCAATCGTTATTAAATGATCGAAGTTTTGATATTAGAATGAAGCCTACTAATTGGGTTAGGGATCTGCCAGGATAAAAGAATTGAGACAGTACATCCAACATTAGCCCATGAAAACGTTACGGTCATGTATCTAGCCATTTGCTTGTGAAATAGAATTAATGTGTGATCGAGTAAGACTATTATTTAAAGAAGTGAGCTGATAGCTATTGAAGATCTTAAAAGAAAAAAATGAAGGCATAACTATTACCAATTTAAAGTTCTGATAACAATTAAAGGCTCGAAGAATTACTTCTGGACAACTATCAATTATCTGCTATATAACGGAAGAACTACTTGATTCCAATTATCTGTTTTTTAGATTTAGAAAATTCCGGAAATCGTTAACTATTTGTTGAAAACATCTAGCGTATTTTTTACGTGTTGAACAAATGGAAATTCGTTGGAAGATAGATTATGAAATCTTAATGGAATAAGAAGGAGGAGGAAAAAATGTTAATTTAGTGTTATGAATGGGAATAAAGTTTTTTTTAGAAAAATAATTATGTAACCTTAGATAATATTTTGGCAACTGTCTGCCTTATAAGCTTATGCCATTACTGTTTAATGGTGAAGAAACAGCTTGTGATATTTTCATATGGTAAGATTGGCACTCTAAGTTAGGCAAAAATGTTGATACTTAAGGAAAAGATACTGCACTGTAACTAGTGGTCAGAGTTATCTTTTTGACGGAGATTTGGCGGTTAGCTATAATCAAAGGAATAAGAAGATTAAACTTACCATTCAAAGAGGAAATTTAAGCCACCAGCTATACAATAATCTATTACGTCTTTAGTTAGGTTACGTCTAGTTTTTTGGAATTTATTAATAGGTATTTTTGTTGCCATTATAGCGTGCCATGCGTTTCTTAAAGATTTCGATGGCACTATAAAGTTACTCCTTATACGCTTTACTCTAGAGCAAAATATTAACTCTGTATGTTTTGGCAAACTTTTTAGTAAAACCCTATTTAATTATTTACAGTTTTATATCTTAGCAACATTTAGTTGTGCTTTTTCACTTCGCAATTCCTATTCTGAATATGTCTATCGGATTCTGATGGAATGTAATATGCACTTTAAATTTTTGGGTTTATTTTACGGGATAACAGCAAGTAAATCTGGTTTATCTAATTATCATTGCAACAGTCGGCCTTTATTTTTCCACTGTTTTAGTAGAAAGTACAGCACTATCATTAGTGCTACTTTAGGAGTACTATTTAGGGGACAACATTAACATTTACTTATCACACTGAGTTCGAAAATATTTTATTAATGGCTAATTGGAATTTTAACGAACTATTTTACCAGTAATTATCCTGCTGGAAGTTATGTTCTCTTATATTCGATACAATAAATCAATGTATCTATCTTTATTTTTATTATTATCTGTAGCCTATTTTCCTTTTAATTAACAAGGAGTTTTCATTAGCATAGAATTTGAAAATGTTTTATTAATATCATTGCTTTCTCTAATTATCTTGATTGAAAATTCAGCAATCTAGTCTCCTATTCTAAAACCAAACAATAAACCTTAAAACACACTTTCTAAGTGATTGTTTATAGGTTTATTTGATTAAGTAGTACGATCGTATACCATTAATTTTTGGAATATATTCGTTCTGCTGTTGTAGCCTTTCATAGATTATTCTATCTGCTTTGGAATGAACCTACAACCATTCTTCCTTAATCATTTTTTAACTATCGTGTTACTACGTAGCTTAAAATCCCCTTATTTACTAATGTTAGTTGAACGAATAGAATTTAGGGATTGATTGAGAATGAACTTTTTTGATTTGCCATTTTATTCTGATAACTTAAATAAATTGATCTATCATTTGTTTTATTAAGCGTATTTTAATTTTTCTTATTCCTTATTCTCATTAATTGTGCTACGCTATTTTTTTGTTAAGGAGATTTCAAAAAGTGTTTTACGGTTACTAATCGCACTACTTGGTCTCTAGCACGATTTAACATAAAAAACTAACTAGGTACGGATTAATTACGTTATCACCTGTTTCTTTACTTATCAAGGAGATTATTAATGCTATCATCTTTTTCAAAAATATTCAAACACATTAGTTACCTTTTTTTTAGTAGGTTTTAGTCTATTGATGTTACATTCCTTTACCTCATTATTATTTAGCTAGTATTATTCAGCAGAAATGCTTGGAGTATTGGTTATGATAAATGTTATATTTATATTTCTTGCTGGATCATTGGAGGGTTACTTTAGCAGATAATTCCAGCGTAAAGATCTTATTGATCTCCAAATTTATATGGAGTCTAATTATTTATTGTTGCCTTGAAATTTTACAGGCGTTCTATCACAGCATTTTTGGTTATCAGTGGTTTATCTATCTGTTGGCATAACTTACTATTTATATTTACTTGCGTTTGATGTGTTGCTGTTGACTCGGACCTGTGCCACTGAACGAAAAAAGTTTATCAACTACAATCATTGGACATTTAACTTACGATGGTTTAGGTGCATTTATGGTGGCTTCCTGTTTAAATTATATTTGTTTATTTATTTTTCGGGGCTTGCTTTTTTCAGTTATATAGTTTCGTTTTCTACAAAAAAAACTTAACTATCGGATACGTTTCAATAATAAGGAAAACTATTTTTCATTGATCTCTTCACCAATTATTATTGCATTCCAAAGACAAACGATGGGTGTTTTATGTTAGGTTTGCTTTTTTAGTGCGCGAATTTTCTTGATACAAAGATATACCGGTATTCGTCTGTCAAGGTTTACCCACTACCTTTTTTCTTTCAAATGATGGGTAAGGATGTGAGTCTTTTTGCAGTATAATCCATTATTGGTTAGTATTTTTCCTTTTATTATTTTCAAAAATAACCAGAGAAAAACCTGACGAATGTTGTCATTGTTGGTTTGTTTATCTTATTGTGGCTACGGCTTATGCTCAGGCAATTATTTATCTTTTGATTCTTTAATGTCTTAGCACTTTGGAGAGTTAGCTTCGGCCCTTTTTGAGTGCTTCGAACAGTTGACTTGATTCCGGAGTAACAGCGTTCTTTTTAGTTTTGCGTCAACTATCCTTCCAGGTTTCTCAGCTTTTAGCGGGCTGTTGGACTAACTTAGGGGCGGCTTCTTACAGCTGGCTTATTAGCGGTTATATTATTATCTTAGGAGTGCGGTATTTATTTGTTGTTTCAGCGTTTATGAGGTTAAAAAACCATTAATCTCTTAGGCATATAAGTTATGCACAAAACTTAAGCTAATTTGCCGAAATTTTGGAGGAGAGTGTGTAAAATGGAAAAGACTAAAAAATTGCTTTTCACAAATTCTTTGTGGCTTATTTTTAGTCGCAACTATTCTATCTTTTTATTATTCAAAAATTAGTGCTGTTTTCTTTTTAATTTTTGTAGGTATTGTTTTTCGATTTATAGTTATCTATATTCCTTTTATAATATTTATGAATGCAGAAGTTTAACATGGATTAGATAAGAAAGTTTTTAACATTTTATTACTTTATTTACTTTTGTTTAGTGCTTTGAATTTTCACTTTTGACTATCTAATTCAAAGAACTGAAATAGATTTTCCTAATTTTCAACTGCTTAGGTTTATCTTTTCGTATAGTTTTTATTGATATCCTATTTTTAAAGAAAATGAAGGAATAGGGTATTCAATCCCATATTATTTCCTACCACATAATTAATTTTAGTTTTCATTTTTACATAAATTACCCTATTTGTTCATTATAAAACAATCAATGCGGGATTTATTCAAGTACAGGTCCTTTGTGAAGGAGGGGACTTATTATAATTAAAACTTATGAATTTTTGTTGAAATTATTGTCGCATCTTGACTTTTGCTTAGGGAACTTTCCTTACGACTTCTCAATTGATTACTCAAGTAATGAAGACATTTAGTTGTTTTTACTACAAAAACTAAATAGGGCTAACGCTTTATGGATCAAAGATTAATTGGTAGCTATACAGATCTTTATTGCCAATCCCTACATGTATCCATCATTATTTTATCTTTATCTATTTTCAATTATTTTGCTTTTTTTTGATAAAATCTTTTTTTATTTCCTAACTACTTGCTGTTCCCAAAATTTTCATTAGAAATGTTCATCACTTTTGGATTAAACGTAATGTCAACATAAGTTGGGTGTCTCTGCTTTGAACCAACACTTGAATGATGCCGATTTTTTTTCCATTAACCATTAGTTGAGGATGCGACGTCAAACGATTGAAACATTTTGATGTGCTATAAATAACTTGAACCGTTGAAAGACTTGAAACTGTGCAAGCAGGTATCTGATTCTCTTGGATGGTGTACCTTGCATTTTGGCCTCTTAACTCGATTAGACAAGTAAAATTATGATAATAATAGTTAATCAAATTACATTTCCTTTAAACACACCTACGTAGAGGTAGCCCACTACTATGTCCAACGCCAAAAGCCTTCATTTCCCTTTGGTTACCCCAGATTGAACCAATAGGCTCTGTTATTGGCTTATTAGGAAGGAAATTTCAGCCAATGTTTTATAACTATTTTCGTTTGAATGTGGAAACAATAAAACTCTTTTTGCGCCAGTCCTTTCATCCCGCCCTTTCCTTGTCCACCCATGAGAACGAGTTCCACTAAGAATTCATAAATTACGTAAATCTGCTTAGCACTTTTATAGTTGTATTTTTTTTAAAGGTTATTTTTGAATTTTTCTTTCAAATACCCATTACTCAACTGACAGGTTCCTCTGGGTATAGCTTTGAATGATAAAATAAGGCAAGTCTTTTTTATTAAAGATTAACATTAGCTTCCTAATGCCCTCCAGAAAGATACAGGGCACTCAGATTCATGCAGTTGTTAACCATTAATTCTATTTCTGTAAAATCTATCTGAACCAATCCATTAGAAAGAAAGGACTGTTCCAAATAGCATGACTGTCATATCTGTTTAAGATACAAAGAAATTTGGATTGTTGGACAGTGAATGAAGCCTTGAAGACGGCCTGTTGTTTTATTTTTATTGAGGACAGTTACGTGAATCTTTCGTTAAGCTGTTTCAATGCGTTTCTCCAGTGAAACTATCTACTTGCTGTTAAAGATGCTTCAGCTTCACCAGGGAGTACTACCGGCCGTTTCATTAAAAAGTCATACTTTTAAACGGTTTAAGAAAAACCATTGTCGTTGCTTATTGTTTGTATTGCGTCATAAGAAATATCCGTTTCTTTTTTTTTATGTATTCCTTTATTAGACAATTATTTTTTGCGTGTCACCTGGTATGTATGCGTTTGAACTATTGAAACATGGTTTGATATGGACCCATATCACGGGATGGCACTTAAGGCTACTATATTTGGTAAATGCTTGTTCCATCAGTATTTACTAGATAAAAGATTAAATGCCAGCTACGATTTCCTTTAATAAGTTAACCGCATAACTGAAGGATGAATTTTTTTCGCTCGCTATTCATCTTCAGTTCTCCTCTCTTTCAGCAATGGTTTGAACGCAACTTTTTCTGAATCTTCATAGAGAGACCTGCGATTAGATGTGAGCAGTTGCAGCAGTGTGAAATAACCATTCCATCAATTTTTCTTAAAATAGACTTGTTTCCGTTTTATTGTTGAATGCGAGTAAAAAGGGACATTGTTGATGGAACGGAAAAATAACCCCTCTTGAAAACACCTCTTTATCGTTATTTATAACGCAATTTGTAACGATAATTTTCAGAGAATTCATAATTAGTAAACAAATACTAGTTACAAAGTAAACACAAAAACCAATTCATACCACTTAATATTTTCAAAGTACATAATTACACTTATTAACGCCTATACGCAATTTGGACATACGAAGTAGTTAAAATTGTTTTTTTCCAACTTTTTTTATCGATACGGGTAATTGATTTTTAATAGTAGGTAATCATTGTTTAGTTCTTTAATAGCTAGTTTATCTATTTTACTATAGTGTGAGTTGCCAGCAGCAAGCTACAATTAGTGTATAATGATGATTTACCTATTTTTTGTTAGACATACAGCGATGTTTATCTTTTTTAAAACTTGTAACTTATTTTTGGACGCTATTACCAGATTAATTTAGTGTCATTGATTAATCCGCTGCGCTATTTTTTTTACCTACGTGAAGCATTTATTGTGATTTAAGTCTATTCTTTTGTGGCCATTTTGAAAATCTTGTCATTTTAACGAGCTATTATGAAATAATGACACATAGCTGATAATAGTTTCTTATTGTTGATTTTTTTGTTTTTTCTGTTACACTCAAAAAAATAACCCGTGCAGTCATATTCCCAGCCAAACTTTTCGACAGGAGGGAACATGTGCATGACCCCAGAGAAAAAAGAGTTATTCCCAATTTCCGAACAGCTGTTCTTCTTCTTCACTTATTTGCCTTATTTGGTGTGTTTAGCTTTTTTTTTTTTAATTCTCCACAGAAATTGGGATGGTTTCTGGTTATTATGAGTTCGCCAGCAACTTTATTGACCACTACATTGACTCGCTAATATGCAGGAGCTGCTTTTTTGAATCTGTCTCATTTGACGTTAGAAACCCTACTCATTGTTGATTGGGTGTAAAAGCAAAAATTCCTGGTCCTGTTTAGCAGGAATACTCATCATTACTTGGCTTGCTTTTCTTCGGTAAAACTTCTATAATCCTTACATCATCATAGGTTGCTTTCAGTTTTTGCAAGTCACTCGTATTCCCTTTTAGAGAAGTCGCTTTCGCTTGCTCTTTTTTTGGCAACAGCACTTGAGGCAATTGTAAGTGAACTTATTTTTGGAGAAGTCTTCCCCTTTCTGCCGGTATTTTTTTTAGGCAGCTTATCGGGTTTTATCGTCGGCTTTCTATTGCTCCACTGCCCAATATGTTATTAGCTTTACAAGGGCTTCCAGT
>Ga0163217_1012255_pt1 | contig 12117 bp, 15 predicted proteins | sample SynspAceP_FD_185933 | JGI IMG/M metagenome (GOLD analysis project Ga0163217, IMG submission 185933) | Saline lake microbial communities from Ace Lake in Antarctica - Synechococcus sp. Ace-P (PacBio error correction) | ecosystem: Environmental > Aquatic > Non-marine Saline and Alkaline > Saline ... | reverse complement strand
TAACCACGCAATGCAATCCCCACCACGACAGAAAGCCGCCGCCGCGGTCTGGATTACCAGGTGACAGGGCGAATTACCGGCCATGTTCCGGCCGTTCACGCGCAGCGCGGCGCAAAACCCGGTGTTCCGAAGAGGTGTAGCAAACGATCCGCTGAGAGATTGAGTGTTTCGGGCCGATCTGCGCGCTGCCAGGGAAATCGCATCAGCACCAGTTTCGGAGTCAGGGGCTGTGCGGCGCTGGGAATATTACTTGAGTGCCGCGGCATAGTTGGGATCACGCTCGACTTTGCGGCAACGACGCCATCCATCTCGACCGCTTCAACGGATTAATCCCCGGCGGCGACTTCAGCAGACGCAATCACCGCGATCAGCACCTTCAAAAAAACAGCGGTGGCGACATCGGGACCTTCGGCGCGAGTGGGAACAGACGCGGAAATCAATCATCTCCAAGCATCTGACGTCGCAACCACCACCGGCTTGCCGGCCTTTGCGGCAAGGCGCGGATGAGTGCTTTGGAGTGCCCGGCACCGATTCAACCGGCATTTCCCGCCGAGATCACCGCAGCGCGACCATCGAGTGCCATCACGACAGTTCAATGAATCTCGTCAATGCGGGGGTTCTAGAGCCGGGGGCTTTTTCGGATCTTCGACATCAGGCCGACCCGGCCCCGGCAATCTTGCGACTTCCGCCAGATTCTTCGGGCGTAGAAATGAAGGACAACGCAACAGTCGACATCGTCCACAGCCAGAACCGGCGTCGAGGTCCGCTCCATGTCTTCTCGGCAGCGCACCCTCTAGGCAGAGTACTCGGGCAGGCTGACGCCCTTTCCGGTCGAGATCTTGGTTCCGCTGACAACGGTGAGACAATCGACGTCTTGCTCGGATTCTGACAGCAATCAGTTCCAGCCGGGCGCTCTGATCAGAAACCGGTGGCCTGCTGTACGCTTCAAGAATTTTCAGATGCTGTAGAACACCCGCTTCGATCGCGGGGATATCACTTTGTTACTCGAGGGTGAAGGTCTGGCCTTTCGACCAGCCGCCGCGGACCGTCGCAAATTGCCGACCCGCAAATTTCGGCCCCTGAAGGTCGGCCAGGCAATGCCGATTGGGCCGTCCGCAAGTTCTTCTCACTGCCCGGATAGGCCAACCAGCCCGTGCGCATCACCTCATGGCTCGAATGAACTCATGTGACTTCGAAACAGATCAGCGCCCGCTTCATGCAGTTTTCTGGAGTTTCGCCTCTCATCCGGACGAGCCGGTCCGAGTGTCGCGAGAATTTTCACATTGCGTAGCCGCTTCATCAATCTGCTTCTGGCGCTTCGGGCATCCGATAGCTGGACCATCCAGGCTGCCTTGTCTCCCACGTATCGTATTCTTTGAATCCACGCTAGGAAACCAGCGGGCGAAACAATCCTCCACCGGACAATGGAATTCATATGTCGGCAAAGCACCATGTTTGATGTCACCAGCCCAACGGCCCGCCGCCGCCGGCATCCTCTGCGTAGAGGTAATTAATACCGCGACCCGAGTTGCCCCCGATCAGCGTGGCGCAGGAATGTGGCGGGCAATCTGCCACCCAGCCTTCCGTCACCAGCCTTCCCGCTGCGATAGGCCTATGCACCACTACAAGTTGACTGCGTGCCGTTGCAACAACCCGGAAATCTGCTTTCGCCTCCTGGCAGAGGCAAGCATCACACCGCCCCGGCGGCCAGGGGATGAGCACGGACATTCTGACCAATGGCAAAACAGGCTTTTGGCAATGCGGAAACAACAATTTCGGTCAGTTTCCGCTATCGCATTTGTGCCTTTGCTTTTCCGCCGGGGGGGATTGAAAGTCAACGAAAGACGCTAGACCTAAAGGCAAGCTTCGCTCCGCATTCTATGCCTGCATAGGTTACGGCAGATAAAGCCCCCTATTTCTGGCGGTTGCTAGAGACACGCTGTGCAATTGATCCAGTTGATCTTAGTCAATTCTCAAACTTGGCCACCAGAAACCCATCATGACAAAGCTTTCAGCGTTTGAAATAATTCCCGGCGAATCCAAGCCACTCATGGTGATTCTTGCAGAGCACGCCATGAACCGCCTCCCGGCCGAATATGGCGATTCTGGGCCTGCCCGCAGAGCGTCTTCACCCGGTCATATTAGCCTTGTGACATTCGGCGTCGAGGATCTTGACCCGCAAGCTCTCGCACGGCTGGGCGTTCCGGCAGTTCTCCGCTGCTTTTCACGATTGCTGATCGACCCGACCGGCGAGACGACCCTACCTGATCATGAACTTTCTGACGGATGTGCATTCCCGCCAAATCATCCGCTAGCGCGGCAGGAACGCGGAGCAGCCGTCTCAATTCTTTATCACCGACCCACCATGACGCCGTCGCTCCGTGCATTGCGCGACCTGGCGCAAATCGAACAAGCCCGCCTTGCTGGGTCATTTCATGCATTCCTTCACCATGCCTGGAAAGGGTCGCAGACCCTGGCATGCAGGGATCTTTGGACACCGACTCCACGGCCGCACACCACTGAGTTCATGCTCTGATACGGACCGGCACTGATTATCGGCAGAACACGAACCCTATGGATGGAGCGCTCAGGAGGTGACACCCATGCATAGGCATTGCTGCGATTGACCGGCTATTTCCGCATTTGCATTGCTCAGGTTCGCCATTGGACCTGACTCTTCAGATTGCGATGGGCGTGGACTCGCTGGGTTAACGCCTCGCGCCAATTCTTTGCGTCATTGACTGAGTGGTCAGAAACTCCATGAAGATCGAGCTCCACGGTCCCGCGTGGTTAGCAACGGTTGGGATTCAGAGTTATTGCCCTGCGGATAGCGCACCACACTGACCCGAAGCCTGTCTTTGGGCAACTCTGGAAGCATCATACACTTTACCCCGCATTGTCCTTCGGTAGGAAGAGACCTCATGTTACTGATTTCGGGCGGCCGTTGCCGCGACCAGCTCCGTTCGGATGTGAACGCATTGAACGGCTGGAAGAAGAAGAAAACCATCGCTGACGACTCAGGAATGTCTTAGGTGGGCGAGGCAAATCGACACGGTTACGACACAAGGTGCTCGCAAGATCATCGCCATTCGCAAGCAGGACCAGAACGACGTCTCCGAGCAGGAGCTATCCTCGACACCTACCTGCATGCCCTCGAATGGCACCCGAACCTGAAGACGCAATCTGACGGATGCCCACGGGCACTTAACATGATTCATGTAAGTATCGGCAGTCGCCACAAATTCAAACGCCGCGCGTTTCATTTCCAAACGCGCGGCCGGCGTCGCGTTTTTATCATGTAAGCCACAACAAAGTATCAAGGCGTCCCTTGCCGCGTATCATCATTCGCACATCTTGCTGCGGCGCTGTTTGCGCGCGCTAAGGAGGGCTGCCCCGGGTACGACGAATAGGATCTCAGTTTGCCGAATCGCGCGACATTTATTGAAAATTAACGCCGATCCGGTGTTGAACTTGATCTGTGCGGGAAGCTCCCCACTGTCTGGCGCAAACGCGTTGCAATAGACAATTGTCGGCGCTCCCGAAGCTGCCGCTGCACACCTCTCTCGCCTGGGCTGCGGGCGGGAAGCATACGTTTTCACCCGATCCTGAGCCAGAGCCCCATTTCGAGATGATCGTATCTGTCGCTTACGGGCTCGGTGCGAACTGAAGTTGCGCATTGCGTGCTCTGCCGACGTACCAATTGCCGTTGGCCGGTCCCCCTTGCGGGAAGCCGACATGGTGGTCGAAATCCAGCCACGCGCCCGCTGCGCCATTGTACCGGAGCAGCGACGCCATTCTCAAATTATCTCGGCGCGACGGCGAGGCCGGAGCCCGGTCGCCAACGCGCGCAATCTCCCGGCCTGCGTATCGGTCGCTGTGAAAAAAATTTAAAGTCCTCTGCCCCGCGATAGCAAGCCTGCGATCATCATCCAACCACGTGCCGTGAGGTCCCAGTCCGGCGCGAGGCTTCGGCCGGCCGGTCAACCAGAGCCGCAGCTATCTTCAAATCTCTGCGCTGCTGTTTCGAATCGCTGTCTATCTGCATTCGCGCTTTTTTATCGGCTGGGACGGCACCGCCGCACTTCAATTGCTCCGGCATCCGCAACACAACAGGCTCTTCTGTCCAGATGCCCGTTCAGCCAGCAATTGCGGACATCGGCGCGCCGGAGATTGCTTTGCCCAGATCGATGCGGGCAGGGCTCCGTGGGTACGACTCCGCGTTCGCGGCGGCGGCAAATGCATTGATTTCGTTCTGCGCCGGCCCAAAACAGGCTTACCGCGGCGCAAGCGCGGCAAACCACAACGGCTTGTGCTGCGGTTCGCATTACCGGGCGCTGCACCGGGATAGGTGGCCGGAGGCAACGCCAAGGCAGTCTTGACTGCAGCAGGCGCCACTTCCGGCAGGCGCATCCAGAAACGCCCGGCAATCCGCGGTTGCGTCGCGGGCGGCGTGGCAACCGGTTTCTGGCGCCGACGCGAATGGCTTCTGCTCCCTCATCCTCGTCGCCCGCCACCAAACAAAGCGCGCCGACGCAACCCGCCAGAACCGCTTGGTGTCTTTGCTGGACATTGGCCGCTGACTGTCGAGATAATCGCTCCAACCACGCCGTTTGTAATCGGCCAGAGCGGTTTTGTAGCCGGGAAGCGGCTTATGCCATGTCTCGGCCGGCAAACATGTGCGCAGAGTTATTCCATCCGGAAAAAGGGCTGACCAGTTCCTGCCGCTCATACGTTGCCAGGCCACGCAACCGCGCCACAATTCAAGATGCACGAAGGGCGATCCGGATTTTGGGTAATACCCGGACCCCACCGCCCTGCATTCTTCATGGTGACGCGCGAAGGTTGCTTGAGTTTGACGCGGCCGGGAATATCAGAAATCCATCGCCTTGCCAAGCATATTGCTGGCTTTTCTTGGCCTGGACACCGCGAGTCCGGCGCGGCATGTCCGTTTGTCGCGGGCGAGCGGTAAGCCGAAGGACAACAATTGATGTAGCCTCTTGCTCCAACGCTCATACCTAGACTTTACCAGGACAGATCAAACAGCTTGGATCCATCATTGGGTCGGCTCATTGCGCGCCAATCCGCAAGAAAAGCGGTTGAGCTTGTTTGAGACCGACTGATCGTAGCGGCCATGCGCTTGAAAACGAATCTCGCTTTTTCCTTGGTGTGGACGCATAATAAGAGCTTGAGCGAAAACCGCTTGTCTCGGCTGACGCCTACTGGCGTTTGCCGCGAACCCGGCAGGACACTTGCGATGATCGACCAGCAAAAACCATCGCACCACGATAATGCGCGACATGTGCCAAAAAACGCACACCTGGGACGCAACCAAGTGGGGACCGCTGACCAGTACTGATACTGTGTTCAATGTCGCAATTGCTGTCCCGGACGCCCGGAAAACGCTTGCTTGATCGACCATTTGGTGAACAATGCGGTGACACAATGGCAACCCAACGCCACGTATCGCTGCAGGGACCACTGTATAGTGAATGATCACTTAACAGGGATGAAGCAGATCAAAACCGCAACACTTTTTTACGACCGGTTTTGAAAACCCTCGTCTGTCAGCGGCCTCCCGGTCCGGATCATCGGCAATGATCGCGTAGCCTTCAGCTTCGATAGAGCGTCAGCGACCGATACCCGAGCGCGCGCAATCCTTCGCTTCATTATCCTGGCCCGTAGAACGACAAGGCAAAACGGATCAGTTCCTCCTTCAACCTCGGCGAGCCGGCGCCCACTTCGCCTCCGGCGTCACCGCAGTTGACGCTGCATTGCCTGTATCGACGAGGATAGTTGGGCTCATCCCGAAGCGGAACACAGCGCGTACACGAGATCTGCACCCTGCCGCAGGTCGGTATTCAGATCAAGCGTGTATGGCCCCGTCTGAACCAGATTGCACCTTCTTCACCGACATCGGACTGCTTCAAGACTGTATCCTGCATCATGAGCCGGCGATCTGCGGAAATATCGTAATGGTCAGCGTCTTCACTGTCGCAAACACCAAGGCCCAGTGATATCGCATTCTCCAAACTCGCGGATGCTTGCCCGGCCAGTCATGCGCAGTCAAGCAGCGACCATGGCATCAGGCCGCAATGCGCTGACGTATGCCGTTTTCCGCGATCCACGCCCGCCAACGCTCAGTAACGTGGCGGAACCAGTTTGCGGAAATCTGATCCTCCTTGCGCATTTGCGCAAGGCCGGAACATGGATCGGGAACACATTGAGCCTGTAATACAAGTCCTCGCGGGAAAAACCGCCCGGCTTTGCCTCTGCGATTCCAGGTCCTGTTGGGTGGCGGAAATCAGACGGATATCCACCTTCTCGGGCAATCTGGGATCCAACCGTCTCGAATTTCGCCCAGGCCACCGCGCGCAACAGCTTTGACCTTGAACTTCCAGCGGCAACTCGCCGACTTCAATTCAAGAAACAGCGTCCCGCCATCGGCTTCGGAAATTTACCGCATTGACGCTCGGTCGGCTCCGGTAAAGGCACCCTTTCTCATGCCGAACAGGAATGCTCTCGACCCAGCATTTTTCGGGAATCGCACCGCAATTGACCGTTATGAAGGTTTGTTACCGCCGCGTGCTTTCGCCCGGGGGAATAGCGTGGCGCGAGCCATGTCCTTGCCCGACCCCGGATTCGCCCTCAAGAACCACCGAGAATGAGATGCCGCAGCGCGCTTGCCGAGCGAAATCAACCCGTTTCCCATGCAGGGAGCGGCGCCACAGTACCATTGAAGACGGTATGTCGGATTGAAGGGATCGGGGACGGAATTGCATGCGCCGAAGCTGAAGCCAATTTGCCAAGCGCCAGGGTCAGCGTTCCGGCGACACCGGCTGACCACAAAGCTCAAAGGCTCCGGCGCGCAATCGCCTATGACCACGGTTTCGAATCCCGCCCTGCCCGGTCTGGGACCAATGACAGGAATTGTACTTCCCCGCAGCCCGACAGCCGCCCAGCACTTCAATCCGCCCATTTCCGGCATCATCAGGTTCAAGCACCACGGCACCAAAATCGTGATCCGGCATCGATCCATCGGGCAAGAGCGATCGTCCTTCGGTCAGCATTCCGAATTTTCATACCCGGCTTTGTCGGCGCGGCCTGGGCAGACGTCGTTGAAACCGGGTCGTCCTCAACAATCAAATGTCGTTTGGACACGGGCATCTTGTTTCCTCATACCGGTGGCGCGGTTGAGGGTTTTGCCATTGCAGGAGAGTGGGGCAGAAAAGCCTGGAAAACTCGAAATTGCGGAAAAGGATTGCATTTAAATCGTCCGCGTGCCAGTAAACCGGAGCTGTCGTTCTCGCCGATTCCCGCTATGTTGGGGCCGATCCCGTAGTGAAAAAGGAGTTTGGCCCTGAGCCGAAATCAATTCTGGACATGCACCTGTTCGGCGCCCGCAACGGCCAAGGGAGGCCGATGCTGCCTCTGGGGCACTCTACCGGGCTGGAATCTCGATGATTCTCCTAACCGCGTCAGATGCACCCCGAGTTCAAGGCCATCTTGCCGCCCGCCGGAGTGGGGCTGAAGCCTTCCGCAGGCCGCGCTGGAAATGTCGATTGGCCCGAAGCTGCCAAGCCAGACGCGATGATGGTCCTGGGCCCGCGCCATGGAAAGCCTATGACAAAAGCCCTTGATGAGGTGATGGGCGGATCCATCCCTTTTGGCTGGTCGTATTTAAACCACCGTCGAATTCAGCGATCGAAGTTTTATGGGATGTTAAAAGGAGCATGACTGACAGTGATCTTCTGTTTTCGGCCTTGAACCTAAGGATCGATGAAACCGCTAATTGGAAGAAGCTGAAGGCCGGACGAGGGGTTAACATGGTTTGACTCCAGGCTGGACAGTATCTGACGGAAGGACAGGAGCCGAACATTTTCATGAAGTCAGCATGAGGACGGGCTTGGAACGCTGTTGATTGAAACTATGAGATAATTCACCCATTGATGGTGAATGGAATAGAAAGTCACCTTGTTCACTGTTTGAGGGATGAGATGGGAAAGGGAAAAAGCGGCTGGTTGAAGAATTCCAAGGACCAATCTTTCGACTTAATGATAAAACACGTGCAGACAAGGAAATTTCGAGTAGGGGGTTTGCAGGAATCGGAAAGCAACGCACATCTTGGAACCGTGTGGAGAGGGTCACGTATGGTGCAAAGGCTGTTACGGAAGTGTGGGTTGTGCATGTATTTAGCCATGAAGGGCTGGTTGGCTGGAAAAACTGGAGTTCCTGGGATCGAGCGTTTGAGAAACTAGGGAAACATCGTGGGATGAGGAAAAAACAGTGCCTGTTGAAACGACTTGGGGAAATGGGATGAAGGTTTGATCGCAATGGATTGATGCGAAAAGGTCACGGGAAGATTTGGCGACTTAGATCAGTTTACGTCGTCACCTATGTGCTGGTCAACTTATTGGGCAAACGGATGTGATTGAACGCTGGCCGAGGAGCTTGGGACATGGGTGATAGGTGTCGGGGGAAGGCGATTGATGTATCAAGTCTATACTTCTTGCTGAAAAGTGTGTTTGGGAAAATGTGACTGGTTGTAGAGCCGAAGATGGGAGGAAGGGATTGATGGAAAAGGTTGAGACATGATCAACACGTCGTGGCAGATCCGTTCTACGAATTTTGAAAGACGGGAGAAACGTAAGGCAGAAATGAACTGAGAAATTGGGTGTGATTTGGCCTGAAGTGAATCCGGAAAGTCCGGTCTGGTAATTTGTCGAGGGATATGACGGATTTCTGGACTATGCATTCTATTTCTTCTGTTTTATTGTCTACCGCCTACCATTTGGCCGATTGACCCTGTCGGTGATTCGGTTACTGTTAGAAAAAAGCCAATCAAGGTTAAAGAGAAGTTATTTGAATGTAAGGAAGTTGGACAAGCATTATAACGGGTTTCGAACTTCCGGCTGTGATGCCTAAATCGGGCTTGCTGAACCAGGTTATCATGATCACGGGTTAACCGAAGAAACCTGGAGGCCTAGACCTATGGATAGCCCTGGACCACTTAATATTTCCGAATTTTTGTAAAGTGAAGTATGGTTTAGAACAAGAAGGTATCGCCGGCCAGACGGATGAACAAAGACCGGACCAGCTACGAGCCCGATGACCATGACACAGCCAGGATTTTAAAAAGTCTACAGGGACATAACAGGACAACCGATTGTTGATACGGTTGGTCAATCGGGGGATTAGTGATCGAACGATAAGTTGAAAGAGGGATGGTTGTCATCAAGATCCGGTAGAGAGAGGTGACATGGAGATTGAGAAGGGATCGAACAAGAATGTCAAAAGGACATTACAAGGGCTGCTCAAGGTGTGAGAAGGCGAAGGAGGACTTTCCTGGTAATCTCTCTGTCCGATAAGTTCGTTGACTATAAGTCCTGCGAAGCTCCGACGTTCTCCTACTACCGACACAACAGTGATCCGAAGATTGGCCTGGTTCTATTTCGCAAGACCATGAAGAACTGAGCGAAATATGCGCTGGGAGATGGAAAATGGAAAGAGAGAAGAAACGGGGGACAACGTGTCTCACTGGAAGATCGGGATGGTGTCCTGGTTGTAAGAGGCGGGGTACAATCTAGAAGACTGAAACAAAATTAGGAGAGCATGAAGAAGATGGAAGGTGCGGGAACAAGTGATGAAGGAACAGGTTGGCGTCAAGGGAGCATGTATTGAGGGTGACACACGAGCTGAGAAGATGAAGGTACCGTTTTCTGGAACATTGGTGGTACCGAGGTTTATTCGAGGGACTTCAGACCAGCAGAACGGGCCTGGGGTACCATGAAAACATGGATGAAACGAAAAACGAAAAGAAAGAAGGGCTGCAAGGGGATCTATCCTGAGCCAGGGGTGACAACAGGTTCGATGGTGGAACTGGAATACGGTTCCTGTAAAATGAATCACGGTCCTGATTGGGGATATTACGTCGAGACACAGGAGGAAGTCACTTATGGCGATGATTAGTATCATGAATGATGGTGACTGTCGCTTGATTGAGATGTGGCAATGGGAGAACGAACGGGTATTGCATCGTGCTGACAAACACAGAAACGAGGCCTGGTTCGAAGGGTCTGATCGACCTGGGGTGTGAATTACGGAACAGACAAGAAATATTGTATGGTCGCCGTGGTGTGGAAGAACGGCCTTGCCGCTTCAGAAAGGAATGCCAGGTGACGTGTGTGCTGGCTGCATGGTCTGGGGTGGAAAAATGAAGGCCTGGTGTCGAGGGGAGGGTGATACAAGGTTTGGAAGTGAATGATATCTGGGGGGAAGGGTTCATTTAAGACTGGAAACATTGAGGGTTCGGCCGGGTTTTTCGGAAGACGACAAGAATGATCCATCGGAGTCAGAGTTTGGATGACTAATGCATATCGCATTCAAATGGATTTTCAAAACTTGAAAACAAGAAAAAATAAAACAAAAAGTACCTTGGCATTGTTTCTAAATGTTACAAGACTGATTCGAGCTTGAATGCCGAGGCCGTTGTAGGAATTGATGGGACGAACCTTGTGGGTGAAGAATCGTGTTTGATTGATCTTGTTTCAACGAGGTGCCATTCCTTTCAATAGATGGAATCCACCATTGATGACGGTCGAGGGGAACAGGACAATGAAACTAATCGATTACGGTTGGACGATGGGATTCCTGGTGCCCTGAGTTCGGACTTTCTTCCCGTCCCTGGGTGCAGAAGGGCATGATGCAGTGGAACTGATAAATGGATCATTTGAGTTTTATAACGGTCAGCTTCGAGACAGACCACGGACAATTCGTATTGGCGAGGGATCTTACGTCCACGTGTAGACAGATTTGAAATGAACTGACTTTTGTGCGTCAGACAAAACATCGGGGTAAATTGGGTTGGAAGTAGTAACCTGACCTTCTGAAGGGAAGTTACACTGGTAAGTGGCTTTAAAGAGAACAGGTTATCATGATCATTTCCGATGAAATGCGAGAACGGTGCCAACTGAGGAGAGGACATTCGAGCTGAGGGGTTTAAGGAGGTCCTCGGTTCGGGTGATGTGGTTGAGAATGGGGTCCTTGTGTCGGGCTGGAGTAGGTTATTGGAGAATCTATGAGAATGCAGAGGCTTTGGGGCTTCGAACGCGGATGCGCTGAGGGACGGTTTCAATGTCGGCGGTTGGGAAGGCTTGCGTTGACTGGTGGGGGATGTTCGGGGATTGCTGGGCAATGGTCACAAGTCCTCGCTTCCTGACAGGGCGGCTACCTTGATGAAGGGGCGTCAGCTTTGGGATGCTGGTTGGTTTCGCAGGTCGGAGAGGGTGCGAGATAGCTTCAGCTGGTTCAGGGACACGAATATCTTCAGACAATTCTCGAAGAAGGGATTGGGGATTGTCAATGATAGATGGTCAGGGGCTCTTTTCGTGGAAATATTACCGGACCGTGGGTTCAAGTGCCTTCAGACGTAATGCGGATCCTTGGCGTGATCTAGAAAGGGAATGGAATGGTGCACGCATCCGGGCAATGACGTCCGGACATGAATTGTCGAATCGTAGGGCACATGACGTGTGAGGGAAAGTGAAGATGTGTACACTATGGTAGCTGGTACGTTGGAGGGGGATTTGTCGGTAATTTCTGTGGTGTATCGACCTGTGGGCAGACGATTAAGGGCTGGAATGGGGGCTGAAGCGGATAAGGGATGTTTGTGACAGCGGGGAAAGATCTCAGGCATGATTGGGACGCTAAGTCCGTCGGCGTTCAATGAAATGGATTGTGAAGCCTGATGGTTGAGGGGAGTGCTAGCGTAATTTCGGACATGGGTTGAGCGATGATTGGTGAGTGGAATTTCGGGCTACGCCTGAATGATGGAGGGTGATTGGACGAGCGGGACTAACGGCTGGATCGGAATAATTTCATCGTTATAATCGGACTTGATTCTTCGGGTTAAGTGAACAATTCTGAGTGCGTGGGGTGAGGACCTATGGCAGTGTGAGAAGGGCACGGGGGGGGAAGGGCTTATTTTTTTTTTTTTTTCAATGAATAACAATTAATAAGGCGCGATTAATTTGTGGTAAATCGGTGCTGGGGCCTGAAGTCCGGTGGTTCGCCGATTAACTTGAATTCTGTAATCTAATTAACGCTCGAGAGAGACTTTGC
>Ga0163217_1003052_pt1 | contig 12117 bp, 4 predicted proteins | sample SynspAceP_FD_185933 | JGI IMG/M metagenome (GOLD analysis project Ga0163217, IMG submission 185933) | Saline lake microbial communities from Ace Lake in Antarctica - Synechococcus sp. Ace-P (PacBio error correction) | ecosystem: Environmental > Aquatic > Non-marine Saline and Alkaline > Saline ... | reverse complement strand
CTAATTTGATATCATGTAACATACACAAGGTGGGGCATTTTCTACTATATGGCTTGCCAATCATTTAGCGTGAATCATTTTTCTCGGTGTAAATAATCAATTACTCTATCCTTTTTTTGGTAAGACATTTAACCATCTTGCCGACCCCTTTTGCATCGTTTGAATACTTATTCAAGTAATTTTTTCTGTTGTTTCCTTGAAGCATGCACCATATTATTTTTTTTCAATTAAAGCTTTACTAATTCCCACGATCATTTCTAGAAAAAAAGGGTTTTTAAGACTGACCTCAGAAAACAGGGCAAATAACACCGTGTCTATTGTTTTTATTTCACTGGCTCGCGCGCTAAATTTGGTTGATAAGACCTAGCTCTTCAATGAAACGAACCTTCTTTTTAGTTTTTCTCACTGATACTTGATGTCTTGAATTGTACGTGAAAACAGTCGAGGTCGCTCACTTTGTTTTTTTGCACATCTTTGTTGTAATGGCAAAAATCCACTTCCTTATTGTGATCATGTGCTTTCTTTATCTAGGTTATAATTTGTGGACTGACAAGTTTCTTTGAACAGGAAAACGTAAATTGTTTGAGAATTGGGGTTTGTTGCTCAAAACAATGGATTGAAAGTGTTTGTGTATGGACCGGCATAGGTAGTTCTTGCGGTCTCTAATGCTATCCCTAGATGACTGCACATTTTGTTTTACATTAATGAAATTATCTTATCCATTCCGTAGTAGAGAACCAAAACGGCTTTCTCGTGTAGTTTGTATTCCAATCTTCGACGCTCTCTTGTTCATTCAAGTTTCTTACCGTTTTGATACTTGATCCTTGTATTCATAGCAATTCGGATGCTTTTCTTTTTCTGCTGTAGCATTAGAGGGTTCTCGTAAGTCGTACACCGTTTTTTTATGGACCCGGTATAAAGGACCAGTGGACATTTGTCTTTACTTGTTTGCATAGGACAATCGCTAAAATTTGGAGTTGATGCCTGCTATTGTTCGTTGGTATCTCCTCTAATTAAATAAGTGTGGTCGTGGGGTTAATAAGAGTTTGTTCGTCAGTTTGGCTCACACTATACCCAAGTATTTTCATTCGTCCATAATAAGTACGGTTACTGCTAAGTTACCAGGGTCCATCTCACCCGCTAGGGACTATGATAGGTAAATGATTCTAGTGTTCAGTCATCTAGTTACTTTGTAGTTTGCCAACTACTTGGCTAACATTATTTCACCCACATGAATATGTTTGCTTTTCATTTAGGTGTCAATTGATGATTTAACCATGGCTTTCGATTCGTCCGGCTACCACGGGTCAACTAACGCTCCAAAATAGGGCAGGGATGAGCCATATATCAGATAGTTTTATCAAAACCATAGTACTACATTCTCCAGCATCCATCATGACTGGAACCTAGAATAGTGTTAACGACTGCACCAAGTTCAAGGCACTGGAAAATAGCCTCGACACTTGTCCTTAACCAGTTGATATGTCGATAACTTCTTTTTCCTTACCCCCAATAGATGACGCTTAGTTAGTTTCCTGCAATCATCCAACCTTTTTTATTCAATCTGCAGTTATTTGGTTTGTTTGAGGCCACCACTTTATCTGCAGCACTTAACACCGCTCTGTCTCCAACTGCATATTCGAGACCCTCTAGCATTGTTGATTGATTCACACGCTGCTTCGCTCTGTCAATTCCGACCACTCTTTAACTGGTAAACATCTAATTGTTCAGCAGCGGTTTTTTGAAAATTTCAGAGAGCGTTTCCAGCAGACATTCAGCTGGGTTTACTATCGTATCAAATAATCTAGTAACCAAGCTTTTTAAGTAAATGGTCATGTTTGGACTAGCAGATGCTAAAAGCCTAGTAAGCGTATTTTACTTTTAGACTCTTCAACACTACTTCAATTTACCCGGTAGAATATCACTGAAGCTCATTGTTCAATCACTTTTTATCTTCATTCTTTTAGTAGCTAATTCTGGTTTTTTCAGCCATGTAACATTTATTTTCCAACTTCTCCTTTCTGTAAGATGAGCTCTAATGATTCTTTCCGGCTAATCCCTTTTGTTGTTCTTAAAATTCCGTTATTTGATTTTCAATTCCTAGTTTTTTAGCATGGCTTTTCCAGCTAAAAATCGATAACCTGCCGTGTCCGTTATATATTCCGTCTAAATTCAAATATACAGCTTCATTCTTTTTGCCCGCCTTATTTTGATTATTGTCCAACTTTTGTTGTTTTATTCAACGTTGTATTGCTCTGGTTAGCATAATCCAAGTTGATCATATAATATCACTTCAATGGCTGCGCCATTTTTTAATTGAGTAAGGGTAAGCCATTTGCCATCTACTTGTAATTTTGTTAATTAGCACGCCACGTAATTGCTGTAGGATTATTGTCCAATTCACGGCAATTAGGTTGTGCAAACGACAGTGTTTCATTTGCAGTACGCATCCAGCAAACCCTCTTCCAATAGTGAGAGCTACCTGTCATTAGAAGTAATATGCATTCCATCTTTGTGTGTCGTTGTTTGTAATTATCCAAAATTCTAAACGAGCTGTCCGGCTATACAATTCAACTGTTTGTCTGGTTTTTTGGCAAATTCAGCTGCTTAAATAGCCTGAATATTGGAAGAAAGGCTCGTTGTGACAGGTCAAACGGTTCATAAAATCAAGTTCGACGTTTTCTTTCTTCGTTAAAATCTTCTTTAAAGAAATTAGATTCTTGGAGGAATCCGCTTGGTTTAATATACAGGAGAACCGTAAAATTTTATCCAGGACAAATTTTGACTTAAGGCAACTCTGTCGGGCGTTCAATTCTGAACAGGACGTACTCTTTATCTAAGAATGTTCATGTTGACCAAAGAATTCCTCTTTTTTTCAACGTATGGGAATTACATTTTTTCATTAATGGTTTGCCATTGTTTCAATTTCTTTTACCTCTTACATTTAATGCTATTTTTTGTTTTCGAATTTTTCTATTTGCAGGTAGTGTACATATCCAGTTGGTCCAAACAGCCATTTTAATTCGATGGTGTACAATTGTTTTGTTCACATTGTTTTCATATTCATTTGACCTGGTTTACAGCTGCATTTCATGTATTGGTCTTTGTCTTGATTTAATGAACTCGATCAGCACAGAAACGACTATACAACTAAAAAAATCTAAGGCCCTTTATCCAATAGATAACTTTCTTCGCAGTATAATTGGTGTAATCTTTAGATGCGGCTACACACAATTGATCCATTACGATTGAATTTCGTTCAAAGTAAACTTTCCCATTCTATCATGGGCATTCTACGCCAGTAAGTCACCAGGTGGGAATATCGTAGCGCACCTTTTAACCCCTTGCTGCACGTGCATTGTGCTCAGCTCTGTGGCATTTTGGTATGTGTCCCAGGTAATTATAGATTTTTTCGACTTTATCTTAGCATACTGTCAAAGCCATAATGGGATCGCGGCTTCTGTGTCCCCAGTACAGTCCAGCTCCTCCGTATTTTATCACCGTTGAACCTTTAGAGACCAATATTTAAACGGTCATCTTCCCAAGTTACTTTGCAAAAAGTATGGAATAGATATATATACGAATGCCTCTGTTTGCGCTGCGCTATCTCCCAATATTACGTCAAGCTTTTATTCCAACCGGTCTTGCCAAAAGAATCCATATGCTCACTGAACGCAATTGTCAATGCACTCACGCAAACGGTGCAACTGCTTCACTATTTCTTTGTTCTATAAGAAATTTCTGCTTTTTGAGCTGTCACGAGAAGTTGTTAAAGGTAATCAGATTTTTCAATCGTTGGCTGATTCCCAGCTTTCAGCTGCCCAGTGATCTTGGACACAGGCGCATGTCACCTTAAACTAGTTTGAGTATGTTCAAACATTTTTCACGGTTCCGCATTGTGCAGTTCCGTATTATTGCTTATCCCGAAATTATTTGGTTTAAGTTTTACTGTTAGGCTGTCTTCTGTTAGGCAGAAATGGTAACCAAATTTTTCTTTCGTATTTGATCTTCTTCGTTACATTTACTATCTAGCGTAGGGACAACGAGATGGTCGCATCTTCTCTGTTTAAATCGTAACTTTCATACGAATGGCCACCATAGTTTCTTTTTGAGCTAAAACTACAAACCGTTCAACTTCCACCGTGAATTGTTGTCCATTTTTTCACTATGTTAGCTACCGAGATAAAAGATTCCTTTTTGTATCCCGACATGCTTAATTCAGATATGAATCTTATATAAATCTTTACTTGTTCTCATCGTATATAAGATTTAGCTTAATTAAGTTCATGAATTAACATCACTTTACCAAGTTATCTCCAGGATACCCCTTTTTCCACACCCAACACGCGTTTTATCTGCGAGGACAGACCTGCCAGGATGCTTTCCTTGGTGATGAATCTCCTGATATGTTCTTCAAATTACTTCGATCCATATATTCCATTTCCTTACTCACTTACTCTCTTGGAAGGCGTCGGTCTTTTTTATCATAGGTGTTTGTTTGTACTTGCCATTCATCAATTCAAAATATCGTTTTCTCTCTTTACTTCCTCCTCCAAGCCGCACATTGTTCCAGCTATTCACTTTTTATCTGTATCTTAAAGCAAAAGTTGCGTGTGTCAATTCATTTATCATATTCTTTTTATTAGTTGATTTATTCGTTATATAGAAGAAAAGTATTTCTTACTTTTTGTTAAGGGAACAGCTTTTTTTCTGTTTTCTACTTTAGGATCGTTGCATTTTACTTGGCATCTATTTACTAGAGCAAGCGTCTTGCGTATTCAAACAATAAACTATAGGGAGTTGGAATAAGAAATGAAGAAAAATTTATTTGATTTTGGGCAAAACTGGGAAGCTTTAATGGTCGGGTCATCGCTGTCATGCTGCAGCTGGTTAATGATTAGTATCGGTAAAAGGATTGTCATGTTCGGCGAGACATTCAATTTGTTATCTGTTATCCGGTGTGTATGGAAAAGTTTTAGGTTGGGGCGTAATAGGAATCTCCAGTATTCTCTTTGCTGGCAAATCGGGAGGATTCTTGGTAAAGAACGTGCTGGCGGAGTTTTTGCTGCCTATTTTTAGCTTTTTATTAATTTAACGTTAACAACGGTTCTATCTTCGGGTTTTTCTTTCTGAAAATGTTATGAAGGAGGCTGCACCGCTAAAAACTTTATTTTGGTTCAGAAATTTTGTAAACGGTTATTTCATTTCTGTTCCTTGGGAGAACAGCTATTAAATATGGGCGTATTTGTGTCGGGACATTATTTCTGGTTTTGTAGGAGCAATTATAAATCAATAAATATCGTATAATTATCGTAAATTGCCTGAAGCTCTTTCTTTCTTTAACGGATTCTGTACCATGTTGACGAGTTATTTTATGGTCTGTTGTTGTTTTCTTTTTTAGCTATTTTTTGGCAATATTCAAACGGGGTTATCCAATTAATTTTGGCCAATGGATTGCTACTTCAGCTGATCGCTCCAGTACTAGCGCCGTTTGTTTACAGGTACCTTAGAGCGTTTATTGCTACCATTTGGATTGCCCATCACATGTTAACATTCAATCAATTACACTGTCTGGGAGGAACCCTATAGCTATTACGGAGCAATGTAGGTACTCAGTTTTTGGACAAGATCACTGTGGTTAGCTTGGGTAGTGATTTACGTCAACTTATAAACAATCTGGTGTTACAGCTGGATATCAAGCTTTGTTGGACAGTTATCTACCCCTGCCGTTTCAACGCTTGGACAATGATCGTGCAAGTGGAACATTTTAGGTGTTGCCTATTTTTGCTATGGATCGTAGAAAGATGTTTTGGAAAAACGCAAAAATACAATCTACGTTCTTTTCTGGCCAGCTATCGCCGTTTTTCTTAACCGGAATGTAATGAGCCTCTTGATTATGTTTATGTTCGCTGCGCCATTACTTATATGTTGGTTTATGCTGTTATTTAGGTTTTCTCGTTGCATTAGCTTGATTTGATTCCATCTACGTGTTTCATTCTGTTGGAAATTTATAGTTTCTAACTCGTATTCCAATTGTCTCATAAATTGCAGGATTCTATGGGATGTCATTTAATTTTCCTATTTTAAGCAGTATTGCTTCTTCGCTCATAGCCTATTTTATTTTTTTTTATATGATTGGTCTCGTTTCAGAATTTCGCTACCCACTGGACGGTCTAGATATTGTACATTGTGAAGCCTCTATTCTTTTTGAAGAAGAAAACAGATACGTTTCAGTAGTTCACTTGGAAAAGCTGTCCTGCAAATTATGAACTTGTAAGGACACGTAAATGATATACATGCCTTATTTAGGTGGGACCATTAAATCATCACTGATGTCGGATTTGCCATGTTGGATCGTCTTCGTGTTAGCGTAAAGATGGTGATATGGTGGTTGATGAGCAAGCCTTGGAAAAGGTTGCGGTTTACAGGTCTAATTAAAAAAGGCCAGGAGCTAAAAGTGTTTATGACAGTGATGATTTTAAAATAGACATTCAAGATGCATTAGGAGGTAATTTATTGAAACTATTAACATTAAATAACTTTAGTTGGTTTAGAAAGAACAGCCGCAGGAAAGGTTGGCTACACTTGTTTGAAACGATTCCTATCAATCACATTCGATATTATGCTTTTTCCAGAAGTTCAAATCAGGTCTTTAGCGGATCCTACAATAGATTTATTCAGATTTCTTTACCTTATTCAAAGCTGCTGATCCTCTCTATTTCAAATCAACAAATTAACTTTGCTTTCCAAGTACAACAAAATATTAGAAAAAAGCGGGCTTACGGTTATTCTTGGACTTGGTTACCTTCCCGATATCGGATACGACATTTTTGATGAAGGCTTAGCTTTTTGGCAGCCTTCATCCTTATTCAACAATTAAGCGTTTCCTGCTTCAAAAAGTACTCGCTTACGACTAATCATAAACCGCTCTTGTTATTGGATATTACAAATCGAGGACAGTTGGTATTGTTTAATTCTTCATTTTGGGTTGGTGGAATGATAAAGGAAGATACTTTAGAACAATGGGCTGTGTGTTCTGCGTTGTTTTAACCATATCTGGCTTCGATCTAATTTAATGGGAGTTTCAATTCCTTCACGTCATCTATGAAGGTATGATTTAGAAAAGGAGAGATTGGTTTGATGACTTTTTTGGTATTGGCAGCTCGAACGAGAGTATTAGGGCCAGACTGTCCGAAAGTAATATGGACGGCTGGTCGTAAAATAAGAGAAGTAAGGTTCAGATTTCATTTTCAATAAGTTGTTTCTTATGTACACGTCTAGTTATTCTTTAATGGGCTAAACCTACCAGTTATCTCAGATCATTACCAGGTTGTCTAGCGTAGAATGTCATAGAACCACAGTGAGTTCATTAAAAAACTCCACTCTTTTAACCGCTATGTTTAAAGAGTGGAGTTTTTTTTAGTTTAACCTTATTTATTGTGATATCGTGCTACCTTAATTTCATTGTAACAAATTCGTTCAGCACCAGTTGAGGGTGAATCGCTACAGTAGGCATCAAAGTCTGCTTTAGTTGCTTCACATTTTCTGATAGGAAGCGGAAAACCTTGCAGATTTCATACCATTCTGAACCCATCCATTGAAGCCCGACACTTTTATTCTTTCCTAGTCCACACAGGGACTTCTAAATTCATACTCGTTTTTTGTCTATTTCAGTATGAATAGTGACATGCCAGTAAACGTGTTCGCTAATGTATACTTTTTATTTAGTGCTGCACCAACTTGTCACAGTTGCTGCTTCTTCTGGTCCTTTGCCCACGCGTTCCAATTTCGGAGGGTGGACTAAAAACAAATGTTGGAACATTATCATAATCCAAATACTGCTATGGTTTATTGACTTAAACAAGTCGTTCGGAATAATTGCGGCCAGCTGCAATTAGCCACGGAGTCAACTCAATATTTGACCTGTCACATTCCATAGCTAGATACCTCTTGATGTTGTATTTTGAAATTCATCAACTGTAATGATACCACCATTTCATTTACTATCAATCTGTTGCTGTTAAATTCCAAATTCCTGTGTATTTTTAGGTGATCCCTATCGGCCCAAAAAGGGGCTTCTGTTTTTTCATGCGTTGTTCCGTCCTCTAAGTAGAGTTTCAGACTGCCATCCTCATTCTTTTCAACTTTTTCAGGATTGTAGCATACGTAATGCAGCGAGTGCCACCTTATGCGCATTTGTGTCTAATACCTTCAATATAACTTCGATTCAAAGTGTTTCAGTTAAAGGTGCTGTCTCGCCGCGAACAATAAATGGTATTGGATCCTTATTCCATGCAATTACCTGCTAATTCCACAGCAATGTAACCGCACCCTACTACCGGCCGTTCGTTCTTGGTAATCTCTGTTAGTTCAAAGCCATCTGAATTTATCATACATTCAGCACAGGAACTATCATAAGAGACAATACGAGATTATATACAACTGTACAAGCAACAAAAAAAAAAAAAAAAAATTATATAATACCAAATATAATTGGATCTGAAGTATAGCTGAATATTCTTATACTATATCAAGAAATTATTGGTTAGTCAACAATAGAAAGACAATAAGAGCAAAAGAATATATTAATATACAAAATTATATATATAATGAATATATATGAATAATAATTATAGATATATTAAGAGATAGAATTACATCATATAATTTAATATAGAAAATAAGAAGATTTTAATTTTAATATAATCGAAGAGAATATCAATATAGAGAGATATTCATTATCATCATATATATAGAGATATAGAAATAGAATTAATATATTAGAGAAAAAAAACATATATATACATGAATTACAGACCAAAACAAAAAAAGATAAGCATTTACTAATCGAATATATAGCACCTTTAGCCCGTGCACTCTGCACGATTGATAGAAGTTTCCACCGCTTCCGCCCCGATAGCAATATAATCAATTTTTCAACTTTTATCTCCCACTTTCTTTCTTATACTCATTCCAAGTATAGGTAGTTCCTGTAAAGAAGAAGGAAGGTTCTTGATAAGGTTTCATAAATTTTTATTTATCGTTGCAAGAAAGTTTTTCGCAGAGAAACTTATTGTTTTTCATCTTTTTCAATCATTCGGGCCTTTCTTCATTAATTTTCCGAGCTTTTTTCTTTTTGCGGGATCAGTATGATTCAATTACAATGCACGCTACAAGCAATCACAATAGCCGATTCTCCGACACGTGCTAAGGAAATCTGGGCAAGCTTTACAGTTGCTTCGGGGACTTGGGTTTTAATTCAATTCCCAATACTAATGAAGACCAATAATCATTTTTGACGATCCGTTAAAAGGGTTCTGATGTTATATTCGATTCCTGTCAAGTAATTGAGAAGATCTTAATAGTGGGCGCTGCCCGCTTAAGATTTGAGGCAAACTGAGAGCGTCGACCATAATTTGGATTAACTCCAGCTGCATTCAAAAGAAAGAGGCGCGCAACGGCAACGAGTTAAACGGCTCATTCTTTTTTAGTAGGAGGAAATTATTCCAACATATCTGGCTAAAGATGTCTTCCGGTTAAAGAGTTAAACATGGACGCTTAAACGAGGGTCAATATCCGTTTGCCTAAAAATAGCTCAGACAATCTTATATCGTTTGATTCTCTATCTGACTCTCCCTTCGGTTATCGCTGTAACATTCCAACGGTTCTTCAGCATGTAACGTGAACATATTAACATGGGTATGTATTGCCCCCATTTAACACCAATGGGAAATAAAAAGGCTGAGGTAATGAAAAACCAGAGGCTATCTCTGACCAGCTCCAAATTTCAACCATATTTAACGAGCCAGCTAACCAGTAACCTCATAATATGCAATTTAAATGACGAGGTTTTGTCATTCCTTTTCCGTATGATTTAAAGCACACAAAACATGACAAATATGAAACAACCAATTTATTCGCTTGAGCAAATGTTCAGAACCACTCGCCAGCTCGCTGTTATACCTGTTTGGCAGTAAAGATAGCCAATTGTCGTTACAACGGTTCCTGTTACCTTTGTTGTGGAAAAGTGCTCAACGGTTTGATAAGAACCCAACTGCACTAAAAGAAGCCACCAAACAAATGTCGCTCGCTACTATTGCAGAAGTTCATATCCCGCTTAGCTATGGAAATATTCGGTCGTACAAACCAAAAAACTATTCCTTTACATAGGAAGTTTGGCTCCAAACTTCATCCTTTATTTGGATAACATTGTATCAGAGTAGCTTACTCAGCCATAATTTCATGGCACTTGTAACTATTAAGTTAAATCTTTTCTGAAATTCCCAACTACTCTTGACGATTCCTTGGAAACAGCCTTATTACTTAGAACATAGCGAAAATTGGTGCTGTATCCTAGTGGAACGCTTCTCTTAAGGAAGGACACCATTTAACAATCATACTTACTTCTATTAACTGGTTCATTTCTATCCATAGAAAAAAATCACTAAATCGCTCTAATTTCATATATAATTGCGTTTTTTACGATTATTCGATTAAATAAATCTAACATTTTTTATTGTTAAATGGCTATCTAATAGTGTTTACAGCTTAATCGGGTCACTCTTTTTTTGGAATTTTCACTTCCCAATGCGTTTAACTTCTTTTTGACTGATTGTTTATTTTTTTCAAGGGCTGTAGTAATTCTTTTCTTCGGAATGTATTAGGAATTTAGTTTTTCAGCTATTCTTTTTTTTCACAATCATAGGCGGATATTAAAATGATCACTTGAAAAGGCAAATTATTCTGGTTTACGCATCATACATTGCCTCTGTAAAGTATTCGCCTCCGTGAAAGCATAACGTTATCATATAAGGCATTTAAGGGCTTTTTTTGAGGCTAAAATGCTTCAAGTGTAAGAGAGAGCGATTTGTTTTAATTTTTCCGCGTATGTTCCCAGCTGAAACAATCAGAAAGAGACCCAGGATTGGTATTTATTCCACATCCTTTCACTATAAGCTTTCTCAGTACATCGACTCGATTGGATAGGACAAGTCCAATGTGATTAAAATGTTCTATTTGTTCCTTTTTGTATTTTTTCTAAGCCATTCTTATATCCAATGAATTTTCCTTCAAAACAATTGCCCATAAAAATGCCTATTTAGCGTAACTGTTGTTGTCTTCCCTAGAATAATCAAAGTAATTATAAGAATCGCTTTGTTTTCTGAACACAACTGAAAGCATTTTCTATTTTTTTTACAATTACTTCGTACTTTCCTTCTATCCATTTTATAAAATACTTGTAAATTCATTTTGTTTTTTTTTGAGACTTGTCTTTATTCTTCCAGTTGCTTGTTTTCAAAGGTATTGCAGAAGGCCATTCTTGGGAACACCATATTTCTCGTTCTCCATCGGGAATTGTTCGTGGGATGTGAGTGGACAAAATGGTTACAAAAGGAAGATTTAAAGATACAACCCAAGCGTAACACCGATAAGAAAGATATCTACACATATTAAATCGACGCTAAAGATTTTATCTATTTTTTCTATTTGAGAATGAGTTCCTTCTGGTTTGTAAAGCATGTCTTTTCTCTGTGCTTAGATTGCTTGTTAATGGAGCGTTTCGAAGCTCCTTTTTTGTTGCTTCGAAAAATATCCAGTCGGTCTTTTTCTGAATTCAGGTTGGTTGCGGTTATTTAGCTTTTCCTCTTTTTATTTTTCTATGTCAATTTCATAGGAAGTTTAAGTTTGGCCTTGCTCTATTGTCTTTAAACTCATTGCTGCATCGCAGTAACTTCTTCCGAGTTCTTGAACTCTTTTGCAAGGACTAAGAGCGGAGATAATGAGAATTTAAAATGGTGGACTATTAAAAATATATGCATGCGCTTTCCTTCACTTTGCTCCTTTTTAAAGATAAATAAACCATAAGATTCTTAGAATTTCTTTTTCATAGAAAAACGGTTCTTAACTGTTTTTTGCCAGCATCTTTGAATTTTTTCAAATTGACTACTGGCTTATTTTAAGCGCTGGATATTTTTTCTGTTTCTCGAAATCGTTTACCCAATTAGATGTGTCATATAAGATCCGTTGGTATCATCTTCCCAAAATAACTTTTCACGCCCCCTCTTTCAGTCCTTAATACTAAGAACTTTCTTGTGAGTGGGCTTCTAAATCCGCTAT
>Ga0163217_1105508_pt1 | contig 12120 bp, 18 predicted proteins | sample SynspAceP_FD_185933 | JGI IMG/M metagenome (GOLD analysis project Ga0163217, IMG submission 185933) | Saline lake microbial communities from Ace Lake in Antarctica - Synechococcus sp. Ace-P (PacBio error correction) | ecosystem: Environmental > Aquatic > Non-marine Saline and Alkaline > Saline ... | reverse complement strand
GCTCATTGCGGCGTTGATGATTTATCAGGAACGACGTGGCCGAAGTCGTATCGTGGTTCGTTGATGACGACTGAACTTTCACGGGCGGCGCTGCCAACCGCAGAGAACCCGTGCGAACCGGTTCGGGTACGTCGGAACGCACGGCGGACGATTTTTTTCTTGTCCGGCGACGAGTGGTTCCTTGGGATGGAAAATGTCGGCCGGCCCGGACGGGAAATGTGTTCGTGTTGGATTGGAGTGGACCTTGGGGAATGTCACGAGCACACCGGCGTCATCGCAACCGCGGGCGGATCTACAAAATCACGGCAGCAAAAAGATTCGATGCATGAGATTTGCCGCATCCACTCTCCGACGTTTGAAGTTCCAGTATCTCGAATCGGGCGATCTGCGTCAGTTGTTCGAGTTTGGTGCTCGGTCGCGATCGTTAGGTTCTCACACAAGCCGCGATGCGATTACGGGAGTTGAAAGAAAGTGGAACCGACGGTATCCCAGGTGATCGAAAACGATGCGTTATCTGGCACGACCCCGTGAAAGATCGAAAAGGCAAGTTATGTTCGGATCGTGTGACTGACGGCGGGCTTGCGCGTGCCGTTTGCTATTGGTCGCTCGATTCAGATCGGCGGGAATCAGCGAACGGGCAGATACCGCGTGGTGCGCCCCGATTACACGCCTTGGTACGAGTACCGCATCGGAGGCATGTTCGCGCCGCTGCGATTCGTTCGTTGACACAGCCATGGCCGATCGATGACGTGTACGGGGCCGACGGCGGATTCGCGTGCGCATGCGCCGGGATTCCTGTCGCAGGCCACGGGGCGTTCGTTTCGATGTTGGGGATGCGGTCGGTGCGGAAGACTCTGCCGGATGGTTCGACTCGCACTTGCGCATTCGACGTTTGCAACCGCTTGCCCGAAAACGTTGCGAGCGGGCGCGGCGCAAAAGATTTTTACAAATCAGCGGGGCGACCGAGATTACGACGAATCCTAATTTTGCCCAAAATGATCTGGTTCGGTTTGATGAATTGCGTTCGTCGACGCATCCGGGTGAGATGACCGAGGTCGTGATGGCGATGCGAGTTGCCGGGAGTTGACGACGATGCGTCCGCAGTTGTGCTGAACAAGTCGAGAACGCAACGGCACGGCGTTGCCGACGGCATTGCTGGCCGCCACAAATTCGCGAGTTGTGAGGGCAAACCACCGGCGGCCGGTTACGTCCGGTCTGACCGGTCCGCGTCTTGACGGCATCGAGCAGGGGCGCTGGTGGGAATATCGGCGGGCCCGAAATGCCAGGCGGCTTTGGGGCGGGGGTTTCGGCTACCTTCGTGACGTTCGTGGATCGGATACGCAGTATTCGCGACTCGACCACTCGATGCGAAATCTTCGGTGACGGGCATGAGCGTTGGAAAAATTTACCAAGCCTTACTCAACGACGAAAACGGCCGATCCGTGTCAAACGACTCCGCCGCGTGAAAGGGTGGGTCGCGGCCTAGGCAGGAGGAAGGGCAGTCGTGATCCGAAGACGGCGGGCCGAATTAGTCCAGCGGCCGACCGCTGCGTGGGTGACCCACGGGTGAATTGCGGCGGGCGAATCGTTGGCGACGATCGAATCATGTCGGCGTGGCGGATGCTCGCCGATAACCATGGTCGGTTCCGCTCGCCGCTACGCCCCAACGTGATCGGCAATTGCTGTGTTCACGCGCCCTGTTCGCCGAGTTCTGGTGCAGCGTTTGGACAGAAAAAACCTTCGAAAAGAGGTTCTCGACGCTTCGCATATCGCAAGCATCGTCGCTCTTGGTGACGAGGATTTGACGGCCCGGCGTCGACGGGGTGTGGGGCCGGCGTGCGGGGAAACACCCGCAAACGTACGGCGGGAAGATTTCGCGGACTAACCGCGATGCTCGCCAGCTGGACCGGATGCGGCCGCGGATTCGGGCGAGCGGTCGGGTTGCTGTTTGATCGGCCTGCGCTTTCGTTGTCATCTCTTAAAATTGTTCGGTAACGGCGAAACCGTGGGACCGGATTTAACCGGTGCTCAACTTCGAGTTTGGATTACCTGTTGCATAACATGTCGATCCCGATTGCGGTCGGTTGGCGTGGATTATCGGGCGACGAAAGTGTTGGACGGTGGACGCGTCGGTTGCTGTTCGGGGTGGTGACGGCGCAACGCGGCGGACGATGACGATTCGGCCTCGGCGGACTGGGACCGAAACGATCGCGCTCGAGGACGTCGAGAAGAGTTCCCGACGGAAAAACCTCGCCGATTGCGAGCGGTTGCTGCAACCGCCTCAGCGATGACGAGATTGCCGGCATTTGATCGCCGTACTTGCAATTCGCCGGTGCAGGGGGCGGGGACAGGCGTCATCGAACTGGAATGGACAAACTCGCTTTCTCCACGTTCATCGACCGGTCCGCTGATCGGAAAGTCGGTGTCACCACTTCGCAGTTCGTCCGATGAGGAGAGGCCTGTTATTCCGACGCGTGGTCTATTCGGTTTCGTCGAGAATGACAGTTACTCGGACCGCGGAAACCGACGTTACGGTGACGTCTGTTACCGCACGGACGTCCGTGCGTTACGCGTTCGATGCCCCAACAACTTTGAAACGCCGTCAGCCCCATGCAGCTTGTCTGGCATAGCCCAAGTTTGCCTATTCAGAAAAACGCCGCAAAACACCCGCCCCTTCTCAAAACCCTGACCCGTTATTGTGCCGCTGGACCCCGTATGTACCGGTCGCTTATCCCGGAGGGATTGGAAGCGATTAGTCGGGTGGTGTCGCTGCACGGCTCAACCACGGCTTACCACCTTGAACGACTTCGCGGTAATCCGCGAATGCTTCCAGTAGGTGCTCAGGAAGTTGCCGGGGTGCGTCGAGCGGCTTGACCCGGCTACGCGGTTACCAGTTTGGATTCGAACTCGGTGATTCTTTGGTTTCGTGCTTGACAACGTTTGGGCGATGTCGTCGAGACCCGTGCCAGTTAGTTTTTGTTGCTTGCGGCTGCGTCTCGACTCGAATGAACGTTCGAAACCTTCGCCGTCGGTTGACGGTTTTGAGTCTCGAGATTGACCGGAGTGGTAAGGGTTGCCTTTTGGGCCGTCTGTTGGAATAATTCCTCCACGGTCGGCCTTCGTGAGGCACGGGATCGGTAGGAGGCCGTTCTTGAACGAGTTGGTTGTAAAGATGTCGGCTGCGAACGAGGGCCGCGATTGACGACTCGGAAACCGTAATCGGTCGAGCGCCCAGACGGCGTGCTTCGCGACTGTGCTACCGCTGCCGAAGTTTCTGCCGAGCGATCAGGACAGAGGCGGCCTTTTGACGTGATCCCGATTGAGTTCGAAAATCCGGGTTCTCAGTGTGCCGTCCTCGAGGAACCGCCAACAAAAAACAAGAATTGACCGAACCCGGTCCGCTTCGATCCGTTTGAGGAACTGTTTCGGGTATGATCGTTCACTCGGTTGTCGGACATTGGCCCGTCGCAGAGTGGCGGACGACGGCCTTGATGAATCGTGAAATTGCTGATGGAGAGGTGGGGGTGTTGGGTGTTGGGCTATGGCTGTTGGGCCATTGGGCTATTGGCTATTGGCTGTTGGACTGTTTGGCTATTTGGCTATTGCGCTTATTGGCTATTGCGCTATTGGCTATTGGCTATTGGCTGTTGGCTATTGGCATATTGGCTATTGGCTATTGGCTGTTGGCTTTGTTGGCTGTTGGGTGTGGGTGTTTGGGTGTGGGTGGGGGTGGTGGGTGTTGGGTGGTGGGTGTTGGCTGGTTGGGTGGTGGGTGGGTGGGTGGTGGGTGTTGTGGGGTGTTGGCTGTGGGCTGTATGGTGTTGGCTGTTGGCTGTTGGCTGTTGGCTGTTGGCTGTTGGGTTGTTGCTATTGGGTGTTGGTGTTTGGGTGTTGGGTGTTGGGTGTTGGGTGGTGGTGTTGGCTATGGCGTGGGTGTTGGATGTTGGGTGTTGGGTGGTGGGTGGTGGGTGGTGTGAATTGATGGGGGCTTAAGCGGGGGTGTCGATTTTCATCGTTTTTGCGCCGGGCAAAGATTAGCGATGGGCGTTAGCCCCGGTTGCCGGTGTGAAAAACCGGGGCTAACCGCCCTCGGCTCATTGAAAATCGATAGCCCGCTAGGATGTTGGGTATTCCAATCGCGGATGTCGGAACAAAATGCCGGGAGGGACGGCGGCGGCGGCGGCCATCGCGGGGCTGAACCAAGTGTGTCCGTCCGCCATTTGGCCATTGACGGCCTTCGAGTTGCCGGTTGCTCGTACTGGCGCATCGCTCGCCTGAGGGGCGAGTTTTGTCGGGTTCATCGCCAAAACACTGCTTTGCATCCGGCTTCCCGCCCAATTCCATCCGGCCTTCGATGAAGATCTTGTGAGGCCTTCCTGTTCGGGCTTGCTTTTTGACCTGACCGCTGCCGGGCACGACCATCGCATGACTTGTCGCTACAGCGATTGGCCATTCACCACGCGGCGCCGCTCGCAGGTCTTCGATCCGGGCGTTGGTACACGATCCGATGAAGACGCGGTTGATGCCGATTTCGGTTGATCGGGGTGTTGCGCTTGTCAGATCCATGTACTGAAGCGATAACCGTCGTCTTTTGCTCGGTCGGGTCGGTTCGAATCGCCTGGAATCGGGAACACAAGCATCGATGCTCAGGACTTGGCCGGGTTCGTTCCCCAAGTGACTTGGGGACGAATGTCGCTGCCTTGGTAGGACGTTGCTGCGGTCGTACGAGGCGTTTCGCATCGGTGGCAGTTTTTTCCAACGTTCGATGGCGGCATCGAAATCCTTGGGGGCTTCCGGGCGCCGGCCGGAGGGATCGAACGTGGTTTGATCGGGGGCGTCATGCCGGCCCCCGGCACCGGCCTTCGATCCGACATTTTACAGAACCGTCAGCGTTCTTCCATCGACATTCGCGCGGACGCAGTCGCCGGTGAATTTCGAGCACGTTGCCGGTGGCCGCCGGCGTTGCCGATTTGGCCGATCAGTACAGAATCATGTTCTTTCCGCCGGTTGACGCCGCGTGGAGCGATGTCCGTCGACGCCGGAGCTTCGAACGTTTTCGGTTTGTCTTGGCCAACAGCGTTGTGTTCGCCAAACGTGCTCGACCTTCGCTGGTCCCGATCCGAACGCGAGTGCCCCGAACGCGCCGTGGGGTGGCGGTGTGTGAGGTCGCGCAAACGATTCGTCATTGCCGGGTTGGGTGTAGCCCGTTTTCGGGGACCGATTGACGTGAACGATGCCTTTGCCGGGACGTCATGGATGTCGAACAATTGGACGCCGAATTCCTTGCAGTTTTCACGCAGTGTTTCGATTTGTTTTGCGGCTGATCGGGTCGGCGATCGGTAGGCTGCGGTCACTCGTCGGCACGTTGTGACGGACGGGTTTTCGCGACGTTCGCTCGGCGGCGGCGAACGGTGCGGTTGTTGTTCCGCCAAGCCTCGAAACGCTTGGGGGGGTGACTTCTGTGGACGAGGTGCAAATCGATTGTACAAAAATCGACGACTCGTTTGGGGAGCGTACACGACATGCTCGTCCAGATTTTATCGAGCAACGTGCGGTTGCCGGTCGAAAACGGGGGAGGAGGCCGGTGCGGCGGCGGCGGCAGGGGGAGTCGGGCATCGAGCAGGTCGGGTCAATGTACGAGGAAAACGTTCGGCGAGACCGATTCTCGCGAGCACCTCCCCACTGTCGACACCTCAGGGGCAAAAAATGTCAGCGATTATGGTGATTTGCGGCTGGGATGGGATGCAGCGTGGTGGTACCCGCCCCGTCAACCGGAGGGGTCGGCGGCGATCGTTCAGCGAGGGCCGCCGGGGGAGGGCTCGCTGCTGGGGTGGGCGTTAATGGTTGGAGGTTGTCGGGGATGCCCTCGCCCGGAAAAAAACTCGCTGAACGCTCGTTTCCGACCCCTCCCGCTTGAGCTGTTTGCCGAAGTCGCACTCAAAAATAATTGCGATCCGTTTGGGCGTTAGCTGCGGTTTTGCGTGACGAAAACCGTGGCTAAACGTGAGAACTGCTAGTTTCCGCAACAGTCTCCGCTTTGCGGGCGGGGGGCCGCATGGGCTTGCCATTAGAGTACTGAACGCCGCGTGGTCTCTTGGCTTCACTCGCACCGAAGCAATTTGAATCCTATGCTGCGAGGGGGTCGCACTGAACAATGCCGTCTCCTTTTCTTCTCTTTCCTCGCCGAAAAAACCTCTCCGCATGAGCTCAATCACCGCTGCCCCGAGGAGATGTCGCCCTCCCCTGAGGTCTCGCCCCCCCGACGGCTCAGCGGATTTGGAAACGAGGAGCGAGCGGTGGTTCGGCGGATTCGATACGTTTGCGGAAAAAGTTCGGCGACGCGACCAATCCGTATTGATTAAGGGACGCGTCAGGCACTCAGAGTAGGCAGTTCGTGGTCACGTTCTTCGGTCCTGTTGGTCGGCCTCGTTCGCATGGACGGTTCGCGGGCAGTTTGTCGTGGATTGCCGCTGATCTACACGACGCCGGTCGGGCCCGCGGATGTTGGGCGGGTATTACGTCGTGCTCCGCGGTGCCGATGTTGTTGGTCGTTCCCTTGGGCGGCGTATCGGTCGCTCGAAGCGGAGATCGGCATGACGGGGACGATTGGAGCTCTGTCCGATCACGGCGGCTGAGTCCGTTTGCAAATTTCGTGCTGGGAAACTCCGCCAGTGCGTTCGTTGCAGATGATGCTGTATCTTTGGTCGCGTTGTTTCCTTGTGTGGCCTACGCGTAACCACCGCTTCCGCGGCGTGGATCTGCCGACGCTCGGTTTGAATGATGGGGACGTTTGATCACCGCGGCGCTCGCGTTGACGGTGGTGGGGCGTTGTCGTTCGCGCCGTTTGGCTCGGGGACGGACCGGGACGGGTCACCACGTTGCTCGGTCGTGATGAGGTGTTGTTGCTCGCCGAATACCTCGTCGGTTTGCGGGCGTGATTTTCACGATTCAGTATGCAATCGCTGACACTGGTGGACGGTTATTCCTGCTCGGTCACGGCGGTGTTTGCTGACGATCTCGATCAGTTCATTTGGTTGTTGACGGCGACGGCGGCTCAGTTGACGCCCGAGAGTGGAGAACCGTAGCAGTGGGGCTGCTGGTTCAAATCCTGCGCTGACGATTTTGATCTTCGCGGATTCAACGCACGTTTCGATTCGAATGATTTCGCGAGGGATCGAGACGAAGGTGTTGATGGTGTTTTCCCCTTCGTTGGTTCTTGTTCGCTTGTGGACGTTCGGTGGGTGGCGCCGATGATGGCGGGGGAATCGGCGAGCATGACGCCACGCCATCCAGCGTGGTTGCCGGGCATTTCCTCAGCCGAATGTTGCTCGTGTTTCTTCACGCCGGGGCACGACGGGGTTGGTGTTCGCGTGCCTGGGGACGTTGCTCGTGTTAAAGCGGCGGGTTGATTTGGCGACGACCGGATTCAGGACTCGGCGTGTGTGCCGCTGCGTCGTGTCAATGTAGGGAAGGCATGATGGTCGGGTATGCCGGTTACTTGATCGTGTTCTTGTTGTTGCGTTTCGTTGGTGGTGGCGTTGGTCGGATCAAAACATCACCTCGGGTCGAGGGTTGGGATCGCCTGTGCGTGATTGTGGTCGCGGTGATGGCGGCGTTTGGTGCCGTATTCGATCGGATTGCACGCGAAACGATTTACCGTCCTTACTCGTACTCGGGTTGGCAGTTCACGAATTGGTTCTGGACGTTGCGGTCAAACGCTGGACGGGCAGCCCGCCCAGTTATCTGTCAAACGGGGCGTCGCGCGATCTTTGGTCGCAACGATGACGCCATCGCCCCACGGTGGGGGCGTCGGGCACTTTGGCGATCGAAACCGCCACCCGGGAGCTGTTCTTGCGGAACCCAGAGGTAGTAGGCTTACGGTAGCATGGTGCCGGTTTCGAGGAAGTTCTGGTGTAGCTCGAAACAGTTGTTGAGGTTGTGTTCGGATTATGGCCGGAGGGCGGAGTTGCTGACGTTTTAGCGGTGGAGATAATCGCGATACATCGGGTAGCGCATGGTCGATGATCCGTCGGGCCGTTCGGCGGGCGCGACGCCGCGGAGATCGGCGAGGCCGTGCTTTCGGTCACGATCACATGGACGGAGTGTTCGTTGTTGATCGATGTCGAACACATCGGCCAACGATCGCTGAGATTTTGCCGCCCTTGGCGGACCGACGGCATTACGAACATCACAGGTTCGAATTTGCGGCAAAATCGCCCTGCCGCGATTCTCTTGCATTTGTTCGGCAGCAACGTCAACCCGCATGAACTCGCACCCCGCAAACCGACCGGCTCCGCATCCAATTCAAACCCGGAGCCGGTTGCAGTACCTCGGTTTTGTACATGAATAAATCCGCTAGAATATTCCGGGGCTCTTGCCGGACGCCGGCCGGTGCCGCGTGGCCACGGTTACGACGACCGCTTTGCAGCGGCAGGAAACTCTCCGGATGCGTCGGCCGGCGAGTTCCCCGGCGAGGAATTCGACCGACGATAGCCGCGATTTTTTCGCTCAATTCGCCGACGCGTGAACCCGCCGAGTTCGTCGGCGTTGGTTTTCGTTTCGACGATTGCCCACGATCTTGGCCGGGTCGACTTCCGCGTACGTTTTGCCGATCCGTTGCAGCGGGTGATCGAGCGAAGGACAACCGGGTGCGGCGGTTGTTTGCCGGATCACCGGATATCGCCATGTTGCTGATCTTCGCGAGACTGCCGCGATTGGAGTTCGGATGATGACCTTTTTGGCTTTCTTCAAAAACGTCGGCGAGGCACGATCGACGTGCTCAGATAGACTTATTACCGTTCTGGCCGTCAACCTTCGTCGCTCGGATGGATCGCTGACGTCGATCGGCGAAGTGGACCGAACATTCACCGATTGCGGCAAAGTGCGAGAGGTGATGTCAACAAAATCGACTTCGCCGGCGTTGATCCGTTGCCGCATCGCGCGAGAGGACTGGTAGGTCGCCCGCCAAACTGACGCAAATCGGCGAGAGCAGTTTCCTCATCGAGGCTGAACCCGGCGAGGCGCCGGTGATCAATCGATTTGAAACGGTTTGCCCTCGGGTGGAACGCTTTGGCACGGGCGGCAATGGATCACGGCACCGCTTTGACCGACCGGCGGGCGTGAATCCGCTCGTCGCGACATCATGGTTCGTTTGTTGAACATGGGCCGCAGCTTCGTCGGCTGTCAATGATGGAAAAAGGGCAACGACTGGCAGGCAATCCTTCAGCGTGAATTATCGAAACGGGTTGGGGACTACTAAACTGTCGACAATATTCCAAGGAGAGATGATGACAGTTGAACTGTTATTGAGAGCTGTCCGCCGACGATCGCCGAACGCTTTGGAGCTTCTTTGGACACATATCGAGCGATGATGACGCTCTTGCTCCTCCGCAATGGCACGCTGCGGTTCATCTCGGACGTCTGCGGAACCGTCCAGCGCACATCGTGCTCTGGACGCCGCAATGCAGACGAAATTAGGCGGAGAGTCGATGACGGTCGAACTACGTCCGGTCGATCGAACAGGACTTGATCGCGTTGCGGTCCGGCTGGCCGGAGTGCATGGAAAGAAGTTTGGGCTGCCCTGGCAACGTTCTCGAAAACGTTCCCTTCGCAATTCGTAATCCGGACTGAATTTCATGCCAACACCCCTCTTCAACGCCGAACCACGACGTTTTTATCGAGTCCGCTTATCAGCGACTCGAAGAGGCCGAGACGCTTTAACGAAGCCGGGTATTCCAGAGGTGCAGGCTCTATTTAGCGGTACACGGTCGAGTGTTATACTGAAAGCGTTGAATATTGGCGGCGGTCCCTGAGTCTCAACACGATGGATGTCTCAGCCGAATTTCGTGGGAAAGCAGGCTCACTGTTTGATTAGCTTTCGGTTTCGCTATCCGAGACGGTGCGCCGGACTTCTCGGCGGACGCAGCTAAATCGCTGCTTTTCGTCTCGATTGGCGAAACCACGATGCGATACGAACTGGGCTCCGGCAAACCCAGTGAGGAGTAAGCGATTTCTCGACGAAGTTCAAAACGTTTTGAAATGGGTCCGATGGACGATTTTTTTAGGTGAACCATTGATTAGTATGCTGGACATGCCGGACACTGCGTTACCGAAATTGCCGAAACATTTAAAGCCATTCGGAGGCTGCATTTCGCAGATGCGTTATCCACGTTTACCGATACCAATACAGCCTCGATTTCGGGTTCGAATTGTCGATGAGTGTTTCCGCAACCGAGACAAGCGAGCGGGCATGACTACGCCTTCGGCGTTTCTGGGGTCGCTGCCCAATCGAGGTGACATCCCAGCTTTCATTGTTGCTTTGCTTGGCACCGGGTTGAGACTTTCCGTTGCTGAACGTCGATTTTGAGTCGGCCTTCACCTTCGTATTCTGATGCCGACTCGCTCGACAGGGATTCAGCTGCCCGTTGATGTTCTCCAGGTGGCGGGAGGCGAGAATTTGAACCTCGCCGGTGGATGGCCGCTTGGTCGCGGCGATTTCCGTCTGGCCTCGTCGTCTTCGAGCCGAGAACCGCTTGCGTTCCGTCGGGGAGCGCACGACTTTACCTCGGCCGGGCGTGGGCGGTTCGATTTCCAGCGGGCTGCGAAACGAGTTTTGTTTGCGCTGCAAAGGACTTGACGCCGAATCCCGATCGTTGAGGTGTGTGTGAACAGAATGTTTTTGCATTTCAACGCGGCTTTCGAACCGCCCACAAATCACGACACGATGCTGGCCAGTCGCCCCTTTTTCATTACGCAGGGGGGTTTGCCAAACATCAAGGGGCACCGGCGTGCATAACCGCGTGACGTACTGGTCGGGGCGAGTTGTTCGGCAGAGATGAATTCGTGCATCGCCAGCTTTTAGTCGGAGTTCATAGTGTTGCTGTCCTTCATCCACTCACGTACAGAATGATCCGATTCGCTCTGGGATAGTGTGTCTCAGAGTACAGCATACTCGACAAATGGAGCAGAGTACAGTGCAAATGTGTTGTCTCGTAGTCAGATCCTAGTGTCGCCGCCAGATTGCGTTGGCAGGTAGCACCGAGTCTCGTATCAGGATAATAATGGTACCGGGCGGCCGTAACCTCTATGACTCGTGAGATATATTTACATGTCAAGCTCCGTGCGGCAGAAGTGCCATATCATAAGAGCCTCATATTGCAATTAAAAGGAAAAATGGGTTCAAAGAATTTTTCATAGAAAGAAAGGACAGTAATGGCATAAAGATGATCTCTAAAAGAATTTAATTCTGCTGAAATAGCTCTTTTAACTCCGATGTTCCCAATTTCTTAAAGAATATCCAAGCATTAGCCGCATTTTCTTTGTTACCAATTCAAAGGGCGTATTTATGGTCGAAGCTTTTCAAAAAACTGAACAAAGGAAATAGCACAGTAATTCGGATACGATTTGTTAAAACCAAAACATGCGGTTTCTCAAGAGGGTGCATAGATTTTTTTAATTCACAAAAAAACCCCATAGACAGGCCTATCAAAGCGTAAGGCTACTTGGCTTGAACATTTCCCCCTTTCGGCAAAAAGTTTACTGCCCAGAGATTCTTACCTAGAAGAACTTTGAATGGTACTCTCGCAGAGTGATGTCCTTCGATAGATCGCCAGGTACTGCTTATTTAAGGCGGTCTCGATTTGCTCCGTAAACTACAAAGTTAAGCGCTCGTGATTCTCTCGCTCGCTCTCGACACATTAACACTATACTATTTGTTTAGTTAAAAAAAAGGTGTACTATCTCAATACTCAGCGGTCTACGGCTTCGATTGATGAATATATATAACCGACACGATCGGATCGTCTTTGTGCCAGGTCATAACAGACCATATCTCATTCTCGCATGGCACAATTGCTATTATTTTTGTGTACTGGTATTGGACTACCCTTTACTGGCGCAAAGGCAAAACGGTGACAGACGGTCACCGTGCTACGGATGGTTCCCTCTAACCAGGTGTAAACGTATTGGTACAAGGAAACTACTACCGGCTCCTTCAGCACGATTTGGATGGTTAAACTATCCATGAAGCGGCTAGCGGTAATTTGTATTTGGTTTTTCTTTCTGATGAAATTCACAATCCCTTACTTGTAGGTGCTCGAACAACCTTAAATGTACTCTATG
>Ga0163217_1035471_pt1 | contig 12122 bp, 6 predicted proteins | sample SynspAceP_FD_185933 | JGI IMG/M metagenome (GOLD analysis project Ga0163217, IMG submission 185933) | Saline lake microbial communities from Ace Lake in Antarctica - Synechococcus sp. Ace-P (PacBio error correction) | ecosystem: Environmental > Aquatic > Non-marine Saline and Alkaline > Saline ... | reverse complement strand
TATACCAAACTTATCTTGGGTTATAGCAAAGGATTTCTGGACCGTAGGCAATGACATCTGGCGGAACCAGCGTAGGTCCGCTTTTTTCCTTTATGCAAAGGCGTGATTAACCTCAAATGGCCTTTACAGTCCTTACCAATTCGAACCAGCGGTGATTTTCAAAGGCCAGTTCAAAACCCTTCTCTCCTGGGGCTTATGCATTCCTAAAGGATACTTGATCTGGCAAAATCGGTTGTTGTCAATTCGGGCAATCCGGCACGGACCCTTACCCTATTAGGCATAGTAAAGGGTACACCGTTTGATAACTTTGTTCATTAATTGCCTCCGCAAGCATAACATTGCATCGGCATATTATATCACGGCCAGTTGTCCGGAGGATCTTTGAAAAATCGGATCTGTTATCGTTGCATTATACTTGTTTTACGTAGTATTAGAGGACTGGGATTCCTGTCAAGTAAAGTACCGATATGTCCTTCTTTTACATTGGTTTCAAGGCTTCCCACCATTCCTTTGTTGGTATATTCCTTCCTGGAGAATTTTCTCAGGACTAGAACTACGACCACCCCTCGACCCCCAGGTGCAAATTGGTATTATAAAATTTGCTTGGATTCACCCTCCTTGGTCCTTCTTTAAACTGAACTTCAAAAATAGATTCTTTGTTGGTTCTTATTTGCCGGGTCGAAGATTATCCCGCATATTCGTCCAGTAAATCGTACTGATTGGGATTCCAACAATACTATTTAGTTGAATTTGGGCGTTGCCATATTCACCTCTTGTTAAAATAACTTTTGGCCAAAAGCATTCTTGCGCTCCTCTGGTAATTCGGCCAACATCATTACCGGTATATTGTTTCAATGCCAAATTAGAAAGGGCAAATTCCACATCTCAACCATAGCCTGATAACCTCTGAAGTAGTATTTTCTTTTTAGAGCAAACGCATCTTCCGCAGAACTTACTGGCTCTATAAGCAGGGGTACATCACCCCCAATACCGCACCCGCACAATGATTAAAATGACCTAAAAAAGGCGTAGTTGGCTTTCCAACAATTTGGGCCGAATTCCGCGGATCTATTATCAGCACTGTTAAGGTAAAACAAGGTTACATTACAATCCCTTTATCCACCATAAATATTGTTCCAAGCATTCTGAAATGGGACTCAAACCGAGCTCATTTTGAAACGGTCCAAAAGCGTATTGCCTTCTCCTCCAAGGAAACCTTTGATTCTAAAGGTTATCATAAGTGCGTTATTATCCGATCTACCTTCTTCTAAAAAATGACACTTAAAACATAATCTTGTAAACCTCCAAAACGGCCAGCAAAGCTTGATCCAAATCTTCCTCTGTTTGGTAAAAATTACCTTTTCAGTTAAATAATGGTTGGAGGGTAAACATCCAAAAAAATTCTTCATTACAACCTAGGAATACTAATATTGACATGATAAATAGTATCCTTTTTTGACCCTAATATTGAGCTATATTTTTTCATCGCGGATATTTAAAAAATTAATATTGACACAAGGGTGTATTTCTGTTTATAGGATATGGAAAAAATCGTCCCACCCAATGCTTGTGGGGTGTCCGAAATTACTTACTTGGGGGTTCCAGCCAGAGTAATGCGTAAATTTCGCTAAGTTCTGAACGCTAAAATGGAACGCAGACTGGATATTAAAAGTTTTATCCAAGGCCGAAACAGTTACTTGGTATCCTAGGGTAACATTCTTTTATCCATATGTGGTCCCCATCTTCCACCCAAAGATTGGATGCAGCATGTTGATTCCGCATAATGAAGGGAATGGGATCAAACCCTTGCCTGATTTCCTGTTGACTCCATTCTATCCAAAAATTCCGTGCTAACATTCCATCGGCCTTTTTCATTATAGAGCACTTCGTTCAGCTGTGGAATAATCTCGATAGCGATATGCACCAGTAGTCAATATGGAAAGGATTAAATTTTTGTAATTAATCACATTATTAAATCCCAAATTAACTTTAGGATGTGGATTTCCCAAATTAATTTCTGGTCCCAAACCAGTAATTGATCCGTCTCATCAACATCCTGTAAAATATAGGCCCCAAGTTGTTTGGAGGGCCTTGGCCATCCATGAAGGTTAGGGTTCGTTCCAATTGTTCCTGGGTTGTTAAAAATCCCGTCAATAACATAACCTCGTAACGATCCACAGGTAAAGAACCTACTTGCGTAAACGTTCCATGTCGAGATAATTTGTGATATTTCTTGGAAGATTAGGTTAACTTCATTTTGATGAACGATAGATTTAAATTACTGTTTCCATGAAAAATTTATCATGTTTTACACGGGTAAGCCAAACTCATATTCAACTTCCCTTATTTTACCATTTCCCCAATGTTGGTCCTTGTAGAGGCAAGCCAGAGCCTTTGGTATTGACCAAATTAAAGGAGCATATCTTCGGTAGTTTTTTCAAAATAGCTTGCGTTTAAAGTAATGGCGTCTCTTAAAAAGCCCATCGAAAGGACCCAAATCTAGCTGTTTGCTTGGTTTCCATTTCAGATTGCTTGGCCCCAAAGAAGTAAGTGATTTCCCTACTGGGATATTGTTCGTTTAGCACATAATTTGAAATTATTGCTTCAGGTTACTCAAATTAGGGATAGAAAGTATGGGTCCGAATCTATCAAAAATCCCCTTGGCGGAATTTTCCTGTGATGCCATAGCTGGATCGCAGTTTAAACTCGTTCATAAAGAATCTTCCGGAATAAAAGTTCTTCCGGAGCTCTCCAGCCGACCGATGCGATGGGAAATTCCCATATTTGTTATTCGTCTCCAAATCTGGAGGATCCTTCCCTCCTTAAAATTAACTTCCGCCAGATACTTTGATTTATAGTCATAACTAAGGACGGGCAAAAAGCCGCCAAGGACCAGTTGGTCAATTCTGTTACGCAGCTGAAACTCGAAGCTTTCCAAAAAAGTTTTCAAAGGATTATCACTTGGGAAACCAGGGCATTTATTGTCGAACAATTCCCTGTTTGCTTTTGGGCGGTATATCCCAATAGGCACTAATGGAATGTTTGCATATGTAGTATCATTAAGGTAAGGAGATTATCGATGCCCCAATTGTAATATCACTCTTTTGATTCGTACTCCGAATTTACGAACGGAAGGCGCTCCAGGTGAAGGTTTGGAAGCGTTTACCCAATGGAAAAATGTTCCAATGGTACTGGGTAAATGTATTTATCTCCCCTCGTTCAACAAAAGCGTCCATAAAGTTGTGGTTTGTAATGTAGGCGGGAAGAATTTGCATATCCACGTTAATACTGGGCATGATATCTCTTTCAATCTATTATTGGTTAAGCGCATTCGCTTTTCGAATATAGGGTTGGCATAGGCAAAAATAACCTGGGGAATCAGCAGAATATAAGCATTAAGTGCGCCATTTTTCATCATTAGGGGGATGTAAGGGACATTAGGCCGTTACCCTTCATTATGATACCCCTGGGAAGCCATCCTCTGGTATGGAATTGTTGTCGAAAATGCTTCAAACATTTAGAGCCAAACACTAAGCCAAATCGTTGATAGTGGCGTCCAGATTGGATCGAAGGGACAATCTTGAAAAGTCAGTGTTTAAAAGCACCCCTTTCCTTGATTTAAATAACCAGCAGATACTACACCCTTAAATTACTGTTACCGCCTCTGTAGGTAAGGTTTGGTCTGAAATACCGCACTTCGCATTCAATAGACTCTGCCAATCCGTTACCACTGCCTGAGCGTTGTTCAGTGCATCCAGATTAAATCTCTGGCACTGGAGTATTGCCCCCACTACGTGCAGTTTATTCCTGGGACCCTTTCCAAAATTTATTGGGCATATTGTGGTTGCGTCAAGGGTCTGCGCGACGCATGTTCGGCACCCTATTTGAAACCACTTGAAAACCATTAAATAAGTTCGCTCCTTAGGACTCTGTGCTTTTAAAAGTCTGAATCAAGATAGAAACCCCGTTGGTCCCCTTGCACCGTAGATTCGGAAGTGGACGCGCTCCTTTAAAAACGGTAATTTTTTCAATATCATTGGGGATTAAGACTCTGCGAATACCATTGGCCACAGGAAAGCCATCATAACCACCAGTGGTTCAATCCTGCATTAATAGAAGCAATCCCCTCACTTGGATACTGGGAGGCCTGTCCTGTGAGAAACATTACTTTCGTTATGGTTACACGGGACACCCTACCTGAAGGACTTGACCCGAAGTTAAGAATTGGCATATCCTGACACCACCCATATCCACTTCAAAACAGCGGAAGTTATCTTTTTCTTACTCTGAGTACCATAACCTACCACGACCACTTCATTCCGTCCAGCTGCACTTTCCTTCCAACATAATATTTATGGAACTTTGACCGTTAAATGGCCACTTCAGTGTGGCAAACCCGATATAAGAACCACTAAAGTGCATTTTTCATTCGGAAATTTTTTATTTGTGTAGTTGCCATCCAAAAATCCGCAGTTATCCATTGAGTTGCTGGCCTTTTCTACAATATGGCCCCAGAGTAAAGGGTTGCCGTTCATTGTCTGTAACTATACGCTAACGGATTGTTGAATTTTTTGCAGACTCAACCCACTTTTGGATTTTTCTTCAACAATATGGCTCCATTCCTCAAAATTGAAAATCATATCGGTCAGCATAGACATTATTGAGCAAAGACACCTACCTTTACCCGTTCCCTGCTTGATTTCGACAAGGGGCACTTCCAACAAAAGATCAGACCGATAAATAAAATTGTAATCTGTCTGCTTTTTAACAACTCCAACACTTCTTCTATGGAAAGATTTGCATCTTTCCGTAAACGTTATCTTTTGTTTCTGGGAAAACCCATTTTCCAGGCTAAATCCGAACGATAAGAATCTAAAGAAAAAGATAAAGATTTTCATAGTGTAATTAGGGATGTCTTGGACATTACCAAGAGTACACCCCATTTGGTTTAGTTTCATAAATTTGAATGTTAGTTTAATTTTGATTAATTTAATGTTTACTAGGGATGGAGATTTCAATTGTCCAGATTTAGACTCATTTCCCATTTTTTTTTTTTAAAGCATTTTACTTCATAATAATTGTTTTACCGTTTATTTCATATTTAACTCGTTGGTGTTCTTTTATTATATCTAAAAATTTCTTTTGAGGGGTTAGCGTTTTTCTAAAAAACACCATTAGGAAAGTCAATTCCTCCGCAGCTTTATTTTTAAAGACAACATCAACATCATTTACCAAGCGCGCAAAGCAACTTGCATAATTTGCTTTCCAAGACCTATTTTTAAAGCTGAACAGCCGTCTTTCCAAGTAACCTCATTATAAACATCTACTTGGATACCTCCTTTTTTTTGGAATCCCGATCCAAGATGGATTGGTTGGCCCAGGGCTAAGGTTTTTGATTCTATTCCATTTTCAACAAAGACCTTTACCTTCCACAAAGTTGTGGAAATTATTTATCGTTTCCTATATAGCTTTTATGTTGAATTTCCTGTACCCAACACTTCTACGCTCTGCCCATCTGTATGGACCACAAATGGGAACCCATTTTTGCTCAGTGCTTGGGGTACGTCAAAAATAGGCTTCCCATAAAAACCAATTTTTCACTTCCCGAGTTTTTATTGCCGTAAAGCTACGGGATACCTCAAACCGTGTTTCGGAATTAACCCACACTTGTCCCGTCGGCAAGAACCATACAACTGACCTCCCCTTGGGATCGTAAGGATTATTTTTTGGCAATAACTTTTTTCAGATAGTCTTGCCATCATTATTATACCAATTGTTCCCCATTTACTGAAAGCTTTTTTCAGTTCAACACTTTCTCCCTTTCTCCAGGACAATTTCGGAAACCGTTCGTCCAGGGTAAGCGTTGCCTTACGGTACCAAATTTGGATGGGATCCTTTGGATCACTAACAGCATCTATTGGGCCGATTTTACCTTCAATATTTCGGTTATTCCAAAACCAGATAGCGCTTAAAGAATGAGAAATGACTAATTGCCTGCAGCATATTTATAAAAAGATATGGGTTTTTCCTTTTGTTGATTTTGGATTGAAACCCCGTCCCAGCCTTTCCGGTATGTCTACAAAGACCTAGGCCTTTTTGGCAGTTGTCCTCTACCTTAATGGAAATTAGAACGGTGATCTTTGGATCTTCTGTACCAAGAATCGAAGATTTGACCCTCCTCTTTTCCGTTAAGGGTACTATTAATTTTCTTTATTTTTATAAGTCTGAAATCCATTGGGACTTTGTTTGTCTATATTAATTAAGACAATCAAATTCTTTTAAAAATGGGTTGACAAAAAAAGTGTAAAAAAAATAAAAAAATAGGATTAAAATAGGAAAATAGTATCAGAAGATGGTTTTATTGCACTATGAAACTCAGATTCAAATAAGGAACACTAGTTTTCCCAACCTCATTTTCGCTCTCCTAAGTTGGGTCTTAACGGTATTGACGGAAAACATTCAGTTCATCCGCTATTTCGTTTGAAAACCGATATTGTCCACAAAAACGAAGCTGGCGATGTTGCGCATTTTTTAAAGGAAAAATTGTCTATCATCTTTAAACTTGCTCATAAAAGAAGTTGCTTTTCGTCTCTTGGGAAACCAGGGTCAGGATGTAACTAGCCTCATTGTTGCTTATTACCTCCGTGATTTTTAGAAACATGAGTGATTTTATAGCTTTTAAAAAATATTAAAAGCATCTATTGCGCACCATGGCGTAGAGGGTTAGGACCTCAAGTTTGTTTCAATATTCGATTTTATGGATTTTTCCCAAAGGCCATGCAAATACTTCCTGTACCACTCTCACTGGGTCCTTTCGAAAGGTATCATTGGCATAGACCGACCAATTCATGCGTACAAGCATCAAATAGTTCTTTCTAAAACAAAAGGTTCTTCTTTTGTATTTTCCCTAAGATTATTTTTTGAGTCCAAATTCATCTTATTAATATTCAAAAAGCAATAATCCATTTTTTAGAAATCGGCCTTAAATTTCTATCGGTAACCTTCACCTAGCTTTTTCTTTTCCACATCAGGCAATAAGGTGATGTAGCTTTCATTGCCCTGCTCATCCGGAATCCAGCTATTGGCTCCGTTTATTCTTCGGCCTCCACCCGTCCGTTGAAACCGTTTAAAAAATTCACAATTCCGCCCTCTACAGTACGAATAGCCCAATCTCATCAACGCTGGATTTTCGTGATTGTCAGGAAGGAACCCTTCATCTATGTTTTTTTTTGGGTCGTGTTTCTAGTACCTTTCCTAGGTTAGACGCTTCGGTAGTCGGATGCCTCCCTTTCCAAACCGCTTGGGTCATTTCAACGCCGACGGGCAAACTATGATATTTCCGAACTTTCAAAACGACGTAAACGTATGCGCTTGCCCATTATCGCTAGCGCATTCATTGTCGTCTTTGTTATATTCTTTTGGCTTGCACAATGGCCCACCAGTTCCACTCTGCACCATTCGGGCGGTGACCCATTGCCCCTGGACACAGGAAATGTCCTCCCATAATAACGACCATTTCTAAGCTTTGCCATTCAACAGCTCCCTTGCCGCATAAACGGGGATATTGGTTCAGGCACCCGATTTGAGCAGCGGGGGGAAGTTAAACATTGCCCGGCGCATAGGATTACAATACTATTGTCTTCGCCTCTGAGAGGAGCTTCCTATATAGCGTTACAAGTTCCCTGGCAATTCTTTTCGACGAAGGGTTTCATTCGTTCCCATACTTCTCGAATATACTTTTATTACATTGGCATTGACAGTTGCACCTTTATAGCTTCATTCGTACTTTGTAACTACCTCCTCACCAAAATTCAACTCAGGAGATTCATGGTTTGTATCCTGCTATAGGTATTTGTTACCATAGATCTGATTATAGATACTGAAAGTAGAGGCGAGATATGGGGTCGGGTTGTAGCCCCATTCACAGCAGCCAATTCTATTTAAAGCCTTGTTGTTGATTATTCTTGGAGCATTGAATTGTGCTGAAATCGCATGGATCAGGCCCGATATCCCCATCATATTATAGTTTTTATGGCTGATCGGTCGGATCCGTTTTCTTTCTTGCGCTTTGCATGAAAAATAAAAAAAAACATAATTAAACACGTGGTAAATGTAGGTGAAATTGGAATTTCGGTTTTTCATTGTTTTAATTTTTTTTAATTCTAATAACTTCTATAGGCAATAATTCCATATTAGAAATCGCCTGTAATTCTATCGTGATAACTTTTCACTTAATTTTTTTTCCACTTCAGGCAATAAGGTGGATGTAGCTTTTCATTGCCCTTGCTCATCCGGAATCCAGCTATTGGCTCCGTATTCTTCGGTCTCACCCGTCCTTTGAACCGTATTAAAAAAATTCACCTATTCCGCCCTCTTACAGTACGAATAGCCCAATCTCATCCAAACGCTGGTGTTTTCGGATGTCAGGAACGACCCCTCATCTATAGTTTTTTTGTCGTTGTTTCTAGTACCTTACCTAGGTAGAATGCTTCGGTAGTCGGATTTGCTCCCTCCAAGCCGCTTTGATCATTTTCAACGCGACGTGCCCTTGCACCCGACTTCAAAAACCAACGTAAACGATGGGCTTGCCATTTCCGGCAGCGCATTCATTGTCGTCTTTGTTATGTTCTTGCTTGCCAAAATGCCCCACCAGTTCCACTCCGCGCGATCGGTGTTTTCAATGACCTGGGGAGTCGGGAAAAAAAGTCCCCCATAGATAACGACCTTTCTAAGCTTTGCCTTCAACAGCTCCTTTGCCCGATAACGGGGAATATTGGTCGGGCACCGATTTGAAGCAGCGGGGGGAAGTTAAATAAATGCCCGCTGCATAGATTACAATACTTTGTCTTCCGCCTCTGAGAGAAGCTTCCTATTATAGCGTTATAGTCCCTGGAAAATCGTCGATCGAAGGGGTTTCTCGTTTCCGTACTTCTCGTATATGGCTTTTATTTACATTGGCATTGACAGTGCACTTTATAGTTCATTCGTACTTTTGTAACTACCTCCTCACCAAAACAACCTCAGAAGATTCAGGGTTGTTATCCCGCGATTGGTTATTTTGTTACCCATAGACCTGATTATAGATACTGAAAGGTAGCAGGTGGGATATGGGTCGGGCGTAGCTCCCATTCACAGCCAGCAATTCTATAAAGCCCTTGTTGTGATATTCATGGAGCATTGGAAATTTGCTGAAATCGCATCGGATCAGTCCTTATATCCCCTTCATATATAAAGTTTTATGGCTGATTCTTTCGGGACTCATTTCCTTTTTGTGTTTTGCAGGAAAAATTAAAAAAAAACATATTACACAGGTGGTAAATATCAGGTAAAATTGGAATTCGGATTTTCATTTATTTTTAATATTAATAATGTTTCGTATTAATACGGTTAAAGTATAACATTGTTTTAACCTCCATCCTGTATTATACTGTGAGTGGAAATCTATTATCTTCAGGAATGGTTTTGGAAGGACAGATACCAAAGCAAAACCCGGGAAAACGTGTGTTTGTTCTAATTGGTAAAGGGACAATCAAGTTATTTTTGATTGAATTAACGCCTAAAAATTAGAGCAAAAAGACGAATGCTTCCATTTTCTTTTCCACATCAAAATGCCGTATTCTAACACCTTGCCAATTTAAGTTTAATTATGCCTGCCATATTTTTTTTCCTTTTTTGTTTCCAGTTGATTACAATCTTTCCATTACCGTTGGAGAATCCTGTTTAAGTCCCACTCGCAAAAATTCATTCCTGGTTTTTTGGAAGGTAACTTAATAATTCAAAATATGTATTTTGTTGTGATAATTTAGAATTGTTGCTTTCCTTTGGCAAACTGATTATTGACCCTCACTATCCTATCAAATAGAAAAATCTTGAGACACGATGACCCTTTTAAACCCAATTCTGCCTTTATCATTGAATACCACAACTCCCTAGGATTCGTTCGAAGATACCATAGATAGCCGCCGTTATAATTTCATTTAGACCACTTTTATTTGGATGAGCCCCGCCCTAAACCAATTGTATTAATCACTTTTATTATATCCTGAACATTTTGCACATCTTTCTTTCAACTTGGAAAATTAAATTCGCGATGTTTTAAAAACCATATTTCTTCATCCCCTAAAGAAGATGTCTATTGCCTTTTTTTACGATGTCGCGCTCTAGTTTGGCATTCCTAATATTTCTTCAACTCTGCTATTTCTTTTTCATCGGTCATTTTGGGGGTTGCCCTGCTTGAAACCATTCTCCCAACCGGACGTATTAAATTTCTTCTGCCCACTGGCTCAATACGGTGGTAGGTATGTTCAAATTCTGTACATATTTCCACAACGCCACCACATGATAGCTTTAGTTCCACAGCTTGTTTTTTTAAAAACTCTACGTGTTAATTCCTTATTTTCTCTTTATATTTTTCAAAAGTTAATTTTAAAGCAAACACGCTTTAACTTGTATGGCCAGTTAAATATAGTAAGTCCCATTTCTTTATTGAGTTTTGCATTCGGAAACTTCTACCATACAGGTATCAAAGCAGTATACTACAGGATACCTATTGTCTTTTGTTTTTTTTAGTTTAGGGAAACTTTTAATATGTTATGCAATGCAGATTAAGAGTTTATTAATTCGAAAATAATGTAATGCTTAAATAAATAGGATTGGCCAAATGAGAAAAAATATAGTATTTTCTATTTCAGCAATAACTATTTTAACCATTCTAATTTCTTGCCAATTCCAATTAAAAAAAAGGATGCCATCGCTGAAAAATAAAACAAAATGTTTTACTATGCATGTAGACGCCTCAAACGATTGGATTCGGTGGTTTTTGGGCGGTCATTCCTCAAGCCAACACCACATATGGATCGCCTTGCAAATACGGGGCGTCCTTTTTTAGTAATGCCCAGTGTTCAAGCACCAGTATGTAACCCAAGTCGTGCTAGTTAATGACTTTCTTTATACCCAAGCACTTCTGGAATTTAAATTTTTTAGTTTCCAGATATTCAAGAATCTCCAGTTGCCAGTAAAATTTTTTAGGATGCCAAAACGGTTTCATCAAGAAGGTTTTACAATGTCTTGCAGCGGGTAGTTCTTCCATAACGGGAAGAATCAATGAGAGGCATATTCCAAATTATTGCAGGCAATTTGGTACGGGTTTGGCCCCATGGCCTGACAAAAAAATTAAAAGTACTTTTCCCGGTCATCCATTATGGACTGGGGTGTTATTCCCCGAACGTGATTTGATCAGATGCCCCGATTTATCAAATTGCCTGCTGGGCCGAGAAAAAATTGGCCATAAAGGCAAGAAAACAGCCCTTCTGGATGGGGGTCTGGTGTTTATCGTCCACATGTTCCAAATTTGCACCTCAAAATGTTTTTGACATGTATCCCTTTAGGCAGTTCGCTTCAACTACCAAAAAAAACAATTTGCAGATGGACCTTAAATGGACATATCATCCTACGAGGTAAATATTTACAAGATTAAAAACACGTATCACCGACCCATTGGAATGGGTAACGGAAAATGATCAATGGGAACCCCTTGTGCAATCGTTATTGGCTTGGTGGTCAGGTTTTGTAGATTGACAAGTGGGTTTCGGGTTCTTACTGCACTGGACAATGGAGACTATCGGCAAAAAATACCTATGTGGTTACTATTTTAGTTGATCATGGCTTTTCACCTAGGGCGAAAAAAGGGAACCGCTTTTTGCCAAAACGGAGCTTTATGGGAAGGATGGCGCCACGAGTTACCCTATTTTGATAAATTTAATTGGGGGGCCCGGAATTCCCTAAGGGGAAAAAAGCATTCATAAACCCGTTCAAATTATTAAAGATTATTTACCCCCAAAACATTTGCTCGAATTAAAGTTAATCTTAAAAACCAGATCCAAAAAAAAACACGAAGGGGAAATTCGTTAGTGCCCTTAAATTGAAAATTGGAGAAAGATTGAATGGCCGCCATTTTTATTGGGCCGGAACCCCAGTTTTTTGGACCAGGTTTTAAACTTTTACGCTATAAAACATCGGGGAAACGTTATCGGTTTTTATTAAACAAACAAAACGATAGGTTTTCCCGGAAAGGAATTCTATTTGACCATAAAAAAACAAAAAAAGATTTCTTTCGTCCTTTT
>Ga0163217_1061208_pt1 | contig 12123 bp, 16 predicted proteins | sample SynspAceP_FD_185933 | JGI IMG/M metagenome (GOLD analysis project Ga0163217, IMG submission 185933) | Saline lake microbial communities from Ace Lake in Antarctica - Synechococcus sp. Ace-P (PacBio error correction) | ecosystem: Environmental > Aquatic > Non-marine Saline and Alkaline > Saline ... | reverse complement strand
TGCAAGAACAGAAAAGCAGCCAAGAAAAGAAGCGACACGAACCCTCCACCAAATCCTTACCTTTCAGATGGCTACAAGCTCCCGGCTATAACCTGGGGGAAGCCGGAGCCCAGAACCGTTTTCAAGCCGGGTCGTTCGCGGCTATTCAGAGGGAACCGGGATGGGTAGCTCCAGAACGATGTCCTTGCCCCGCTCCATGTATTTCGTGCAGCCGAAGGACGGTCCTTCCTCTCGGCGGCCGCGGGGTGTTGTGCAACGCAAGCACCAGACTGCGATCGCCGCCTGTCCATCAAGCTGCAGGCGAGCCAGCAGGTGTGGTTTAGCGACCGTGGTGGTGTGTTGTCGCTTCCTACCTGGCGATGGATGACGTTCGAGCACGTTCGACGTCGAAGCGACGACTTGCAGTGCGAGCCGCTGTATGTCGATGCAACGAATTGAACCCACCCAGCTCCGAGCGGCTGGGGGGATCAAGCCTTTAGTACTTCAGGTGAAGGATAGCCGCTGAAGTTGGCCCCCAGGTCGTGTTATTGGCCCGCCGCGATCCGGCAGGAGCGTGTCAGAGAGCAGCCACCATGGTTGAGGCTGCCCGCCAGCAGACCGCCATGCCGATCGGCCGTTGAATCAGATTTGGAACAGCGATCGGAAGGCTGCCGTTAGGCCGAGTTTGCTCCTCACTTCGCTGGCACAGCAGTGTTCACTGACCGCTGCCGAATCGGGTGAGTGTTTCCCCCCAGAACCGTGGCAAACGAGAGCGGCAGCAGCAACCTTCGCAGGGAGAGATGCCCGCGGCGATTGGCCACCAGCCCATCGATCACCTAGGCCCAGCCCGGATGGCCACGATCCGGTCGAGCTGCTACCTTGTGTTTGGGCACGCCAAGGCTTGAAACGGCGCACCAGAGATGGTGCAGCAGCAGAATCTGCGCTTGGGGCTGCGGCCGCATCGGAGCCGATCAGCCTCGGAGCTGATCACGAGGCCACCGCGAGCGAAACAGGCCGGCAGAGATCGCGAACAGACCCAGCACCGTGAGCAGGGCCGGGACTGCCGAAACCCTCCCAGAGCTTCTCCAGGCTTAGGAGCACGCCCGGTGGCCATTCAGCAAGCCGACGACCAGCAGACGGTGACTTCCGGGCAGCCATCCTGCTGATGCAAACAAGACCATGGAGCCCACCACCCTCCAATGTGATTCAAGGCGTTCAGGCCGCAAGGCCGGTTTGGAGGAAGTGCGTTCAATGAGCTGACGTTATGGATGATTGGATTACTGTTGAGCCTTGGAACCAGGTCTTTCAGTGTCGGGATCCTGATCACATCCCAAGGACTTGAATATAAGTTTGATTGCCAGCTAGAGGCTGAGAGGTAAATGCACGAACGGTGATCGCCGTTGGTTTGCATTTGCCCTTCCGGTGGATTGCGATGAAGTTCAGGCAGTATCTGATCGTCTGCTGGCATGGTTGCGTCGCTTGTTTGACGTTCGTTCAGGGCCAGAAGCGTTTGCGGCAGGTTCAGGACAGGATTCTTCCTGAGACTGGCTAAATTTGGTTGGTTTGTTTGCCAGCTCTTGCTGATGGCCGCGACGTTGGTTCGGCCATTGGGTTGGTTCGGCTATGGCCCAACGGGGGCATCGGCTTGAGGCAAGGCACTTGCGATGGAGAGGGCTCTTCAGCTCTTATGCGATGAGTCGGGTCTGCCGGCAAGGCTTCGCTTGCACTCACTGAAAACAATTTCGAATCTCATAAGTTGTTGAGCGAGATGCCCATCGCTACGCGCGAATCCTGCTCCAGCTGCCGTGCCGATGGAGACATGTGGGGAGTGGGTTTGTGTATTGTTTTGATATGCCCAACCTTGGCTTCGCTTTGCTGGCACATTTCTCCATTCGCACGGTTAGTTGCCTGCGTGGAGGAGGATAATCCAGTTCTCCCAAGAAACCAATTTCTCAAGAAACAAATTGCTGGAGACAAGCGGATAGCTCCGCAATTTTTTGATCTCCAGAATCAATTGCCGAGAGTGAGGTGTCATCGAACTGGCCGGGCCACGGCCATCCCTTGATTTCTGGCTTCGAAATTGGAGCGATTCGAGATCAATCCTTCTGCTGAGCCGCGAGCAGCAGCCCACTTCCCGAGGCGGTGCAATCCCCAGTCCGGCGGGTGGCGGAAACGAAAAAAACATTTCGGGCTGATGCCTCGGCGCGTTCCAGTTCGATGGGCCGGCAGCGATCGATCTGATTGCCGATCACCTGGCGGGGGGGCCCTGGTGCCAATTCGAATCGAGGATCGCGGTGGACGGTGCGCAGTTGGTTTCGACCAGGCGGGATCGGAGAGATCCACCACGAGTCAGCAAGCCATCGGCTCCAGGGGTTTCCTCCAAGGTGGAGCGGAGGCCTTACCAGCAGCGGTGGGGAGCTCCCGGATGAACCCCACCGTGTCGGTGAGCTCAGTAGCCGTTGGCGGTGCCGCCTGGCTGTGGGAGTCCAGCCGTCGCGGTGGTGGAGATCGAGGGTGGCGAAGAGCTTGTTCTTCGGCCAGAACCCCTTCCCCTCCCTCGGGCTGTTGGTGAGGACATGAGAAGGGAGCTCTGCCGGCGTTGGGTGTGAACACCACCAGGCCAGCCGGCGCACACAGCTCGCCCTGGCGCAGGCTCGTTGCGGGTGTGTGGATCACCCAGGCCGGCCTGACCTCCGCCTGCCACAAACGATCGATGCGGCGGCGAATGACGCGGCCGGTGCCTTCTCCAGTTGGGTTTCGCCAGGTTCCCCGGGTGCCGATTCCTCCCCTGACGTGACAGGCTTCTTGGCCGCGGGCACTCAGCCTCGGCAGTCGGTTAGACGCCATTTGGGCCAGTTCCACCTGCAGGCGCCCGGTCGTGCTGGCGGCCCGCCTGGGCAAGATTGTCGAGGATCAGTTCGCTTGCGGTCGCCTCACCGGCAGATCCAAGCAGGCGCTCGGTTGTCGGGTTCTGGAAGGGGGCTGAGTTCCGATCGGTGATACCAGAAGTGGCCTCCAGCCGCCGGGCTTCCCAGGGCGGCCTCCGCGCTTCATCGCCCCAGATTGGTCTGGGGCTCCCGTCTGGGTGACGTTTCTGCCGCGACCAGTCCCACCGGCAGGCCGCCATGCGCAATGCGCCACCAGTCCCTACCAGCTCGGCGATGCTCCCGTTTGACTTGGCCTCGCTGTCCTTGCACCGACCAAGGCCAGCAGCAGGACCCTTCCGGCCCCTGGCTTCATGCCACCCTTGATGGCCTACCGCCCCATTGTTGGCAAGGGTCGCGGCGTTTTGGCCATGGGGTACTCAGCTCGCTGGCAGATCTCCTTCCAGCTGCCAGCCTGCCAGGGCTGGCCCTCCTGGTGGCTGGGTCTGGTAGCAGCAGGCAGGCCAATGCGCCACCGCGGCGGCTTGCTGGGGAAGCCAGCCAGTTGGATGGGTCTGGAGCGAGACCCACCAACGCCTCACTCCCCAGGGGCTCCAAGCCAGGCCCCCGCCACGCAGTTGACTTCAGTCGCCAGGCCTGAGCCAATGGCGCCGCTCCGACCGGGCAGCCGATCGAGCAGCGTCCGGAATTTGCTCCATGGGGGCCGACCCAGAGCAGCCGGCAGGAGCCCACGCCTCATCCACCACTAGACTGAGGGCAGATCCAGTTCCCGCGATTCGGCGGCGAGGCGTTGCAGCAGAGCAGATCGGCCCCACCGGCTTCCGGATTGGCGGCGCTGGGATAGCCCGCTCCAGCCGCCCGCTTTCTGCGGCCGTACGCAGGCACTGCACCCGACCGAGGCAGAACGAGCTGTTTCCAGGCCGGAGGATCCGTAGGCAGATCCACACCGGCGGCCATGGGCGGCCTGCTCGTCTTCGCGGGCTGTCGCCCCACGTGCCAGACCTCAGCTGGGCTGGAGGCGATGGCCTGATGCGAGCTTGCAAGGGGAATCGGGCTGGAGCTTGGCCGCACCGGCCGCCACTCGAAGACGATCACCGTTTTGAGGAGGCCATCGAGTTCGAAGCCCCGCCGAGGATCGCGCCGAGCCGGTTGGTCAAAAATTGCTGACCCACCGCCAGACGCAGCCCAGCCTCATGCCAGCGGCGCAGAGGCTCGATCACATCGGTGGGTAGATCATGCAGAGGCCGGCATTCAGCGAAACCGATCGAACAGCTCCCGTTCCAGGTTGGGGCGTGCTTCGAGCACGCCCACCGCTGGCGCTGAACACCTCGGCAATCGCTCCCCCCCACACCGACGTTTCTGCCTCAATGCAAGGCTTCTCCGGCCAGGCCAGGGAAGGCCAGGGGGGGGGCCTGGGGGTAAACGGCCGCGAAGGCCCGATCGATCGCCTCGAGCTTCCGCGCGACTCCCGTGGCAGCCGCCAGCTCCGCGTTAGGTGTTGCCAACGGATCGACGGCAGGACCGATCAACGGTCCCCATAGGCATCGAGCAAAGGCCACGGGGCTTGGCCAGACGCGAGGGCGATGGATCAAACTCGTGTCAAGAACGGGAGGCCTGCCGAACAGGGGGCGACCAGGTCGCTGAGCAGCCCGCTGCCCACACGCAGCTGGTGGGAGCGGCCCGGGCAGACGGTGACAGGTAGGTGGAGTTGGCGGAGTGCCGGAGGCGGCGGACCCGGCCAGGAGTCAAGCCAGGCGGTGGGCTGGCCTCGCACCCAGGCTGATCATCCTCGCCGAGATCGCGCCAGAGAAAGGGGCTCAAGCGGCTTCAGCCCGCGATCGATCGCAGCAGGTTGCTGCCAGCTGATCCGCCTTGCTGGAAGGGCACCTGGGGCGGTGCCCGGCAGGACTAATCCCTATCGGCATCCTCCACGTGGGCCAGGTCCCCGCCTCACGAACACACCCGAGTGTAGATCCCGCAGCTGCAGCTCTGGCGTTGCAGAGCAGGCGGCCGCCGCCATCGGAGCCGCGGCCGGTAATGGTATGGACGGATGTTGGCGGTCACCCCGCCGTCCAGATCACCCATCGACGGCCAGTCTTTCCTCCGCTGCTGCTTGCCCCATCGGCTGCCCGCTGGCAGACCCAGGATGGATGTTGGTCGGCTTCCACGGCCAGGACCCTGGGTAGAGGTGCGCAGCCGCATCGTCCCGGCGCAGCAGGGCCGTTGGGCGGGGCCTGCTCCACGGTTGATAGGATCGGGCCTGGACAGCAGCTCGGGGCCCTGGGCTCGATCAACTCCAGCAAGGCCGCTCCCTGCCGCAAATCAGCCAGCTGCAGGCCAGTTTCAACGCCGCTGGGGCCAGCGCCAACCACCGCCAGGCGCTGCAGAGGCCGCTGCCGGCCGCGAAGTCCGCACCAGGCCCTGTAGGTTGCTCGAATCGGCAGGGTGCGAAAGCCGATGCGCGTGGTTCTCCACCCCAGGCACGCGAAGCTGTCGGGACGGCTGCCGTGGCGATCACAGCTTAGAGGGAACTCCAAAGCTCCCGCCCTTGCTCCGTTGTGCGCGGGAGGAGGCAGTATGAGTATTCCAATCGCGCTCACCCGATCCCGCAACCAGGGCCACGCCTTGTGGCAGCCAGAGGGGTTATAGCGAAGGAGCCACTTCCCAGGAGCGCAGTTCGCCTGGGAGCAGTTCGTAGAGAGCGGCAGGAAAGACGAACGATCGTTTCGGCTCGATTCAGCAGGATCGGCGGGTGGTTGGCGTCGTTCGGCCAGGGCCAGGGCTGTGACTACAACCAGCGAAGCCGCACCAGGCAATAGACGACCGCTGCCGTAGCTCCCGCTTCGCTTGCTCGGGCTGGGCTCCGTCATGCTGGCCAGGACCGCGTCGTCAGGAAAGGATTGGTGAACCCTAACCATTGCGATCGATTTGAGGAAAACGCACGAGGATGGAGGCCATGAGCAGCCTTGAATTGCGCTTCGCGGCCTCCCACCGATCTTTGACGGCCCTCTGCTGAATGCGCTTGACCGCCACGGCCTGCTCCAACCCCTCGATCCGATGGCCCGCTCCGTTGCGGGTTTTGCAGACCTTCGGTGATCCTTTGCTATGACCACCAGCTTCGGCATTCAGTCGGCGGTCCTGCTGGCCACATGGTCGCCGAATCAGTAGCCGCCTCCCGGTGATCTGGGTGGGACACGGCTACTTGCGGCGGGAAACCTACCGCCAATGCCGAAACCCTTTTTGCTCAGCTGCTCAAGCATCAACCTTCAAGTGGCGAAGCCGGAGGCAAAGCTCGGTCGCCATGGAGGCGCTAGCGATGAGGCCTCTGGAGGACCGGGCCGACTCCGAGACATGGATCTCTACCTGCGGATGCGCAAGGTGGAGCGCTGGGATCGGATGTTTGAGCAGTTCAGGTGCGACGGCTGGGCCAGTGGAGGTGAGGGGCAACCAGACTGACCATCGCCCGCGCGATGCGCCCGTTGGAAGGCGTGCGCGGCCGCTGGTTCGCTGCGTCCTTGCCTTGAGCTGGACCAGTCGAGACGTTTTTTCTATTACAATGCAGGATCAGGCGCTCCCCCATCACCTCCTGTTCGAGCAGGGGCTACTCCACGGTTACGGCGATGACTGGCATTCCGCGGCCCGGATGCTGCAGCGATCCAGGCGAAGGACGGCCAGCGCGAAGAATGGCCAACGCCGGCAGCCGTTTTGCCAGGGTCAGGCAGGAATGTTGGCATTTACCACCTGCCCTGGCGTTGATGGCGCAGGGCACTGAGATGGGGCCGTGCCGGGCTGCCCCACCGGCTCGCTGGCTGTGATCGGCAACAGCCGTGGCACTTGGGGCAGAGGCGGCAGCAAAGCGCCACCTCCGGCATTTGCGTGCTGCACAGCCAGGCACCGGCCAGCCTTCAAAGCCAAAGGAGGGCGAGCGGCTGCGCTGCTGGGCCCTGGTGTGGGCAGCCCGCCACCCCAGCTCCAGTACCGCATAAGGGCGCCGCTTTCACCAGGCGGCGCATGCCGCTGCGTCTCGATGGCCGCCCTGGCTCGGCGTTGACCGGGCCTTGGCTGGATGCAGCCTGGCGCCGCAGCGTGAGGGGGCGGGACGTGCCTTGCTTTGTGGCCGATTGCCCGGAACCTTGCCGAGCCTGCCGGGTGGACAGCCAGGGAGGGCTTCGCCGGAGGGAGATTGATGGCTGGAAGTCCAACTCCAGCTGACGGCAGCATGGCAAGGGGGACGGCCAGCTGCCGGCGCTCGCCTGGGGGCCACCGGACGGGGGGATTGGAACCGAGGGCTTTCGACCCCTGGCCTGCCCGCAACGGCGGAGGCGATTGAGCGACCCGGCTGTCTCTGGGGGTCTGGCGGCAGCGATCGCTCAGGCGCTGGAGGCGGCCAGGTCTGTAAGGGCCGCACCACGCTCTGGCTGACAGGGGGCGATGGGCTGGAGCTTGGCCCCCTTACTCAAGGAGGCTTTGCCTGGACTTTGAGTGGGCACCCTGAGGCTCTGCCCTGGGAGGCCTTGTGGCGCTTCAGCCCAGATTCAGATCCGTGAGGATCGCATCAGCCCAATTCCTTTCACTTTTGACCTTGAGATAGACGGAGCTCAAGCTTCCCTTCCGGGTCCACCACGAAGGAGTGTGGGCATCATGCCCATGTATTTCCCGGCCATTGAACTATCTTCGTCCATAGCTCCCATAGGCGCTGGCCACCGGCAGGGCTCGGGGTTCACCAGAGCAGGGTGAACGGCAGGGTGCTACTTGGCGTTGAATTTTTCGTTGGCTGGCGGCGCCGTCCTTGCCTGGTCCCCAGCACCCTGATCCCAAGCTGTTCGTTTTAGCGCGCCCCACTGTCACGGAAGCCGTCACGCCTCCTCTGGTTGCACCAGGGTGTTCGTTCCTTTGGGTAGAAGTAGATCACCACCCGCTGCCCCGCAGCGAGGGAAAGGCTGAGCGCGCTTCGCCTGTTCTTCGGTCCATGAGAACGAGCTTGAAGTCGGAGCGGCATGCCAATGCTCAAGGCCATGGAAAACGAACGGTTCTGTCGTGCGGAGAGGACTAGGGCTAAGTCTCAACCTGTCGGATCCTGATGGTCATTAGCCGCCCGTGTGGGGTCTGTCGCCGTGCGGGCCTGATCGGTGCAGCCCAGCGATTGCTGGATCTGCGCTGACACGTCCCATGACCAGCCGTGGCCGGTGGACACAGGCGAATTCCGTGGTGGACTCCAACGCGCAAGAGGCTGTTGTATGGATCAACGTCAGAGAGCAGCGTACTGCTTGATCGCTTGTAGGCGTGAAATCACCCGTTATTTCTGGGGCGGATTCAGCGGCTACTCGCTGTGCTGAGGGAATTGAGAGCCCAGAGGTATGGAAGCAAACCGTGACCCTCGAAAGACCCGTCTGTCCAGCTCCTGCTTGGAGCCCAGGGCGGCCTCGAAACCTACGTGGCCAGGGTCGAAGGCGATCGGACGGTGTGCCCCCGTGGCGTGGATCTGCAGGGGGGAGGGAACTCCCTGGGGCTTTCCCGCTGCGAAGCTCCGTCTGACCTTGTCCCCAGGGCTGGGCGCGCCGCTCCCCAACATGCGACCCGCCAGTACCCCCCGGCTGATGCGCTGATGCAGTTAAATCTGTTTGTGATCTGTCAATTTTATTCAGGACAAAACAGCTGAGATGTTGGCAAATGCAACTCAGAAGGCTAGGTTAAAGGTGTTCTGGCTTTTTCTGCCGCATGCTTAAGCGTCTTACTGCCACCCTGACTGATGGGTGCTGCCTCTCTCGGACGGCGGCGCTGCCCGCTTCGCCGCCGTCGATACACGACCTTTCCCGTCCGCTGGACACCGGTGGCGCTGTGTTGGCCAACCAGCCTTGATCCTTCGTTACCTTCTCGAGAGCGGCGAAGTCACGACCGTGGCCTCGGTGGATGGCCTGTTCCCGGCCTCTGGCTGGACGTCGAGGAGGTCCGAAAACGCTGGTCTTTTCCAAAGACCTACAGCGTTGATGTGGTCGGCGTTGACTCGCTTTCCTTACTACTCGATGACGGCGTCAAGATTTCCTCAAGGATTCAGATCGGACTACTTCCCGTACTGGAGCTGAGACCTATGCGGTGCCAAGCCTCTTGCGCAGCGCCCATCATCGCGATAATCTGTCGATTGGTGAGCTCTCCTCCGCCGGCATCATGGCGCCCGCCCCACCGATTTCCGCCTCGCCGACACTGCGGCACCTACGACGGCAGCAGAACACTGCGTCCTGAAGGCAAATGCGAAAGGCGAAGCCCAGTGCACCTCGCCTGACCTGTCTCGGTATGTCTTCCTGCCCGCCGTGCATCCAGGACCAACCAGATGACTGACCCTGTGGCTCAAGTCAGGCTTGACCCCGGCTTCCTCGGCTCCTGCCCCCAATGCCCTTCACCCCCGCGCCCATCCGCGGCCTTCTTGGTGATTCGAGGCCGGCCTTTTTCTGGCCGATTCCGATTGTGCATCATGCCCCGGGGATTCGGGGCTTTTTTGATGGTCGCCTTGCGCCCCCTTACCCCGTTGGGCTGTCAGCAGCGTGTGAGCAAGGCGCTTGCGGCAGTTGGGCCTGCAGGGCTTGCTGTGAAACCGGCACGAATCTCGTGAGATGGCGGTCTCTGAGATGTTGCTGGCGCAAGGCCTGGCCCATGCTGCTTGCCGCCCCGAACCAAGACGTTCAGCAGGGATTCACATGAGGCGGTCTGCCAGGGATTTCCTGCCAACAATCGTTATTGAGGCTCCAAGCCTGACCCCTCCAGCAGGGCGCCATCGCCTCTGGGGCGTCAACGAGGCCTCGCCAGCCAGTCCGCTCCAAAGGGGCAAGGCAGGTTTCAAGCCTTTGGGCGTATGGCGAACGTGGCGGGGGAGCCCCTTACCCTTTCCCCGCAAGCCAAGCCAGCAGAGCTTCGGCTGGCCCAGATCAGCGGCGCGTCTGAACAGGCAGCGGATCTCAGCCTTCTCAGCGCTTCAGGCGTGATGGGTCTGGACCCAGCGGGAAGTTGAAATTCGGCGGCGCGCCCTAAGGGTTGCGCGCCGCCACCCACTCGAGGCGTTGGCCCGGCTCCAGCAAGGCAGCAAGTTGATTTCAGGTTGATCGGGCGCTATCTCCAGAAGCTCGCGTTGGCGAAGCGGTTCGGCATCTGCACCTGGCCCTTCCAGCCGTCTGCCGCTCGGAGGCCTCGGCCACGGTGGCATCACCAGGCCCCTTCAGGGCGGAAGGTGGCGCCGAGGGGGGCGAGGGGCCCAGAGCAGGGAACGGCTTTCCAGCACCAGAACCCTGTCGTGCGGTTGGCCGCTGGACCCCCTGCACAGCAAACCGCTGCCGGAGACGATCGAGACGCTCCCCTTCAGCGACGGCCTGGGCGTTGCAGCCAGCCGCCCGCAGCAGGGGGTCCGGCCTCGCTGCTGGTGACGATCTCGATCTTGTCGGCGCTGCTTTGGGCTGTCTGGCGGCCATTTGCGCGGCGCGCCGTAGCCGCGCCTGGCCCCGATGGCTCCCTTTCCCAGCCCGGAGCGGGCGGGCTTGCCAGAACATTGCCCTTCAAAATGGGCGCCGGGCAGGTAGGTCTGGGACGACCCAGTGCTCGCTGTGGCATGGGGGTAGGGTTAGCCCTGGCCATCACCGAAGCCTGGCCATCGCGATTGGCCCGTCGCGCAGGGTGGAGGGAACGGCCTGCTGCTGGCGGCACGAACAGTTTGGATTGGCATCGAAAAGCCCAGCACGCTGTTGCTTTTCTTCGGCACCAGCGAGATACGAGCGCCTGGCGAGGGGGTAGAGCCCCTCCGGCAGCCCACCCGCTCGAAGGCCCGGCACAGGCTTTCGACCACCTCCGATCGCCTGGGGATCGGCCAGGCCACGTTATCTCCGGCTGCGATCAACCTCCGGCGAAAAATGGAAGCGTGGATTACTCACCGGCCTTTCCACCATCCGGCCAGCCAGAACAGGGCCGCAGTCGCTGTCGGAGCCCCTCAGCGGACTTGATTGAAGGGCGCTGATCGTGTCGAAGTGGGATCCCTGCTTTGTCGTTAAGAGAACGCGCGCTTGCTGGATCGACTTCCTTCGGCGATTGCTCAAGATCGACTGCGGATCCAGCCGTACGGGGCCTTGGTTCGGTGGTCTCAAACCGCCAACTCCACGGGCATTGAGCATGGCGGACTGCGGCATCGCCACTGGGCCACATCCAGCAGGTTGGGCGGCGGCGGCTGGCTTCCAGGGCCACCGGACGATCGCCGTACCCCGCTCCGGATCGCCAGGGCCCTTCTCCAGCAACTTGCCCCAGTTCATCCGCCCTCCAGGGGCTGCAGCCGGAACAGGCGCGATGCGACTCACCAACCGCCTTGTTCACTTCGAAGCAGGGGTTTTCGGGTGGTTGGCCGCCGATCAGGGTTGACCGTTGCCCGTATCTCCACCAGGCAGCAGGGCGTCCTGCTGGGCGGCTGTTTTGAAGCGATGCACCTCGTCATGAACAGGAAGCTGCGCATGGCCATGGCGAGACCGAGCCGCTCGCGCGGCGGCCTCACTGCGGCCCGCAACTGCCTTGAACGCCGGCCAGCACCGCATTGAGGCTGGCGAAGTGGGCGCGGGTCTTGCCGGCGATGAATCCGGGGCCCAATTTGGGTGGTTTGCCCACTCCGGGCGGCCCCGCTGCAGGATCAGATTGCCCACCCGGTCGGCGGCCGATTGTGCGCGGCGCAACAGCCTGCCAGGGGCGAGGATTGCGTCTGGGCCACGGAACTCCCTCGATTGTTGCGTCGGTCGCATCCGATCCGCGCCAGGGGCGCGATCGCCTGCAAGCGGCCGCTGACGCTTCGGAAACGCGAACAGGGGATCGCTCACCAACGGTTTTGCGTCCGTTTCTTGGAAATCGCGGCAAGGTCAGGTCGTATGCGGTGACATCTTGCTAGTCGAATACTCTCGTTCGCAACAAGATTCGTTGCCCGATTTCAAGCAAGGAATCGTTGCCAACTTTTCTCGACCGCAGTGATTCGGATTCCCGTTCGGTTCGCATCTTCCTCGGGGAACAGCCGCTGTTTCCTGGCAGCCGGGGCTGTTGGCGCTCAGCGCTGCGCCGTTCCGCCGCCGAGAGGGGCGGTGCGCCCAGGTGGAGGCATGTCCACCAGCCGGTGGCCGCTGGGGCCGCGTCAGCAACGACACGTCGACACGAATTTCAGGCACCCTTGGAAGCGATTCCGAGGAGGGTTTGCCAAAGCTGGGGCGGGGCCCCAGGGGCCCCCAAAAAAAAATTCCTCTTTCTCTTT
>Ga0163217_1012656_pt1 | contig 12123 bp, 19 predicted proteins | sample SynspAceP_FD_185933 | JGI IMG/M metagenome (GOLD analysis project Ga0163217, IMG submission 185933) | Saline lake microbial communities from Ace Lake in Antarctica - Synechococcus sp. Ace-P (PacBio error correction) | ecosystem: Environmental > Aquatic > Non-marine Saline and Alkaline > Saline ... | reverse complement strand
CCCAGCAAGAGCTTCGGCACGGCGCGTTGCATCGCAACGATACGTCGGCACGGTCAACGGCCAGCGTTGGCAAGCAGCGCTGCCAGGCAAGTGCGCAAGATGCGGGCGCAGCACCATGGTCAGACAGTTTAAAGCTGGCTGGCCAAAAACCGTCGCGCATTGTCTTGGTAGTGTTTCGCGCTGGCGCGTCAGACCGGAATCGCCGCCGCGTCCAGTTCACGCAAGACCGTTGCCAGTTGCCCTCCAAGCGATCGTCAGGATCACCTTGTTTTCAGTTGATCAACGGCCGCTGCCCGATCAGCCGTTCTTGCCGATCTTTGGCCGTTCAGGATGTGGCCCATTCGACCAGCGAATTGTCACCGATGGTTACAGCCGTGCAAGCATTGACTTGTGACCGATGGTTTGCAGTTTTCCCCGACGGTCAGAGGCAGCAGGGTCCGTATGGAATTACGCAGTTTTCCTGCACTTACTGCCGTTTGCCCACGAGGAAATTAAGCTCGTTATTCGCCGCGGCAGCGTGCAGCCGAACCAGACAGAGGCCCCTGCTTTCAAGCGTACATTCCGTGACATTCGCATCCGGGGCGACCCATGTATCTGCGTGTACCTGCGGGGTGATGTCGGCCAGTGCGTAGAGCGTCATTTCGTGTCCTCAATTCTGATTAGCAATGCGCGCACATGACACCAGTTTCGGTTGGTGCGGAAAGGCGCATCTTTCGGCGGGTGTTATGAATCGATTCAGCTTTGCTCTGTCACTGTCAGGGTCGTCATGACCAGCACGTAGTCATAGCCGTTCCAGTGGCTGATCTCGTTCCAGCTTATACATCAGGGGCGTGGGTATCGGGGCGTCCTTGCCACGGGGGTTTCCAGACGGCGGCCAGTTCCTTGATCGACGGCGGCAGGATAAAGTCGATAGACAGATGCTGGCTGGAGGTCGAGTTGCATGATCTGCTGTGCGCTTTGCCAATCACGTCGAACAAACACGCGCGGCCGCTTTGTCGATGGCCTTTTGCACCGGTCCTTGGGCGAGCCGTAATAGTTATTGAGACCCGCGCGTGCTCAACATGTCAACGTCGTTCACCCATGGCGCGGAAATCATCTTCGGGCGGTGAAGAATAACTTGCCGTCACTCGCCGGACACGCGGGGGGCGCCGGGTTGTGGCCGAAACAGAAAACTCAAGCGAGGTTATCCCAATCGCGGCGCGTTGGCGCGCCAGCGTGGATTTTCCTAGCACGGAGGGCGAGTGAGGATGATCATAGGGCAGCGTCGGTCGCTCATGGTCTATTAATCCACATTCTGACTGTTCGGGGCATCTGGTCTTTCACGCACTTTTCAAACGCCAGCCGTTCTGAGGTCAACGCAAGTGTTTTGTGCTTGGGCGCACAGTTATTTGCATCGCGGTTTGGGCAATTTCTGCATTCAGAAATCTAGCTTGCGCCCCGACGGCCCCGTCCTGCAGGCAACAGCGGCGCGGCGGCACCCACATGGCGTGCAGCGGTCTATCTCTTCGGTGATATCGGATTGACCGCGTCGCGCAGTTTTCCTGCGCCAGCCGGTCTGCTCACGCCATCAGGGCATTGTCCAGCACCCGTGCAGATTGCGCTGGGAGCGGCCTGCGCCACCTCGGTCTTGCGCCGTCTCATGCAGAGCGTTTGCAGGCTTGTGCCGTCAGTTTCCGCGATTCTGACAGTTGCGATCTGCACCCGCCGCAAGGGGGGCTTTTTGGGCGCGCCCTTCACGGGCGAGCATGTCGTTAAAGTCCGCGAACCACCGCAGGAACTCCGCCAAGCAGCGTCGCACAAAGGCCGCCACCGTCATCACTTAATATCGATTAGCCATGTTCTCAGCACTCGGCAGCGCGTAGGTTAATCGCATCTTGTCGCTCCGGTCTCACGCTTCATGCTTAGGCGCTCGGCTCAGCGAACCGTCATACCGTGCGCTCCATCGCGCGTGCCTCATCGTATCTGGTGCCAGCGCGTCTAGAGCGGCCTCAAGCTTGATGCTGCGTTACCGTCAATGCGCCGCTGCCGTCTACGCGGGTAATCGCAGATTGCAGTAACATATGCGCGGGCGAATGGCTGTGGTCCAGTTGCTTGCGCAGGACTTGCCTCGAGCCCGTCGAATCCAGTCCGGAGCACTCGCAGCCGAGATCAAGCTTCGTTAATCCGACCTCGGACTGTTCTGATTCGCCAGCATATGAGCGGCGGAAGCGCCTCCTGCTACTAGCTGGCCCGCAGGCAAAACCGTCACGAAAACGTTATCATGGCATTGGGGGGGGGGTTTTTTTCTTTTTCCCTTTTTTTGTTCGAAAATTTTTTTTTTTGCCGCAGATCTTTGCGCGCCTTAAAAGCGAAAGAACAATGGGGCAAGTAAAAAGCTTCCCGGTCGCTGGGGGTTTTGGAAGCCGATTACCGTTTGATTCTGCGTTGAAGGCTTAATTGGTCTGTTAACCAAGTTTACTTTTTTATCTACAAACCACCGATAATTTTGGAATAACCTTTTGGAATTCTTTGGCACCGATGCCGATACTTCGACACCGCGGACGATTGCAAAAAAGGCTGCTTTATGAACATCGTTCCCTTTGGGCGACCATCCCCAACGTCGAACCAACGTTCGCAGCATGCCGCCGTTTTCCCTGCAATGTCAGAGTGCATGGCCTATTGCAGGGTCTGTGCGTGGTTCAGCCGTTCGTTTTCCGGTCCAAGTCACCATCCGAAATTGCACTTGACATGGATCGTGCCTTTGTGCTTGAGCGAAAGCGATCGAGGTCGCCCGCTTTCGCATTGCGGGGATTTCCCATTCTATGCGATGCTATGCGCATGGACCTGCGCGGGATGCCGATGATTTCGGCTATTCGACCGCATGAGAGGACGCCGGTGCAGTGATTGGCTTGATCGATCCTCGCTTCAGCCCGCGATTGGGGAAATGACGCTCATGGTCAGCGAATTTCACCGTTCACGCCGCATGCTGGTGCTGCCTTGCGCAGCGACATTGGGTCAGAAATCGAACGGATGCTGGGCTGCTGGATGCTTACGTCAAATTTGCGGCGCGACCGGCTTCTATAAAAATCGGTTAGAGTTATGGCCACCACGGCAGATCCCACGCCCCCCACGAGGCTATTTGACCACGCATACATGCGCACGGCCACCGAGGTTTTGCGACCCGCCGCCGGTTTCCACCACGCATGGCCGCGTCCGCGTCGTTCTATTCTGAGGCTGGGAGTCAAGTCGACGTTTAAAACGACAGGATTGGTCAAGCCTCTGACAATGAAAAGCGCGCATTTCCATGCACGGCCTTTAAAATTCTTCAACGTCTGCCAGTGTTTATCGACCGCTTTTGACATGCTGGCTGGACCGGCGTGCAGAAAAGCTCCTCCTCGCGGACGAGGATGCGGTTTCAAGCGAGCCTGAATGCGCGTTCAAACGCGGACACAGCTGCTGTGTAGCGATCTGACAGTCTTTCCGTCTGCACGGCGCGACACCGCCGGATAGCATTCGGTTCGACCGTTCTGTCGTCATCTCGGAAATGGAACGCCCACGGGTACAGTGCCTTCGCAGCATGAACGCAATAAGATTCGCGCAAACTTCACGTAGGCGGAATCAAACGGACGGGTTTATAGCCGCTCGATGATTTGATCCTGGTTTGCGCCTGGCATCGCGTCACAGGTCCAGACGACGGTTCGGCCTTCTTCCTGCACGGTTTGATTCAACGCGGCAGGTGTTCGACCACTTACAGCACCGAAACGCATGCGATTTCAGGGTCAAGACGGCCCTCTTCGTTTTCAGGTTCAGCCTGGATCAACAGCTTGAGGTAGTCGCTGGTCATGTTTGGGCCGATTTCAGCCGACGGGTTCGTGCAACACGCGAGCAAATTCCACATGCGCGCCATCGGGTTGACGGGTTGCGGTCGCCGATCCAGATTCATGTGACGGACCGCCAGCCATTGCCGGTTGGCTGTTTGACGGCACAGCGCCTCTTCGTATTCCACCAGCAAAGCGATTCTGCTGGTAGAAACTTCAGTGTGACCTCAGCGCTCATGAGTCGGTGGAGTGTCGATCGCTAGCCGGCTCTCTAGGTTATCTGCTGCAGTATTGTCAATACCACGTGTGTCGCGGTTCACCGTGTGTTGGGTGTGTGTGTGTGTGTGTGTGACAATCCTCACGGGTCGAGGGCCGTGCCACCTGATGCACGTCCGATACCCACCGGTCGAAAAAAAGCGCGGATAGGTTCAACGTTCGAAGCAGCTTGCGTTGTTAGGCGCGCAGCATATGTTTTCGGCGTCCGGAATACGCGCTTGGTGTAAAGGCGAGCTCGTTGATGATGTCACCACGGGTAAGCTGCAGCTCTACGCCATCGACGGTCTCTGTCGCTTGCGGAAAGCGGCTTGGCGAATTGGCTCCATGCGGCAAGTTTGATCACCGGCACTTTCGCGCCATGCGTCAGCACATCCGCCATCTCGCAAACATTCACCTTGAAGTGGTCGCGGATCATGTCGCTGCTGATTGCTCAAAGCTTTTCGGCACAATTCGCCCCTTGTAGCAGAACGCCTCGCCGCGACCGCAGACGCCAGATGCTGGTTTAAGCCGCCGCGCTTTCGCCTGCAGAAAAAACCAACAATGGATAACGGGACATTTCAGCTCGGACGCGCGCAGCGCGTCCTGATCAGGATTAGTCGGGCATCTGGGATCCGCGGTTTGTCGGCGCCAGCTTGATTATATGTCAATCGGTCATCATTTCTCTCCGAAGTCCGCAGCGCCCAGAGTGACAGGCGCAAAGAATGTGAATGTGTGGTATATAAAGGTCAGGCTCAAGTGCCCAGAACGAAATTAAACCTACTTGGACCTTCGCCCGCCGGTTCATGGGCCAAGTTTTCGGGAGGTTTTGAGGGCATGCCGCTTTGCCCCGATGAATAACCCAACCTGAAAGGATGCGTGATGACTGACACCCGTCTGGCCAACCGCTTCCCTCTGAATCCGAAAAGACACGTCGATTTGTCTTTGGGCTGTTTGGAAACTTTACGCTGCTTGAGCTCTTGCATCGCGGTTGGAATGCCTGCGGCATTGCCATCGTAATTGTCTGGGCGCGCGTGCGGGCTATTAGATGGCGCTGCATCGCTGTGGAGACGGCGGGCGCGTACGTGTCGGCGGAGGCGGAATACACGGCTGGATGGCAGCCGTGGGACGAACTGCGCCGCGACAGTACACTGGTTGTGTGCAGCGGTATCAAACGTGCAGGAGCGTACACGAAGAACTGCTGGGCTGGCTACGCCGCGAGGCCCGCAGTGATGAATGGTCGCGTGGCCTGTGTACCGCCGCCTTTACGCTGGCCAAGGCCGGTTGACCTGGAACGGGTAAAAAGGCCACGATCACTGGGAGAACAGACAGGCTTTAGCGAAAGGATTTCGAGGATTAACCCTGGACCAAGTCCGGTCTTTGTTTGGTGGACGGGAACCCGGATGAAACAGCGGGCGGACGTCGATCGATCGATTTGATGCTCAAGCTGGATTGCATGATGATCTGGGGCGAGGATTCTGGCGAATTTGCTGTCGCTGAACCAGTTAATCTACACGCTCCATTACGTACCGGACAAGACACGCAGCGTTCTGTCCGTGGCCGACCGGCATCGGGCGTGCGCCATCCCAAATCGGCAGGTCATCCCAGATGATGGAGGCCATATCGAGGAGCGATCAGCCCTTCGGTCGCTCGCGCGCGATGTGGGCATGTCCACGCGGCAGTTGGAGCGCCTCTTTGTCGGTATCTTAGCCGCAGCCCCAAAGCGCTATTATATGGAACTGCGATTGCAAAAGTCCCGCAAACCTGCTGATGCAAACAGGACATGAGTGAATCAAATGTCGCGCTGGCTTGTGGCTTTGCGTCCCGTCGCATTTCTCAAGTGATACGTGCACATTATGATTTACGACACCCTATTCGTGAACGCGGGCTCTCATGCGGCAGGCCGGTGCCTAATCTGTGCCGATCAAGGTAGACCGCGCCGTTCCGACGAGATAAACAGTTCGCGCCGTCCGGTGTTTCGACATGTTCGGCGCACGCGTGCGGTTTCGGGGGTTTTGATTGGGCGCCTCACGCAGCGGATCCCCTTAAGAGCGCTGCGATAGTAGTTGGAAACTTTGAGCGACCCACCAAAGATATCACCGCGCCAGGTCCGGAAACATCTCTGCCAGTATAAAACAGGCAACCCCGAGGGCGATGGACGGGTCCCAGTAGTATAGCGGGCTGTTCCATCCCTTCTTTCGTGGTGCCCACTTCGCTATTTTCCCACCGAGTAGTGCCGCCCGTACGAAATACACAGCCAAGCCATAGATCGCGGCCCTTGCGCACGGCCGTTAACCTCGTCCCGCCGCCGCGCACCGTGCTTTCTGACACCAAAAGTATCCCCGCTCGGGTCAAGCCCCGCCCTTGGCGGCGTTGCGGATGCCCCGTAGGACCAGATTCAGGCAGCACGCCGTTCGCGCCCGACAAAGGGCATGTCCTGACAGGCCACGCTACGTTCGCGGTTCAAGCGGACGACCGATCCGTTGTGATGGCCCAGATCCTGCGCGGCCGGAACAGGCGCCAGCGCTGCTTTTTCCCCGGATGGTGGGTTTTGGGGGGGGACGAACAAGTGGTCCCGCTCAAGGCCGTCTACGGACGCGGCTGCCAAAGTTGCTTGCCCCATTGGACCGATCACTGCGACATGCTGAACAGCTCGACGCAGGTTTTCCACCGACTGCAGTCTGGCGACAGCTCAGCGGCGGCGACCGCGCACTGCGGCGGTAACCGGTTCCCGCGTCAAGCGCCTTGGCAATCAGGATTTAGGAAACGGTCCGGGGTTCGTATTCAAAGTCGCGCGCGAGGGTGATATCAATTGCAAACCACCCTGCCCTGATTCCACAACCTGACGGCGTGCCGCGACCTCTTAATGGGTACCCTCACGGGCGCGCAGCAAACCGGCCATCGCGTTTCAGTGATAAGCACATCACCTTGGGGAAGCAACCGCCAGCGCCCATGGGGATTCCAGCCCCTGAAACGCGCTGTTCAATCGTCATCTCATTGCGCAAAAACGATGGCTACCAAAGACCATCGGCCAAAAGCCAGTTGCCAAAACACGCGTTCGCTGCCCTGCAGCTCATGGCTTCTCTCGCTGATAAAAACCCTTGAATGTCAAAACCTAGAACAGGGACAGCGGCTTTGATCCCACGCATCCGTCTTGCGCCGGTTTACCTAAGGGATACGCTTTTCTTATTTTCAAAATCGGCGATAGGTTCTTTTGCAGAACACGATGTTCAACAGGAGAATTTAATATCGAAAAGATGCTTAATGGCCACAACGGCGATGAACAGGCATTGCTGGCACCAAAAACGCCTTATGCGATGCACCAGGCCGAAAGATGTGAAGCTCGGCGTGATCTTTGGTTTCACGGGCCCGATTGAATCGCTGACAGGTATATCATTTGGCGTCCAGCGCAGAGGCTTTCGCCAGTTGAAAGAAGTTCACCGACAGACGGCATGCTGATGGAGCGGCCACGGTCACGCGCTCGCGCGCTGACACGGCTGTACGTGGGACAACGAGCTTGCTGGATCAGCGACCGAAACGTTTTGATTCGCCGAAGGGATCAAGGCATTGTGGGCGCGGGCCAGCTCTGGGACGTGACTGGATGCGGTCTTGGCAAAACGCTGCTTGACCAAACGGAATTGGTGTGGATCTGCCCTCTGCCACGTCCCCCGGCCTTACGTCGATGGAAACGACGGCCGTTCTTTCATTCGCCCGGCGCCTTCGGAAGCCCGTCAGGGTGGAAGTCATATGGCGACGTGCTGATGGAAGAAGGCATCAAACAGGTCGCCAGTCAACTATACATAATGGAATACGGAAGGGTTTGGCAGGGACGATTTTCCAGAGGCCTATGAAGCCGTTGGTGGTACGATCACCATTTCCGCGCCCACGAGACGGCAAGGCGATTACTTCTGCCGAAGTTGGCGCGGTGGCCTTCTGCGGTGGGCACCGTCTTGTGTTGTGGCGGGTTATGTCGATCAGGGCGGTTCTGGCATTGTGCGTGGCAGCCATCGACGCTGGTGCGTTAGTCGACACATTCCACTTCCCCGACGGCCGATGATCGCGAGCGAAACCTTGAAAACAACTTTGGCACCGAGTGGACGTTCTACCGGCAAAGCAACCCGGCACGACAGCCCGCGCTGACAAAATTCACGCGCTGGTCGACGGTGGGTTTGACACGACATCGCCTTTCGCCCCCGAAAGCTATGATTCAACCGCGCTGCTGATGTTAAGCAATTTGCAGGCGCGGGGCTCCAGCGGATCCGCAAAGTCTATAAGGATCAGATCAGTCGGTGGCAACGCCCCGGCGAAAAGATCTTCCGGCGAACTGGCAAAGCGCTTCAGATCATCAAAGACGGTGGCGGAATCGGATTATGACGGCCGCACTGCGGTGGGAGCTGATCGGACCCGGCGAATCTGCTGGCAGCTATCGTCAGAGCAGATCGAAGGCGCAAAATCACGACGGTTCAAATACGCGCTAACATCACTAAACATGACAGAAAACAAGCCCGCTGCACTGCAGCCGGGTGTTTTTTGCAACGGGGCTTGGCCTGCACGGGGAGACATAGTTTGATCGTTCGTAGACGACATCATAACATTTTCGGCGGGTTTCCGCCGTGGACGGTGCCAATCCTGACCTTGGCAAAGGCACGATCACCAGGCTTGATCGGCGCGTAAACGGTGCGTGTGGCAAAAACCACGCTGCTTCAACGTCATCGCCGGTCGTGCTCAAGCCACGCGGGCGCTGTAACCATAGGGACGGCGAGAGTATCACGGCCTGCCCGCATACGCTGTTTCACAGGGTTTGTGCGACTTCCAGAACGGCATGAATTTTTCATCCATGAGCTGCCGCGAAGGAACCTGATGATGGTTGCCCGGTGATCAGGTCGCGAAAAACGCTTGTGGAACACATGGTTCGGACGCAAGCGCATTGCCGATCAAGGAAACGCGCCACCCTGCGCGCCAGGCGACGGAAGGTGCTCGAGTTTTGACGGTTCGGAACATACTGCGAGCAAAAGGCGGGCCACCAGGATTTTTTCGGGGGGGGACGGTCAGAAAAGCGCTAGAGCTGGGGGGGGCCATGATGGTCGACGCAGAAAAATCGTGTTTCTGACGAAGTCGGTTGCGGTGTGAAACCGCACGGCTGCTGCAACACCATCGGACCGACGGATTATCGCCTGACAAGGAACGCGGCTAACTTTTCGTTTTTCGTGTCGAACACACATGGATTTTATTGGCCGCTTGTGTGATATCCGAGTGATCTGTATGGCGAGGGCAAAGTTCTGGATCAAGGGGGACCCTGCCCGAAACAAAAGCAAACGAGCAAGTGATCGAGGCTATCTGGGCACCGGGCTCAGAAACAGGCTGTGTCGCATGGACGCACGCGGACTGCATCGCCCCTCTGTGCGGGGACTAGCCTGCCGCAGGCAGCCACGGCTTGGAACAGGCGAAAAATTTTCCTGTGACCGCGACGTTCTGTGGCGGCCTTGATACCGAAAGGAAAGGACTGCATTGAGCAACCCATATTAGGCGGATCGGGGCAAACAAGACCTATCGATCGCGAACCAAAGGCCAAGCACGCGCAACTTGTCAAAAAACCGGCGGCAAAGAGCACCCCGCTCGGGCCGGGGCCGTTCTTTGCATCGGTGACAACGATGACGGGTGGGTAGGGCAGGGCCAGTATTCTGCGCACGGATGTACATTCGCTGCGAAATAGGCGAGATCGCGTCATTGGTCGCCCAATGGCGCGGCAAGTCACCGCAATGAAGCCGTGTTCGGCATGTTGGATGTCCGACAGGGTTATTGTGCGTCTGGACGGGCGGAAGACATAAACGCCCTGCACCGCAGGACGTGTGGCTAAGGGGACTGTTTGTGCCGAACCTTCGAATATCTTTACTCGATGACGTCGAAGAAACTACGAGATGAGGGGCTTTATCGCCGCGATGATCTTCCGCGATACAATGGCGAAGTCTATGACTGTTTCCGATCTAAGGAAAAACGCTATCAGCCAGCGGGTGAGCTAGGTCGGGCGGCCAAACGTCAGAGGTGGGCCGTGGGTCGCGCGTCTGATGGACCCAACCCAAAAGTTATTTGATGCTCGACGCACCTACGCCGGTGTCTCGCGATCGTTGATGGACGAACGTTTAGCCGTATCATGAGAAGTCGGCCGCGCACCGGCACTATTCGATCCTGATGTCGAACAGAACGCCGTCAGGCGTCGAGATTTTGCGGATAAGGGATATGTTCTGGTTGCAAGGGGCGAACGCTTACGGTACAGGGCAAACGAGCTTTTGGAAGATCCCGAAGTTCGCAAATCTTTTGGGGGGTTAAGCCGATGCGCATGGACCTTCCACTGGCCCTTATGGCTATGCGAGCCAGCCTTGGCACAGCAAACACCGACGCGGCACGGCCTGCCCGCGGCGGCACTGGTTTCAACAAGCACCGCCAGAGCCGTTTCAGCAAAAACCATCACCATCGGCTTGCGCTTGTCTGGGAGTTAGCGTCGAAAACGGAAACCCTGCACAGAGGACAGAGTTCACCACCGACGTCAACCGGCACTGCGGCGGGCGCATCTTGCTGATGCGCTGGCGGTTCAATCACCAAATGGTCAGGCGACGCCGAAACCGTCACTCTGTGACCGGCACGAAACGAGCTAAGGCGCTGTCCCTGATGGGCGGCGGGTTTGGACGCCCGCCACTGCTCAGCATCGCGCCGACGGGGTGCCCGTGTACACCGTGAATTATGCTGTGGCTATCGCCATCAGCTATCTAAGGACCATGCAAAAAATGGATTTACTCAACGTTTCGTCGCCTTGGCAACTATGTGCTGGTCCCGGGCATCGCTTACGGGTCGCAACTGGCGCTTGCGAGCTTGGGTGACATTGGTTTTACAGGCATCTTGCGGTTCTCGAAACTTTTGCCCATGGCAGATACCATGGCGCTTTAGGGCCTGTTCGGCAGTGCTGATCACGTGGGTGGTTCCAGTCGCTGGGGCTTGAGCCTGGGGGTCTTGCCGACCGCACTTGCTCGCCCTCCATTCGCGATTCATTCATCACCATCGGACTACTGCTTGGCACCGACAAGCTGGATCTATGATTCTATCCGCGAAAAGAAGGGCCAAAGCGGTGATTTTCGTCATTCGTCTCGTTGGGGGGTGACTTTCGTCTACAACCGCATTCACCCCGGCTTATCATCGGCGCAGAAGGATCAAAGCGCTTTCTGAGGATGGGGAACGTTTCATCATCTCGGGCGCGGGACTTCCAAAGAGATGAACCGGTCTCGAAAGAAGGGCTGAGCCGATCAAGGGGACACCCAAGGGTGGCACGGTTGTCACGGCTGTCATTCGTCGTTGCGCGCTGTTTTGTTCTGAACAAGCGCCGGTCGGGCAAATTCCATGACGCGCTATTCCGACAAAACGAGGATTGCGCGCTTGCTGTCGGGCATCAACCCGTGAAACGAGGTGGTCATGTCCACTTTGGAATCTCGTCCGCCTGCCTCGGCGACCACCGCGGGCGTGTTTTACGGGGCTTGGACAAGTCCTTCAAACCCTTCACCTATTTCAACTTGCCTGCACTACCGCAATTTTATCGCCGCCGCCCTCGTGGGCGGCTTGCTAGCCCCATCGGCGGCAGCAATCTGAAGGCGGTTTTTGTCATCGCGTGTTTACGGAAGGTGACAATCACCTATTTTGCGTGGAAGAAAGTGTTCGAGCTTTACCTCGCGCCGAGGGGCTTGCCCCGGACGTGATTGGTTCCAGATTTCTTGGTCACCCGACTATAAATTCGCCGTCCAGCTTTCGTATCTCTGTTGATCGATTGCTTTGCTTGATTCAAAACCACACAGGTTCTATTTCAAGGGGCAATCCGGTATGAACGAGACCAGTTCAAAAAAACCACCGGCCTTTTCGGCCATCGGTCGGCGGTTCGAATCGTTTGCTTGGGGACCGGCGTTGACCAAAGCATGGGAACGCCGCGCTGCTTGATTTCCATTGCGGATCGGGGTGTGGGAATTTTTTCACGCCATTCATGGGCCCCCGGCTTTTTGGGGGGAGGAATCCCTCTTTTCCTTTCTTTGGGTGT
>Ga0163217_1075459_pt1 | contig 12125 bp, 5 predicted proteins | sample SynspAceP_FD_185933 | JGI IMG/M metagenome (GOLD analysis project Ga0163217, IMG submission 185933) | Saline lake microbial communities from Ace Lake in Antarctica - Synechococcus sp. Ace-P (PacBio error correction) | ecosystem: Environmental > Aquatic > Non-marine Saline and Alkaline > Saline ... | reverse complement strand
TTTCTCGGGCTATCTTATTCACCTAATTATACGTCCCATAGTTAACACGCGATGCGTTAAACACTGATGCCGTCAATAAACCGAATCGGGGACGAGCAAAAGTAAACGAATTTCAAATATACACGGTTGCAGGCTTGGATTTTTTGCACATTGCTTAGTAAATAACTCACCTATTGATTAAACGTAAACAGCCTCTCTGGCGCAACGTCTTTTACAAGTTAAAGCCTCTGAGTCAAGGAGCAACACTTTCAGAAGCAAAACATGTATTCGTCACCGATGCTCAGTTGACGCTTGCAGTACAGAGACGAATTACCAAAGGGGTCTCTTAAATGCCCACCTACCGGTTACCAATAATCGCAGGCAACAACCGCAAGCGCTCGGATCTTATATCGGCTCGTCGTGTACCGCAGAAAATTTCTTTCAGGTTTAACTCAAAACAGCAAGAATTTTGTGTAAGCATGAGAAATATATTAAAGTAGTAGCTCTGAATCTGAGGTTTGTATTGAATATGACCGTCGGGCAATACTTAAAAGACTTCAAGCTTTGCAAGTTCATGCGCATTAGTCAGGTTACCGTTGTGCGCAAATGCAATACCGAATGGGGAAATTTACGTAAAAGGGCTGAGCTTCAGCAGAAGCTTGAAAGATCCAGCGTGTGGGGTTTTTAGCGACATGTCCTATGCCGACGTTCCGGTTAGACGCTTTATGGCGAGTACGAAAATTACATCCCTACAAGCCAGTTTTCTTTTGCGTAAGTGAACATCCCATTATCAATTTCATGATGCCGCTGCATCTTGCACCACGATGTTGTTAAGACAGTTTAACGCGTCATAGAGTCTTGATTAACAGGACTTTACTTAACAAACCAACGATACCACAACATTAGAAACACTTTGTATTGGTAGAGAAAGGAAAGCTAGAGCTGCCTGTCCACGTATTCAAAAAAAACCCATCAATAATGACTGAAAAATTTCAGGCACCAATAGAGATGTAGCACCATTTGCTTTCGGAAAATGGGGTAAAGTGTCATAAGAAAAGTAATGCACTAACAATAAAGTAGGCCTCGGGATTGCACAAACAACAGCGCATAAGGCTTCTGTCGGTGCCACTGAAGTCCAGTCGCTTTGACTAACTGAGAAAAAACATTAATTGACGAGGCACCAACAATTAATGTCGAATAAACAAGAATCGCAATGGCCACCCATTTCTAAATAATTCATCGGAAATACCGGGGTAAAAATTTTTGCAGTTGAGATAGAATTGAACTAGAGATTATAAACGCAGAAAAACCATACGACTACGATATAGCTTCCTTCACATAAGCCTCGAATAGGCAATCACGGAGGACAAGGCACGTGCCTAAAAGTGGTTAAAATCAAAACCAGTTCATATAAAGAAGGTGCATCATAGTAGAATTTTTGTCATTTAAACTGTTATAAATGACTGACCGATAACCACATTTAAAGTGGGTTCTAGGATGAGATGGGCATTCTATTCAGAAGGGCGTCTTTCAGTTCCAATGATAAAATAGACTAACTGCCATTGGCTTTTTTAGCCTATTCGGAGACAACGTCCGAAGGTAGTTACCTTACCAGTCAGTCCTGTGGTCTCTTTTAGGTGGTGGTAGGCCAAGTCCATTATTTGCTTATCTAAACTTCGGACCAAACAAAATACTTTGGTTAAACGTCGGCGCTCGTTTGTTTACTTTTCGACTGAAAGAACGATAGCCTGCCTTTTTTCTAATTTCTAAGTAACGTCAATTCACATTTTTTTGATTGCCGAAACTTACCTATTGAACTACCCATTCAGGCGTTATCATTCGCGGTATCTGGCGCACTTTTAATAGGTTTGCTCGGCGAGGGAATTATCTGCACTGCCAGTAGGCTGGCTAGTGGTTTATTCTGTTTGCTCACATTGTCAGGCTTAGCTGCTTGTGAAATTGCTCGCCTCAGTTGTGCCATGCGCCGTTCTTCATCTGTCGACTTTGCCCGTATTTTCAGGGTTTTGTGTTGTTCGGTAACTTTCATCGGAAGGTTGTTCGTTCAATAACAACTTACTTCTCTGCGAGTTGCTTTAGCTTACTTCGTCTGCAGGAAAAAGTACCTTGTGCAATTGCTGATTAAATTTGACCGTTGAGCGCGGAAAATTACAAAAGTTTCAGTATTAGTTTGTTTTTTCCCATCCAATAATCTGGCAGAAAAAATAAACCGTCACGGCACAAATAGGATTAACCGTTCCCACTAGCCTGTTTGTAACGCATTTGGAACACTGATTATTCCTCACAACATTAATATTGTGACGCCACTTTTACATCCGATTATGCACTAGCTGGTATTTGAGAACAGCCGCAACAGTTAAAAAAAGATCCCATGACCCAATATTTAAATATTCATTGGGTTGAGCATTCATAACGCCTGTTTGTAGGCCATATTCACGTTTCAAGGCATCACTCTTGAATTTTTGCTTGAATTCCATGCGCTCGAAAAACTACTGCTTGAACTAGACGTTCTGCATCTCTGCGACCTCTAGCCGATGGCAATGTGGCGCCAATTACCATGCGCTTGAATATCAGAAAATGCCTGTTAAACTAACTTCGATATTCCTTATCTTTTAAACATTACCCACAACAATATGGGACAGGAATGAAAAAGAATAAGTTCTAATTCAAAAACGACTTCAATGCAAAATGCACTGTCTTCATTTTCGCGCGAACATCGAGTATGACAGCGCAACACTCGCCTTTTTTCTGCTGGCGCAAGATATGATGACGACCTAAACCTGAGTTTTATCGTAATAGCTTGTATGTCGTTTGTTTCTGCTGTTAAAATGGGTACGCCGCCGTCAATTTTCTGCTCAACTGCGTTTTGCGCTGCTGAAAACGGCGCTTTCGATATGGTTCACTTGCAGCTTAAGGGCTGTGCCCATTCTGCTTGGCGTATTTTTGACCTGTCGCCGTTTGAGAACTGCTCACCATTGAATACTAATAAGGTTGCTGGCTTTCATTTAAAAAATAAAGTCTTTACCGCGACAGACTAATAGAGCGCCAACTTGGTTAGCATTAATTCTATCATGATTGTATGTTGGGTGTTTCGTCTCCGAATAATCGCCGCTTTACTAGTGCGGAAATACCGCTTTTTCAAAACGCTATTTTTTCTTTTGTATCCCCAAACCACTCTTGATGATTCAAGTCCTATGCTGGTAATAACCGCTACGTCAGTCATCCTAATCACGTTAACCGCCGCGTCGAGTCGGCCCACCCACCCGACTTCCAAAATAACAACATCCCACCTTCTGTCTGAGAAGGCTTTAAACCGGCTATGTTAGCAAATTTCAAAATAAGTAAGTTTCGACTGGTTTTTTGTGTCGGATCTTTGCGGGCTTAAATCTATTTGCTTGAAAAAATAATCACCAAAGCATTGTTTCAGTAATCGGAATTGCCATTAGACGAATTCTTTCACAAAACTAACTAAATGGGGTGAACCTGTAAACACCTACTGTGAGGCCGACATTGCAACAAACTTTGTTCGATAAGATGCACACGTTGTGCCCTTGCCATTAGTGCACCGACAGATCACCACATTATTGCTCTGTTAAAGTCAATATCGAGGACGATTACGAGGTCCTTAGTACGCGGACAAAGCCCACTATCAATTTCCTTGGTATGGCTTGCTCGATATAAGTCAAACCAATCAGATAGACCTGTTTTTTGTTCATTACTATATTTATCTACTATAAAATTAACTATGAGGTTTAAGGTTAACTCGCAAGGTGATGGTGATGTAGTTTTGACAGATACGAAAAGAGGTTATCGCGCATTTGGCGACGGTCAACAATCATATTCAAATTGCGCCTTTTCTCAATCAAAAACTCACTCCGTTTGAAAACCAGGTTGGCAACGTCTCTCGCACGGTTTGTTCTATAAACCCGAGGTCCCGCAAAACCAATCAAAGCCTTGGGTTAGCGACAATTAACATTCACCAAGCATTGCCAAACTCGCAGGAAACCCCCCCCATTGTATAGGCCCGTCGGTTATACAGAAATTGTATGGCAGTTCCCTTTTTACCTCATTTTTTGCGAAGCGCAGCACTTAGTTTTCGCCATTTGCAATAAGCGATAAAAGAGCTTCTGCATACGCCGCACCGCCGCTTGTAGAAAAAACACACTAATGGTGTATTATTTTTCAAGCAAGAATCTCACCCACGCCAACAAACTTAGCCCCCACCAACAGATTGCCATTTGAAACCCACCATGAAGCAAATTCAAAAACTAACGACAACAATGGGCATTACCATTTAATTTGCCTTTCATAACAACTAAACGCGTCTTTTTTCATTGTTGCTTCTGCGCAGCCAGTAATACGATCTTTATATTTTTTACATTCTTAAACTTGAGTATGTCTTGTGGTTCAAGGTCTGCCTGCAATTTTCTTCGCGGTTCTGCGCATCTAAAAATAGCGTTTATTCGAGCACGCGCGTTGATACGCATATGATGATCGCATTTTGGCATTACTTTCAATGCTTTTCCAATTCAGTTTTATTTAAAGTACGAATTACAAGAGCCACATTTGTCCAGATACCTTCAGGGACGTGGGATACTCTTAATTGGAAAGACTTGACGTGCGTGCGAAGTATTTTCTTCTATCCATCATGAAACATTTCTATTCTAATTCTTTTTAATCCGGCGCTTTGATGGCTGCACAAACTCGTTAGTGTCCTGTTTATGCACTAAACACTGATTGTTCTATTTTTTTACGACATTTCGAACAACCACTAATTTGTTCATTAAATCTAACTTATTGTCTAATGACTGAAAGTAAACTGGTCTAAGACAGTACTTAACGTCTTACTCATATAAAAAATATAGGTCCAAAATGGCTTATCGGGCATATCAATACTCGGGCGGATAAATAACATTGACCAAAGGTATAGACCATTGCGGTCTAGCCGTTCGTCCTGCAAACCTTACGGTCTTTAAGCCTCGAGGTATCTGGCCATCCAACTACGGTTTCTTCATGGCGTTACCGACTGCTGATTAAGTGAACACCACAATTATTGCGGCACCAATATGATTGCAGGGAACGATTGGCGGGCCACCCTCTACTATAATATACTCGCCTTTACGAGTCAACTGACACTTCTTCCATTACGGCGCACTGGGTGGAATTCGATTGGCAATTGCCCCGCGAAATGATAAAAGTCATCTCCCGACAGACACTGCCGCCGCTTCATGCATTTTTATCAACATCCCAAAGGATAATAAACTTATGAGTTAATCCAGTGTTTTTTTTCTGTTCAATATAGCTGACGCAATGGGATTATTATAGAATGATATAGCAGGTAACGTTCTTGAGGTCGCTGAAAAATCGGGCATGGAACTCAGGTGTTGCTAAACTTAGCCCACTTCACCACTGACATCCTTTGGAGAGTGAGTACAAAAACGCCACGCGGTCCAAGCTTTTGTTGGTCTTTGCACCTCTGTATCGAAATGCACAATTGGTAGGTTGCGTGCACACCTGCGTCAGTGCGTCTGCACCAAGTCACAAAATTTTCTCTAAACGCTATTTTCTGCTAGCGCAATTCAAGCTTTCTTAGCACCACTAATAAAATCGTTCTGACGTTTGCCCCCATAATATTTTTGCAGCCGTATATCTATGCACTAACGTGTGTGTGTTTGTTGTTTGAAATCATTTTAATTTTAAGGTTTTTACTGCTTTTTTCTTTGGCTTGATGGAGCGATTCCGTTCTCCTGCGCAGCTTTGATAGCTTATGTTTTTAACTGAACGACGCATTTTCTGCTCAACCGTAGTGTGATTCTTGTTTGTCGTCTTGAAGATTCAATGTCGCATTTCCGTTTCCGTTTTGGTAACTGCACCATCTTTCTTAGCTGATTACTCGTGCTAGGTCTAATGCAAAATCCAAGGCGCCTTGAGTAAACGTTTTTGTAATTCTAGATTACCGGTAGCGTACGCCGCATTAAGCGGACTAACTCTGAACACTTGATGATTCCCACAAAGCGGAGTACTTCTCGATTTTCGGCCCTCGGGAACAAGGTCACATTAAACCATGATTTTGGCTTTCATCCGTTCAGTTGGTCGAACATGATATGGGTGAATTTTTGCCATTCCGTCATTCAAGCTCAACGCTTTTGTCTGACAAATACTCTTTAGGCATCGTGGTGTGACTTCGCCAAAAATTTCTTAAACCCGCAATATTTCTCGTTCAATTCATTGACGAGGATGCATAAGCGATTGGCTAACTCAACCGTCGATTGCGTAAAACAGAGTCACGCTCTGTGTAATTATCTAGTCTGACTACCGCTTATCAACGATCTGCAATTATTTTTGGTAAACCCGCTCAAAATACAGTGGCTTCAGTCACCTCTGGGTCGTTACGGTTGAGCATAGTTTCGCTTCAGGTTTGTTATACATCAATATGCGACAAGTGGATTTTTCAAACACTGCGCCGCAATAAGATGTCCTCAACACTTGGAATTTGATCGGTGGACCGCAACCGCGATCGCCTAAGTTGCCATTTGACCGTTAACGAAACACGGCCTTCTGATTCCACCTTTCCATTCTCTTCTCGGAACCCACGCCATTATTAGCGAGTGCTTTTTGTAAACTTTTTCTGTATCTTTGGACTTATCCGTCATGTTTTTTTTTCTTTCACTAATTTGAATGTTGAACTTTCATATGAAATTTCAATAAAACCGTTTTAGGGACCGTAGAGAGCTCTGCATTTCGAAATTTTAGGTTATTCTAAAAGGGGAGCAACAAATATCCACTACGTCATTAATGTAACTTTTTCGTTATCTGGCGTTTATTATCTTGCATGTCAGCTGCAGCATTGCTTGCTCTAAACTTTCAGGCAAAGTCATGGTGATGGCATTCAGCTAACGTTGACAATGAAAAAAAAATAATCCAAAAATGTTTTTTTTGTTGTCGCTAACAAGCGCTGGTCTGCCTGTCTCTCCTTATGTCCGATCATTTTACCCAATGTCCTTTCTGAAAAGTGACTTTTACATGTGACTACTTACCGACACACCTCTAATTTCTTCCAATTTCGCCGCGCGTAATTGGCTGACGATAAGCATCAGGGGCTAAGGTTTCCAATCATAGCCGCGACTGTTTTGGGTTCGGTTGCTGGCCATAACTTAACTGTAGACATACGGACCTAGTTGGCGTCGTTCAGAACGTTGAAAGCGATAACCCATTTGCCACTTTTGGGTGTGTGCCTTAAGATGAATTACCGCGCGTCCCACCGAGTTCAGGGAACGAAGAAGCTCTTTAATTTGGCCGTTGACACCACATAAATACGAATAAGATGAATGTAGGCCTCATACCTCAATTATTAAGTGGCCGTTCGATGCCGGTCGTGTAGAAGTAACACAGCTTTCTATCAATCTGTAGAGTGTGTGTTCCGCGGTGCGTTTCTTAATTTTTATTGGCATTTGCAGTAGTCCCGACTGTGCCTTTCGGGTTCCGAATTGTCGCAGATGTCGCGTGCCGAACACAAGCATTTCGCTTGGCGAAGTGTGTGTTGCGCGTATTGATAGGTAAATGGCACGCCTTATCGCCGCACAGATCGCTAGTACCTTATTCGGCAAAACCGACTGCCGGTATTATTAAGCTCCCTAGATGTATGTTACAGCGATGTGATCGGTGGTGTGTTTTCGATCCCCGAAAAATTTACAAGACTGGCAAAACAGGCGCCGGAGTTTACACTTCTGCATACACAATTTCACCACTTTACTGAATATTTTGAAGCCATTGCGACCTTCTTGAGAGCAAAAATCAGACCCACTTTTTACCAATTCTAAAATCGCAATAAAAGTAACTACATACACCGGCTTTGCCTTCAAGATTAACGGAAATTAAGGTCTGGACAGTTCCGTGTTAAGGTTCCATGATTGAGTTGTGGGCCAACATAGATAAGGACATGCGTTCCTGGTGGAACAACGCTCTTTTTTCAATTTTGATGATGGATCGAATGCTTGGCACGCTGCATAGACCGAGTTGAAAAAAAAGCCAAAAAAAGGGGGGGGGGTGGCTCCGCCCCCATTGTTTCTTGCCAAACGTTACCTGCGGAGATGCTTTATCGGTTGCACATTTGTCGGCTTGTATTGACACTGATGCTTTTTAAAACATGCACGTTCCATCTTGGTTGCTAAATCGAGTTGTCTGCGGCTGAAGGGCAATCTGCAAGCGGCGAATTACTCAGCTCGTGAGTTGAATCTGCATCTTCTGTCGGCGTCAATTGTTAGAGCTAAGGATACGTCGTGCTAACATAGCTGCATAGCAGATATTCACCAGCAGTTCGAGTTTTTTGCATCGGTCATCACATCGACGGTATTTCATAATTGCTGGGAGTTATCTGTTAATACCGTCGATATCTCCACAATATCGAATTTTTGACGACGAATAGGGTGTGTATAACAATTAATCGGAGGGACTTTCAAACTTTCTATATCACCTCAAGTGACGGGTGCGTAATATAAAGTGCTCAGCCCTCACCCATTGACCAAAAGCCAAGCCATGCGCGCTGTCGCGTATGCGTCAACATCGACTGCCGATGACTCAGTAGGCTTCTTCATCCGTTTTATTGACTCATTCCAAATGCGGGCGAGGATCGCCATATCGTCAGACTCGAGGCGTGAGGTTCCCCCCAGACATATTCAATGACAGTTCGTTGGCTGTATTCACCTAAGAAACACCGATGAATAATTGTAAACCAACGAGTTTTTCAAGTATCTCTGATTCTTCTGGATCGTTTCAGCCATTTGACGCATTCAAGGTAATATTAAATGTTGTCGACATTAGAGGGTCTCACCGACGTTCTTCAGTAACGCCAGCGCGGGGATTATTAGGACTCTCGATAGTGACCGAATGGTTTCGTTTGCGGAGCAAAGGGTACTTCTTAGTAGCTTGTAATAAATGTGTAAGGCCCTGGGGGTATATTTTTTATTTCGCCTTGAACGGCAGCATTACGACCTCTGCTACCACTGACAACTCAGACATATTCTCGACACGATCAAGGGTGAAAGTGTTTAGTGCGTGTGCCGATGTTCTGTTGTGATGAGCTGCAAATTTTGCTCCAGCGCCTTTTTGTTGTTTTCCATCTGACAAACCAACGGGCCTATATCCTGAGTTGTTGGATAAACCAATGACATCGCCAGCTGCGAATGATTCGCAAGCCTGTGTATTTATTCCGCACTTGCGGGGTTCTGGGTTGTTCGTCGCAGCATTGAACATAAAAATACTGAGCTTAGTTGAATGTCCTCATCAGATGTCACTAAATTCAACTTGTGCCATACTGGTTTACAAGAAACTGGTAATGTCCAAACGGCGGTCCTAAACTCTGCTAAACCGACTTGGAAAATGAAAATCAGAGGCCTACTGAGGCAAGAAGTTCATTCTCAGACATATTTGTTCGTATACTTTTATCTTGTCCGTTTGCCATTACTGTGGATGTGTTATTTCCATTGCATCACCAACCCACCTTCAGCAAACTCAGCTACCAGCCTGCGCAACCAATTTTAGTTGTCATGTGCGTAGTGACCTGGATGGGGCTAACACGCTTGTCCACCGACCTCATGTTATCCATTTTAATAGCTTCTTCCGCAATTACTAATTCCCACTGGCTGTTAACTGTGCGCTTTTTTATTTCTTACCTAAATACTTCTAAACGCCTTTGCTGTGGGTTCGCGTAAGATTATTTTTGTACCAGCGCCGAGCAATATGATTTCGTGAAATTTGCGCACCGTCTGCAATTCTAAAGCTACAATTATAGATACCTTCGTGGCCACATTTAGCATAATTTTTTCAACAAATACGTTCGGCTCATTATCACTTCAGCAAGTTCGCCCATCTAAAACGTTCCTAGAAAAGCAGGATCATCGTGTTAACGCGTAAACCCAAACGACATGAATATTACAAATCCATGCCAAGAGGTAGACAAAACTCGATACCCGCAATAATATTTCAATTTAATGTTTGTTATTTTTAACGTAAATCGCGTCGCAGGCAGTGATACCCGCACCGGTGTCTGATCGGTAATAGCTAGCACGTCAATTATGCAATTGCTGCTCGATTGAACCATTCAACAGGCTAATTGCGCCATCGAGAGCAAGTTTGAATGGACAATGTAAATCTAGTGTTCAAAAACGTCTTCTTTCTTAAAATATACAACTAAAACAGTCTCTTGCATTGACATAAAGACCGATTGTTTTCTTCTATGCATATTATACATGAAAGCAAAACTTTTATACATACGCCTTACGTAAAAATAAGAGTACGCTAAAAAAACAAATTTCAAACTAAGAGAACACGTTGACTTAAAAACCTCCAACAAATCAGCCTGATATGGAGCTGCGGCGACGCTTTGCACAAGGCAATTGTATTGCTCAGAAAAACATTGTGGTGGGCACAACCTCAACTTAGGGCTGTGTTGAAACGTGTTTCGTTTCCGCAATACTTAGCCCCGTTTACGGGCTTTTTTTTTTGATTGGTTTTTTAACCGAAAAATAACAAAAAATTAAACGAATAAAAATTGAAATAATCATTTAGAAGCCAATCCATCGGCTTCAAGTAAGCCATTACAACGAGAATGAAAATGGTTTTAGCAGAGTTAGGAACAAACAACCTGCGGGCAGGTTGAGAGTATTATCGTAGATGGACCTACGTTAGTGACCCAATTATTGCATAACAAGCGCTCGCGGAAAAGAAACAGTTTATTGCTGGCAATCTGCGCAGAATATTGACCAGCAAAGCAAACTTAAAAAAGTCTGTTGTTAATCGATGCTGCAATTCGATTGAATGTAACGACCAAAGTGTCCTATTACTGCACTTACGGCGAAATGGACAGGTCTGGTTTTTCCAAATCTTATTAGAAAAAATTAAACCTTAATCAATTCGAGCCAAAGGAGGTGTCTGAGATAATTATCCCGCTTTCGAGTTCCCGCCGGTTGATTCAAAATCTGGACGAAGAACTCTCGCACTGAAAGCAAAGCCAGGCGTATTTGATGTTTTGCGAACCGTTAACTGAAAATATTCAAAAACCTTGCCGTGACCACCCTAATGCACTCTTTTTGTTGCGGCGTATGTATTTTCATTACGACTTATTAGGCACCATTGGAAAAGTTACCCGAGGGCGATATATCTTTCAGATAACAATTGTCCTGGAATACGTGTTTTATCTAGCTGAAACCTGTTATTATTTAGATGTTGACCATCAAATGCACACACACAAATAATCGGACTCTCAGGTATTTAGTGGCCCACATGTTGGCCCAGAATTATTGGTATTTCATCAGCGCTTAGAGCAAATAAATCAGAATTAGCTGTCTCTTCCTTAACAAAAATATCTGCTGCCGAAAACGATTGAAAAATATCACGTTAAAAGTAGACCAAATCTGACGCTGAATACTGCGCTGACGTTATCGCTGAAAGAACACGAAACTCGGACGGGTGACATTTTCTACACGTGGTTCCCTCTCTTCATTTAGTTTGGCCATGCCCATTTCACCATTTAGCCGCATATCAGCCAACTAAGTTACAGAATCCTCTCCCCTATTTACATGTTTTATTTAAATGATCAAGATTTTACCAACTGTTTGTGTTGCGTCACCGGAATCTGCATTGGAAATATAGATAAAGACAGCAACGGTAGAAGTGTATCCAATAGCTCGCACCAGGACGGCGAGGAAAAAAGAGCCAATGGGTCTAATTGAATTAGAATTTAGATAGTCGACTTAGAGTTAAATTTTACGCCAAGATGAAAAGAAAAGTTCAGAGCATATTATTTGTTAGTCGATTTGGGCCAGAAATGACGTCGCTAAAGTAAGTAAAGCTGGGCCACCATGACATGTCAAGAATCTTTAAGAAAGGTTTGACCGCTATTCACATGTCATTGCACCTTAGTCTCATCGCGTGTTGGCGAACTGGCGCGACGATTTGGATGCATTGCACGCTTACCAAGCTTGTAATGAATATGGGGACATTAGTGGGAGGCCCCTAAAGTCAGTGGCCAGCGTCAGTTAATTAAGGAATGTCGAAAAACCAGAAACCGCGGCAGTTTATGGGCGGGAGCTGTGGTTATGAGTTAATGGGCAATGGCGGATATGCGACAC
>Ga0163217_1084193_pt1 | contig 12126 bp, 5 predicted proteins | sample SynspAceP_FD_185933 | JGI IMG/M metagenome (GOLD analysis project Ga0163217, IMG submission 185933) | Saline lake microbial communities from Ace Lake in Antarctica - Synechococcus sp. Ace-P (PacBio error correction) | ecosystem: Environmental > Aquatic > Non-marine Saline and Alkaline > Saline ... | reverse complement strand
TTAATATTTTTTTAGGAGAATTAATGTGAACGTCAGTTAAGTCGAAAATACGATTCTAGAAAAATATCTCAGTTTTAGAGCTTTTCCCGTTTTATCAATTTCTTATAAAAAAATCATGTGGAACTGAAATCCTTTTTTTATATCATCTAAAAAAAGGAAAACGCTTCGTTTACCTCGTTTTTCTGGTTGAAAAGAAATAGAATGCTTTATTAAAGCTGTTTAAAGGGCGAAAGACATTAGATTTTCGAAACGAAGCTTTGGATTCTTTATGGAACTGGATCCGTCCAGTTGATGCAAAAAAAACAAATGAAAAGAATTGTATTTGATTTAGCTGTGTTTAATGCATGGAAAGGAACAAAGAACGCTACGTTCCATTTCGTCATTATGCAGCAGCTGCGATTCAAGAAATCTTGAAAAAAGGCGAACGGTGTTGAATGAAGAAATACCAAAAACAAGAAACATTTCCTATTCTTTTTGTAATCAATATGTGTACCGATATCAAACTTCTGGAATTGAATACGTTCTAAATCAAATCAGTTTTAAAGAAAGCAGCTTTAAACTTCTAAAATTACAATTCCCCACATGGTTAAGGACTACTTTTGCACTCTTATTAAACACGGAGCAGATATTGAGAACAGTTCCAAGATTATAGGACATGCTTCGTCTATCTTCAACGCAAATTTATTGCCCATGTTACAAAAAGAGCATTTACAAAAAATTCACCGTAAGTTTCATCCAAGGGCTTTAAAACATACAAGCGAGAAACAAATGGTGATATTTAATGGAAGGAAAAAAATGATGGAAAACATGTCATTGCAACACAATAATTTGCAATTACAAACAACAAGGTAACTTTGTGCGATGTCTGGAGACGGTCAGTACGATGGCGTGAAAGTGTCATAATGAAAGGGACGCTCGTAAAGTTCGTCGGATTTATAACACCAAGTTATTAGTCGGTTTTGCCGGTTAGTGTAGCTGACGCTTTTACTTTAGAGGGAAGATTCGAAGGAACATTAAATGAATACAAAGGAACTTGGACTCGTGCAAGCAGTTAATTAGCAAAGAATGGCGTTCAAGATCGAGGCCACTTCCAAAATTAGAAGCTTACTTATTGTTATGAACCAAAGATGAATGTAATGGTCTCAGGGATAGGAGAAGTTTGATTTCAACAGATGACGCATTTTGCTATCGGATCTGGTGGGAATTTTGCGCTTGCTGCAGGAAGAGCTGTTAAAAAATATGGTAAGGATTTAACTGCAGTAGAGATGCAGAAGAAAGTTTAAATGTTGCAAGCAGATTATTTGTGTTTTACGAACACAATTATTATTGTGAGAATTATAAGACTTGATAAAGATCGATAAATACTTTAGAAAATATGACGCCCAAGAGAAATTGGTTAGCGAATTAGATAAGTACATCAGTTGGTCAAAAAGAAGCAAAAAAATGTTCCGTAAGCTTGGCGTAATAGATATAGACGTCTGCAATTAGATGAGGCATGCAAAAAGAAAGAAATAACGCCTAAAAAAAACTTTGTTAATGATTGACCCAACAGGGGTGGAAAACTGAAATTGCTCGCCGCTTGGCATCGATTGTTAAAGCACCATTTTATTTAAAGTGAGCTACTAAATTCACATAGGTTGGTTATATTCGACGAGATGTGAATCAATGGTTCGCGACTTAGTGGAAGCAGCCAAATAGTGATTGTAGAAAAAGCAACAATACTCAAGGTGTATATCAATGCTAAAAAATGCGGTTAAGTCAGTTAGTCAAAAATTTTAGTTCCAGGTATTAAAAAAGAAAAAAGCAATCAATTGCATCAAAATCCATTTTGAGTCTATTTTCAAAACATGAACTTAAGCCAGGAAAAACCTGTTGAAGAGGAAGGGAAGTTAACGAAACCTATTACACTTTAATCGTGAAACGTAAAAAAACAAATTCGTAGTGGACAGTTGGATAATAGAGGAGTAACCATCAATAGAAAGGAGCCACAAAAAAGGAACAGCTCTCTATGATTGCTGGTTTGGAACAAATGGGAATTGATTTTGGAATGAACATTTGGTGCTTGCGTCCCAAAAGAATAAAGTCAATCGATCCGTTACTGTAAAAAAGCTTCTAGAGATTTTGATCAAGAGAATCAGAAAAATTAGTGAATCAAGAAGATGTTTATTCAAGCTATGCCTTCACTTAGCGCAAGAATTCTGGAATATTTTTATTGATGAGTTGATAAAATCACGTCTAAAGTAGTCAATCTGGCGAAAGACTAGAAAGGCGTCAAAGAGATATTTTTACCAATTTGTTGAGGGTCCAAGTGCAACTAAATTATGGCCACATTAACAAACCGATCTGTTTTATTTATTGCTTTCTGGTGCTTTCCAATGCTGTCAAAACCATTGACTTTAATTCCTGGAATTACAAAGGACGTTTCCAATCCGAGATGAACTAGATGACTACAAAAAGGGAAGATTTTGTTAAGATTTTTGACAGAACCCATAATGCTTTAGTTTAAACAATATTTGCAAGATTGATTGCTACTGATATATTGATGTAATTTTACCTTTTGAAGCGATAGAAAGATTTAGCCGTATTGCCTATTCGTAAACATGAAACAGAAACACATTTGGCGCTACGACGTTACACCACAATTTTAGGGAAAAAAACTATTAGAAGATTTACTGTTGTGAAAGCTCCTGATTGCAAAGGGGCGGAAAATTACTATTACAAAAAAATATGTTAGATGAAAAATTTGCCCATGATTGTGAAAGACAAGACTTAAGTAGATATATATTATAATAGTTACGTGGAGAGAATAACACATGAAGTGGATTGCTTCAAAGATGCGTATTGATAATAAATATTGCTCCAAAAAAAAGGTGGCGTAGTAAATACTGAGATAAGCTAAGAAGGTCCAGTGCTTTTTAATTGATTATGTCAAGATTTTAGCCGAACATTTAAATGTAAATGCTTATTTTTATCGATGAATCAGGAACTCTATTAGGATTTTAGCGAAAAGGCATAAATTAATAATGAGCGTGTAAAGAAAATGCTAAAAAGCTGAAAAATTCCTTTTGGCTATTCTAAACAGTATGCTCGAGAATCACTTTGAAGACACGTGCAAATATTGGATAGAGATGATATACGAATCTTCCATTGAAACACGGATATGTTTACAAATGGCCTAACGACGTCATCCAATCTACGCAGCAGGTGAAAGATTGGGACTTTATCTTGAGGCCGCCTTTTTCCCAAAATCTGATGACTAACGACTAATTTTAGGAAACAGCTTCTACGCGTAGTGGTATTGAAATCTTATATAAAAAATCTACTCAAATAGAAGATGAAGCTGAAATAGTGCAATGGGGTCAAATCGCTCTTAAAGACATTGTCTTATAGTGGGAATGAAAGCTGTTAAAAAGCTATTTTTGAAGGAACTGGAGGGAACAGAAGGTACGTTTAACTACGTTCCCACCATCGCTGATAAAATTGGTATTACACGTTCAGTTATTGTTAAATGCATTGAGAAATTTGGAGTCTGGTGGTATTATCGAGCTAAAAATTCCCTCGGGATGAAAGGAACTTATATTCGTATCCACACAAAATTATAAGTGCTTTTAGAAAAAGAAACGTTTTATTAAGACACTTAAGATGAAAAGGGAGTTGGTAACTGTTGTATTAAATTAGAAAACCACTATATAAAAACTTTACAATTAATGAAAAAAGGCAGAACAAACGAGTTTGAAAAATAAACAAACGGCTGTTGATATATTATGGCAAGGAGAGGCATCTGTTTGGGGGAGGCTATGCTCCTGTTTTATTTCCTTTTTGTTGGACGTTTAAAAGGGACAAATCAGTATCATACGAAGATAAAACGACAAGTATTGCCCACACATGGTTTTGCTAAGATCGAGTGTTTGACGTTAACAAAACAATGAAACAGAAGTAACGCTATTCTCTTTTTTCAGATAAAGAGTCTAAAGACGTTTACCCTTTTGATTTCCGCTAGTATTACCTATCAGTTTAAAGAACAATCGTTAAGCGTAAGTAATCAAGTTTGAAAATGTTAATTCAGAATCAACCTATGTATTTTCAATCGGCGACATCCTGGTTTTTAATGTGCCCTAACTGAGGGATACCACTTTCGAGGACTATTACTTAAATTTTTCTCCAAAACGTTCAAGAACGATTATTCCTTGAAAAGGAGGCTTATATCGATTCGAGAACTCGTACTTTAGACAAGTAACAATACAGATATACGCTAAGATGGACCCTTTTGATGATGATTGCTTCTTAATTGTATGGAAAACTAAAGATAAAAATATTCTTTTCTATTCTTTCGGATAAAAACAAAAAAGTGGCATTTCTTTTCGTTTGGAAAGGATTCCCATACGTAGGTATCTGGTCACCTGCAAAGTTAAAGGCACCTCTCGTTTGCATAGAAGCCCTGTAGGGATGCAGATACAGCTGATGCAAGTGGGCCTATTAGAAGAGAAGTTAGGGATCCAACAGCTACAAAAGCTGGCGAAGTGTTTGATTGTGATTACACCAAATTGACTATTCACTAAAGTAATAAAAGCCGACAGATATAACCTGTCAGGCTTTTAATTTCCGTTTTATATTCATTGCTGATGATTCTTTCTTGTTTTTTGTATTAACCCGTATCCAAAAGGAAACTTTAGCTTTCGTGATACCAAGTCGAATTCTTTTTAATGTTCTCTTTAGCCGAGTAAATAATAAAAATGGCTAAATATACTTGCTAGGTTGATTGTCAATATCAGTCAATTTGTTATCAGGCTAGAAGGGGCAATAATAGTTGAAAACAAGATACTTGAAAACTAACCATCCTTGAGGAAATAAAAATAAACTAAAAATAACGAAAACACAAAAAAACGAAAAAATGTGGAATTATATGCTAATAAGGACACCCGCACTAGTGGCAACTGGCTTTCCCACCTGTTAAATTGAGCGAAAAAGTGGAAAGTGTATGCCCGAACTTACTGCTCCAAGTCCAACGACGCATAGGATTTAAATTCAGGAAGTTTAAAAAGATAAGGAGAGAACTACCCGCCAGCTGTTCCCTTTTAACACATCGGCTAACAAGACGGTGACTCCGCTTTTAAAGCCTAAAACGCGAAAAGTATTGTCGTTCCTGGAATTTACCACTTCCAAACCTCGGATATCTTTTTTATATACTTTTTTTACCTAGCCATACCCAGATGGGAATTGAACCGAGTTAAATAGGCTTACCATAAAACATCAAAATAATTTTTACCATCTTATTTCACTTTCCTAAGCTCATGCAAATTATTTGCCAATACGCTTATATTTACCATTATTTTATTCTAAGGGCTAGTAAATTAAACTGAAGATTGTGCTGAAAACAAGATAAAAAGTAAGTTAAACAGGGACTGAAAAACAGATTACATAGAAATTTTTTGCTTGCTTTTCAAATAACGGAACTAGTGTAATAAGAAGGGCAGAGTGTATTTTTAAAATAACGGAACGTCTTTCGTTTTTTTAAAAGAAAGTAACGATTTTACTTTTCAATCACATATAGTTAGAGTTTTATGAATAGATACTTAAAGAATCAAACGATGATACGAAGTGATTACTACTTAATGACCCAAGAATAGATAGGATATAAGTTTTAAAGTTGTTTTGAAGTTTGACACCTAAGTATCACGTAAATAAGGATTTAAGGGAGTTTTTGAATGCCCAATAAGATAAAACAGCATATGACGAACGTCCATTCCAAGTTCTAGAAGACTAGAATGCTGTTCCCGAAAGACCTGGATATTATATTGGGTTCGACTGACACAAGAGGATTACACCATTAGTGTACGAAATCGCATTGATAATCTTGGATGCAGCCTTTATCAGGCTATGGAAATGAAATTGTTGTTTACCTTGCATAAGACGATAGTGTTTAGCTGGAAAGATAATGGATCGGTGGAATGCCAACCGAATGCATCTTCAGGGGAAATCCTACTGTACAAGATCATATTCCACATTGCACGCTGTGTAAGTTTGGTCAAGAAGGCGGATATAAAACATTTCAGGTTGTCTTTCACGGCGTAGGAGCAAGTGTTGTTAATGACTATCCGAATGGCTGACAGTCAACATTGTTCGGTGATGTGTAGATATCAACAAAAATTTATTCAATTGGTGGAAAACCATCTGGAATGTTAACAATTAAAAAAAGTAGTCGTCAAAAATGAAACAACCGGTCATTTCAAACCAGATACAAGCATTTTTTCAACCATCAAATACTCGTACGTCTGTTTTATCAGAAACGATTAAGAGAATCTGCTTTTTATTAAAAAAACTTTGCGCATTGAATTGATTGATGAAAGACGCCAAATCAATCTGAAGTTTTTCATTATGAAGAAGGCCCATAAAAAGAAATGTTGCTTATTTAATGAAGACAAAGAGAACAACTGACTCCGATTGGCTTATTTTTCTGGAGAAAACAATCAAATTGAAGTAGAATTTTCTTCCAATATAATGATGGTACTCCGAGAATATTCGTTGTTTTCTGTTAATAATGTCAGGACTAAAGACGGCGAACACATGATCTAGTAATGAGACAGCTTGACGAAACTTTTAACGAATATGCCAGAAAGTTGAATTATTAAAAGAAAAGGAAAAAATCTTGAAGGAGTGACTTCAGAGAAGTGGACTTCTGCCAATTATTGCTGTTCGAATACCGAAAGATATGTTTGCAATTTGAAGACAAACTAACAAGTAAGCTTGGTCAGCACAAAGCACCGAGGCTGGTCGAAGCGGTTATAAGTGAACATTTTTTAGCTTTTAACTTATAGAAAATGGCGAAAATAGCCAACAGGCTTATTTCGTACAAGCTCTTGCTTGCCAGAGGAAGCAACGGAACTGCGCCAGAAAAAGCACGTGAGGAAAGTCCGCTTTTACCTGGGAAACGCAAAAAAAAATTGATTCGCTTACTAGTCCGTAAGCTAACGCCTCGCTCAAGTAAAATAGCAACAAGCGAAATAGAATTATTTAGTGAGGGAGTTCAGCGGGAGGATGGTTCGCTAAACAAGGGAAGAGATCGTTAAATTTCAAGTATCTACCTTTACGGTGGGAAAAGTAATTCAATACTGAAAAAAAGCCAAAAGTTACAAGATATTATGAAAAAAATGAAGAAATTCAATACAATGATTTATTACATTGTGTGCAGGTGTGGGTCGCGGAGTTTTGATATAGAGGCTTTGTAATTACGATAAAAATCATCATTATGACCGATGCGGATAAATGGCGCTTCACATACAGGTTCTACTACTGACATTTTTCTACCGATATATGAAACCTTTGTTTGGGCCCGAAAAAAAATATTTAGCCATTGCCTCCTCTTTATAAGCTATCAAAAGGAATAAGTAAAAAAGAAAAACTTGCTTATGCATGTTACAGATGATTGAACTTGTTGGGATAACAGAAACTTTCGGAAACAATTATATCTTACACGCTACAAAGGACTAGTGAGATCGAATGCTGACCAAACTATGGGGGAAACTACTATGGATCCAGATTACAAGAGAACGCTTATACGTGTGAGAATCAATAATATTGACGATGGCTGCGCAAGCCAGAGCGACGCGTATCTGTTTTAATGGGCGTAAAGTTGAACCTCGTCGTAAATCGGATTGAATTCTCATGTAGAATTCTCTCTTGAAGAGGGCAGAGTATCCTGGTAATGAAACAACTTATGGAGACATCGGACTTAGAAAACGAAGGAAGTGCTATAGATGGAAAGTAGATCGGATGTTCAGAATTGACTCTTGAAGAGTGATGGAGATCGATTTGGTCGATATTCAAAGTATATTATCGCAAGAACGTGCACTGCCTGACTTCCGTGATGGCGCTTAAAACCTGTTCCAACGTCGGATATGTATATGCAATGAATGTAGAAGGGAAACACGTCAGAAAAAGGATTGCGAAATCTGCCAAAACCGGTGGGGAATGTGATGTAATATCTCCTCACGCGATAGTAGTGTGTACGAAGCGATGGTACGATTAAGTCCAGAATGGAAACAACGAGAAACTAGTTGAAATGATTGGGGAATAACGGAAGTATGGACGGCGATTCCCTGCAGCCAAATTGCGTTACACAGAAGCTCGCTTTGTCTAAAATTTCTTCAGACATTATAAAGATATAGACAAAAGAAACGGGTTGATTTCAGTCTTGATTTTGATGAGACGGGATAGGGAACCGACTGTTTTACCCGTTAGGTATTCCTAATTTACTGGTTAACTGGCAACAGGTATCTCAGCAGGTTATGCAACCGATATCCTTCACATATTTAAAGTGAAGTTATTGATGCAACGGTCTATTGGTTGATCACCCTAAAGCAACAGCTGTCGATTTGAATACCTAATCTAAAAGGTTTCCTGATTTTCCAACAGGTGGTATTTTAGCAAGGAGAGATGCATAAAAAAGCCTATGAAACGGGCAAAGGAGAAAAGTGGATTCTTCGCGTCGAAAACACACATAGAAGAGTTAAGAGGGCGGCAAACAAAACAAATGTTATTAGTGAAAAATTCCATATGGATTGGTTAATAAAAGCTGTGCTTGTTCGGGAAAATGGATGAATTCGTCTGTACAAAAAATTTGACGGTATTGCAGAAGTGTCGTGATGAGTCAGATAGAAGGGTTTGCAAATGTTGTAGAACTAAAAAAAAAAGATGGTTAATGCGCAGGCTAATTTGACCTACTTATTAAAAAAGTACCGATTTACAAAAGTTTCGTATAACTTTAAATATGGTTAGCTATTGATAAAAAGAGACCACAACAAGTGGGAATCGTAGAATGATAGAAGGCTTATCTTGAACATCAAAATGAAGTAATTGTTCGACCGAACTCAGTTATTCTTTAGAAAAGCAGAAAACTAGGGCACATATCGTTGTCGGTCTGATTAAGCACTTTCTTATATTAGACGAAGTTATTACAGCTATTTCGTGCTAGTAAAGATAAGAAAGAATGCAAAAAGATTAATCTAGTCGAACAGTTTAAGATTTACCGAAGAACAAGCAGAAGCGGATTGATGTCTTTACAATTGTATTCGTTAACCCATACGGATATTCACGCTTTGGAAAGTGAAGCTGACAGCATTAGAAAGGATATTGCATCCTTTAAAAAAATTCTTACTAGTTCTGGTTGAATGAAAACGTGTAATGAAAAAAGAACTCTAAATCAAGAAAATTATGCTAGTCCCCGTCGTACAGTCATTGAAAATGAAATCGAAGAATTAAAAATCGAAACAAGAAGTTTTGGTCACACAGAAGAAGTGATGTTTCGGTAACTAAAAGAAAGGTTTATATCAAGCGGACTAGGTGTGCGTTCATATGGAGCTTTCAAAAAACCTGAAGAAATCGGTGTTAGAGAAAGGAGATTACCCTATTTTTGCTTAGAGCAAGTTTAACACATTAAATCATTTTGCTTGTTCACAACTAAAGGAAACATATATATATCGTCCAGTCCATGAAATAGCAGAATTCAGATGGAAAGATATGGAGAACATCTTTTCTCCAAAATATTGCGCTCGGCCAAGAAGAGACGATTCTGAAGTTTTCGGCTTAAAAATATTGGATTCTCAGCAAACTTACATAATTATTTAGTAAAGAAAGGATTTATTAAACAATCGAATGTAGATAGTCCTTTTTGGGTCGCAGTTAACCTTACAAAGTATTTTATAGTGAGAAATTTGAAAACAGAAAAACAGATAGAGTGAAAATTGATTAATCTTCACAGAAAATTCAAAAAGATAAGATGTTTCCTTATTACTCGAAGAGATTTGGCTTAACGTATCCTTAGCTGAAGTGCCGATAGTAGGAGCAAAGCAGGTGGGGTTAAATCAATTAACCTGAAAAAAGATGACTATGTAGTTAACGGCGGCATAGGTTTTTGATGCAACGGCTTCAAAAAACCGAAAGTTATTTAATTCTTACCCAAGAGGTTCCGGTAAAAAATGAATATCAATGATTTATACTCTAGGAGGCAAAACTGGTTTTATTAGTACTAAGAGAATTAAAAAAGTTAATTTCCACAAGAAGTAGCGTTTTTTATTAGGGCTAGTAAAGGTGCAAGAATATTACTGTACTGACAGAAAAAGATTAAAAAGCAATCCATTTATCAAGTTCTACTCCCTACCAGATAAGTGATCGTGAACTCTAATGGTTCATTATGTTAGATGAAGTAAATGACGGAATCCCTTAGCGTCAAAGATATTTTTTTATGCATTAAAAAAGAATAGTTAAAAAATGAAAACAGATAAAACTGTTCATCTTTTTTTCTTGTACAAAATACAAGACTTGAATAAAATTAGCACGTGTGTTAGTACAGCGTGGGAATAGCGCTTTATTCAATTTTTCTTTACATGTGAATTGATTAATCATTCTCAGTTAGATGTAATGAATTAAATTAAATACACCTAATATAAGGTTCTTTAAAATGAGTGTGACGAAAATGAAATTTATTTTATTTTAGGCTACTAAAATTAGTTTGTTTTATAATGTCATGTAGCTTATACTGGCAGAAGAAGCTGTTACAGTCAAACGAATAGTTAACTAAACAAGAGGGTCATTTAAAAATGAACAATGACAAAAATTTAAAGGAGAGTTATGCCAAGAAGAAATCGATGTTCGTGACTTTATTCACAAAACTTTAACAATATAACGGTAACTGAATGAATTCTTAGCAAGTCCTACTGTCTTTTTTTTAGTAAGGCAACCTCAGCACTTGGGAACCAAGTTATGGATTTAAAATAACAAACCAAGAACGCGATTGCAGGCGGAGTATTACGATATGGATACAAAGTTGGATCAACGATTACTTCTTCATGCAAGCTGTTATTTAACTAAAAGCATTAGACGCAAATTCGTAGTTTCCAAACTGAAAAAAACCATTCAACGCTGGATTGCAACCATTCGGTGTATTCGTTCATGAGTGGAAACTATCTGCTTGGAAGGCATATGTTTTTGAAATTGATTTTCCAAGAAGTTTCAACATATCTTTCCGTGATTAACCGTAAAACGCATAATCAAGGGCGTGTTTTGATGTTTATTTTACGCCAGAAATTCGTGCTGCCCGTTCGTAGCCAGATTATTACAGGTTTACCAGATGCATTATGGCCGTGGTCGTACATGGTGATTTACCGTCCGTGTGCACTATTATGGAAATAAATCATTTGATGGCAGATAAGAAAAAAGGACTTAGCCTAACACTGGTGTACGGTACAATCGAGTGACACCGTTATCAGAGATCGTGAAGAAAATCAATGACAAAGTATCGTGGCATTTAGCAGAAATAAAAAGAATTAGGGAAATATTATGGATTTGACATTCACAAACCTGCCAGTAAGCACAGAAAGCCAATGGTTATATCTTGGTTATTAGCAGCAGGAAAAAGAGCAAAATGGAGCAACGATGTTTTAGGTCGTACTTTCAACATTCTTGGATATTTTATATAGAAGAGGATTTGAGCAGCTGGACATTAAACAGGAACGAACGAAGCACAAGGAAATTTCGTTTGAATCACTTTGTTTTATGAAACTTCGTTTAGTTTAAATTCTCTCGTTACACCTGGAGTCCCAATGAACTCTATTTTCTGGAGAACCCAACATGGGTAAACCAGAGGCATTGGTGGTATATAAACGGGTTTGAAGATGGGACGTCAATTTAGTAAAACAAAAAAGTAGTTTACCGTTTCTTACCACACAATTATCAAATCTAGGACCTCTTGCATCCAGAACCAAAAACTTAACTGTTATTTGGTCAAACTCGTTATAACCTGAAAACTTTTCCAAAAGTTTTTGTGCTAAGCCAAGCAATCTACTCAGAGTCTTAGTTGCATTATCCCAACTATCTGCACATACCGAATTGGACCGATGTTATGCGTCTTGAATGGGGGCGATTGGGACCTACGGAAAGTTAAAGCTTGTCTGTGTATCAAGCAATTTTGACGCAATCGGTTAAACAAAAATGCAAATTCTTTGGTGGCTCGGCGCTAAACTTATAGCAAAAAAAAACATTGTTATATGCTATTTAAAATTGGTGGGAGTTAGATTGGAAAAAAAAAAAATTCTTTTTAAAAAATCCTCCTTTTTTCCCTCCCCCCTTGTG
>Ga0163217_1081704_pt1 | contig 12126 bp, 11 predicted proteins | sample SynspAceP_FD_185933 | JGI IMG/M metagenome (GOLD analysis project Ga0163217, IMG submission 185933) | Saline lake microbial communities from Ace Lake in Antarctica - Synechococcus sp. Ace-P (PacBio error correction) | ecosystem: Environmental > Aquatic > Non-marine Saline and Alkaline > Saline ... | reverse complement strand
CCATTCTATGTTGCGGCAATCTCTGTTATTTCAAATTCGAGCCTTTTTCTGGAACGACAACACTTTCGCTGACACTCATGCCCAAGCTTTCGCCTCCGAAAACACAATCAGCGCTTACAGTATTACTCCTAATATAAATGGCAGACGGGATCAGCTCCTGAGTTCACCATCCGAAAAAGCCGACTTATCCTTTGTGTTCATCACAAGAATGTCAAAAGTCTGCCAGTAGCATGACGACCACACCTTGGTAAGCAGTGGGATAGCGCACCCACTTCTTTTGGGAAAAGAATCACGCAGATACCCACCATTATTCTCGGATATCGGGGAAACAATGAGACGATACGGGCTTGATCGGGCCTTGGACAGCCCACGATAGAAAAGCTACCTTTCACGAAAAACTACAAAGCCTGGCCGGCGTCTCAACTGTCAACCATTTACAGTCGTGTTCGGGTCATGATGAAGGAGAAGACAGTAGGAGAGCAATATGGAAGCAGCACCAAAAAAGAATTTCAGCACTAGTCTAAAGCTAAAGGGGTGCAACAGCTGCCATGATCCCTTGACGAGGGAGGATTTACTACCGCAGGGCATTCGATATCCGTTGTAGCAGACACCAGTCACGCTATGGTGAATCTTGGGCCGGAAAAAGCTTCGACTTACTTTCGGACTGATTGGAGACCCAACCGGAGGACCAGATTCCGCACCTCCAGCGTGACAAAACACTATTGGATCCATCGCTCAGGACTCGTTGGATCTGGACACATAACACATCCAGCCTCCCCTACAAACATAGTCAACACCATAGACTATCCAACCTGGCAGTCTAAGTTAGTAACCTAGCGGGTGAAATCTTTTTTCTTAAAAACAGCTTTTGCACACCCCGGGGTATTAAGCAGCCAATCTTATAGGAAGGCTCAATGCCCATACTAACGACGGCGCCAACGCATTGATCGAGGGCAGTTGAGGAAGTGAAAACAAACGTGATCAACGGTAAGCTGAGGGCTAACGATTCATTTGAGAATTCTTCCCGGGACAGAGAAGCATAGCATCAGTACAGAGCAGCATATGCGGGCGGGGGGGGGGGGGGGGGGGGGAAAGTATCTAGTTTCAGATAAGTTCGGGGTAAGAACGGTAGCGCTTCTAACCAACCACCTCTCCTGGTTTCCAGTTGGATTTAGAGGCCATATAGATCCGGAGGAAAAAACAATCGGGATGTACCCAGATGCGATTGACCGGGATACCCGGGCCTAATCCGGTGGTGGTTACCGAATTCGCGCTACTTTCTACGAAATTCAGCGATGTCTATCGCCTTTCTATCGATGCGCCTTGACCGCAGCAATATAAGACTCGCTTTCACGGCGATCGACGAAAAAATCAGGCCAAAGAGAACTACAAAGAACATCATCCCAATTCGAACTTATACAGAGATCTGATCAAGGAAATTTCCGCAGTCTAGACGTTTACATCCATTCAAGAGTTATATTTTCACCTCAGGACATTAGAGACCTACCTATTAGCCAACTCAGACATAAATGAAAGCGACCAATAAATTTCCATCGAATATAAGAGGCCCTTTAAAATTCTTTGGCGTTTGATCCATGAAAGCTCAATAGTATTCGTGAAACGGACAATGAGGACAACTAATTGTAAAGGACTTTAAGAAAAAAGGCATTAGACTAACGCACTCACGTTACACTTTGGATAATAGAAAGTGACTTGAGGGAGTTTGCGAACAAGTGGGGCACCTAGCCGCAATGAAAAAAACAGGAGCCAACTTCGCAAAGAAATTAGGGCCACCATCACAAATTGAACTGACCCTTTACCGATTGGAAAGAGCAATGAGCTTTTAGGAGAAGGGAAATGTAATCACCTCGTAAACTTCAATAGTTCCATGCATAAATCTAAGGAGGAGTAGATGACTTCCTTAGCATAGTTTTCAACTACGCTATTCTCTGAATCAAAGGAATTTTAAATTCCGTTCCAAGCTGATGTAACAGACCGCCTATACGGTAAAAAATTTTACATCAACGCCGTTTGGCGACTTCCCAATTTCTCGATTGAAAATTCAACATCCTGCCAAACACAAAAAAACGCTTAATGTCATATTACGACCCCGGGTTTTAAAAAGCCCGAGGCGGTATAATAAGGCTCCTTCTAACACAATTAAATTTTTTATTCTTTCCACTTTCTCCCAGAGATTATTACTTGCAAAGGATCCAACAATTCATAATAATCAGATTAAATTACGAGTTGCAATAAGGTATCCCGTCAAGAGGCAGCTTATTCCAGCTTCTTCCAATTAAACCCTTGGAAAAAAATGGCAGCCAGCGGATTAGAGTTTAGTTCTATACCGACTCGATTCAGCATTATTCTGTGTTTCAGCTCGAGCGTGGCGAAACGGGGAGATTACAGTCGGCGCCAAATTATGATGGGCGATTTCTCCTGTCTTTGAGCAAGCTCAGAAGGCGAGATAGTTTATTAGCTGATAGCCCTACCACATCCAAGGTCGGAAAAGCCCAAGTGCTGGATATGGCCTGCGAGCATGGGCCATGCATCACCTATTTCACCAGGAAAGACGAGGTGCTTAACCCGGGTATTGGAGCATGACCTGTTGAGGACAAGACAAAAGCCTGCCAAAATAATGACGGAATGTGCATTGTAAAAGGATTGTCGAACCGTTAAAACCGCGAAGGGATTTTGGGCGACTTTTTGATTGCCAATTTCCTGCATCGGTGGCTTGGAGCATTTCTGTGCTATTGAGGAAATGGGAGGCAAGCTGTCAAAGAGCAGGTAATTGTACGCGGTTTTTTCAAACTTTTAGCGGACTATGCCTGTCGGTGGAAAGGTTGTCTACATGCAAACCTGGTCTTTTGCAAGATAGTGGGTGATCGACTTCAGGGATATTGATTGTCAATGCCGAAAAGGATCTGCAGCAGCATGTGTGGCTTTGATGAATCAAGGAATGTTCCTGGTTCATGGACTTTCCTACGGCGCAGAAGAGATTGGTTCATGCCGATAATTACCGAACTCATTTTAAAGTGCATCTCAAAAGCAGCGTCGTTGGGATTTACATCGAAACGACTTCGCCACAATGGCGGGAGAGGTCGGAAGTTGGCTTGAAAAAGTATTGGCCCTTATCACGTTGTTCTCGGTAACCTGACGAGCAAAAGATTTCTAGACATCAAGTAAGAGGTTCTTCAAACATAAGCCCTATCGAGTATTTGCTCTTGAAAAAGAATCATGGGCACTAGCCGATTCGGTCTTTTTGAACCAAGTTTGAGCTTACTAGCTAGACATTTAGCTTTTGCTTTGTCCAGAGCACACTGCGCGTTTCCAATTACACTTCAGGACAGATTTTTATAGCTTCAAATACCAATCAACTTCTCAGTTAGTATTTTTATGCTTTTCGGTTCGCCGTACAAAGTCCAGCTACGGCTTGCGCTCACGAGATTAGCTTTTTTCCCTTTCAGCCAAATCAGCCACTTCGTCTTGAAGGGCAAGCACTCGCTTTCCAAAATTATTGCATCTGACATGAGTATTCTTCTGTAAACCAATCCAGGCATGAGTTAGAGTTAACCAAGGCCCGCGATGACGGCCTGTTTTACCGCTTCATTTGGAGGTAGTTCTCATTTTGCTTTCCGTGCTGTCCCACCGCAGAAATGCGGAGATGTTTTCCATAGACGTACTGAGCTAGCAAGATCCCTCCTCTCGCGGTTAAATTGCACACGGGCTTATTTTCTACTCGTCATTTTGGATTACCCAAGAGGTCTTATTAAGTTTGTTTTCATCAGACATCTTCTCGAAGTATCACTTATCGAGGAGCACGAAACCAATGCAAAAATCGATCTTTCAGTTCTTTTTAAGTACTTTTCTTACCACCATCGTGTTGTTTGTCACGGTCCAGCAACCCAGGTCTATTCCGTGTTTTTTTCTAAAAGTCGGCATCAAAAAATAAGGGATCACATACTTGGCCTGTGAGACAGCAAGCAGCTATCCGCACTTCCCGTCATGATGCCTTGAAAAGCCCTTGTTTTATAATTCAGGTTGCCTCCATTTCCTATGAACGATACGTTTCCACTTTACTTCGTAGATGTGTAATTGGCGGGCCTACTTACTGTGTGAAGTGGGGAAATATCAACTGATCCTGCAATTTTTATTAGCTGGATTGATACGGCTGGCGGCGTTCAGGGGAAAAGCTCCTCTGATGGCTTGCGTAATAATTCGAGTTTGAATGACTTGGAAGAAATTATGATGGAAATGGCTGATGAGTATGGTATATCATTAACCTATCGTTTATGGCAACTATAAATAATGAAATAACAAGTATAATGGATCAAGATATACCTGTGCACAGCAGACAAAATAGAAATAGCGCTGTGGCAATCAATCGTGATCAAAAACTGCCGAGCTATACCAGGAAGAATTGAAGCAGTAAAAGGTGTCTTGGAATGAAATTCATCAACTGGAAAGAATTCCCAAGAAAACTATCCAAGACAGTTCGAACCAATTTCATTAAGTATGTAACCAAAATCCTTAATTTCCCAAAAATTATAAGCAATGAATCAAACCTTTCTTTCATCATCGCTGTGAGCTCACCGGTAGTTTTTTTCTGGCAACCGCGCTATTTTCTTGGTTTGAGTAAAGATATGGCTTGCGACATCTCGACTGTTAAAGCGGAATGGCTGCTTGACTCTACGTGGCAGATATAGTAACTTATGCCAAGGCCGGCAGCGGTTTTTTTTGTTTTATATTCAGATTATGGAATGCTGGAAAACTACTATTGATTGGACGTTTGGAGGACTTGGCTCTTTAGCTTGAGGACTCTGATTCTCGATCAGCATCTCAGTTTTGTTCTGAATGATTCGGCCAATATAATTGAGCACATTGATTGTAGTGCGCTTGTTTCACATTTACTAGACGAGACGATTCGAAACAAGGTGTTTTACTAGGTCGCCTTGGCTGCGCAACCATCGATCAGCTTGCAGCTCTTGGCTCTCTCTGGTAACCTCGGCTCACTTCTTCCTTTGTGAGAGCGCGGGTACTGACGAGTATGGCCTATCGTTTTTGATTTTCATATAACAGAAGGGGGGGGGGAAAACGGAGAGCCATGCGTAGCCGCCCGCAAAAGCTTTATTTGCTCGGACGTGCGGGGATGCCTGCTTGCTGGCAGTGGTATATTGCATCTACAACATTCGAGAAAGGCAAATCGGGACGATATTTTTCAGGCACTTGAAAAATTGCAATTGAACAGGTTCAAAACGATGGAGGGCACTAGAACTCGGCCAGCACTGTGCTGCAGCGCAGCATGTGAAGCTGCACAATTCCACTACCATGGATGGCTGATAGAGAGTATGGAAACACCAACGCCTGTATCCGCATTGCCCATGCGGGGGTCTCCTTCGATGCGGACTTTCATCATTATTCGGTCATGGCCTACGTCATTGGAAGTAATAGTACCTATGTTGCAATGGTGCTGATCGTTTATGGGAGGGTTTACAGCACTATTTTGCAACTCTAGTAGGTCATTTTCTTACACAAAAACTCGGTGAAGACCTCGCTTTGGCCTTTCCAGTATTGCAATCTTGGGCTTTTAGTTTAATTGACCTGGCGGATTCGGAGCTTCGCGGCATCATGTTCATTTGGTGGTCATTCCTTTTATAAAGCACATGCTTTCTTATCATCTGGGAAGCGTGATGACCGATAGATGCATCCAGGTAACAGCCGCCAAAGGTCGGATAGCCTTCCGAATAGGGACTTGGAATTCTTCTTGGGGGCTGGGTCTTTATTAGGCTTTGCCATTCTTCTGGAATTGATCTGTAAAGAAAGTCGCCTTTTAGTATCGGGCCATTACGCTTGGTCTTTCAAGGGCTATTTACCTCGCATGGATAGTACTTGGGAGTCCAAACTGGTTGTTGAGAGCTTCTTTACTTTCGCTGCTTGAACGGTTTATTTTTTACGATGGATCGAGAATGACGTGCTATCGAGCCAGTGCCTGGCTCTAGGCAAGTCCGGATACTAGAAACATTTAATGGGTGGCCTATCCTATTTTTGCAGCTACGGTATTTTTACAGATTGTGGGCGCTGTGATGTCGGCTACGCTTTTTCCAGGGCTTGGGCCCGGGATTTTTTTTTTTTTTACCCAAAATTTTTAAAGGGAAAATGGATTGTATGTGAATTAGTGTTGATCGACGGTGACGTTCCTTGTACTCGGCATGGTATGGAAGCAAACCTCAGGTGATTGAGCCTCTTGAGGCATCAGTTCGGTGAATCCGTACACGACTAAACAAACCGAGACGATCAGACCGGCTGCAACATCCATTTCAAAATCTATTCATTGAAGCATCACTAACCGAAAATCGTGGGCATCTTTAGAATCTGGACTAATAGCCCAAGAGAGTCTGTGGCCACCTTTACGAAGCCTGCAAAAACCATTGCTCATGTGTTGGCCTTTTGGAATTTGTGTCGCAGTCAATCCTTGATTTGGGATTTGCTTGATAAAATTTAGTGCGTGTAGCCAGAGAATTGGCGGCAGCGGGAGGGATTCAGATGACTTGCCAACTGATTTACTTGCAAAAAATCAGTGAAGGCCGGATACTGATAGCGGACCTTACGCTGGTTTGCCAGCAAACAACTAGCTGCCTCAGGCAGTTTATCAAAGTTTGGAAATGGCACAACCATGACGGAAGAAACAAACAACCTTGACGGGTAGCAGGATTGGTAGTACTCAAGGTGACAAAAGGATGGATCGTTTTATCGTTGCACATTTCTACCTGGGCGCTTCTATTTTTGACAATGGAGCAAGCATCTGGTCAGCCGCGGCTTCAGCAATAGGTCTTTTTTTGGCCTGGAGATTCAGAAGCTCTTAGACTGACGCCTGAGTTGGTGGGCTAAAAAGGTTTTAGAAAATTGAGTCAAGCGCTTAAGATCATCCATCCGCAGCCAATTTGCTTTTAAAAATTAGGGTTTCGAGGGGGGGCATGCATTGTACTTAACGATGCTGCTCCGAATGGGGTTGGTCAGGCTATGACCGCCGACTGGATTGGATAGTGAATTATATGGATGGCAAGCGGGAGTCAGTTCGATTTTTACCGTATACCTGCTGGGAGCTTGCTTAATGGAGGTCTGGGACTTCCGAATAGCTGACCAATGGGAAATGCGCGAGATGATCTTCGAAGTCAGTGAAGACCTCAACCACGACTAGTAAAAAAACTTCCTTCAGGAGCTTTTGATAGCGAAGCGCGCTGACTTGTGGTGTTCAGGGCAAAGGGGCAGGATAAGAGGAGTTGAGCAATCTTAAGCAGCGAGCGCAAATTTTTTGTTATCGATGTGCGCTCAGGTATTCGTAGAACTTTGAGTGGCGGATTGACCAGATTGAGACCTTTGGATTTGCAGGATTTTCGCGCTTCCAATCAATATATTTTTGGTGCGCATGGTGACCAATGCCCAGGTACTATGAAGACCGGTTCAACGATCATGGAGCACTTTACCCGATCGCACAACAGAGTGCACTGAAAGTCGACTCGTTCCGACAGGTTGAACAGGTTGGAATCTTCAAATTCGGGAGTGGTGACTTGCTTTTGCTTGTGTAGTCCTTATGGGTCTTTCCGTACTTGGCCCAGACTGGTTTCGGAGCCTTTGGTGTGGATAGGCCCGTTACCCATCCCAACACGGGTTAGCGAAGAAGAAAGACTTTCGTAGAAATAAGGGATTAGCTGGCCCATGACCGTAATGATCCTACAGTAGGGATTTCGCCTGGCAATCGCGATTCAACAATGAGCCAAAAATGCATTGAAAGGCAATGTCGCTGGGATCGTTCTGGTTTTGGGAAATTCGTTAACTGTCGTTATGGGGATGGTTCTACCATGGTCAATAACCAATGTACAGGGTATGACTGTGGCGCTGCGGAGGACTACGGTGAAGCCAACGCCAGAGTTGAGCTTGCCAGTGACTGAGCAATAATCCGAAAGAGGCAGGCTTGCTTGAGCCAAAGTATTTCCATCCGGGCACCACGATATTTCTTTTGCGCTGCCTTCTGGATACAGACAGATGAAGTGCATTTCTTGAGCAGCAGAAGTCCGCTAAAGCGCCGAGTCGTTTGCTGGATCTCAAAACCGCTAGCCCAGCAGGATGAAACCGAGAGAGGCGCTCGTGGTAGTGCTGATTCACCTGATTATAGATAAGCAATACTTGCAGAGTAGGGATTGGCCAAACTGTCCCGAGGGGGCTGCCGGTATGTTCGGCCACTTTGTTGGTGGGCATGCCAGGCAGATAGACAAAAGGAATCGTTTAGGGTAAGTCCTTTTCTCATTCCTAGATGAAGAAGGATTGCGGGTTTCGCCACGCCCCCGGGTATAGAACTGATATGATGTCCATGGTTGTTGACCAGCTGGATTAATTACAGTACTACTGGTTCCAACGGTAGACACAGAATACGGAATCAGGCAATAAACGCTCCACAACGTTACTGCGGAGTTTGGAGTCTTAGAAGGATACTCCGGAGGACCCTGCGGGTGGGGTAATGCTAATACGTCTGAGCCGATGGTGAGCATTTTCGATACCGCTCCGCTCAGCGTATCTTGAGGCCCGGCATCAAAGCATGATGAACTCGTATTGCTGGGAACTAACATCCGTGAGGGCTTTGGCATATGCTGGATTACTGATGGCAAAGGGATGATGAGAGGGAAGGTTATCTAATCGATACATGGAACTTATTCTGAAGCTCTGGAGTGAATAGATACTGGTAGCCTTAATTCTGACTGCTTTAGGGAAGAAGGAGAAGATTAATAAAATTCTTCCTTGCTGACTTGATTGAACATCAGATAGTATAAAAAGAACTACGCCATTTGCGTAATCGCCTACTTTAATGAAACTGGAATAGTGTTTTTCACTCATTTATTTTTGCTAAGCGGGGAAGAAATTTGCTACTGAAGACAAACAAATTTACAAGAAACATAATATGGGTTTTCTGGCTAGCAGCAGAGTTCTCAACTGTGGTCTTGCTTGTCTACATGAACTTCAGTAAAAATTCAGTTGTACTCTCCGCGCCACAATGCAGCCCGAATCTTAAGCTTTTTCAACCGGACAACGCTTCCTTTTTAAATCGGGCACCAGTTTGAGTTTCTTACTCGTGAAGCACGAGAGGACTCTGGTTCTGAGAATAATTGGGCGTGCTGCTTAGCTTGCGGAGGGAATAATTAGGTCGGTAGTCGATATCAGGGTCCACCTCCGATGAGTTTTAATTAAAAATCACTTAGCACTCCCATTCAGTAGCACTCCTTCACTTTCAGAGAAAAAATCGGAAGATGCCCGCTGAATGATTCGATCGATTCAATTTCTGAGTTTCAAGGTACGGACAAATACGACATGTAGGAGGAGCATGGCTGCTCAGAACAGCCAGTTTTTTGATCAATCCGTTCTTCAACCTTTCGGATCGGGTCATTGGAAGGAAGTTTTGTCAACCGGTGCAGGCAGCGAGCTCTTTTGCTTGGCCTTGGAATAGCCTGCGCAAGGAGTTGCAGGTTTCTATCGAGATTATCTAATTTCATTAGTTATTTTTTGATTTGGCACGTATAATATAGCTATTCAGGAATTCGTTGCTATAATTAGCTAGTTGGACAGTTCGTTTTCTGTAGAATTGCTATCCGTGTAGGTTTTGAGGCTGGATGATGGAACTTTAGGGGATATTTACCATCTTTTCCATGAAAAAGACTGCATCATGAAGTCCTAATGATGGTCTTACGGCTATAGCCAGAGCTCTCAGAGGGCCATCAGCTCCGTGTTTCTTGACTTCGACCTTTGTGTTATCACGCCTGCGAAGAAGGAAAGTCATTTTTTTGAAGTAGGTATTGACTCAGAGAGAAAACGATCAGAGGATCTCGGTCTGATCTAAAGCGGCTCAACAATTTCCATCCCAATCTGGAGAGGACTCTGCCTCTGGGTCAGCTGGAGGACTGCGCGATTTTCGAATGGATGTCTCGATAGACCGTATTTTAGGAAGCTGCTGCAGCCTGGGATTTGATAATGCATATAGCATGCTACTTACGGACTGGACCGTCATTCAGTAGCGCAACTATTCCATCAACGGAATCCAAAACTCGCGTTCGGAAACTGACACTCTGAAGGACGTAATCGCTATGGTAAATGCCTCTGGAGTTAGCTGCGATTGAATTGATTTACTGTGAAACTCAGTCAATCCGACCACAATGATCTTTCCCGATTCCATGTGACAAAGCGGTCGCGGATTATTTTGGCAAACCAGTGACCTGTTTCACTTTGCGTGATACTTAATTGGGGCCACTCTGGGGTCGCTCTATTGCCATGGGCGATCTCGTGTTGTATTCTGTTACAATTCATAGGTGGTGCTGTGATGTTTATGCAGGAGCGGGTACTCGGAAATGCCATGTCAAGCGAATGAGAAGTGGATGCTCACGTTTTTCTTGGGAAACGCTGGCGCTCCATTGTTGTCTGTTGCTACGAGTCTAGAACCCTAAGTGAGAATGGGAGCGGCAGCTGCAATGCTCAAAAGATTGTGATGTTTTGAAGGATGATCACGGCGAAAAGTCTGTTTCCTTGGACGCTAGAAGCTGGGAACTCGGAGGCGCATTCCATTTATTCGCGGTATTCATTGCTGGCACTGTATCGCATTTGAATTACAGGAGGCGAATCAGAGCTTCGTTCTTGACAGTTCAATGATCAACTGGCGGAGTCTTGGAGACGAAATTAGGTGCAGGTGCCGCGCAGCGTGACCATTATGGATGACCCCGAGGCCCGCGGAATTTCCGGGATCAGTGATAAGTTGATCCGGCTATCGTTGTGAATCGAACATGTCGATGATCTGTGGCTGTATCTCATGCAGTGAGGTTTTTCATTGACTGAAAAGCGGGAGTTCTGAAATGTGAAATAATGGGAGGATGATAGAATCAGGGAGCTAGTAGACAAATAAGGCACGACAACACATTTCATCTAATTATTATAAGGGCTATTACTGATCCGTCGGTATAGCTTTTTGATTTTCCTGAATCTCAGGACTTTTAATTTCGAAATGTCTTAAGCTTTAAAAAAAATCAGATCATGTTTTTAGAATAAGGTTCGAATATTGCATTATGTGTGATTGATTTAGAATTAGATCGCCATCCGCAGGAAACGAGGCTACTTTGCTAGCGACGTAATTCATAACTTGAGAAGAGCAAAGTATAATTAAATGATGTTTTCTAGGGATAATTGCAACTAATCAGTATATCATTTCACATTAATCTCAAGGATGCTGACATGTTATAAACTCCAGTCTATCTCACAACCAGTCCGCTTTCCCGATTGTTTTTCTCAGAATTGATCCCCTGATGCATATGTTCCAGACCTAACTAAAGCAGTTAAAATTCTATTCCAGATAGTCATGGCTGGTGGGTAGTGTTGGATTATGAGAAATTGGAAGGAAGCAGCCCATCGGAAATGTGGAAAAAGGAACAGGGTGAAGAACATATTTCGAGATAAGTGACAACTGGTGCAATTGTACCGTCTCGTTGAGATGAGAAATTGCGGGAGGTGAGTGATCGGAATGATTTTGGTATTTGACTCAAGAGTGGTCAACAACCCATATATCTACGAATTAGTCGATGCGGAAAGAGAAAAAAGTGCGAATTCTGGAGTTGAGTTTATTTTCCCAACCATCTTTTGTTTCTCCAATGGGAAGCAAAAAGGAAGTGTTTTCTAGCCCAGGGATAGAGAGGTAATTGAGATCAATAAATTTTGGCACGGTAGGCGCCCAGATTCATCTGTGCGAAAAGATTAAGGGCGGACCAAAAAACACCTGCGTCCGTGAAGTAAAAACCTAGAATGCTTCCCAGTCTGATTAGCACTAACTATCTCCATACTCGGGAGGATTTTTACTTTGTTGCAAAAGGGAACCCGCTCAGAATCGAACGAATGCCCGCAATTGGAGAAAGGATAAGAGGTGCGGGGGATTTTGAGCTAAAAGAGATGGGGAAGGGCAAAGTCGTGTATTGAAGCATGGGAACGCCAGCGGCTGATTGAACAATAAAGAGATATACCAGGTGTGAAACGGTGCCTTTCCCAGTTGTCCTCACAGTCATATTGGAATGCTTACGTATGATAGTTAGGCGATTAGAAGAT
>Ga0163217_1106804_pt1 | contig 12127 bp, 15 predicted proteins | sample SynspAceP_FD_185933 | JGI IMG/M metagenome (GOLD analysis project Ga0163217, IMG submission 185933) | Saline lake microbial communities from Ace Lake in Antarctica - Synechococcus sp. Ace-P (PacBio error correction) | ecosystem: Environmental > Aquatic > Non-marine Saline and Alkaline > Saline ... | reverse complement strand
AATGGTTTCAAGTTTTCCTCTACGAGTTGCTGGCTTCCAGCGACGGGCAGCTGACGTGAGCGAAATTTTCCTTGAATTTCCGAGGGCCCGGATCACCGGAGATTCGAAGCTGGATCTGGCCATCGTCTGGGATCTCGGGCTCTCGATCCTGGCACACTAGTTGTTGCGTCCGGCCATTCCTGGCGCCGTGCCATCTCCGGCTTTTGCGCTGTGGTTGGGCGCCACGGGCGTGGTCATTCAAATTCTTTAGTTCGTACGGCCCTGATGGCCCTGGTTTCGTTGCCGTTTTGACCAGGCCCTGCCGGTTGGCGGTTGCTCCCAGGCGGGCCACCCACCAACTCCTGGATCAACATTGCCCTCACCTTTCGCTTTCACGGCGAAAGGGAGCGGCCCTGCTGCGGGGCCTGCTGAAGTTATCTCTTGGTGCCTCCTGCCGGGTCTGCGAAACGTGGGTGTGGCTTTCGGCACGCCTCTTTACAGCAACCGTATTCAGCAGACCGGCTTCTGGCAGCTAGCCGGAATCTGGTTGTCGTTTGGTCTGGAACTATGCGGCCTCCTCGCGCTTCGTCTGGAACCCCCCTGAACGGGGAACGAGCGAAACTGGCAGCATGATAACGTTGCAGTTTCGGTTGGATGGGATATGGCGGGTCGAAAACGATGCAGCATTGCCGCCACGTTGAGTGCTGCTCCTCAGGGCCCGCATCTTGCGAGCCTGAGCGAGGATGGCTCCATCTGCATTGCTCTGCTGCCTGACTTGAAATATTCCTGCCTTCAACACCTGGACAACAGCTGCTGAGGCTCGGCATGGCTTTTGCTTTCTATCGGCATACCTCATTATATCTCTCGCCATAGATGCGCTACATCTCTTGATTTTAGGGTTCTGTTTAGTCTGCAGAACCTCCCACGATCACAGGGGCGATTCACTGCGGGCGATTCCTAAATCTTCCAGGAGTCAGCCATGCAGCGACCTAAACTTGAATAAAAGTGGTTTGCTTGTTTGCCGGTGGCGCAAGGATCTTGGCGGACTTGATCAGTCCGCGATCTGCCGCAAAGGGGCCAATCTTGTTTGTTCACTACACAGCCAGTCGGCCGAACAGAAGCTGAAGCAACCTGTGCAGGCCAGTTGGAGAACTCGGCCGGGAGGCGGATGCCGTCAAGGGCGGATCTGACCAAGCCAGAGGTAATGTCAGCCTTGCTCTTCAGAAGCAAAGGAGCGCTTTGGTCGGCATTGTATCGCATTACACCGTAGGCAAAGTGTTGCGCAGCCAAATCCTGGACAGCGAAGACGGTTTGACTCAGATGTTTGATATCATGCAAGACAGCTATTTCTTATCAAAGAAGCGGGCCAAGCATCTCCACGACATGGACAATCATTACTCGGTGGTGAGCGTCTCGCCTGCGGCCTTTACCGATGGTTACTCCCTATTGCGGGCGGCCAGGCCCCGGTGGAGCACTTCACCCGCGCTGGCGCAAAGGAATTTTTCTCCGTGGCCTCTCCGGTGACAGCCATCGGACCAGCCGATGGGATACACCTTCTTCTATGGTACAGAAACACCTGAGCGGGTGGGCCTTTTCCAAATCCCAGGGGATGGGCAACCAACTCACCAGATGAAGATATTGTTCGTTTGTGAGATTTCTTGGCAACGAGGGGCTGGATGGTTACCGGCAGACGTGTTTCGCAATGGTGGCTACCAAACACGTTAAATTGAAGTTCTGGCACTGCAGCGGCGTTAGCAGGGCTCAGCCATTGGAGCAGACTACCTTCACTACTCCCTGTTGATCCGATTCCTAAACCATCCGTTGCGAAAGCATGCAGCAACTTCGTGAACGGGCCATTTTTGGCGGCCATTACATTCAAGCCTGGAAATGGCTTACTGGATCATTCGAAGTTTGACGAACCGTTTCTCCCTGCAGTGGCTTCAGTTGAAAAAACCCGGCGGGTAATTGGCGTCCGCCGTTTGCCGCTTTGTCATGGTTTTGCCTCCTGCCGCATGCGCAACTCTCAGGCACTTGCCTCGAGATCCAAGGCCAGTGGCGGCATCTGAGCTGCCCAGGCTCCCGCTAAGCTCCGGCCAACATCCAAGGTGTTGTTGACTCCTTTGGATGGCAGGCCATGGGTGCAATGATGGGGAGAAATTCGCTCCTGTTTGCCGCTAACGCCTTCCAGGGCCTATTGGCGAATGGAACAGCGAATCAGGAGAGGCTTCTTTCGCTGGCCTTTGATAGCGATCATTCCAACGCAACGGGCCGTGTGGAGGAACGCTTCAACTCCAGCCAGCGGAAGGAACGAGGTTGTTGCAACAGGCAGTATCAAAGCAATGGGGCTACATGCAGCAAGCCGATTTCCTATTCACCGTGGAGGATGGGGCGCATCCACAAGTTGGCGCGCATGCGCTATTTGAGCAACACGTCCACAGGAAGGATTGCGTCCCATTGACGATTCCTATGGCCTAGGAAAAGGTAGATTTGCATGCACAGATCAGCTTGGATGAGGTGGAGCGTGCTCGGCCCCCGATGCTTCTGAAGCTCTACCGCCAACGGCGAGCACGGTTCCCCTCAGGGCCTATCGCCGAGTAATCTGCGCCGTAGTTTCTCTATCAGTCATTTTCTTGCCTTCGAGCAGCTCGAGGGTTCACGAGCCTCGGTAGGGGTGGATTACCCAGGATTTCGGTAGCCAATCAGATAGTTTGATAGTGGAGGGGCTTCGATTGTGGGTGGCCGCGCGCTTCCGGCGGCGCCAGGCGCGTGGGTCCGTCAGCAGCCAGAGCACATGGTGTGTCTGGCTCCCCAGGCGAGATCAGAGTCTCTCGGCCGGGAAAGCGGACCATGTCGGGGCTGTGCTGCAGCGTGGTCGGTGGGACAGCCAGAGGATGCAGGGCTGCGAGCTGGTGCGGAGGGACAGCGAGTACTGTTTTCTCTAGGGCAGGCCGCACGCTCGGTGTCGTCGCAATGGCAGGCTCGGGAAGCTAGGACGACGGCTCTCGTAAGGCCTCTCCTCCAGTGGAGCCTTTGCACGCAACATAGTCATTGTGCTAGTGCACTGTAGGGACGGGGAGACACTCGGTGCCCTATCGTTCATGTGCCGGGGCGATCAACTTGTAAGGTTTGCTGGTGGACTCCTAGAATTGCTCTACAGGTGAGACGCTCGGGTGCTCCGGGTACGTTGTACCGGAAGCCTGTGACGCGCGAGGCTCAGTCCGCTAGGAAAGAGATCGGCACGTCGCACAGGGATCGCCCGCGGGCTGCGCAGCAAGATAGTGGGGCGTCCAAGCTGACGACGATTGTGGTCGAAAGCCTCTCTCGCAGGCACGAGCGCGCCTTTTCCTGCCGCACTTGTCGCGCTGAGCCTATCACGCGCGCTAGCTTGCACGGATCCTTTACGGGCATCCACTCGCGCCCAGCTTATGGAGGGATCCGGATCGCTCTCGAGAGTGCTCACGACAACGGCTCACGCAGTAGTCTCGGGCACGCAGTGTATCATCGGACATAGGCCTAGCACGCGGTAGCACAAGTGCCGGGGACTCCAGTCAGCGCCGCATCCACCCGCGTCCTCGGAGTCGGTCGACACAGAGAACGCTTCGCCGCGGCGGACTTGGTAGCGCGGGACCGAGGCCATGTTCGCAGACCGGCGCGATTTGGGCTCCGCCCAGTCCGGGCTCTGAGTGAAATCGGCGGAGTGCGGGCTCTCGGCGGGCGCGGGCTTTGGTAGTTCGTGACGTTTCGTTACTGTCCAATTCTCATAGGTGCCTCGGTGCCCCTGCTAGGAAGTGCCAGTCTCGGACAGCCTCCCGGAGCCGGTCATTGGCGCTCGACCGGATGTTGCCTCTTCGCTCAGGCTGGAGGTTTGTCGCGGTCTTTTTGCTCGGAATAACGTCGGTGCCGAGCTCCCACTTAGTCGCCACAAGGGCCGGCGGCGTGGTGGCCCTGCTCTGGAGGGGCGAGTGGGTACGAAAGGGGGGCGGTTTGTATATAGGCAAGACCGGACGTCTCGAGCTCGCTCCGGCCGTCTTTTGTCGCTGGGTCGGCAGTCGGGGCGCGCGTCGGGCTGGGTCGGCTCTTGTCAGGTGCCAGGAGGGGCGCTCTCAGACAGAGGCGAACCGAGGGAGGGAGGGGCCCGCGAAGGAGGGCGGTGCGAGGGCATGGAGGAGCGGCCGCTAGACTCACGGGTGGTTATGTCTCTGATCAGCAGGTGAAGCTCGACACTGCTCTTCTCTGCGGCCTTAGTGAGATCGACTCTCCTTTGGTTTCGGAGTTTCAGGCCTGCGCGCGGGTGCCATGCCTGATGCTTGATGCCCGACACAGCTTTGAATGACGGGGTGCTTTGTGAGAGCGAGGGGGCAGCCTTGGGAGGAATAGGCTTCGCTGTGCTAGGACTTTTGAACTCTCTCGCAGCGGCTACTCCTGTGGGGTCAGGTGGTTTGCGGCTACGGCAAGGATAGCTGGGTGCTTTGCTCTGTGCTCTGTGTCGCGGGCAGCATCGAGGCCTGGTTCTGTTAGCGTTCCAAGCTCTGTCCCAGCTCGGAACCACGGGTTCGGCATGCCAGCATGGATTCTCGTACGGGGCAACAGATATAGATTGATTTTGGGTACGGCCTCCGGTGGGGTGAAGGCTTGGATCCACAGAGCCTCTCTCGCCTCAAGTTTTTTGTATCGCGAAGCTCGTGCCTAACCCTGACGCGGGCGTCCACGCGCGATCACCGGCTGGTGCGGCACGTGCACGAGACGAGTTCGAGCCGATATCCCATGGGCCATGCATGTCGCTCGGACTTGGCGTTGCGATCTGAAATAGCCGGCACCGGCGCCGTGCTTGCCTCTCACATGTGTCCTCAGTTTCCCCAGTCTCCACGCAGACGGGGCTCTGTGCTCGTACGCCGCTCGCATCTGAGCGTGTTTCTGCTACCGGTCAAGAATGCTCACACAATCAGCGCCTCCAGGCCTCGATGGCGCTTTCCGCCGGCGCAGCCGCGGGCGCAGAAGAAGGAGAGTAGAGCAAGCCGAAACAAACTTCAAGATGAAGCCACTCTGGCCGCGCCCCTGCACGCCCCCACCTGACCATCCGTTCGCGGGGCAGCGCGATCGCGAAGACAGCGCTGCCGAATCCAGTTTATAGGCGGGCTCCAGCGCTGCGCTGCTAGGGCGTTTCCCCCAGGGCTGAGATCGCGCCTCCAGCTGGGCGGCTGCCTGTGGCGCAGGCGGCCTCCAGCGGGAGGGCTCCCAACCGATCCGTCCGGACACGGGCAGCTCCTCGGCCTCCAGCGCCAGTCAACAGCACGCTGGGGTGTAAGTTCCTCGCCGGATCAGGTGGGCCGGTGGCAGCGATGAAGCGGACGGCCGCCACTGCTGCTTCACGCTGTTCCGCTTCATCGGCCTGGAACAGCTGGTGTTCAACGGCGCCCAGCCACGGGCCACGCCGGCCACAGGCCAGCCCAGGCCGTTGAAGGCCTGGAACTTTCCGGCAGAAAACTTGCACCGCTGATTGCGCTCCGGGGGCTGCGTGCGTGTCTCCCAGCAGCTGGATCACACGGTAGACCTGCGGCAGGCCGGATTCACGCCAGAGGCAGGCATGAGCGGCCAGGCGGCCGCCGACACGGCGCTCACTGGAGCGCCAGGTGTAGGCGAAATGAACCGCACCAGGCCGGGCGGCTGCGGACCGTGCGGCAGGTTACCACGGAGTTTGAGCGCTTGCATGGGCGCGTCTTCTGCACCTGGTGAATGGGGCAAATAGAGCACCAAGGCTTGTTGCCGATCGCTGGCCCTCGCCAGGGAGTCGAAATGACCGCTGCTCAGGGCACCACCAGGCCAGAAAGGCTGGCTTCGCCGTCACCGGGGCGGGCGCCAACAGGGCTCTCGGCGGCTGGCCAGCGGACGAAGGCCGAGCGAGCGGTTCCCCCAGCCCTGATAGCTCGCCTGCAGCGATAGAGAATTTGGTAAAGAGCGTCTAATACCGAGGCCGCGAGGCAGCACGCGGACCAGCCCGACCGGCACTGACTGCGGTGCGGCACACCAGGGCGATCAGCCCAACCCAGCAGGCAGGCAGCGTGGCAGCTGGCGCCACCAGGTCACGCGGAGACGTGAGGTCAACCACGGAGTGGGCTTGCCCTGGCGGTCGGCGCCTGTTGTATTTCGGCATCTAAACACTTCATGCCAGTTTTCCCAGGGCCGCAGCAGACGGCCGCAGCTCATTAACCGAGAAGCTGGCCCCAGCGGGTGGTGACATGGGCCGCCACCGCGGCCGCACGCAGTGCCGGCATCACCGCCACGAATTAAGCGCCACTTGATCGCCGCCTTCCAGGCGGTCGGCGGCCGCCAGCGGCCGAGCGTACGGTTTGCGACGGACCTGGGCGCGCTGACATGGGTCTTTGGGCCACTGCTGAGGAAGGGGGCCCTAATTTAGAGACCCCCTACCTCCCCGGTTACCTCGCAACTGATGGTTCCTATATATCCTTCTTAGCGAGCTTTGGCCGCTGCCGCCGAGGGGGGCGGCTGGTAGAGGAAGATTATGCTGGCCTGGCGCTTGCGCTGGCGTGCCTAGCAAAAGATGGGCTGGCCATCCACTGGCCGTTGGCTGGCTGGGAGCTGGCCATCCGCTTTGTTCCTCTTGGGATGGGGCTCCTGGCCTCTGCCACTGGCAGCTTTTGTGGGCGCGCCAACAGCGGTAGCTGAGCGGGCCGCGGCGCTTTGAGTTGGCCGCGCTTCACAACTGCTCGCCGTGGTAGCCGGTGCGCAGTTGTTTCCATGGCTCGGCCGCGGGTGCTGGTTGGCGTTTATTTCGAAGCCCGTTTGCAGTGAGCACAGGGTTTATGGTGGGGTGCAGGCGGTTGCTGCCGCGTGGCAGTTGAGCCGCCAGGGCTTTCTGTGGTGCGGCTGCGCGCCGCTGGGGGGCGGCGTAGCGGCCCGCAAGTGCGACAACTCTGGAGGGAGCCGTCGGCCTTGAGGCGGCCCAGATCAGGAAGCGGAGCCCGCTGGTGAGGAGCCCAGACATTATCGCCCGCCTCCTGTGGGGGACGAAGTACGTGGCTTGTTCAGCGCCCCTCGCCTTAGTTGGAGCGTGCGAGATGCGTTCAGTGGTGGTTGGCGTTGCGCCAGCGAGCGTGAATCGGATCGTCCGCTGGACCGCTGGTGCTGCGTCAGCGCTGCAGGGCGCACCAGCGGGTAGTTGTCGTTTCTCTGCAGCCAGCCAATGTGAAGCCTGATCGGAGCCTCGCGCGAGCGATGCTGGCGGGTAGCTCGGGGCCAGAGTGACGCGCGATGCCTGGCCGGCCGCTCCCTGGGGGCCTGCTCCGACAGTCAGCCGCTCGGTAGGTCTGTATGAGGACGCGTTTGGTGGGGAAAGCGATCACGATGATGGCCGTTGCCGGATTGTCTCCCGCTGCCCGCCAGCCGCGGTGGTTCCGGCTATTTCATGGTAAGTATGTGCACTGCAGACACGCGATCACGCCGCGAGGCCGCCCATCAGCCCTCAATCCGCATCTCTCTCCATCCCCTCCGACCGTAGGCTGGGCTGCCGGGGGAGGCGATGGCCGTTGCTGCGCGCTGGAGGTGTATCGAGCGGGGCTTCGCGCGCAATTCGTTTATCTGGCATTGGATCGGACCACTTCCGGCTGGATTGCGGAAACTGCGGTGGTGCGATCCGCAGCGGTCCGTGCGCGGTGTCAATTGGAACTGACCCGGCGCTGGCTGTGAAAGGCTCGGTTGCTCCGAGCGTGTTGAGGATTGTGCTCCTTGATATAAAGCTGGGTGCTGCCAGCCAGCAAACTCAGCTGCCACTCACCTTCAAAACAAACGGCTCTTGTGTGAGGTCGGCACAGGCACAAGCCGAGCCGTTCGATCTCGCGGATGCGGTGGGGTGGTGGCCGGTTGATACTACTGGCCCGCTCGGCGATCACATCAATAGACCAACGAAAAAGACCGTCGACGAGGCGGGCCAGTTGCGCGATCGCCGTTCAGCGGTAGTGAGCGTGGTGCTTCGGGCTCGCCGCCTACGGCAGGTTGTGTGCAGAGAAACTCGAACACGGGCAGGGCGGCGGTGATCGAGCAGGGCTACGTTCACCAACAGTTGCGCTTGTGCGGCGGACCGGCGGCAGGAAGGCCGCCAATTCCGGCGCGTTTGTGCTGAGGTACGCTCCAGCAGGCCCGCGACCGGGTGCCGTGCTGCTTGGCCTCTGCGCACCACCCCTGGCCTGACGCCACGCTCGGTTTTGGCACCCTCCTGAAGGTTTCGGGCGGACGAAGTCGAGCCAGCCGCTCCGCGTTGGCGCTACCAGCGAGGGCGCTCGTATGAAGCGCGACCCGTTTATTCGATTCCAGGCCAGCCAGGCGCGGCGGTTGAGCACCCGCACCCTGCTTTTCGGCGCTGCAAGCGGCGCGTGCGTGAGGTACACGTTTCCGTCGACCGGCGGATTCCGTTAGGTCCACCCACCAGGGAGTGAACTGAGACGGAGCAGAGCGCGGTTTCATCGGCCTGAACAGGGATTCGGGCACTTGCCGCCGCTCCTTGTAGGGTAAATAGATATATGGGGTATGAAATATTGAAATAATGTAAAAATTTAAAAAAATATAAAAAAAAAAAAAAACGAGAGAATATCGGAAAAGAAAGAGAAATAGAGCAGACATAGAGAAGACAACGCCCCATCTCGGTGCAGCGCCGTGGTCGCTTTGCGAACGTTGCCCCTAACCGCAATTTCGGCGTGCGGCAAGAACTCATCAACCGCACTGGCTCGGCCCGTGGGTTCTCGCCTGCTCAGGGCGATCGCTGTGTCCTTGGCGGGCGAGCGCTCCAGCGGATCGCGACGTTGGTCACGCCCCTTATGGCGCTAAACTCACCTCAGCTCCTAATGTAGGAGGTCAAGCCGGTTCCGGCCCGTCGGGCGTGGGTTTTCGCACCGCGATGCTGGCTATCGTGAAATCTGGCGGTTTTGGCCCCTCGGCCGTTCCGCCTGGCGGAACGGGTCGCGTTTGTCGCGTCGAATGGCGAATTGTAGACGCCTTTGCGATGTCTTGAGTGGCCTTGGCGCGATGCAGAAGGGGCAAACCGCAGTGTGATCTTCGAGTTAGCGGCCATCGCTGGCGGGGAAGAAAGGGGATCCTAGAAGTCTTGTCACGTACGCCCCATGTGGGATGGTTCTGCACACCGGTTGTGTTGAGTGGCCCTGCTGATCGGTTCGAATTTCACGTCTCTAGCTTTCACCCGTTTGCTCGATTCACCGTTTCAACGCGTCTCTTCCGAGATCACTGACGTTCCTGGCCTATGCCAGACTTCTTGAGTACCGGCAAATGAACTGCACGCCGCAGGACTGTAGAGCTCCTCCCAGCCGATTTGGACGCTAGCAGCAGGGCCCAGAAGCCGTGCGCCGTCGGATGAGAGTGAAGGCGCAGCTGGAGCAGTGAACTCTGTGCGATTTGTTGGATGACGCGCGCCACACCTGGGCCTACGACTCTGAACCGCGAGGAGTGCTGGCTCGAACCAGGCGCCTTGCAACCTCAGGGCGAGCTGATCCCTGGAGCTGTGTAGCGGTTGCTCTCCGGCATCTACGAAGGTTAGGGACTGTGATTTCGATCAACGCCGGCGCTGCGGCATCGTACGCCGTATGGCGTGATGTGATACGCATGTCAACCCGCTGGGGCGAGCCACGGCAGAGTGTTCGTGTGATTGAGCTTCGAGAGGGAAAGGGCCTGGCATCAAGAGGTGCTCGCACGATCGAGATCGATGGCCGCTCTTGTCCTACGCTATCTTGGCAACGAAAAAGGGCACCCACCGGCTGATATAAAATTTTTGAAAGCGCGTGTCGTGATCTCAAGTGTTCAAGAAAACGCAACGCCAGACCAGCTTTAGCCGCGTCGAGGTGATGCGAAAGGGAGGGTCGTCAGTCGACCTATCCCGACAAGGACATGGAGGTCACCACCTCCCGCCGGCCGCTATGCCGAGAGACAAAAAAATAACGCAACAGAGTGGCGCAGTGGCGCATCCTGCCGTACACCGGACTGGCGGTTCGCTGGCACCCGTGGCGCTCCCAGCTGGACAAGGGAAGGCGATGGCGCTGTTGATCCAGATGCTGGTGATCCTCGGGCGCGGGTGCTCGGAGATCGCTGACATTTCGCGGCGACATCGTCCGAGCGGCCTTGGGGCATCCGTATCGCAACTAGTGTTTCATTCGTTGATCAGATGTCAAGGATTTGTCGGTACGGCCGTGGAAACCACCATGTTGTCAAGGGGTGAATGAATGGCAGATCTCGACCCGATATACATCCAATCGTTGTTAGCGCCAGTGGTCGTGCGAGATCGCTTCGCCGATGTGCCGCTTGAGCCCTTGCGATCCCCGAAAAACTGACATGACTGACAGCAGCGCCCTGGTTCAAGGCCTCTCTGAAATCGGCCTCACTGAGCAGGCCTCATGACCAAAACCAGTAATTCCAGCCCTCTGAAGCGACCGGCCACCCACCAGCCCGCCACAGCTTCGTGAGCTTCTGGCGATGGGCACTGTCAGTGAAGGGCGCCGAGCCTAGGTCCACTTCTCAGGCTTCCGCGGTGGGCTCGCGCGCTGCATGTTCCTGCTGGCTTTGTATGTGGCCCAGCCTCCAATTGAGCCTGTATCTGCTCGTGTATTTCCTTCAGCTCGATCCGACCTGCTGCCGATTTGTTCGAGGCGGCCCTTATAGGCGATTCGCGACGCCGCTGAGAAGCAATGGGCAGAGTCTATGGGGCGGCTGGGGTCCAAGCTGGCGGGCGTGTGCCGCGGGCTCAGTGCCCAGCTAGCCTCTGGGCTCGCCTTGTGGCGACGCCGAGATCGTGAGCTCAATGCCATCGTTAGCGGCTGGGTGAAGGCCCACGAAAAAAAAAAAAAATTTAGTAGTGGCTTTGCCGCCAGGATCGCCGGACCTTATCGTCGGCCCCGGAACCCCCCACAGCCTGCTGAAAGATAAGAATTAAAACAGCAATTAGAAACATACGAAAAAAGGTGACATTCGTATTTCCCGGAGATCGGCACGCTGTCGGCCACGCGGCGGCGAGGGCTGGGCGGGAGACTTCCCTGGCTGGCAAGCCATGGCCTGCTTGCACCTGCTGGCTGGGATCACCTTGTAAGGAGGGCGCCTGCCGGCGATGCTTGACGCCCAGACCAGGTGTCGACTTGCGGACTGAGCGACCCAAAAAAGATGCAAAAAGAATAGAACAAAAAAATCGACGGTTAAGGGTGCGATGCAGGCCGGAAACAGCCAATGACTCTACTACTTTCCCGCCATAGCCGCTATTGGCCACGAGATCGTCCACGGGGACGGGGCGGCGACGGGTCCTGGGTGTGGCCGGTTACCTGCCCCTGAGCTGCGTGCTACGCCGCCAGGGCTTGCCATGTTTTTTTGACCAGCGGCAATTTCGCATCCATGTGGTGGTGGGCTTCACCTCGTCGGGGGGCCTCTGCTGCAGTTGAGCCGGGACGATTGCCTTATGGTGCTTCACGGTCCGCAGTGCCTGGTGCTGGTAGCTGATCAACCGGGCGATATCTCGAGTCATTGGTGGATGGGTGGATCTTGGCCATTCGACCGCCCGCTTCCATCCTGGCTCTCGGATACACAAGGATTGGCGGAACAGGACAGGTGCTGGTGGCGCTCGTTAGCCTCGCTGTTGATTGCCTGTGCTGCTTGCTGCCCGCGCTGCTGGTCGTGCTTTGTTTTTGAGGGGGCCTGCCCGGATAGGGCCCCAGGCCGGAATTGATGCTTTTTTCTTCGTTCCGACACTTAACGACAGCTTGTTCACGGTTTCAACCTTGGGTGCATCCGCGGTGTTGAACGTTGTGCCGTTGATCACACCCGGGCCGCCGTTTGTGCGTTCTGGTGAAGATTTTAAATATTTTGTTGCGCAAGCGACGGCCTCTCCTTTGTGGAAGGGCATTCGGCCCTTTTGCCCCCGTGAGCATTCGACTCCGCGGGTCCGGGCGAATTCCGAAACCAGGCCCGGTGCATTTCGGCTTGTGGAGGTGGTGAAGGAACGGGCCCCACCCGGGACCGAGCTTCGCGTGGGCCTCGGGCAGCAAGGCCTGGCCCAGGGGTGGTGGGTGGCGGGGGTGGCAGGTGGGCGGAGGGTGATGCACGGGCAAAAGCACGCGCCAGGGGGCTGGACATGGGCGGCGAAAGG